>Ga0105239_10005554_pt1 | contig 14758 bp, 19 predicted proteins | sample KBSC44metaG_FD_92761 | JGI IMG/M metagenome (GOLD analysis project Ga0105239, IMG submission 92761) | Corn rhizosphere microbial communities from Kellogg Biological Station, Michigan, USA - KBS C4-4 metaG | ecosystem: Host-associated > Plants > Roots > Rhizosphere > Soil | place: Michigan, USA... | reverse complement strand
CTAAAATACTTTACCGAATACTGGCCAAGCGACAACACCGAACCGGTTGAACGGGTATTTATTCAGTGGGAAAACTCGTATTTCTACCCCGCCTTAGCCAGTTCAAACCACGTTACCGACTGGGGAAAGCAGCCCATCAAATTCAGGGTTGATGTGGCCATGATGGGTAAGCTGGGCTTTGATATTGTGATAGGCAAATTAAAGCCGGATGAGCTGGCCTTTTGCCAAAACGCAGTAGCTACCTACAAACAATTCAGCGATGAAATATGGCACGGCGATCAATACCGCCTGCAAAACCCGCGCGAAAATGATGTGGCATCAATAATATACGTAAACCCCGCAAAAACATCGGCAATAATGTTTAACTACCTTGTAAGCACCAGGTATCATGCCGGCTCAAGCGCCATAAAACTTAAAGGATTAAACCCGGATAAAATGTATACACTTAGCGAGTTGAATGTTTTCCCGGGCAGAAGATCAACCATTGCTGAGACCGCTTACTCAGGGAAATTTTTGATGACGGTGGGCGTTAATCCTGATGTGCGGGATGGAAGGGCAAGCGTGCTGATTGCGGTGAAGGAGAAGAATTGATATAAGAAAATTATCCGGGTATTTTAAGCAGATATTACGGTTCAAAACCACCGATGAATATAAATTTATTTACCGATGCAAAGTTATTGGATGAAATTAAAAACTTTACCCGGGTAAAACACATCACAGCCGGCACTGTACTAATGAACCCGGGCGACAAGATTATTTTTGTCCCGATAGTTTTGAAAGGTGTTTTACGCATAATTAGGCAGAGAGACGATGGCAGGGAAATATTCCTGTATCATTTATATCCCGGCCAAACCTGTGCAATGGCTATAAACTGCTGCCAGGCACATAGCGGCAGTTCTGTTAAGGCGATTGCCGAACATGATTCCGAAATACTTCAAATCCCGGCAAACCTCATCGACAACTGGTTTAGGTACCCCGAATGGAAAAACTATATCAACAACACTTACGCGCAACGGTTTACGGAGCTTTTAGATGTAATTGACCTGATAGCGTTTAGCAACATGGATAAGCAAGTGTTGCACTACCTGCAACAACGGGCCGCAGCAGCAAATAATAATACCTTAATCATCACCCACCAGGAAATAGCAGACGAATTACACACCCACCGTGAGGCTGTAAGCCGCTTATTACGCGCCATGGAACAGAAAAGCATTGTACGGCTGGGCCGTAATACCATTGAGCTTTTGTAAGCGCTATGGAACAATTGTTCCCGGCTGATAATTTGATAGCGGTTAACTTTATTGCAGATAATAAAACTACCCGCTATGAAAGATAATATGGGACTTTTCGATCGCTTTTTTAGGGTTACAGTAGCCGCGGCCATCATACTGCTCTATTATACCACCGATCTTTTTAACGGCACCGTTGCCGCAATTTTGCTGATACTTTCGGCTATTTTTATTGCAACAGGCTTTATTGGTTTTTGCCCGCTTTACCGGCCATTCAAAATGCGCACTAACGCACATTAGAACTAACCCGTTTATGCTAAAAAAGGTTGGTTAAAATTAAAACTCGTTATGCAACAAATGTTCCCAAACATCCATTTTGATGTGGCCATCTTTGTATTATCAAATTCTAAAAAAGAAAAAAATGGACGATATATCGCAATTAATAACATTACCCGGAACGCTAATAGTAGACGTAAGAACGCCGGCAGAATTTAGCACCGGGTACGCGGCAAAAAGTGTAAACATTCCGTTATTCGATTTAAGCAGTCATCTTGATGAACTTAAGCAAGCGAAACAAATTATAGTATGCTGTGCATCGGGCGTACGGAGCCAAAAGGCCAGCCAGCTATTAAAACAACACCATATTGGTTGTTACGATGGCGGCACCTGGGTAAACATTGATAAATTTCTAAACAACTAAGTATGGGCCTGGTAGAAAAAATAAAGCGGTTTTTTAAGATTGGCAACGGCGTTAACATCGGCGAAATATTAGCAGCCGGCGCCAAGGTTGTCGACGTGCGAAGCCCCGGCGAATTTGCCGGTGGGCACCTCAGGGGCTCGATAAATATTCCTTTGAACACGTTGCACGACAAAACGGGTAAATTAAAAAAAGAAGATGTGATTGTAACCTGTTGTGCCTCGGGCATGCGGAGCCGGTCAGCAAAAGCAATTTTGCTGTCAAAAGGATATAAGCATGTTTACAATGGCGGCAGCTGGCACAGTTTAACAACCTACGTAAAATGAATACGATAAAACAACGGCTTTTTACAAACTGGCACTTTGCCCGCATTGTGCGCTTCGCATTAGGCTTATTTATGGTTTCCTGGGCAATACAAGCCCATGACTGGAGCCTCGGCGCAATTAGTGGCCTGTTTGTTTTTATGGCCCTTTCAAACACAGGCTGCTGCGGTGCACAGGGATGCAAAATTTAAAACTGTGATAAGCACCAACAGCCGGACAGGCTAAAAGTAAAATATTAACATTTATAACTAATAACATGAACACAGAACACATATACGAGGTTGAGTTAGCATGGACAGGCACCCGCCTGGGCACACTTAGCTCACCCGAACTTACAGATAAACTGGATGTGGCAACACCGCCGCAATTTGCAAATGGGATAGAAAAAGTATGGTCGCCCGAGCATTTATTTACCGCGGCAGTAAACAGTTGCCTGATGACTACATTTTTGGCGATTGCAGAAAATTCAAAACTTGAGTTTGAAAGCTTCACTTCCACTGCCCTTGGTAAATTGGAGATGGTTGAAGGAAAATACCTGATGACCGAAGTAACATTAAAACCAAGGCTTACCATCACTAACGAAGACATGAAAGACAGGGCAATACGTATACTTCAAAAAGCTGAAGCCGCATGCCTGGTATCAAATTCGATAAGATCTAAAATTATTTTTGAACCCGAGGTGACGGTCAAAGTACTGGTGGCGGCATAGTGCAAATTATTTCAGATGCTTATTCTAAAGGATGACGATTCCCTGCCGCAGAATTATCATCCTTTTTTTGTGCGGGAGCGCTTGTACAGTTTAACAGCAAGCATTAGTACCACCGCCAGGCCAACCAGGCCAACCAGACCATAGATCCAGTTCACGGCATCTTTTAGTACAGCCAAAAACACTATCGCAAACAGGAACAGGGTAGCCACTTCGTTCCATAAACGGAGCTGGGTTGATGTCCATTTATAAATCCCGGCCGCCATTTGCTTCATTTTGTTCTGGCAGATGTAATGATAGATTATTAAACCCACAACAAAGCCCAGTTTTATGTGCAGCCATGGCTGCTGCAGCCAGACCGGCGCCAGGCATAGCATGGTTATACCCGCAGCCAAAACAATAAACATTGATGGTACCGTGATGATATACCACAGCTTGCGCTCCATTATTTCAAACTGTTTTGACAGGATGGTACGGTCGGGTTCGGGTTTTTCCTGCGCCTCGGTGTGGTAAATAAACAGGCGCACCATGTAAAATAGCCCCGCCATCCAGCACACTACAAAAATGATATGTATGGAAAGGATGTAGTTATACATATAATCTGTTTTGTCATTGCGAGGAACGAAGCAATCGCGAACTCTGCAAGGTCGCTCTGTATAGTTCGCGATTGCCGTGCTCGTTCCTCGCTCGCAATGACAAATTATTTTTGATATTCTTTTATTACCTCCACCGCATACTTCACATTATCAAACGGGATATCGGGCATAATACCGTGGCCAAGGTTGAAAATAAATCCTTTTTCGCCCTTCATCCTGTCGAACAATTTATGAATACGGTCTTTAATTACTTTTTTATCGGCATATAAAATATGGGGATCAAGATTGCCTTGTACCGCTATGCCTTCTGGTAAACGCTTTTTGATGTCGAGCAAATCAACATTCCAGTCGATGGAGATTACATCCGGTTTTGCTTCGGCCATCAGCGGCGCAAAAACTGAGCTGCCTTTACAGAACGATATTACCGGGATGTCCTTGCGATTTAGCTTACTTATAATTTCACAGATATAACGGTGCGAAAACTCTTTATAATCATCCCAGGCTAATGCTTGTGCCCAGCTGTCGAATATCTGCACGGCATTTACTCCGGCTGCAATCTGCAGGTTTAAATAATCTGCTGTTACGGTAGCAATTTTTGATAAAAGCTGGTGTGCAAGTTCAGGCTCATTGTGGAGCATCAATTTAGTCAGTTTAAAATCTTTCGACGAGCCGCCTTCAACCAAATAGCTCATTACCGTAAACGGAGCCCCGGCAAAACCTATCAGCGGTATGCTGCCCTGCCCGTCCGGCAGGCGGGCGTTAAGTCGTTGTTGTATCACTTTTATGGCATCTGCAACATACTGCAGCCTATCACCCACATCGGTTTGCAGGTTGTCTACATCGGCTTTGGTGCGTACGGGGTTGGCAAATTTAGGGCCTACACCCTGGCTAAAGCTTAAATCGCCGCCCATGGCTTCGCCGGTAACCAATATGTCCGAAAATAAAATGGCAGCGTCTATACCCAGCAAATTAACCGGTAACATAGTAACGTCAGCCGCAATTTCGGGCGTTTTGCACATTTCTAAAAACGAATACTTGTTTTTAATGTCCCAGTATTCCTTCATAAAACGGCCAGCCTGGCGCATCATCCATACGGGCGGGCGTTCAGTGTTTTCAGAAAATGCTGCTTTTATAAATAACGAATCTCTCATAATTTGGAAGAGAGTCAAGAATCAAGAGCCAGGAATCAAGATTTAACTTTTCCAGGTTCCGGCTATTTAAACTTGCTCTGTTTAATGTAGTTATCTTATTTCGTATCAACAGCAAGGCTCTTTTATCTTGATTCTTGACTCTTGATTCCTGGTTCTATTTTTTGTTTTTTTTCAATTCCTGCCGAAGGCGCTCAATTACATCCTTCATTTTGGCGTTTATTTGTTCGTGGTTCTTTTCGGTTAACTGCAAATACGCAGCCGCCTTTTCAAAATTACCCTGCCTTATGCTAATGTTGGCCACATGCACAAGCGCCGCCACGTGATCGTTCACCGAGCGTAACGGGTATTGTGCGGCTACTTCGTAATGCTTTTCGGCATCCTCAAAGTCCTGCTTTTGCAGGCAAACGCCACCCATTAAAAACTCGTAATACCCACGGCGGTTTTTGCTTAGCCAGCGCGGGTTAAAAATCTCCAGCAAGGTACGTTCTGCTTTGTCATATTCTTTATGGTGAAAATACTTTGCGGCCACAATGAGCGTGCCCTGCCGTATGTAATCCCAGGCCAGCAGCACAATCAGCAACATGGCAAACCACGCAAACTCATACATGTGCCGGTAGGCCAGCAACATCAGCGACAAAAAACACAGTGTCCCGATAAATAAGCGTGTCCGGTTTGTAAACATTAATGATGCGTATCGGTAAACTTATAACCTACTCCACGAATTGAATGGAAATAAACCGGATTTTTAGGGTCTGGTTCAAAATACTTGCGGAAGGTAAGGATAAAGTTATCGATGGTGCGGGTTGAAGGGTAAACGTCGTAATTCCAAACGGTTTCCAATATCTGCTCGCGCGATACTGCGTCATTGCGGCGCTCGATCAGCAGTTTCAGCAGCATGGTTTCCTTTTTGGTTAAAGGGGTAATGGAACCATCCTCGTTCACTAATTCAAATGAGTTAAAATGGATAGTTTTTTCGCCTATTTTGTAGCTGTTAAACTCTTTAAGTTCTTCGCCTTTTAAGCCGCGTTTTACCAGGTTATTTACCCTTAAAATCAATTCTTCCAAGTTAAATGGCTTGGTAAGGTAATCGTCGGCGCCTTTTTTAAGGCCGGCAATTTTATCCTCGTTGGTATTTTTTGCGGTAAGGAACATGATAGGCACTTCCGAGTTTTCCAGCCTGATGGTTTCAGCAACCACAAAGCCGTCGATCTCGGGCATCATTACGTCAAGTATTACCAGGTTAAAACGCTCTTCTTTAAATATTTGTAATGCCTTTTTACCATTATGGGCGGTTGATACCTTATACCCTTCAAGCTCAAGGTTAAGCTTAATAGCCTCGAGCAAATGGTCTTCGTCTTCGGCTAACAAAATTCTTTTTTTAGTTGGCATGATATGATTCATTTACAAATTGATTTGACACTTTTTAGTATCGGTTATCCAAAAACCACTTCAAATATACTACCTGCCGGTCGGTTATCCTTCACTTTTATACTTGCCTGGTGCTTGTCGAGCACTTCTTTTACAATGTACAGACCTAAACCCGTTCCTTTCGTGTTGCGGGTGTCTTCGCTGCCCACACGGTAGAATTTATCGAAAATACGATTTTTTTCATGGTCGGATATACCAATGCCATGATCAGCTACCTCTAAAAATATTTTTCCGTCTTTCGAGAACAGTTTTACGCCCACCGTTTCACAGGGTCCGGAATATTTTATAGCATTCTCAACCAGGTTGGTAACAACCGAGGTGAGCGCAAATTTATCGCCGGTTATTTCAATTTTCGGTTCTATTTCGGCATCAATAATTTGTTGTGTACCCTCGCATTTGGTGATCTGCAAGCGGTTAACAATACTGTCTACCAAAACCGAAAGGTTGAATTTGTCTTTCGGAAATGAATAACTGCGGTTATCAATTTTGGATGCCAGCAGCATATTTTCGACCATATCGTCCAATCGCTCAATGTCCATCAGTGCTTTGCCAATAAAGTTCAGCGTTTGCTCTTTGGTCAGGCTGCGTTTCTGAATGGTTTGTAAAAGAATCTTGATAGACGCCAGCGGCGATTTCAATTCATGGGTTACGGATAGCAGGAAGTTTTTCTTCTGCTCCTGCAGCTTACGCTCCTTGTTAATCGACTTATGCAGCGAATATGCGCCCACAAAAAACACGAATATAAAAACCGAGCCCTCGCCCATTATCATGCCGATATCGCTTGGCATATGCTTAGCCAGCAGATAGCCCCACCAAATCAACTCCGCTAGTGCGTAAGTGATCAATGCATAAAATATTACGAATGTTCTTCTCATTTGCCCCTCTAGCTCCCCTAAAGGGGAGAATTTGTTTAAGTTTATTATAAGAGCCGCCTGTTCATTCCCCCTTTAGGGGGTTAGGGGGCTGTACTTCTAAATACTACTTCCAAACTATCAAATATAGCACGTTTTGCCTTCTCTAAATCAATTTTGCTATGCGCTGATGATATAAAACCAACCTCGTAACCGCTTGGGCCCAAATAAACTCCACGGTTTAGCAGTTCGCGGTGTAGTTTTTTAAATTTTTCCATGCTGGCAGCGTCAATGTCATCGGCTGAGCGAATAGCTTCTTTATCGGTGAACGCGAACCAGAAAATTGAGCCGATGGTAAACACCTTAAATTTATAATTGCGTGCCGTAGCAAAACGCTGTATTGCCTCTGTAAATTCTTCGGTTTTTTTGTTGAGGTCGCGGTAAAAGCCCATACGAAGCAATTCGCTTAACTGGGCAATGCCCGCACCCATTGCAACCGGGTTCCCTGACAATGTACCAGCCTGGTAAACGCCGCCATCCGGCGAAATATGGCCCATAATTTCGGCAGATGAACCGTAACAACCAACAGGCATGCCCCCGCCAATTATTTTGCCATAGGTAAGTATATCCGGTTTTATTTGGTAATGCCCGGCAGCGCCTTCAAAGCCAAGGCGGAAGCCTGAAATCACCTCGTCAAATATCAGCAGCGTGCCGTTTTGCGTGCATATCTCGCGCAGAAATTGCAGGTATTCTTTTTCCTGCAGCAGCAAACCGTTGTTAGCCGGTACCGGCTCGATGATTACAGCCGCTATTTGATCTTTAAACTCGTCGAATGCTTTTTTAAGAGCTTCCTTGTCATTTAAGGCAACGACAACGGTTTCATCGGCAAATGATTTGGGTACACCTGCCGAAGATGTTTCGCCAAAAGTTACCAGGCCCGAGCCTGCTTTAACCAACAGCGAATCGGAGTGGCCATGATAGCAACCCTCGAACTTTAATATTTTATCGCGTTTGGTATAGCCCCGGGCAAGCCTTATGGCCGACATCACCGCTTCGGTACCCGAACTTACAAAACGAAGCTTCTCAATAAATTTGTTGTTTTTTACGATCAGCTCAGCCAGTTCGTTTTCCAATGCAGTGGGTGCGCCAAACGACATGCCGTTTTGCATAACCTCAATTACCTTTTCGCGAACTTTTGCATTGTTATGCCCCAGGATAAGCGGTCCCCATGAGCAGCAAAAGTCAATAAACTGGTTGTCGTCGGCATCCCACAAATGACAGCCATCGCCCTTTTTTATAAAAAGCGGTGTACCATGCACCGATTTAAACGCCCTTACCGGCGAGTTAACCCCACCCGGAAAAAACGTTTTCGCCTTAGCAAATAGTTCCGCCGATTTATCCCTGCAAATATCAGGTTTGCCTGTAGTAGCCGCAGGCTCATTCCCTTCTGATGTAAACTTCTTTTTTATTGAATCAAACATGTTTTTCTATTTGTCGTAGGGGCGTATTGCATACGCCCTTGACCAATTATTTGTCACCTTTCGCTCCAGGGCGTATGCAATACGCCCCTACAGCCATTTGTTCTCTAAAACCTCTTTAGCATGATACGTTAATATCGCGCTTGCGCCTGCCCGTCGTATACCCATAAGCACTTCGGTTATGGCGCGTTGCTCGTTCAGCCAGCCTTTTTGAACGGCGGCCTTTATCATCGCGTATTCGCCACTCACATTATACGCCGCAACCGGCAGTTCAGTATTATCCTTTAATAATTTTATTACGTCGAGGTATGCAAGGGCAGGTTTTACCATTAAAAAATCAGCACCTTCCTGTTCATCTAAACCAGCCTCAATTATTGCCTCGCGCTGGTTAGCGGGGTTCATCTGGTAGGTTTTTTTATCGCCGAATTTTGGCGCCGAATTCAAAGCATCCCTGAAAGGCCCGTAAAACGCGCTTGCATATTTTGCCGAATACGACATGATAGATACATTGGTAAACTGATTATCGTCCAATACCTTGCGGATATAGCCCACGCGACCGTCCATCATATCGCTTGGTGCAATAATATCCGCCCCGCACTGGGCATGGGCCAGGGCCATTTTGCCAAGTATTTCCAGCGTTTCGTCGTTCAATATCTCGCCGTTCTCCACAATGCCGTCGTGACCATCGCTGCTATAGGGGTCCATAGCAACATCGGTTATCACACAAGCTTCCGGGAAATTCCTTTTTACTTCGCGGATAGCGCGCAGATACAGACTTTCCTCCCGGTGACTCTCAGTGGCGTATTTATCTTTTAACGATTCTTCGATATTCGGGAACAGGTCGAACGATGTTAAGCCCAGCTTCAAGCAGCTTTCTATTTCGCGCAGCAAATTGTCAATCGAATACCGGAAAATACCCGGCATTGATGCCACCTCCGTTTTTTGAAAAGTACCATCAACTATAAACAGTGGAAATATTAGGTTGGCTGCGTTGATGTGCGTTTCCTGCACCATTTGGCGTATCGCTTCGCTTTTGCGGTTTCTTCTTGGTCGTTGTAACATTTCTTATTTCAACATTTTCGGAAGGGCGATTTCCACCCTGCCTTTCGGGAGCTCCAAAGTTAGGGAAACTGTAACAATTATGGGCGATGTTATGGGTTTAATGAAATTTTATGTCTTACAAATGATGTTTTGAACAAATATTATTCAAAATGCTATTAATAAGGTGTTTAAAATATTAAATTTATTATTTTTACTAGGCCTTTATCAAAATAACATGAAAAAACATACCCCTGCACTTTGTATAGCCTTGCTGTTTATGGTTGTTACTGCCTGTACGCGCGTCAACGATCCGACACCCGGAACCGAGAAAACTATTGTATTGGCGCCTTTAAATAATCCTTATGAAACCAATGTGGGTATATATAACGGGGCCGATGCAAGTAACCACGTATCGCCCGAAGAACCTTTGTGTGCCTGGACTATCGGCGGGTTGCCGATAACCGTGCGAAACCTGCTAAAATTCGATATCAGTAAAATACCTGCCACAGGCAACATTGTGTCTGCGCGACTTATTTTATATGCCGACACTATTCCGCTGAATGGCGATTTAGTGCACGCAAATTATGGCGCGGATAATAGTATTGTTATACAACAGGTCGCCGAACCGTGGAACACACCGACTGTAACCTGGTTTAACCAGCCTGGCGCACTTTCGGCAAACCAGGTAACTATACCCAACACATTTCAACCTTTCGGAAACCTGGATGTCGACGTAAAAGCTATGGTTAGCGCAATGGTAAGCAGCGGTAATAATTATGGATTTAAACTATCGCTCCGTAACGAGGTAATTTACACCAGCCGGATTTTCTGCTCCAGCTATTACCCGGATACGTCAAGAAGGCCGAAGCTGATGATTACGTACAAATAAGTTTATTGGTTCATTTGTTCAGTGGTTCATTAGTATTTCTTCGTTAGGTCAGGCGTTATCCGCGCGTCCCAATGAACTAATGAAACAAGTGAACCAATGAACGCTTAACACCTGTGGCTTAAACAAATAGTCCCGAACACCGCTTCGGCGAGCCCGGTTTCGTCGGGCGAGTAAGGCAGGGTATATTTTACGCCCATTTCGTCCAGTTTCTTGCCGGTTGAAACGCCGATGGCAATAATTTTTTGATCAGGGTCCAGCAGGTTATCTACAAAGTATGCTTCTACGTTTGATGGGCTGGTAAATACCATTATCTCGGCGCCGCTGCGCTGTACATTGTCCTCCAATATGGTTTCGTAAACCGTAAGATCGATGATTTTTGTTTCGGGCGATAAGGCCTGCTGTATGCTCCGCATCGAATTTTCGGCAGAAGGGAATACTACGGTTTTGCCGTTGGCGAGTTCAGCAAATTCGGCTGCAACATCGGCAGGGTCAATACCATCGCCGGTATAGTCAACAAAAAAACCTTTGCGCCTCAGCATATCTTCCGAGCCACTGCCCATTACGCCGAATTTTACTTTTTTGGGTAGTAAAGGGTCCAGCTGGAAAAAATATTCAACCGCGTTTTTGCTGCTGAAAAATATCCAGTCGGCATTTTTTAAAATATAGCTATCGAGTTTGGTAATAACGGCCACAGTACGGATGAGCGAACGCGCCTCAACTTCAATGTCGTGCTTCTCCAGCGCTTTGCGGAAATAGCTGTTCTCAGAAAGCTCGCGCGATATAAATACCTTCATCGGGAACTTGCGGTCGGCACTAAAGAACAAGGCCACTTTTTGAGCCAGCCCTTCAGTTGTAGGGGCTTCTAAAAATAACCTGTCGGGGAATTCGTCGCTATCATCAGCCTTCGAGGTAAACACCTGGTACACGCCATCTTCTTTACGGCAATAGCAGCCCAGGGGTAAATGACAGCCCCCGCCAAAAAGTTTCAACACGGTACGCTCAACGGCCAATTCCTCCGCAACATCGGGATGGTTTAACGGCTGCAGGGCTTCAAATAATTCTTTATCGCTCTCGCGGATCTGTATGGCCAATGCCCCTTGTGCCGGAGCTGGAATTAGTTCCGTCGGCGTTAATTCTTCTATATAAAAATCGCTCAGGTCGAGGCCAAGCCTGCTCACACCTGCTTTTGCCAGCATGATGGCATCGTAATTTTCTTCGCGCAGTTTATTTACACGGGTAGGTACGTTTCCACGCAAATCAATAATATCCAAATCGGGACGGTAGGCCAGCAATTGCGCCTTGCGGCGGTTTGACGAGGTGCCTACAATGCCACCGTATTTAACCGACAACTTTTGATGTACATCAACACAATCTTTCAGTATCAGCAGTAGTTCAGCGGGGTCTTCCCGTTCTGAAACTGCTGCGATAATGAGTCCCGGAGGGTTTTCGGTAGGCAGGTCCTTGTGCGAATGAACCGCAAGATCAATAGTACTAGCCAATAATTCTTCTTCAAGTTCTTTGGTAAAAAAGCCTTTACCCTCCAGCTTATCAAGGCTAAGGTGGAGGATGCGGTCGCCCTGCGTTTTGATGATTTTAAGTTCAACATCAATATTAAGCGCGGCCAGGCTGTCTTTCACAAAGTTTGCCTGCCAAAGCGCCAGGTCACTGCCGCGGGTTCCTATAATAAGTTTTCTGTCCAAAGGGCTATAGTGTTTGCATTGCAAATTTAACTTTTTGCGGGATGTTAATGCACACCAATTTAACGAATTAATTCAAATTGCATGGGGATGACGGGGAGACCTTTCTTCGTCTGTTCGTTTTTTCCACACGAGTAAAACAAACATATCCGACAATATCAGATAAATCGTTATAAGAATTACCATTTCCGTCGAGCTTTCGCGCGAGGGAATGATGCTTATTATCATTGATGAGACTTCGTAGCTTGCAAACGCAAGTATAAACGGCATAACGAAAAAGAAAAGCAATAGGAAAAACGGAATCAATTGTACTTTTTTCCAGGTATAATGGAGCAGCGGGTAAAAAACATATGTTATTAAAATGGCGAATACCATACTATATCCGTAATCATCTGTTTCTAATTCATTCCAATAGAATGCGGATGCAATCATCAGCAGTGAATACACAGCAATATGTTTTATTGGAATACTTTTAAAAGACATTTAACTTATTCAAATTTTTATTCAGCACGCGATTAATGAGAAGCGTTTACATTGCTGGGATTTACTTTACAAAATCAAGCAACCTCAACAAGTCTTTATCTTCAATATCCGACTGTTGCGATTTATCATAAATGGATAACAGGAAAATAGAATGTTCGCTAATAGCAAAATAAGTAATAACCCGAGCGCCGCCTGATTTGCCTTTACCCTTAGATGCAATTGCCAGTCGTATTTTATAACAGTCGTTGCCAAGTGAAGTGCCTTTATTCGGTTCTCTTTTTAAATCAGCAATAAGACCGGCAATTTCAGATTTTAGGGACGGATACTTTTTAACGAGTTTTTTAAACTGTTTATCAAAAGGGGGAATAGTTAGAACACTATATTTCATTAAGCAACTCTTCTACCGGGCGGCCTTTGAGTTTACCTGCCTTTATTTTTTCAACGTTTTTGAAGGCATTTTTTATTTCGCCAATCTCTTTCAAAAGTTCAGCATCGGGAGCAGAAAGAGGTTTTGCTTTGACGTAAGAGTGGCCTTTGATTATTTTCATAAAATCAGCCGCTTTTTTATCTTCAATATCTAACAAAACCAACATAATCTTTTGCTTTAGATAAAGATAAGAAGAAAATTAATTTAAAGGAACCTTTAGTTATTATTTATCAATATATCCTTCGCCATTATCATAGGCACGCTGATATACTTTTTCTCCATGTAGTTGATCACCTTTTCCAGTATCTCCCGGCTGGCCTGGTCCATGCCCTGCACTTCTTCGGCAAAAACTGAGTTGATGGCGGTGTTGCGGATTTCTTTTATTTTTTCGGGCACCTGGCGCATGGCCAGCTCAATACGGCGCTGCTTAAGCTCCAGCAAAAAGCCGTTTATGTTTTCGTCGATAATGGCCTCTGCGTGGGTAAGTTCTTCGTAACGCTCCTGAAGGTTCTTTTTGGCCACCTCGTTCAGCGAGTGCACCTCGATAAAGTTTACCGGGAATTGCAGCAACACATCCGGGTGGGTATCGTTAGGCACGGCAAGGTCGACAATGGTTTTGCGGTCGGTGTCGCCGTTTAAAAGGCCTTTATAAATCTCGGGAGTGATGATGGGTTCGGTTGATGAGGTGCAGGTTATGATGGCATCGAAGCCTTTGTTGTATGTTTTTAATGCTTCCAGGTTAAACGCTTCGCCGCTTAAATCGGCAGCCAGCTGGGTGGCATTGGCAACAGTTCGGTTAAAAACTGCAAAGTTGGTAAACTTATGCTTTTGCAGGTATTTCGAAATGTTGCGGTTGGTTTCGCCGGCGCCAATAATCAGCACGCGGGCGTTGGTGCAAAGTTTCAGGTCCTTCAGCTTACGATAGGCAAGCGAGACGACCGAAATAGGGTTCTTCGAAATATTGGTATGGGTATAAACCTCTTTCGCTGTTTTAACTATACAGTTCATAAACATGCGCAGCCCATCACCAGTAAGGCCGGCCTCTTTGCAATTTTCGTAGGCCTTGCGCAGCTGGGCCAAAATTTCTTTTTCGCCAACTATAAGGCTCTCGAGCGAGCACGAGGTGCGCAGTAAATGTTCAAGTGCTTCGCGGTCTTCATAAATAGATGCCGCATCTAAAAAAGTACCGGTTGATATCGGGCACAGGCCCATATCAATGGCATCCATAAATTGTTTGGCGAAAGCTTTGTCGACCACCTGCTGGGTAAGCATCACAAACTCAACGCGGTTGCAAGTTGCGAGGTAAAAAATTTCGGAAATACCGAATTGCGATTTTACTCTTTGCAGTTTATCTGTTAAGTTCTCCTGGCAAATCACCAATCGTCCCAACTCCTTCAACTCAATCTGTTTATGCGTAAAAGCGATTACCTTTAGATACTTCAAAGCTATTTTAAATTTGAACCCAACAAAAGTAACAGCTTTAATACGATGCAGTGTCAACACTTTGTCATACAGTTGTATTTAGAATGTTTATAAATAAAGAGTGTTTGTTTAACAATTAAATCGATTTTAGCTATAAATACGTACCTGAATTATGACATTATTAAAAAAAGTGATGCTCGTCATTTTGGTAATTTGCTACTTGCTGGCCGGTGCCAACCATTTCCGGGCGCCGGAATCGTACATACGCATCATTCCGCCATATATTCCGTTGCCAAAATTTATGAACTTATTGGCGGGTGTTTTTGAAATATTATTTGGT
>Ga0105239_10005553_pt1 | contig 14759 bp, 12 predicted proteins | sample KBSC44metaG_FD_92761 | JGI IMG/M metagenome (GOLD analysis project Ga0105239, IMG submission 92761) | Corn rhizosphere microbial communities from Kellogg Biological Station, Michigan, USA - KBS C4-4 metaG | ecosystem: Host-associated > Plants > Roots > Rhizosphere > Soil | place: Michigan, USA... | reverse complement strand
TATCGACGACCTTGAAGGCGATATAATATGCACAAAATATTACACCTTTTGGTCGGTTGTACATGGGCTGGTATCTATTAACCTGTTAAGCCGTGGCTCGTCTGACGAGATTAACCGCCAGGTACTTAAAGATGCAATAGGTGGTATAATCAGGACGATGACCGTCTGATTTTTTTGACAACAATAAAACATTGTTAAATTATCTAACAGTGTTAAGTAAATATTAAATAATTATTAACAACTAATCCCACAGCTATGAAAACACAGAACCAAACCCACACTTCAATATTTAACACTGTTAAACAGTTTAATGATGTTAAAACAAATAATGTTACAACAAATATTTCAAGTTCTTATAACCCGTGTTGCGGGTGATAAATAATCAAATCAACGCACTTACACCATACAACAATGCAACCATACAACAACAAAATAATAGTCATGAAAAGTTTAATCTTAGCGATACTCGCAATATCATTATACAGTTGCTCACCGAAGCCGCAGGCAGGAGGAGCACCACCCGCGCCATCATTGCCGGTGGCTACAATAGTTACAGGTACCGATACTACTTACCAGGAATATCCGGCATCAATAGAAGGAACTGTTAACGTAGAAGTTCGCCCGCAGGTGAGCGGCGCATTAGATAAAGTATTTGTTGACGAAGGCTCTTTTGTAAGCGCCGGTCAGCCTTTATTTAAAATTAACGAGCAGCCATACCGCGCAGCTTTAAACAACGCAATTGCCAGTCAGCACGCAGCCGAAGGCGCAGCAGCCAATGCACAATTGGAGGTTGAAAAATTAACCCCGCTGGTACAAAACAAAGTAGTGTCAGACTACCAGTTAAAAACTGCAAAAGCAGCTTACGATGTTGCCAAAGCAAATATTGAACAAGCAAAAGCAAATGTTAACACAGCGCAAATCAACTTAGGTTATACGTTAATAAAAGCGCCTGTAAGCGGTTACATTGGCCGGTTAGTAAAAAAGCAGGGAAGCCTTGTTGCGCCTGCAGACGCTGAAGCATTAACCCAACTATCTGACGTGCATGATGTACACGTGTATTTTTCATTGAGTGAAAAGGATTTTGTAGCCTTTAAAGAACAATACCCGGGCGAAACACTGAAAGATAAATTATCAAAACTACCAACAGTATCCTTATTGCTTGCTGATAATACAGCTTATGGCAAACAAGGCAAAGTTGATATGATTGACGGCCAGTTCGATAAAACTACAGGCGCCATCACCTTACGTGCAAGTTTTGCTAATCCACAAGGTTTGTTACGTAATGGTAACACTGGTAAAGTTCGTTTAAGCCTGCAGCATAAAGATGCTTTAATAGTGCCCGAATCGGCAACTGTCGATATGCAGGACAAAGTATTTGTATTTACGGTAGGCGACAGCAGCAAGGTAAAAAAACAAGCTATTACCATTGTTGGCAAAAACGGCGACAATTACCTGGTTAAAGACGGTGTAAAAGTTGGCGACCAGATTGTATTAAGTGGCATTGATCACTTACAGGAAGGTATGGTGATCCATCCTCAAAAAGCGCCTGAAAAGACTGCTGCAATTGCAAAAAACTAATCATAATTAGAGTCAGGAATCAAGAACCAGGAATCAGGATTAAAGTATTAAGGACGATTGCAAAACACGCTCTTTTCGTGTCTTGGTTCTTAACTCTTGTCTCTTGATTCTACAAAAACAAAAATCATGTTTCAAAAATTTATAGACAGACCGGTACTCTCGACAGTTATCTCCATTTTATTGGTGATAGTTGGTGTACTTGGTTTAACAAAATTGCCCCTGGAGCGGTTTCCGAATATCGCCCCCCCTTCAGTACTGGTATCTGCAGTGTACCCTGGGGCTAATGCCGAGACTATTTTACGTTCAGTGACACCGTCATTGGAAGAAGCAATCAATGGTGTGGAAAATATGACCTATATGACCTCCACGGCCAGTAATGATGGTACATTGGGCATCACGGTTTACTTTAAACAAGGTACTAACCCCGACCAGGCGGCCGTGAACGTTCAAAATCGTGTTTCACAAGCAACAAGCCAGTTACCTGCCGAAGTTGTACAATATGGTATAACCACAACCAAGCAGCAAAACAGCTTTATTGGCGCTATAGGCGTTTACTCAGAAGATCCAAAAAAATATGATGCGGTCTTTGTAAATAACTATGCGCAGATTAATATTATTCCCGAAATCAAACGTATCACGGGTGTTGGTTCTGCCAGTGTATTTGGTGGCATTAAGGACTACTCCATGCGGGTTTGGTTAAATCCGGGTCAATTGGCAGCTTACAAAATTACTCCCGCCGAAGTGACAGCCGCTATACAGGATAAAAACCTGGAAGCAGCGCCTGGTAAATTTGGCGAGCAAAGCCGCGAAGCATTTGAATATGTAATTAAATATAAAGGCAAACTCACTACACCAGAAGAATATCAAAATATTGCTATCCGTGCAAATGCAGATGGTTCGGTATTGCGTTTAAAGGATGTAGCTCGGGTTGAGCTGGGAGCCTATAGCTATGGTAGCGTAAACCGTTTGAACGGGCATGACGGCATTACTATTGGTATAGTACAATTGTCGGGCTCAAACGCCAACGAAATCCAGATCGCTATTGACAAGCTGATGGAAAAATTATCAAAGGATTTTCCTGCGGGCATCAAATACAACCAGTTTTATCGTACCAAAACCGATCTTGATGAATCAATTAACCAGGTTGAACATACGTTGATTGAAGCTTTTGTGCTGGTGTTTATAGTGGTATTTATATTCCTGCAAGATTTTAGGTCTACGTTGATCCCGGCTATAGCGGTTCCGGTGGCCATTATCGGCACCTTCTTTTTCATGAACCTGTTTGGCTTCTCTGTTAACCTTTTGACACTGTTTGCATTGGTACTGGCCATAGGTATTGTGGTGGATGACGCCATTGTGGTAGTGGAGGCGGTTCACGCCAAAATGGAGCACGACCCAAGTCTTACCCCAAAAGCGGCAACTACCGGGGCCATGCACGAAATTAGCGGCGCAATTATATCTATTACGCTGGTTATGGCGGCGGTGTTTTTACCGGTTAGCTTTATGACAGGCTCGGCGGGTATCTTTTACCGGCAGTTTGCGTTAACTATGGCTATAGCCATCATTATATCAGCTATTAACGCTTTAACTTTAAGCCCTGCTTTGGCCGCTTTATTTTTAAAAAATAAGCATACTAAAGGCGGCCATGAAGCACCTAAGAAAGGTTTTGTTGATAAATTTTACGCAGGCTTTAACGGTGGTTTTAATTATATGATCAACAGGTACGTTGGCGGCTTAAAAATTCTTACCCGTAATAAATGGATAAGTATGGCTGGGCTTGCATTAGTAGTTGTTGCCACAGTTTACCTGGTAAACAGGACCAAAACGGGCTTTATTCCTACAGAGGACCAGGGTTTTGTGGCTATTGCTGTTTCTACGCCATCAGGAACTTCATTAAGCAACACTAATAAAATATTAAAACAGGCCGAAGAACAGTTGAATACTTTACCATCAGCACGATTTGTTATGTCGCTGGCTGGCTTTAACTTTTTGACACTATCCAACAGCCCATCAGCTGGTCAAATTTTCCTGTTGTTAAAACCTAATAAAGACAGGGGTGCTGTTAAGAATATCGATGATATACAAAATATAATAAGAGGAAAATTAGCCGGCATACCAAGCGGTACTTTCTTTGTGTTCAGTTTCCCAACCGTTCCGGGATTTAGCAACGTTGAAGCCATGGATGTGATGCTGCAGGATAAAACGAATGGCCGGTTGGATAAGTTTAGCGGTGTGGCCAATAACTTTATAGGAAAGCTGATGGCGAAACCGGCAATTGCTTATGCGTTTACCTCTTATAAAGCGGATTATCCTCAGTTACAATTAGAAGTTGATGATGAAAAGGCTAATCAATTAGGGGTGAATGTTAAAGACATCCTGTCGACTATGCAGGCTTACTTCGGTACAGCCCAGGCATCAGACTTTAACCGCTTTGGTAAGTACTACCGCGTGGTGGTTCAGGCTGATATTCCCGACAGAACAGATCCGACAAGCATTGATCGTGTGTTTGTTAAAAACAAAGCCGGAGAAAGTGTGCCAATTAATACCCTGGTTAAATTAACCCGTGTTTATGGTTCAGAAACGGCTTCGCGTTATAACCTGTTTAACTCTATCGAAGTAAATGCCATCCCAAAACCAGGTTACAGCTCAGGTGATGCGATCAAGGCCATAGAGGAAACAGCTAAAGAACAATTACCATCCGGTTTTGCTTATGAGTTCACTGGTCAAACCCGTGAAGAAATTTCGTCAGGTGGGCAGTCAACTGTAATATTTCTGCTTTGTTTAGTGTTTGTATATTTCTTATTATCAGCGCAATACGAAAGTTATATATTGCCATTGGCTGTAATGCTTTCAATCCCAACAGGTATTTTGGGTGTGTTTGTGGTATTAGGTTTAACAGGTATCGAAAACAATATCTATGTACAAGTAGCGCTCATTATGCTTATAGGTTTGTTGGCTAAAAACGCCATCCTGATAGTGGAGTACGCGGTACAGCGCCGCAGGGCAGGTTTGTCATTGATAGCATCAGCAATTGAAGCTGCAAGGTTGAGGATACGCCCAATCATCATGACATCGCTGGCATTTGTATTCGGCTTGTTCCCGATGAGTATTGCAACAGGCCCGTCTGCACAGGGTAACCATTCTATCAGTATTGGTGCTGCCGGCGGGATGGTATCGGGGGTTATTCTAGGTCTGTTCATTATCCCGGTACTGTTCGTGATCTTCCAGGGCTTGCAGGAAAGAATTTCCGGCAAACCGGAACCCGTGCTGACAGCCGATGGTGTAAATCAGCCCGAAGTTGAATTAGTATAAAAAATCAAATAAAGGCTGGTGCGGTTCCCTCCTTGAGGAGGAGGGCTGGTGGGATTAGTGAAACAAGCGCTTTTCCACAAGGTAGGAACCGCAAAGCTTTTGTTTAAAAAGAATAAGATAAAATGAAAAATTATATAAGCATATCCATTTTGGTACTAACATTATCGGTGCTGAGCGCCTGTAAGGTATCAAAGGATGTAGAAACACCCAAGCCTGCATTGCCTGAAACTTTCAGGAACGCAGCCACAACCGGCGATACCAGCAGCATTGCAGATATACAATGGAAGCAATTTTTTACCGAAGCTACCCTGCAAAAATTGATTGACAGCGCTATTGTAAAAAACTACGATATGCAGATCGCTGTTAAAAATATCGAAGCATCGCAATTGCTGTTTAAGCAGGTAAAATGGAACAATGCGCCGCAGGTTGATTTAAACGTTACCGCCAGTTCAAGCCGCCCGTCGGACAATAGCATTAACGGTTTAACCTTAAGCCAGAACGATATCGGCACAAAGCACGTCGAGGACTATTCGGCAAATTTAGCGGTATCATGGGAGGCTGATATATGGGGTAAGATCCATAACCAGCAGCGCAGTGCATTGGCGGCTTACCTGCAAACACAGGAGGCTAAAAAAGCAATCCAAACCAGTTTGGTTGCAAGCGTATCGCAAGGTTATTACAATCTGCTGATGCTGGATGCTCAGCTTGACATTGCGCAAAAAAATGTAAAGCTGAATGATAGTACTTTACGGATAATCAAACTGCAATATGATGCCGGCCAGGTTACTTCGTTAGCTGTACAGCAAGCTGAAGCACAACGCCAGGCGGCCGAGCAATTGGTGCCGCAATTTGAGCAAAACCTAACCATACAGGAAAATGCCTTACGTATTTTAACAGGTGAATTGCCTGATAAAATTGCAAGGAATTCGAACCTGGATGCAATGGTTATCCCAACAAATGTGGCTGCCGGCGTGCCATCGGCTATAGTGAGCCGCAGGCCCGATGTAAGAAGCGCCGAACTTGAATTAATGATAGCCAACAGCAAAGTAGGTATTACCAAAGCCGAAATGTACCCTGCATTGCGCATAACTGCCCAGGGTGGCGTAAACTCGTTTAAAGCCAGTAACTGGTTTAATATACCCGCATCATTATTTGGTGTAGTTGCAGGCAGCGTGGTGCAACCATTATTCGATCACAAACGGTTGAAAACAGATTACGAAGTTGCCCAGGTTAACAGGGAGAAAACGGTGTTACAGTTCCGCCAGTCTGTTTTAAATGCAGTAGGTGAAGTATCTGATGCGTTGGTGAAAATCGATAAGCTGAAATCGCAGCAGGTAATAGCTGCTAACAGGGTGAATACCTTGCAACAGGCTACAAAAAATGCCAACCTGTTGTTTAAAAACGGCCTTGCAAACTATCTCGAGGTCATAACTGCGCAGGGTAATGTACTGCAAAGCGAGCTGGAACTGGCATCAATAAAAAGAGACGAATTAAGCGCAGTGTCTGAACTATACAGGTCGCTGGGCGGTGGTTGGAGAAACTAAAAATCAATACCCATGAAAGAATTTGTAGTATCAAGAAGCAAGCTACTTTTTTGTTCGATAAAAGAATGGAACGTCACCCTCGTGTTTTGGGCAGCTGTGCTGGTGATTGAGGTAGTGATGAATTTATTGAAGTAAAAAATGAGCCAATTAGCTAACGCTATTCGGCTCATAAATAGCTAATTTTTGAGCCGAATAAGAAACTTATTCGGCTCATTGTTTTTTTGGGAGAATGAAATGGATAATTATAGATTCATTTCATACCGGGTACTTCTACCCCCGCTTTCGCCTAAAAATTTTATTACTTCTTTTGCCAGCAAATCCTGCAAATCTCTGGTCGCGGTTGCTTTTGATGTTTTGGTTATAGAAACGTACTTGCCGGCGTTTATTCCGCCCTGGAAGCCCTTGGGGCCTTCCTTTAGGATTCTTCTAATCACTTTCAGTTGCCGTTCATTCAACTCACCTCTAAACTTGTCGAAAAACTTAGCTTTCTTCAGCGTAAAATCTATATGGCGTTCGGTGTATTGCTGGGCATCTGTAATTACATCCAAAAAATAATTTATCCAGTGTGTTATCTCATTACTCTTTTGCGCTTTTTCTAAAGCACTGTAATAGCTGCCCTTTTTTGCCTCTATCGTCCGGGAAAGGCTTAATAAAACCGGCCGGCCAACACCTTGCGATAAAGCCTTTTCGGCGATAGCCCGGCCTATCCGGCCGTTACCGTCCTCAAACGGGTGGATAGATTCAAAATATAAATGTGCAATTGCCGACCGCACCGGGGCTTTTTTTATTTCGTGTTTCCCGCCCGGAGCGGTATCATTAAACCAGTTTATAAAAGCATCCATTTCTTCAGCAATCTGTGCTGATGGAGGCGCCTCATAATGCACTTTCTCTTTTCCTATCGACCCTGACACTACCTGCATTGGCGCAGCATCATTCCGCCATGCGCCCACTTTTAGCTTTTTGCTGGTACCTAACAGCATTTTATGCCAGGCAAACAAATGTTTTTTGCTTAGCGGCTGCCCGTAAGTATTGCGGACAGTATAAATCATGTCGCCAATCCCCTTAGCCTTTTTATCGGCGACATGTTCGGGTATTTTATTTAACCCAAGATCATTTTTTATGGACGACATTACATCTTTACGACTCAGGTATTCGCCCTCTATTTCTGATGTTTTTATCGCTTCATATACCATAAACTCGACTATGGTGTCCATTTGTGCATTTTCAGGCAGCGACTTTAATACACCGCTTATGAGCCCTGTTTTTTCAGAAAACAGGTATAGCTTTTCCTCAACTCCTGATAAATCATAAGTAAAATTTGGCCAGTCCTTTAATTGCCAGTTATACATCGTGAGCTGAATACTACTTTTATTCGGCTCAAATATACGCATTTTGTGAGCCGAATAAGCAAATTATTCGGCTCATTATTTGTGTTATTTTGAGCCGATTAATCAACCTATTCGGCTCACGAGTGCCGAAATGCACATCTTCATTGTCTATTTAGCCCTAAATCAGTACCTTTCAACCCTGTTAAACTCACATCTTTTCATGAAATATTTGGCTTTTAAGCTTTTAGCTCTTTTGATTATTACCGGTTTTATTTCTGCATCAGCACAAGAAACCCGTTATCCCCTAATTCCATATCCCACAAAATTAATTGCCGGAAAGGGCTCTTTTATCATCAGCACAAAAACTAATATCAAAACCGACAGCCGGTTTAAAAATGAAGCGGAACAATTAAAAGAACTGCTAAGCAACGGGCTTGGCAAAAAACTATGCATCAACAAAAGCGAAAAAAACAGCTCAATAAAACTGGTTTATGATGCAAGCATTACCGCACCCGAAGGCTATAAACTATCTATAACGCCGCAACAGGTAACCATCAGCGCCAAATACCCGGCAGGCATGTTCCATGCTGTTGAAACCATCAGGCAACTTTTGCCGGTATCCATTGAGGAAGGTGCCGCCCATAAGCAATTATCCTTGCCGACAGTAACTATTGCTGATGAGCCTGCATACCAATGGCGTGGCATGCACCTGGATGTATCCCGTCACTTCTTTTCGGTTAGCTATCTTAAAAAGTTTATCGACCGGCTGGCCCTCTATAAAATGAACAAGTTGCACCTGCATTTAACCGACGACCAGGGCTGGCGCATCGAAATAAAAAAATATCCACTGCTTACCGAACAGGGAGCATGGCGTACCTTCAACAACCAGGATTTGGCGTGTATGAAACGTGCAGCCGATAACCCTGATTTTACCATTGACAAAGAGCATATCATTCAGCGCGATGGTAAAACTCTTTACGGTGGTTTTTACACGCAAGAAGAAATGAAGGGTGTAGTTGCCTACGCCGCTGCAAGGCACATCGATATAATTCCAGAAATTGATATGCCGGGCCACATGATGGCGGCCATCAATTCGTACCCGTTTTTAACCTGTAATGGCGAAAATAAATTTGGCGAACTGTTTTCAAAACCGATCTGCCCCTGTAACGAAACTACATTTGAATTTGCGGAAAATGTGTTTACCGAGATCATGGATATTTTCCCATCGAAATATATTCATATCGGTGGGGATGAAGTGGATCGCTCGGACTGGGGTAAATCGGATGCATGCAAGGCTTTGATGCAGCGGGAGGGAATAAAAGATTTGCCGGCGCTGCAAAGCTATTTCATCAACCGGATGGAAAAATTCTTCAATTCAAAAGGCAGGAAAATGATCGGCTGGGACGAAATTATAGAAGGCGGGGTAACCAAAACAGCTTTGATAATGTACTGGCGCACCTGGGTGCCCGATGCACCTGTTAAGGCGGTAAAAAACGGCAATACCGTGATTATGGCGCCCGGCGAACCATTGTATTTTGACAACCAGCCCGACCAGTATACAATTTCCAAGGTATATCAATTTAACCCCATTCCAAAAGTGTTAAACAAGCAGGAAGCAAGCGCAATTATTGGGGCACAAGGTGAAATATGGACGGAGATGATACCATCCGAAAAACGTGCCGATTACATGTACATGCCCCGGATGACCGCCCTGGCCGAAAACTTGTGGACAAGCAGGCCGGATAAATACGAATCGTACACGAAACGTTTGGTAACACAATACGCAAGGATGGATGCGATGAAGATAAACTATCGCCTGCCTGATTTGCCGGGATTACTTAATAATTATGTATTTACTGATGAGGGCAAACTAAGCATCGCTAAGCCACTGCCAAGCCTAACCATTCGTTATACAACAGACGGCTCGGTGCCCGAAGGAAATTCCCCTGAACTGCCATCGCCGTTAACTATAAAAACGTCTCAGCAAATTAAGGTAGCTCCGTTTACAGCAGCCGGCACGCGCGGCGATATTTATACGCTTAATTACAAACAACAGCAAATGCTTGGACCGGTGAAAATTGCACCGCCCCAAGCCGGCTTAATGTGCAGCTATTATAAAGCTTATTTTAAAGAAACCGGCTTAATGCGCAATGCCAAAATCGACAGCACATTTATCAGCAATAAAATTGCCGTGCCGGCCTCGGTTAAAGCGCCATCGTTCGGTATAACCTATAAGGGATACATTGATGTTCCGGCTGACGGTATTTACAGTTTTTATTTAAACTGTGACGATGGCGGGGTATTAAGGATCGGAAATGATGTTACCGTAAACAACGATGGCAACCATTCGGCCCAGGAACGCAGCGGGCAGATAGCTTTAAAAATGGGTGCTCATCCTTTCGCGCTTGATTTTATTGAAGGCGGCGGCGGATTTACGCTAAAATTACGATACAGTGTAAATGGTTCGGAACCGAAAGAAGTGCCGGCTGGCTGGTTGAAGCATTAACCTCAATAATTTGATGTCAAAATCAATGTAATTTGACACATCGGGTGTCAGTTTGCAAACGGCCTCGATAGGGTTATTTTTATTCCCCAAAGTTCTGTTTATATAAATCTAAATGCTAAAAATATTAGTAATTTTGATTGATATGAATGTGGACAGGATAACGGAGAAATTGAATATTTTGGCAGATGCGGCCAAATATGATGTATCATGTGCGTCGAGCGGAAGCAAGCGGAAAAATGAAAATAAAGGCCTTGGCAATGCCAGTAACGGCATCTGTCATAGTTATACCGAAGATGGGCGCTGCGTATCGCTGCTAAAGATCCTGTTAACTAATCATTGCATTTTCGATTGTGCCTACTGCGTTTCCCGCAAGAGCAACGACATTAAACGCGCTGCTTTTACTGTGCAGGAAGTGATTGATTTAACCATCAACTTTTATCGCCGTAATTATATTGAAGGCCTCTTTTTAAGTTCGGGTATTTTTAAAGATGCCGACTATACCATGGAGCGGCTGGTGCAGGTGGCAAAAAAACTCCGCACAGAAAATAATTTCAACGGCTATATTCATTTGAAAACCATCCCCGGGGCAAGCGACGAGTTGATGCGCGAAGCCGGTTTGTACGCCGACAGACTAAGTGTTAACCTGGAAATGCCAACCGAGGCCGGGTTGAAATTACTGGCGCCCGATAAAAAGCGTCAGGATATGATCGACCCGATGAGTTTCCTTAAAAAGGAGATCATCCAACGGACAGAAGAAAAGAAACTGTTTAAAAAAGCTCCGTTGTTTGCGCCTGCAGGGCAAAGCACCCAGGTTATAATAGGCGCTACGCCCGAGAACGATAGTGAGATATTACAAACGGCTAATCATTATTATAAAAACTTCAATTTAAAACGGGTTTATTATTCGGGCTACGTGCCTGTACTTGCTGACAAACGCTTGCCGGGGCTCAATACGGCAGTACCCATGGTGCGCGAAAACAGGCTTTACCAGGCCGATTGGCTAATGCGATTTTATGGTTTTAAGGTAAATGAAATTGTAAATACAGAACAGCCGTTGCTCGATTTGGATATCGACCCTAAACTTGGCTGGGCAATTCGTAACATGCACGCTTTTCCTGTTGATATTAATATATCTGATATACAAATGATACTACGTGTACCGGGTGTTGGATTATTATCGGCACAAAAGATAATAAGCGCCCGCAAATTTGGCAGGCTTAATTGGGAACAACTTAAAGCAATCGGCGTTGCGCTAAACCGCGCCAAATATTTTATTACCTGCAAAAGCAACAGTTTTGAAAAACGCGACCTCACCGGCACTAAAATCAAACAGTTTATTTTGGCGGAGTCGCAGAGTAAATATTTAAAAAACCAGCAAAACCAGTTGAGTATTTTTTAGTATGACAAGGCTGATTTACGACGGAACGTTTGAAGGGCTGCTTACTGCGGTATTCGAAATTTATGAACGGAAACTTAATTATATTAATCTGCAAAAAATAGGGGTGGCAAGTACAGCCATGTTTGAGGATGTGATAAATGTTATTACTGACAACGGCCGTGCCAGCCGCGTATTAAACGGATTGAAGAAAAAATTGTCGGCAAATGGCGTGCAACGGGTTTACATCGCCCATATGAGCGAAATTGAAAACGACGAAAATAACATCGTTGGGTTTATCCGGCATGTGTTTGATGCCGGCCGAAATATAGAAGAAGATTACGGTAACAGGTTTGTTCTCCGTATATCAGAAATTATGGTGATGATGCGCCGCGAAAAACACAGGATGGAAGCTTTTATTCGTTTCCAGAAATTAAAGGATGAAACTTATTATGCTGTAATTGAGCCTGATTTTAATGTGCTGCCGTTATTAATCCGGCATTTTAGAAGCCGCTATGCCGACCAAAAATGGATGATTTACGATATCAAGCGCAATTATGGGCTTTATTATGATTTGCACGACACTGAATTTATATCGATGGAATTTTCAGAAGCTAAATCTGCAACGGATGTAAAAGCATCCTTTAATGGAGACGAAGAAGTGTATCAGCATTTATGGAAAAACTATTTTAAAAGCGTGAACATAGCTTCCCGTAAAAACACGAAACTGCATGTAAGGCATATTCCCAAAAGATATTGGAAGCATTTGACAGAGAAAATATAGCACATCGTACTAAAAACGAAATTCTTAGTTATATTTATTAACGAATTTAACCTTTATCCTAAATGATTAGAAAAATAACTGTCATCCTTATCAGCCTGGCCTTATATGGATGTACCAACTCATCAAATGTGCCGGACAATGATATAAATAATGCAAAAGCAGAGAAAACTAAAAAGGACAAAAACCACGTTTTTGCCAAAGGCAATTTGCATTTTTCAGAACCCCGGCAGATTGACAATTCAGCCTTTGTAATGTATCAATTGGATTTTCCTGAAAAAGATCAGGATTCGGGTTCTGGCAGTTTCATCAGTAAATCTGACAGACGGCCAGCCTACTGGAATATTATTTTTCTCAATTCCGAAACTCATCAATATCATCTGCTCGATTCAAGTCGTAAAATGCGTATTCTTTCAGTTAATGCCAATCGTGATGCAGACGACGCGGTGCCGCGTTCTCTAATAAAATCAAACTATATTTTTTATTCGATAACGACAGATGACGTAAACAAAGATGGCAAATTGGGTGATGACGACCCGGATTATCTTTTCATTTCGGATAAAACCGGAAACAATCTTAAACAAATATCTCCGGCGGGTTATGATGTTAGAAGCTGGAAATTAATAAGCGAAACTAATAAGGTATTTATGGAAACCGTGATCGCAAAACCAGAAAAAGATGATGACCCGGAAATAGTACCTTTTACTTACGATTTAGCTAGTGGCGCGCCCCCACAAAAGGTATTTGCCCCTGACTTTATAAATAAAACAAAGGCATTATTTAACCAGCAATGGAAGGTTAAAGAATAGCGATGAATAAGAAAAGATTTGTCAACTTTTTAAAGTTGACAAATCTAAATATCGAATATGCACGAAGATTACTGCTTCTTTATCTCCACTCTTCGGTTCAAAACCCTGCCTTCTTCGGTACTGTTATCAGCAATCGGCTTGCTTTCGCCGTAACCTTTAACATCCAGGTTACTGCCGGGGATGCCGGTATTTACCAGGTATAATTTTACCGAGTTCGCCCTCTCTATTGATAATGCCATATTATGGGCATCAGTTCCCTCAGCTGATGAGTTACCGTTCAGAACAAATTTTACCGACAGGTCTTTTTTCATTTCGGCCGCAGCTTTGTCCAGGAAGGGGTAGGAGTCGGTTTTTAATATGCCCGAGTTAAATTCAAACTGTATGTTTTTAAAATTATAGTCAGGTTTTGCAACCGGGGCCGGAGGTGGCGGTGTTTCCTGTTGTGGTGCAGGCTGTTGTACCGGCGGCGTTTCTTTCTTTTCAGGCTGTGGGTCGGGTGGGTAACTTACCGCAGGTTTTGTAACAACCGGCTTTTTAGCTTTGCAGGCGGGCAAAGCGGCTATGGCAAACAAAATAGCTATCAGCAAAAAATGTGATTTTATAATTTTCATAAGCAAAAAATGTGATGATGTAAATATAAAAACGCAGCTCAAGCGTGCTTAGTACAACTTATAAACATACTCACATCTTTTGCAGGCACCAGGTTGTCATGCAGCGTAGGTTTTGCACGTTGGTGGTTTTTATAGGCTCAAAAAGCTGACCGTTTAACTTTTCAGTATAATCAAACAGCATTTGCTGGTTCACCAAAAAGCGTTCGGAGCCATCGGGCAGCAGGTAACGGCCATTGTCGCGGCTTTGCACCAGGGTTTCAATCCCAATATCCGATGCCAGGCGGGCAAATAAATAACCGCCGGGTTTTAGCACGCGCCACATGGATTGCAGCATAGCATCGAAATGTTTTTCGTCGGTAGCAAAATGCAATACCGCGCTGCTGATTACCAAATCAAAAACGCCGTCATCAAACGGTAAGTCCTCGGCCGCAGCAACATTGAAATTTGATAAGGGTAAATTGGATACCAACCCGTAAGCCAATCGTTTAACTGCTTCTACTGCATTTGGGTTTGGGTCGATGCCATACACGTCAAAACCATTGCGGAGAAAATAAACCAGGTTTCGGCCGCCGCCGCAGCCGGCATCAAGTACTTTATGGCAGGTATCAAACCGGCCTTTTAATAATTGGTCGAACAAATAAATATCGATATTACCGTAAAGCTGCTGTAGGTTGTGCTGCATGCCGCTAAAGTAAGCGGAACTATCCGGAAATTAAAAATTGTTTGTCGTTGCAATATTTTTCTATCTTTGCCGCAATTCCTTATTTGTTAACCATTTAATACCGGGGAATCATGACAGCGCAAATCCACATATCGCCCCTTTCGCTCATTGCCTAAACAGGCAGGCAAAATGCTAATTTTCAATTTTTTTGAAGACAAATCACCGGTTGCATTTTTGTAATCATTAAGTTTTTT
>Ga0105239_10005552_pt1 | contig 14760 bp, 13 predicted proteins | sample KBSC44metaG_FD_92761 | JGI IMG/M metagenome (GOLD analysis project Ga0105239, IMG submission 92761) | Corn rhizosphere microbial communities from Kellogg Biological Station, Michigan, USA - KBS C4-4 metaG | ecosystem: Host-associated > Plants > Roots > Rhizosphere > Soil | place: Michigan, USA... | reverse complement strand
TCCGGCAGTACGCGGATGATGGCCATCATGCCTCCGTCCTCATGCTGCAGGATGTGGCAGTGATAGACGAAATCGCCCACCACGTTCCCGCGGAAATCCATGCGCACCTTGATCCTCGGATAGGGCCCGATCTGATCCCAATAGCCGACCTGGTAGGTGTCGTAGAATTGCCGCTGCTCCGGCGGCACCCGCACGCCGTTCACCGCCAATAGCAGGAAGTGGATCTGGTGCATGTGGAACTCGTGCACCTCCGGCGCATGGTTCTCGATGATCCAGTCTTCGACCGCGCCCTTGTGGGTGATGATGGCGGGCGGATTGTTGGGATCGTAGAGAACCGGTTTCTGGCCTTTCACCGTGATGAAGGAATTCACCCGCGCTCCGCCGGGATTGGACTTTCCGTCATTGGTCGCATGCCCGAAGGTCTCCGAGAAATAGAGACGCCGCGTCGCGGTTGCCTTGAGCTTCTCAAGACCCGCGAAGCGGTCGCCCGCGATATTGCGGCCCGGTTTCGGCATCACTGGAAGATCGAGCGGCTCTTTCGTCAGCGCGATGTTGGCGAGCGGACGGAACGGCAGGCTGTCGCCGAGTGGTCCGGTGTCGATTGCTTCGGTCGAGAACTGTGCCGTCTTCACCGTGGCGTCCGGCGCGGTGACGATGAACTCCGCGCGGCCCGCCGGCGGCAGCAGGATGTCGTTCTCGGTGATGATGATGCCCTGGTGCTTGCCATCCTGCGAACCCGTCGGGACGCCGTCGAACGCCACGACCTGCAGGGGCTGCTTCACGCCGTCATATTTGAGCTGGATGTCCAGGATGGAATTCGCGGTCGCGTTGACGACGCGCCAGAACTCCTTCTGGCCGGCGTGCATCTTCAGGACCGCGGCCTTCTCCACCGGAAACACGATCGGGACGTAGTTGATCGACAGATCCCAGAATGGCGCCGGCTGGTTCGGTGAATACGATGCGCCCGGCCCATCCACCAGCGCCTGGTCGCGCAGCATGAGGACCCGTTGCGGCAGGCCCGCGACCGCCGGCTGGATGTTCTCGATGCCCTCCACCACGATCGCGCCACACGCGCCGCCCGTCACCGCGGCGGACGAGATGGCGTGCACATGCGGGTGATACCAGTAGAGCCCCGGCGGTTCGTTCTTCGGAATGTGGATCGTGTAAGTGAAACTTTCACCGGAGTTGATCAGTGTACGGATGACTTCGTCACTGTGGCAGGCGGGAGAGGTATTGACGCCGTGAAAATGCACGTTCACCGAGGTGTCGGTCATCACGGCATCACCGCAGACATCGCCGGCTCCCGATGTGATCTCCGCGCTCCTCGGCGCGGGCGGTAGCATATTGGTGACGATCATCACGATCTTGTCGCCGGGGTTGACGTGCAAAGTGGGCTGCTCCTTGCCGCCGTTCGTCACGAAGCAGAACAGCGTCAGCCCCGAATTGCTGACCGAGGTGTAGTAGTTGAAACGGACCTCGAGCTTGCCGTCCTTGGCATAGAGATCGGGCGGCGGCTGGACGACCGCGCCGGGTTCCTCGCGCGGACAGATACCTCCGTCCTCGGCCAGCGCCTGGCCGGGCAACAGCAGCGTCAAAACGAAAAGCAGCAGCGCGGAGCTCAGGATTTTGGTCATTCCGCTATCCTACAGAAATGCGATTAAGTCGCAATGGTGGAAGCCTGCGGGCCGAACAGTTCTTCGTGCCGCGCGCAGATCTTGGGCCATAGCGAAGCCAGCTCCGGGTCGCGCAGATCGAGTTCTTCGTCGAAAAACCGCACCAACTCGTCCGCGCTATTGAGGAGACGGTCCTCATGTCCCTTTGGCGTCACGGTGCGCACCACGCGACCGCGCACGCCGACGACACCCTCTTCGCGGAAGCGAAAGCAGAAAAGGTTCTGCACGAAATGGGAGTACGGCGCGTATTGCTGCTCGTCGCATTTCGTCGCCAGCAGCGTTTCGTCAACCGGCGCGAGATTGAAATCGAAGGACGCGGCGCCGCCGGCGGGATGATTGCGCAGGCGCCACCAGTCCTCATCGACTCTCATCACCGAGAACGGCAATCCGCCGGCAGTGAAAGGCCCTTCGGCGATCCGGATCGGCTCGATCGGGCCGTCGCCAAAGCCGACATCGGCGAGATAAAGCCCCTCGTCCAGCTCGACCCTGAGCACCAAGTGATTTCGCAGCGTGACGTCGCCGAACATCTCCCGCATCACGGCACCGGTGGCACGCGTCACCTTGAACCCGAGTTGGTCGAGCGCCCAGCCGAAGAGCCCATTCATCTCGTAGCACCAGCCGCCACGATGCCGGCCGACGATCTTCTCGTAGATCGCAGGGCGTTCGATGGTGACCGGCCGTCCGAACTGCACATCCAGATTCTCATAAGGAATCGAGCGGAGGTGCGCCCGATGCAGCGTCTTGAGCCCTTCGAGATTCGCCGGCGGCCGTTCATGCAATCCGACGCGGCGGAGATAGGCGTCGATATCCATTCAAATCCCTCTTTGGTGGCGTCCACTTCACACCGCCCGTGATTCAAGATCTGGGGGCTCAATCGGCGATGTACCCAACATCTCCATTTCTGTTTTCAAGAATCGGCGAAAAAATCCTACCCCTCCCCCCCTCGCCCCTGGCAGGCTGTTTTTGGCTTTGCGAGGGAACTCTGCCGCTTCGCCGATCTCAGCCAACGACCGGCTTTGTAGTCGTGGTTCTCGGCATGACCCGACTCTAGAACATTTTGTGAACGTTGTTAAGCTGGATCGGAAACCGGTAGTGGTACAGTTTGAAGGTTAGAGCAATTTTTCCTGTTTTCCGTGCTCTTGCTTTGCCTTCTTAAAGACAGTCGGGTCAATCCAAGGCATTTCAGGCCTCATGCCAGAAAATAACTGCTCCACTGTCAGGATTTGAAGCTTGGGAAATTCCCCGTATTCCGTCTTATAAAAGCCCTCGGTGATAGCCTCTTTCATCATAGGGCTGGTTGGCTCCGCTAGGCATATCAGGACGCCCATCTTGGCCTTTTCCCGGTTCACCACTTGCGCCAATTCGCGCACCATTGGCACCCCGACATTCTCGCCGCCTTTCACGGAAACGATTGCCTTCTCCGTCGTCTTGCCGTCCGGCTTGAAATAGATAAATCCATCAATGCCGGAATCCGCACCCTTCTTCTTACCGCCATAGGGAACGGCATCCACAAGAGAAACGGCCCACCATTGGAACTGGTATTTGTCTTGTGCGGCCAGCGCCTGTGCACCACCCAAATCTTTTGGCGTTCCGTGAACTTCAATGGGGATCGGGCCGAACGCATCGCGCAACCGCTTTTGAATGAGCGATATAGCCAAATGCGTCACGTCTATTCCGATCCATTGCCGCTTTAGCTTCTGAGCAGCGTGCACACTTGTTCCGCATCCGCAAAATGGGTCAAGTACAACGCTGCCCTCATTGGACGATGCCGCAACAATGCGCTCTAGAAGAGCAAGTGGCTTTTGCGTTGGATACCCGAGGCGCTCATCGGCCTGAGCTGGCACTATGTCTGTCCAGACATCGCCTACCGGCGTACCTTCTTGCTCATCCAAATAGCGCTTCAGGACTGGAACAGTGCCGGGCTTTGTTTGGATGACAATGCCGTCCTTATACGCCTTCTCCATTCGCTCTTTCGTCCAACGCCAAACGCGCGTGACGCCGAGAAATTCGTAAGTAAGATTCGGGCGATTTTTGTTTGGGTTAGTTATATCGGCTAAGCGATAACGGCGCTTTGTCTTTGGCTCTTCGTACTTGTAGAACGCTTCGAGATATTTCGGATCGTGTGCAGTGTACGGCGCGTTCCATATCCATTTGTCACTCTTTGTGTAGCGCAGAATCACGTCATGATTTCTTGCGAAGCGAGTGAAAGCGAGCCCTTTGGCATTTGTTCTTTGCCATATGATTTCGTTGCCGAAGTTCAAAGGGCTAAAGACAGCATCGAGTAACGCCTTCAGATAATGGCTCGCGGTCGGATCGCAGTGAAGGTAAAGCGTTCCTGTTGGCTTTAACACTCGATGAAGCTCGATCAAGCGAGCCGCCATCATCGCCAGATATGCCATCATGTCGTTTTCATGCAGAAACGCTCGCATCGCGTTGAGCAATTCGGAAGCGTCGGAATTACCCGAGTGCATCACTTCGTCAAAGGCGCGCTCGGCTGACTTATTCCAATGCCAAGTATCTTCAAACGCTTCCATTTGGGCGTGGCTTTGGTGCCCGTCTGGAGCTTTGAAAAGGACGTTGTATGAAGCGTTCGAGTTGAACGGCGGATCAAGATAAATCAGGTCAACTGACTCGTTCGCGATGTGCTCGCGCAGAATATCGAGATTGTCGCCGTAATAGAGGCTGTTCATTCTCCCGCCTGCGCCGTTTCCCATGCTTCCAGAATCGCGACCATATCAGACATTTCCCAAAGCTTCGACGTGACGCCGGCGGCCATCGCGGGCGTGACTTTCAAAGTCTGGTGAAGCCTAACGAAGTTATAGTGCATGAAATAAATTGCCATCATGTGAGCGTGGTTCTCGGCCTTTTTCGAGAACGCGTTTGTCAATCGCGTCAGGCGACGATTGCGCATGAGCATCCGCCGGTTTACCCGTCTGACAAACGCCTTTTCTAAAAAGCTTGAAAACCACGCTCTTTCGGTCGCGCTGCACTATTTCCACTATAATTTCTGCCGCATCCACAAAACGCTTCGCGTGACGCCTGCAATGGCCGCTGGCGTTGCGGATCGTGTTATGGATATGGCTGATCTGGCCGCACTAATCGCGGCTCAGGAAGCGCCCGTGGCGAAGCGTGGCCCTTACAAGAAGAAAGCTGCCTAATATGTCGGTTTTTATTAGTTATAGTCGCCCGGATACCGCTTTCGTTGACTGGCTAGCAAAATCACTAGTGATGCAGAGACATCGGATGCGATGCTAGTTGTTCTGTCGAAAAACTCGATTGCCTCTGAATGGTGCAAGAAAGAACTGAACGCCGGGCTTATACGAGAACTCGACGAGAAGAAAGTTCTTGTTATTCCGTGCGTAATCGATGATTGCGAAATTCCTCTTTTTCTAAGAGAGAAGCTTTACGCGGATTTCAGAAAAGACCGATCTCAAGCATTTAGTCAGGTCCACGATGCGCTGCTCAGAATCGCAAATTTCCAGCAGGGTCGCATCGAAGCGGAGGATTTTCATACAGACTGGAGCTATGACTGGGGTCAAAACGTCCTAAGTGGGCGATGGCATTTTGAATGGACTTTTGTCGATCACGGCGCCGACATGCCATACTGTATTCTCACTCAGTGCCGCATCGTATGTAATGAAGCGGCTTCGGAAATTTTTCAGCAATTGGATGAAGATGCGCGGCAAGACTATATTCATCGCGCGCTCGGGGCTCTCGTCAAAATTATTGGTCCGAAGCAGCTGAAAATTCAGCTGACCGATGCGTTTTTGAAGGTCGGATTCTTCGACACGGTGAAAGGCTTCGGCGAAGAAGAGTGGCTCGCTGAAATCACGGGCCGACGCATGGGAATTGATATTGGGAAAGACACTCTTATTCACGTAGATCAGATGCTGGAGCGCGCCTTATCCTCCTTGGGAGCCAAGGTCCAAGAACTCAAAAAGAAGCGCTAACATTCAAAATGCGTCACTACCCGGAAACCTCCTTATGGTGTGGGCAACGCTAGAAGAGCGCAAAGTTGAAATGATGTCCTGGCCGCAGAAATGGCTTTAGATGTGCGGCAAATTCACAGCGATGGCGTCCTGGGCGGAAGTGGTCGCCTTCTCGCAACCGCTGACCGTTCCGGCAACCGACGGTAAAGGCGGCGGGGAAGTCGAGAACGATTACGAAGTCACCTACCGCCCCTACGCGATGCTCCCGGTTATCGTCTGGGATGCACAGGCCAAGCAGCGCGTGGTCATCCCTATGCGCTGGGGCCTGCCAGAGCCTAAGAACCACAAGGTTTTGAAACACATCCACGCTCGCGCCGAGACGATAGACATCAAGGCCGCATTTGCACCGCTATTCAAAGACGGTCGGCGCGGCATCGTTGCCATGAAAACGTTCAACGAGACCCCACCAGAGAACAGCGATCAATGGACCATCAACCCGCAAGATGGAAGGCCGCGCGGCTTCGCGTTTCTGTGCCAGGGATACAAGAACGAAGAGACGGGCGAAGAGCTGCGCGCGTGCTGTATGGTGACTGTGCCGGCGAACCAATTGCTCCGCGATACGATCCTGAAATCGGATCCCGATCCGCGTATGCCGGCGATCCTGCGTGACGAGTGGGAGAACGATGATTGGGCCATCTGGCTAGGCGAGAAAGACGTGCCGCTCGATCAGGTGAAGTCTGTATTGCAGACGATGGAAGGCGAGAACTGGACGATCGCGCCGGAAGTAAAACCGCCTAAGCCGCCGAAGCCTAAGAGCGGCAAACCGAAGCGGAGCACGAAGCCGACGGAGCCGACGCTGTTTTAGTGCCCGGTCTGCTCAGGCTTATAGCCGACGCTCTCGAACACACTCTGCCTGACGTTGCGGAAGCCGGAACTGACCTCGGTACACCTTGGGCATCGCTGCTTGACGCGCTCATCTTTTGATTCCCCCTGCGCCATGGCGCGGACCATACGGTCGCGGCCTGCCCTCGGACAACGAAAAGGCAAATCCCTAGCAGAAACCCCGCGGAATCCCTCAAAATCCTGTGATCGACTCGAATTATTTGTAACTTACGTAGAGTGCACCCTTGCATATAGCGAAGTTCATGCTAGATGTAACTCCGCAATAGTTGGGAGGCGGAAAGCAGCGCGTCGTGCCACCAGAGACCGATTACACGCGCAAATTCCGTAAGGAACTCATGGCCGGGCTATCATCGCTCGTCCTTCTGGCCGTGCTCGCTCGCGCCGGAAGGGAGATGTACGGATATGAAATCGCGAAGGCCGTGAAGGCCGAAGGCGAAGGCGGGCTGATCTTCAAGCAGGGCGCGATCTACCCGGTCCTGCGTTCGCTTCACGCCACGGGACTTCTGGAAAGCCGGGTCGAGGCGTCGGCCTTCGGCCCACCCCGCCGCTACTACAACATCACCGACGATGGCCGCAAAGCGCTGTCCGAGTGGCAATTCGCGTGGCGCGACATGCGCGAATTCGTCGACGACGCGCTGAAGGCCGGAGGCATCGACCATGACTTCAGACCGTCCGCCTGAAACGGTCCGCGCCTATCTCGATCAGCTCAGGCGCGCGCTCAAGGGTGCGCCGGCGGGTCTGATCGCGGACGCGCTCGCCGATACGGAAGACCATCTGAACAATGAAATCGCGAACAATCCCGATTTGAAGGAAAACGAAATTCTGGCGTCCGTGATCGAGATCTACGGAACGCCACAAGAAATTGCAGAGGAGTATCGTGATATGGAAGCAACCATTGCGGGCCCCTTCCCCAAGAACGAGCCCACCCCCCAAAGCCGCAAATTCGGCTTCTTCAACGTCATTTCCGATCCGCGCACCTATGGCGCATTGCTTTATATGCTGCTCTCGCTCGCGACGGGCATTTTCTATTTCACCTGGACCATCACCGGCATCGCGCTGACTTTGGGCTTTGCCATTCTGATCATCGGCGTACCTTTCGCGTTGCTGTTCATCGGATCGGTGCGCGTGCTGGCGCTGGTCGAAGGCCGTATCGTCGAAGGATTGCTGGGCGTGCGCATGCCGCGCCGCCTGCCGTCGACCACACCACAGGACGGAACGATCCTCGCGCGCATCCGCGACGCGCTGACCGATGCCCGCACCTGGTCGTCGATGTTCTATCTGCTGCTGATGCTGCCGCTCGGCATCATCTACTTCACGATCGGCGTCACCGGGCTAGCAGTCTCGCTGGGCTTCATCGGCGGCGGCCTCTACAGCCTCGTCACCAACGACGCGAGCAACATCCGCATCGACGACGTGCCGGTGCTCGCGCATCTGCTGCACACCGCACCCGGATTGATCCTGCTGGTGCTCGTGGGCTTGTTCCTGCTGTTCGTCGTGCTTCACATCGCCCGCGGCATCGGCTGGCTGCATGCCAAGATCGCGGAAGTTCTGCTCGTCCGCCTGTAACCCCCTAGGACCGGACGACACCCGCCGCGGATCTCACGATCCGCGGCGTTCTTTTTTGGGTCAGCCTTCGTCCCGTGCGCGGATCAGCCGGGCGATTTCTTTGAGCGATGGCCTTAGAGCGTTTTTGGGTTTATCGGAATCAACTCCAATTCGTCATGGCCGCCCTTGAGGCGGCCATCCATCAGGCGCGCGTCCGCGCGCCACAAAAAACTAACTGAGTGGAATCCCATTTTTTGTTTGCTCGCCGAGATATGGAGATATCCCTTCGGTACACCCTCAATGGAAGTTGGATGGCCGGGTCAAGCCCGGCCATGACGGTCAGGGGTGAATTCATCTAAACCGAAAACGCTCTAAGCGTGACGCCGTCTCTCGAGTTTGAACATTTGGGTTGTTCACGGGCCTCCGCAGAATCTCGATCTGGCGGCGGATACGGTTTCCGGCTTCGATCAGTTCTTCCCGATCTGGGTCTTCTTCGTCCGACATATGGTGCCTTATGGCTCGGTTCGACGCGGCAATCCCGGCACGCTTTATGCGATAACGGGACCAGTCGTTGTGCAAAGGCCGCTCGCCTTGGCGTGAACGAAGTGAGATTTGTTTAGCATTAACAACTGGGTAAGGGTTGACGACAATAATAGCCTTTGGGCTATAAGGGAATCGCTGCCGGTTCGCCGGGATGCATGACGACGGGGAAAGCCGAGGGGGAATCTCGACTAATTCTCAGGAGCCGATGTGGAGCGCCGCAGCCCTAGCTTTGTGAACACGACCATCGACTGGCAGAATTCCGCACGAGAGGCGGCATCCGCGCTCTCCTCGCAGGAGGGGCGCTGGGCGCTTCTTTCCACCTCCCTGACCGCGATGATCGCAGGCTCGATCGCCTGGATGGCCGTCGGGACGATGCCTCCCCTCAAAGCGCACAGCTTTGGGGTGGGCCATGAAAGAACGTTCCTGCCCTACGATCTGTTCCAGCGCCTCGTGCAATCCGGTGGGAGCACCGCCAACGCGTCGATGACGCCGTTCGGAAGTTCCCAGACGCAACCTCAAACAACGCCACAGCCCGGCAGCCTCGACGACTCGCTTGCGTCGGAAGAAGCCGGCGACAACGGAACCCAGAACTCCGGCATCGAATCCCGAACCATCACGATGGATCGCGGCGACACGCTTGCCGGCGCGCTCGAAGATGCCGGCATCTCCGCCGAGGATGCCAACGCAGCGGTCGCTGCTCTTGGCAAGGTCTATGACGTGCGCAATCTGCGCGCCGGGCAATCGTTCGAACTGTCCTATTCGACTGCGCAGCCCGAAGCCGGTGCGCCCTCCACCGTGTTCATGAATTCGCCCGATGCGGCCGACGCTGACGACGCCAACGCCAATGGCGCGATGGAGCCCGCGACCGCGACGCCGGTGAGCCAGCTGCTCTCGATCACGTTCTCGCCCTCGGTCGAGCACGACATCACCATCGCGCGCGGGACCAACGGCATCTACACCGCCAACGATGTCGAGAAGAAGCTCGAAGCGCACATCCACCGCGCCGGCGCGACGATTGACTCGAGTCTCTATCTGACGGCGATGAAGGCGGGCATTCCGGCCGACGTCGTGGTCGACATGATCCACATGTTCTCCTACGAGGTCGACTTCCAGCGCGACATCAAGCCGGGCGACTCGTTCGAGGTCTTCTACAACTACTACTACACGCCCGAGGGCCAGCCCGCCCGCAACGGCAACATCCGTTATGCGACGATGCATCTGGGCGGACGCACGGTCACGCTCTATCGCTACCAGCCCGATCCCAACCAGCCCGCCGAATATTTCGACGCCAAGGGCCAGAGCGCCAAGTCGATGCTGATGAAGACGCCGGTCGACGGCGCGCGCATCTCGTCGGGCTTCGGCATGCGATTCCATCCGGTGCTGGGCTACAGCCGTATGCACAAGGGTATCGATTTCGCGGTGCCGATCGGAACGCCGGTCATGGCTGCGGGCGCGGGCGTGGTGCAGATCGCCGGACGCCTTGGCGGCTACGGCAATTACCTGCGCATCAATCACCAGAACGGCTATGGCACGGCATACGGCCATCTCTCGCGTCTGGCCCCCGGCATCCATGCCGGCAGTCATGTGCATCAGGGCCAGATCGTCGCCTATAGCGGCAACACCGGCATGTCGACCGGTCCCCATTTGCACTACGAGATCTTGGTCGCCGGCAACCAGGTCAACCCGCTGGCGGTGAAGGTCGCCAAGGGCCTCACCCTCTTCGGCCGCGCTCTGCGCGACTTCCTGGGCGAGCGCATCCACGTCGACGCCCAGATCGCCTCGATGCCGCTCGAAACCAGGGTCGCCGACATCTCGACCGACCTGAGGCAGGCGAAAGCGAAGTAGTCCTATCCCGCGAGTTCCTGCGCCAGCGTCTCTAGCGCCGGCGTGATCGCGTGCATGTGGCGGTAGTGCAGAAGCTTTTGGCCGATCAGCTTCAGGCGCTGCTCGAACGGTACGATCTGCCACGGCGCGATCAGCGGCGCTTCAGAGGACGGCACGTCGAGGCGCTGCGTCTCGAACGACAGGCTGACACGGGAGTGTGACGCACAGGGCTCCGCCTTTCCGCCCCAATGCATCACGGCCTGATTCCAGATCAGCACGTCGCCCGGCATCGCGGGCAAGACGCGTACCGCGCTCTCTTCGAACAATTCATCAGGTTCATGCGGCGTGTTGTAGGTAGGATCGGCGTGCTTTGGCACCATCCGCAGGCAGCCATTGTCGGGCGTGGCCTCGCTGACCGCGATCCAGGTGGTGAGGGAAATGGGCGATCCATCCGCGCGCAGCGACTGGCGTCCGCGGTCGCGGTGCCGCGACCAGCCCGCGCCGCCACGCTTGGGATCGATGTCCCACGCCCAGAAATCGGGAAGAAATGTGTAAGGCCCGAGCAGATGCCGATAGAGCGCATCGAGCCGGAAATACGGCCGCCAGAACTCGTCATAGACGAAACAGAACACCGCCTCGAGATCGCGCGCCGTCAGCGCGCGAACGACGCCGGCCATCTTCTCGAAATCCGCCGCGAGGTCGATACTGGAAAGCTGTGTGTAGCCGTCCTTCGCGATGTCTTCTGCCGCTGTCACGCAGGCGGCATCGGCGTCGGCAACATCTGGCGAAAGAAAATCTGGATCAGCGATGTGAAAGGACGGCGCAAGGCTGCGCCAATAATCCTGCGTCGCTTCAAGAGAACCCGCCATGACCGAAGTCTGTCACAGCGCAGAGAGGTGGGCGAGGCGCTCACTCGACCGCGATGATCGTTGCCTGGCGGAGCTTGAGTTTCCAAGTGCCGCCTTCCCTGCCCCACACGTCGGTGAAGCGGCGGCGCACGGTCTTGCCGGCGTTGGGCGCCTTGCCCTTCGGCACCATTGTTTCCTCGCCCATGGTTACGACGTAATCGCCAAGCTTTGCACGACGCTCGACGTGACGCTCGAACGATGAATACGCGATCAAGCCCGCGTTGAAGAGCGCGATCGAATCCTTGGCCTCATTGATCTTGTTGTTCGGCGCATGGACCAGACAGTCCTTACCGAACGCTGCAGCAAACGCCTCGACATCGTCAGCAAGAATGGATTGCGTCAACTTGCGTTCGATCGCTTCGACTTCGGCGATGTCAGGATCGGTCATGGCAGCCCCTTGAAGTGTCGCGTCGGTACGTAAGCACGCGCTGCAACCCTTCAAGGAAACGCTGCCATGTCCTCAGTGCACGGCTTTGCTAACAGCCGCCGCCTGTTCGATATCGACGTCGTCCGTCGACGCGAACTCCTGGCCGTTGATCGTCAGCCCGTTCTTGCCGGCGCCGACCTTGATCTTGGCACCGTCGGAGATCTTGCCTTCGAGCAGGAGCTGCGCGAGCGGGTCCTGCAGACGGCGCTGGATCACGCGCTTCAGCGGGCGCGCGCCATAGACCGGATCGTAGCCGGCATTGGCGAGCCATTCGCGCGCCTTCGCATCGAGCGCGATCTCGATCTTGCGGTCGGCGAGCAGCTTGTCGAGCCGTGCGATCTGGATATCGACGATCTTGTCCATGTTCGCGCGCGTGAGGCGGTGGAACAGGATGATCTCGTCCAGACGGTTCAGGAATTCGGGCCGGAAGTGCGCGCGTACCGCCTGCATCACCTGCGCGCGTGCCTGCGGCGTTTCCTCGCCGCTCAGGTATTCCGTGCCGAGGTTCGAGGTCAGGATGATGACCGTGTTCTTGAAGTCCACGGTGCGCCCCTGCCCGTCGGTCAGCCGCCCGTCGTCGAGCACCTGCAGCAGCACGTTGAACACGTCGCTGTGCGCCTTCTCGACTTCGTCGAACAGGATCACCTGATAGGGCCTGCGGCGCACGGCTTCGGTGAGCACGCCGCCTTCCTCGTAGCCGACATAGCCGGGCGGCGCGCCGATGAGGCGCGACACCGCGTGCTTCTCCATGAACTCGCTCATATCGATGCGCACCATCGCGGTGTCGTCATCGAACAGGAACGCTGCCAGCGCCTTGGTCAGCTCCGTCTTGCCGACGCCCGTCGGGCCGAGGAACAGGAACGAGCCGATAGGCCGGTTCGGGTCCTGCAGGCCCGCGCGCGAACGGCGCACGGCGTTGGAGATCGCGCGGACGGCCTGGTTCTGGCCGACGACGCGGTTCTCGAGCGACGACTCCATATGGAGCAATTTCTCGCGCTCGCCTTCGAGCATCTTGTCGACGGGAATACCGGTCCAGCGCGACACGACCTGCGCGATGTTCTCCGGCGTCACCGCCTCGTTCACCAGCGCGGCCTTGTTCTTCTCGTCGATCTCCGCGATCTGCTTTTCGAGACCGGGGATCACGCCATAGGTGAGTTCGCCCGCTTTGGCGAAATCGCCGCGGCGCTGCGCGATCTCGACCTCGGCGCGCGCGCGGTCGAGCTGTTCCTTCAGACTCTGTACGCTCTGAACGGATTTCTTCTCCTCCTGCCATTTGGCAGTAAGCGAAGCGGATTGCTCTTCCAGCTCGGCAAGATCGTGCTCGAGGGTTGCGAGGCGATCCTGCGAGGCCTTGTCGCTTTCCTTCTTCAGCGCCTCGCGCTCGATCTTGAGCTGCATGATGCGGCGGTCGAGTTCGTCGAGCTTCTCGGGCTTGGAGTCGACCTGCATGCGCAGGCGCGATCCCGCCTCGTCCATCAGGTCGATGGCCTTGTCGGGCAGGAAGCGGTCGGTGATGTAGCGGTTGGACAGCGTCGCCGCCGCCACGATCGCGGCATCGGTGATGCGCACGCCGTGATGGACTTCGTACTTCTCCTTCAGGCCGCGCAGGATAGAGATGGTGTCTTCCACCGTCGGCTCGCTGACGAACACCGGCTGGAAGCGCCGCGCCAGCGCCGCGTCCTTCTCGATGTACTTGCGGTACTCATCGAGCGTGGTAGCGCCAACGCAATGCAGCTCACCGCGCGCCAGCGCCGGCTTGAGCAGGTTGGACGCATCCATCGCGCCTTCCGCCTTGCCCGCGCCGACCAGCACGTGAAGCTCATCGATGAAGAGAACGACCTTGCCCGCGGCTGCGGTGATTTCGTTGAGCACGGCTTTCAGCCGCTCCTCGAACTCGCCCCGGAATTTCGCACCCGCGATCAACGCGCCCATGTCGAGCGCCATTAGCCGCTTGTCGCGCAGGCTCTCCGGCACGTCGCCGTTGACGATGCGCAACGCCAGGCCTTCGGCGATCGCGGTCTTGCCGACGCCGGGCTCGCCGATAAGGACGGGATTGTTCTTGGTGCGCCGCGACAGCACCTGGATAGTGCGCCGAATTTCCTCGTCACGGCCGATCACCGGATCGAGCTTGCCATTGCGCGCAGTCTCGGTCAGGTCACGCGCGTATTTCTTGAGCGCATCGTACTGGTTCTCCGCCGTTGCGCTGTCGGCGGCGCGGCCCTGGCGCAGATCGGCGATCGCCTTGTTGAGATTCTGCGCCGTGACGCCGGCGTCTTTCAGGATGCGTGCGCTGTCGCCGCTCGACATCGCGAGCGCGAGCAACAGATATTCGGCGGTGACGAAGCTGTCGCCCGCCTTCTTCGCGATCTGCTCGGCGCTGTCGAACAAGCGCGCGGCTTCCGGCGACAGGTACACCTGTCCCTGCCCGCCCTGGACTTGCGGCAGCTTCGCGAGCGCACGCTCGACACTCTCGCGTACCTGCTCCGGCCGTCCGCCAGCGGCTGCGATCAGCCGGGCGGCCAAGCCTTCCTCATCGTCGATGAGGACTTTGAGCAGATGCTCGGGCGTGAATTGCTGGTGATTGGAGCGCAGCGCCAGCCCTTGGGCCGATTGCATAAATCCGCGCGCACGCTCTGTGAATTTCTCGACGTCCATATGGTCCTCTCAGCTTCCACTCCCCTCGCCCCTTCGGAGCCGAGGACAGCAGACCCAAAACAATAGAATACCGCCCCAACGGGCACGGTTCCCATCTGAAATGGGTTCCCGATCCGTGCTCTTCAAGGGGAAGCCCGGTGTATTGCAGGGTTTACGAGGGGTCTGGGCCGCAGCTAACCGGCAGCCTCGCCATCCGGGCTGCAGATCACGACGACATAACCATCGGGATCGCGCAGCCACATCTCCCGGTGCTGCGGGGCCGGATTGATGTATGGCTCCTCGATCACCTCCGCCTTCAGCGCGCGCGCACGCGCCAGGGCGGCATCGAAATCGTCAAGCTGAAACCAGAGCAC
>Ga0105239_10005551_pt1 | contig 14764 bp, 16 predicted proteins | sample KBSC44metaG_FD_92761 | JGI IMG/M metagenome (GOLD analysis project Ga0105239, IMG submission 92761) | Corn rhizosphere microbial communities from Kellogg Biological Station, Michigan, USA - KBS C4-4 metaG | ecosystem: Host-associated > Plants > Roots > Rhizosphere > Soil | place: Michigan, USA... | reverse complement strand
CGGGGGACGCGTCTACGCGCGCCTGCTTCCCGGTTCGCCTCTGAAGGATGGCTGGAAACCGCTCGGTAACTTCTCACCGTTTGCATCCGTCACGGTCAAGGACGGTATCCTCTCGGCTACACGCGCGCCGGAGCACGACTCTAAGATCGGCATCGATGCGGACCTGCTCGGGGCGATCGTCGGCAAGGACACCCTCTTCACTATTCATGCCGAATCATCAGACCGTGGAGAGTATACGCCGGGGGAGCGCGCCCAGATCTACGTCGGCGGCGAACCGCCGGCATCCGCCGTCGCAAAGGGCGTCACCGCCTACTTCGAACTGGAGCCGACCGCGCCAAAGGTCCCTCTGGTCAATCCTGGCCAGATGTCCACGCTCACCACTACCTGGGAACTGCACCGTCTGAAGGACGGCGAGGACCCGGCAAAGCGACTGCGCCACTAGCCGGAACAACCGCGGTTACCAGGGGTTTGCCGACGTCGCGGGCGGCGCTTCGTTCTTCCAGAGGCGGCGGGCGGTCTCGTAGAACCGCTCCGCCTCGCCGGGCGTCACGAAGGCGCGTTTCGGAATGGGAAAGCCGACGGTCTTCGTCGTCCAGACGTAGATGTAGGCGCTATCCTGCTCCAGGCGGTGCAGTGCGGACCAGGCGATCGTCGACTCTCCGGTCCCATCCCGGTCGATCAATCCAGTTTCCGTGACCGCGGTGTAGCGGCCGCGCATCGCCGTCGCCGTTTCCCGGGCCGCGTTCGCCCAGAGGTGGCGGCGCAGAAGAAAGAAGGTGAGCACGATCCCGATGGGAATGACTACTGCCCCCAGCGCCTGCTCACCGGTCTTCAGCCACCGTTCCGGATGCCCGGCGAGCCGGGGAACGTCGTATCGTAATCCGCTCGCGACGCCCACCAGGGGAGCCAGGAGCACCACCGGAATGATCCACCGGCGCAGCGGCGGGGCCGTACGCCGGTCCCACGCCTGCAGATCCGCCGTCGTCCACGTGTAGGCGATAGCGATCAGGCAGCCTGGCGGCGGCTCCTGACGGATCGTCGGCTCGGTTTCGGTCCGCATACGTGCAATCTGCCAGCATCGGATCGCCTCGGTGAGAAACCGCTCGGCGGCATCGCCGCCGGAGAAGGCGCGCCGCGGAATCAGAAACCCGCTCTGCTTTGTCAGGAGCAGATAGAGATAACGGTTATCGGCATCGATCGCCTGTATCTCCGACCAGGCGGTCCGCGCCTCCATCTCACCTACCTGTTGCACCAGATGCTCCGCGGTGAGAGACGCTCGCCGCATAGGGCGATCGCTATCCGTACGGCCCGATCGTCGCGCTCGAACGGCGCGCCACACCCACTGGAGCGCCAGCAGGGCGAAGACCGGCAGCAGGACACGCAGCGCCGCCGCCTTGCACACGGTGGCCAGATGCTCTGGATGGCGCCGCAGCAGGGGCGCCACGGTGAGTACAACACTGCCGACGGCGATCGCGGTGCCACCGACCAGTATCCAGGCGACCGTTTTCGGCACACCCAGACGGCGCTCCATGGCCCGGATGTCGGCATCGGTCAGGGTGAACGAGACCGGCTCAGTGTCCAGGGCAGTCAACGTCGGCGCTCCGTCTGTGTTGTCGTTCATTCTTCGGTAGGTGTCCGGTGGCGATAGAGATGTCGGTCTGCACCTGCCCGGCGTGGTAGACATCGTGCGAGGCGATACCGGTGATCAGATCGATCCACGGCGTCTGTGTCGTCGCCGCGTGCAACTGCTCCACGGTCAACGCGGCGACGACCGCGTGCATCTTCCGGTGCGTCTCTTCCAGCAGGGCCAGATCCTCCCGCCAGAGGGACGGCCACGTTGCCTCCGGCGCATCCGCCGGCGGGCAGACGAACCAGTCCGAGCCCTTGCGGCCGAAGCTGCCGCGCTTCTCGCCGGTCAGCCGTCGCCAGACCACATACTTCCAGTAGGCGGAATGGACCGTGATCTCCCAGATATTTCGCTGGTCCGGCGCCGGACGCCATACCGCCTCGTTCACCGGAACGCGGTGAACCGACGCGCGCAGGCTCGGGCCATGCCAGGCGGCGGTATCGTATCCCAGGTCGATCGCACGCAGGAGGAGCGCGATCTCCGGCGGACGGGACTCCGCCGGAGACGTACCGCTAGCCAAGCCGTTGCTCCAGAGCGTCCAACTCCTCACGCAGCGCCTCCGGAAGACGGTTCCCGAAGCGGGCAAAGTGGGTCTCGATATCCGGGATCTCCTGACGCCACTCGTCGAGATGGACCGCGAGGGCCGCTTCCAGCGCTCCCGGCTCGATCTCCAGACCGTTCAGATCCAGTGCCTGCACCGTCGGTGCGTGCCCGACCGGGGTCTCGATCGCATCGGCGGTTCCCCGGATCCGCCGATGCATCCAGATCAGGGCGCGCAGGTTCTCACCGTAACCGGGCCAGAGGTAGCTGCCCTCGGCATCGCGCCGGAACCAGTTCACCTGAAAGATCGCCGGGGGGTGAGGGATACGCCTGCCCATCTCCAGCCAGTGCGCAAAGTAGTCGCCCATATGGTAGCCGCAGAACGGCAGCATGGCGAACGGATCGCGCCGCAGGACACCGGTCGCCCCGGTCGCCGCGGCGGTCGTCTCCGACGCCATCGTCGCGCCCAGGAAGACGCCGTGCTGCCAGGAGCGGCTCTCCAGCACCAGCGGGACGGTGGTCCGGCGCCGGCCGCCGAACAGAATACCGCTGATCGGGACGCCGTTCCCGTCCTCCCAGTGCGGCGAGATACTCGGGCACTGCGCGGCCGGCGCCGTGAAGCGGGCGTTGGGGTGGGCGAACGGCTCGGTGTGCTGGCTGGTGCTCACATCCGACCAGTCCGCGAACGGGCGCCGGCGGCCGCGCCAGTCGGTCAGGAACTCGTCCGGCCGCGGCTCCCAACCGATCCCCTCCCACCAGGGGATGCCGTTATCGGTGCGGGCGACATTGGTGTAGATCGCGTTCCGGCGGATCGTAGCCATGGCGTTCGGGTTCGTCTTGGCGTTGGTGCCGGGCGCGACTCCAAAGAACCCGTCCTCCGGGTTGATCGCCCAGAGCCGTCCGTCCAGCCCGATATGCATCCAGGCAATATCGTCACCAACGGTCCGCACCTGCCATCCTTCCGCGGCAAGTGCCGGCGGCGGTATCAGCATGGCCAGGTTGGTCTTGCCGCAGGCGGAGGGGAAGGCGCCGGCGAAGTAGGTCCGGTTGCCGTCCGGGTCGGTCAGCTCCAGGATCAGCATATGCTCCGCCAGCCAGCCCTGGTCGCGCGCCATGGCCGAGGCGATCCGAAGCGCGAAGCACTTCTTTCCCAGCAGCGCATTGCCGCCGTAGTTCGACCCGATGCTCCAGATCAGCCGTTCCTCCGGAAAGTGGCAGATATACCGCCGCTCCGGCGAGAGATCGCCCTTACTGTGTAGACCCGGCACGAACGGCCCGTCGCTCCCCAGGATCTCCAGTGCCGGAGCGCCCATCCGGGTCATGATCCGCATCGAGAGCGCGACATAGGCGCTATCGGTGATCTCGACTCCCACCCGCGCAAACGGCGACCCGATCGGTCCCATCACGTAAGGCACCACATAGAGGGTTCGGCCCTGCATACAGCCGTTAAAGAGGGGAGTCAGGAGCGCCTTCGCTTCTGCGGGCGCCATCCAGTTATTGGTCGGGCCGGCGTCCTCCTGCTTCTCGGAGCAGATAAAGGTGACCTTCTCGACCCGAGCGACATCGTTGGGATCGCTGCGATGCAGCCAGCTATCAGGATAGTCCGCTGCATTCAACGGGATCAGCGTGCCCTCCGCGGCCATCCCCGCGATCAGCCACTCCTTCTCCGCCTCAGAGCCATTGCACCAGTGGATCCGGTCCGGCCGGCAGAGCCGGGTGCACTCGTCTACCCAGGTCTGGAGAGCCGCGTGTGTCGTCCGTAAGTTGGATGTCGTCTCGTTCAACCGTGGTCCTTTCCAAAAAGGAAACGGCCCGCCTCTAAAAAGGGCGCGCCGCATTTGGGTTCACCGGATGAATACCATTATTCTCCTCTATGGTAGCACGGTAAGCCGATCTCTGGCAATCCGCCCGACCGGAGGCGCCCATAGGCAGGCGTCCGTGGATTTTCTTAAAATTCCCTGAACATTGACCGCGGCAATCCGTCTGTCTGCCTGGACCGAAGAGTCTAGCGTATTCTTTGGCCGACCATAAAAACATCACTCTACAATTCATGAGGAAACACCTGATGTCTGTCCGCTCTATTTGCGCCCTCGCTGCTGTCGCCACCATCGCGACTCTCCTGCCGCTTGCTGCTCATGCCGGACCGGAATCCCCGATCGGCGGCCGTATGGCCAAGCAGCATGCGCGCATCAAGGCTGGCGTCGAGAACGGCACGCTGACCCACAAGGAAGCCAAGCATCTGATGGCGCGCGATGCCAAGGTGCATGCCAAGGCCGAGGAGCTGCGCACCGCGAACGGCACCGGTCACCTCACCCCCGGCCAGCGCGCGAAGCTGAACACCCGGATGAACCACATCAGCACCGCGATCAAGACCAAGAAGACCAGCTAAGCGTGCCACGGCCCTTCTGCCCTGGGGGCAGAAGGGCCGTTTTGTTATCGGCTCTGCTCCGCCGGTTGCCGCAGCATCCTGTAGTTCTTATCGTCCTGGCGGCCGACGACAAAACCCAGCCGCTCGTACAGTCGGCGCGCATCTGAGTTCACCTTCAATACCTCCAGCCCGATCGGCAACTGCAACACATCCGCCCAGGAAAGCAGCCGTTGCATCATAGCAGTCCCGATCCCCTGGCCCTGTCGCTCCGGCACGACATGGATGCTAAGCAAATGGATGATCGTCGGCCAGCGTTTACAGGCGATCGCGCCAACCGGCTCCCCATTGCACAGGACGATCGACCACTCCATCATCGCGTTCCGCTCCTCCAGCCAGGGCCGTATCCGCTCCTCCACACCGCCCGATTCCCGCACATAGGCGCGGATAGTGGCGTCGGTCAGCTCCAGCAGAAACGCCGCATCGTCCGGCGTCGCCCCGCGCCACGTCAACGCTTGTGGCGCTCCCTCACGATCCATTCTCGTCTCACGGTTCGACATCATGGTCTTCGACGTTCCGTCACCGCAGGAAATGGGCCGCAGCGCCCGGTCGCCCTGCGTACGGGGCCTTTCCGCCTTCGCGCGAGTCGTCGGAGTCTGAGAGGATAAGGGGAACGTGGGGATATGAAAGAGGCTGGACGGAATCTGGGAAGCAAGACGTTCCGATCACTTGCCGCCGCGCCGGATGCGCACCTGGCAAGCGTAGAAAGTCGCCGGCGCATACCGTTCGATGCGGAGGTCTGGCTACCGCGCGAGGCGGGGGACTACGTCAACATCGAGACCGGAGAACTGCGCGAAGAAGACGAGTTCGACTTCCATGTCGCTGGCGACATGGACTCCGATATCTTCGGCCCAGACCCCTGGGACGAACCCCAGGCCGCGTAAGTCCACGGAATGCCGGCCTATCTCGTTCGGTTTTCGGGGAAACCAGAGTAGAATTCAGTTATGTCCATTGCTGCGCTCCGGCAGTTTTTGTTCCAGTCACGCTCTCTGCGAGGAGAGACGGTCAAAGACGATGTGGGCAGAGTGCTCTTGCTCCTGCAGCTTATCTATGCCGTGATCTGGGCCTATACCCGAATCGCTGCCTATCCAGATACGCAGCCGACTCGTGGCGCGCTGTTACAAAAGCCGCGAGCTCGGATCTTACCCAGCATCGAACGGATCACCACCTCGCCCGTACTCCTATCGTCACGATAAGAGAGGGCGGAGTTCTCTCCTTTTCCCTCCCGGTTTTCAAGGTCGGTTCATCGCTCAGGGCAAAGCCTCAGCGACGGCAATAACCGGCTGTCGGTTCGGATACTGCCGTAGTGCGCTGATCTCCTCGCGGGTAGGGGCTGGCTCGATCCGCTGTGTCTGGACCAGATCATACTGCGGCGTCATATTTTGATAGAGACTCCCGATCACGATTAACAGCGCATAGCCGATTGTGATCGCACGAACTGCTTTTCCACTCTCCACGGACGGTACCGGACGCATCGATTTTCGCTCTCTCTCCTCTGTCGCTCTTCCGGCATCGTTGCCCTCATGCTCATCTCTCTGTTGATGATTAGAACCGGTCCTATTCGGTAGGTTGCCCGCCCCGGATAGAAAGTTTGGCCGGTAAAACAGAGACGTTCTCGGCGCCGCTTTTCTTTCATGCAGCGAGGACCAAATGCGGCCGGCCTGAGGATAGAGTAACCGACCATCGCTTCAGGAGCGTTTTAGATTCGTAGCGAGCAGACACGAGTAGCGGCGCCTTCGAACCGGGGTACGGCCAGTAGCTGGCGGAAGGGAAGCTGATATCAGAGGGGCGCCCGCGCGTCGGATCGCAAAATTCGGCACGGGATTCGGCCGGCGCGTACAGGAAACCATCTTCGAAGTCAACGAAAAGTTTTCCCCCGGAAACGGGGGAAGACTTTTCCCCGTAACGCGCCATCCTGCCCCACACGCCATACAATATAAAGTAGCGGTCAACTCGATTTGCCCCGCGAACCGGACGCCGAACCCGACGCGACCGATGAGCGAGCGAGCGAAAGGTCCATGAGCGAGCGAGCGAAATTTCGCTCATCGATACAACCTGATCCGCGTAGGCGAAATCAGGCGAATATTTCGCCCAAAAAAAGTTTTCGCCCGGGCGAATAGGCGAAATCGCTCTTACCGAGGCCCGGCGACCGTGAACAATAAATCACAGATCGACAATTCTTCCGAATCGGCAACCACTCCGTGAGTGGCGTGCCTTAATACATAGGGAGAAATGCGTGTGAGAGTTTTTCTAGAAGGAGCGCCGAAACAGGTCGGCGACAGATCGGAAAGGCGGTATCGCGACGATGCATGAGTTTCTGTCGGCGCTCTTCCATTATGTCTGGCTTGCCTACCACACGCTGGGCATGATCTACGAATCGCTACTGCTGATAGGCGCGATCGGACTTGCCGCGCAGGCGCTGCTGGGATTCGCTCACTTCGGAGGAGGCGCACATGCTGGGCACTCCGCGGGACACGCTGGCGGACACAGCGGCCTCGATCTCAATACGCACCACGGCGCCGCGCCCGTAGCGGGCCACACAGCCAATCCCTGCGGACCGGCTGCGGCAGCGCACGGAGCGCACGGTACGGCAAACGGGACACCGGGAACAGGAACGACGGCCCTGGCGCATCACGCGACGCCGACCGCCGGAGAGCGAGCGTCCAGCGCCCTCTGGACGATCTTCTCTCCACTGGCGATCTTCAGCTTCCTGCTCGGCGTCGGCGCCGTCGGTATGCTGGTCCACGACTACCTGACCGAGTCCTGGACCGCACTCGTCGCGCTCACCGGCGGCGTCTTGGTCTACGCCGCCCTTGTCAAGCCGATCTGGAACCTGATCCTCCGCTTCGCCTCCAAGCCCGCCGAAACGCTGGCCGGAGCCGTAGCCGGAGAAGCGGTCGCCATGAGCATGTTCGATGCACAGGGTAAAGGAGTTGTACGCGTGACCGTCGATGGCCAACTGGTCCGCCTGCTGGCCTATCTGGAAAACGACGACCGACAGCGCGGCGTCCATATCTGCCCCGGCGACGCCCTCGTCGTCACCAGCGTCGATGGCGCCAAAAACACCTGCCGCGTAACGCGGCTCTAACCCCCACCCGCCGCTTCTTATCCCCCTCTCCGCTTCGGATAGGGGGCGGGTACCCACTTGTGGGTGGTGGAGAGGTAGCGCGAAGCGCTCTCCCTTACTCTGGCTCCCCTCTCCCGCAGCGCCGAGAGAGGGGTTGGGGGTGAGGGCTAGGGGTGAGGGGCCGAATAAGAATGCGTTTCGTGCCGCGCTCCATGGGAGCGCGGCACGGTGAACAGAAAGAGTAGGAGGTAACGATGGAACTGAACGGCATCATTAAGACCGCGATCATCATCATCGCGCTGCTGATCTTCGTGCCGTTGATCGTCAGCCGATTCCTGGCGACGGTCGAGGCAGGTACGATTCGACTCGTATCCTGGTTCGGCGGGACGACACGCATCTACAAAGGCCCGGGGAAGAGTATCGAGATCCCGCTCGTTACGACGGCGACGACGATCCCCTCCAAGGCTATCAACATCGACCTGGATATCGCCGACCAGACCGCCGACCTGGATCGGAACGGGATGCCGAAGCCGATCAAGGTCCGCGTCCTCGCCTCCGCGATCGTCTCCGTCGGCGATTCGCACGAGATGATCACCACGGCCGCGAACAAGTTCTTCTCAAAGCCCAACGATGAGCAGACCGCGACCCTGTCCGACCTGCTGACATCGACCGGCCGCCGTGCCATCAACCTGCTGAACCACGACGAGCTCTTCTCAGCGCGGAACGCCGCGCCAGCGAATATCGATGCCATGGGCGCCGGTACTGAGGTCGCTCGGGCCATGGCCAGCACCTCCGCCGAAGAGGATGACCGCCTGGCGATCATCATCAAGTCGGCCTGTTCCCGGGAGCTGCAGGACCTTGGCCTGGTCTTCAACTCCCTGAACATCAAGGAGGTCCAGAGCGAGGTCGCGGAGGCCCGTCGCCGCCAGTCCGCCGTCGAAGCCAAGGCGAACGCCGATATCGTCGCCGCCGACCAGGAGAGACGCGCCCGGGAGGCGCAGCTGACCGCCGAACAGGCGATCAACGATAAGCAGCGCGACCTGGAGCAGCGGCGGGCGCAGAACGCCGCCGTCGTCGCCGAGGCGGAGGCCCGCCGCCAGGAGGCCCTCGCCGTACAGCGCGAGGCCGAGCTCAAGGCGACCCAGCTGGCGCAGGCGAACGCCGATGCCGCCCGGGTCCGTGTCGCCGCCGAAGCGAACGCCGATGCCGAAGCCGTCAAGATCCGCGCCCTCGGCGCCGCCCAGGCGGATGCCATCCGTGCGGTCAACGACGCCATCCGCGAAGGTGGTAGCGCCTACCTCTCGCTCAAGCAGCTGGAACTGCTGCCGCAGATCACGCCCAGCATCGCTCAGGCGCTCGCCCAGGCCAAGCTGGTCAATATCAACAGCGGCTCCGGGGCGGAAGGCCGCGGCGCTGCTGGCGGCGCGACCGACCAGATCACCGGCGTCATCCAGACCCTTCTCGCCACCCAGCTGGTCAACACCCAGCTCCGCGGCACCCTGGACACGAACGGCACCGCCCCGACAAACGGCCACGCCCCCGCCCCCGAACCCGTCGCCGCCGGCTTCGACCTCGGCAACGGCGGCTCCGGCAACATCCCACCCCGCCGCAAGTAGCTGCCGCTAACACGTTGTCGGGCTCCTGGACACCGGGTGTCCAGGAGCCCGACAACGTGTTATATTTATTTTTTCGAAATACGTCACACGATCGTCGTAACCGACGTCCTACGCTGTACAGGGTACGAATACATCATGCGCCGTATCGCCGTAAAACCGAATCCGAGTGAACCGGGGAGCCGCTCCGGAGGGGCATCGAGGCCCGCTGCGGTGACCGTGGATGATGCCGCCTACCCGCGCTTCATCGTCGAAGACGATCGCCCCACCGCGGAGCCAACCCTCTCCGCTGCCTTCCATGAGAGTAACCTGTCCCACCTGATCGGTCGCCGCGCCACAGCAGGCATCTGGCCCGACGACTCCGAGGACCCCGAGGCGGTCCGCCACTTTATCGTCGGCCAGAAGGCCCTCTACGAAGACAAGGATGCGGTCGCCGCGATCCGCGCCTATGAGGCTGCCCTGGAGCGCGACTCTTCCTATTTCAAGGCCTGGGTGGCCATCGCCATCGCCTATATCACCGATAACACCCTGGAAAGTCTGCAGAAGGCCGAGTCCGTGCTGGAGAATCTGGCTGCGCTCCCGATCAGCGACTGGCTGACCTCCGAGGTGAGCAGCATCGTCTACCAGAACTTGGCCTACCTGCACCTCCACTACTACCGTCTGCGGCAGGACGCGCGCCATCTGGCGGAGGCCGATCGCCGCTACGCGATCGCCGATGCGCGCTGCAATGGTCGGGAGCGGATTGAGTTCCTCTGCCCCTGGGCGTTTGTCAAAGCCGAGATGGGGGACGCCGATTCCGCCCAGGCGCTCTGGGAGCGCGCGGAGCGATACGCCGCCGAGCACGGCACGCCGCACCTTTTAAAAGAATATGCGGCAAAATATGCCCCGCTCCGAACTTTCATGAAATCCTAACGTCTAAAGTGTTTACTGATAAGTAAAGAAATTCGGTGAGACGATGATCGCTGGAAACAACAAAATGGACAACGCAAAGAACCGTAAGAGCCTTCGCTTGATGATCGCAGCCGCACTTGCCGGCGTCACGGTCGCCCTGCTCGCGGCATCCTCCGCTCCGGCGCATGCGGATCTGACCGGCCCCGGTAGCCCGCCGCCGCCGCCCGCCAATGGTGTAAGGCACTAAGCGTAGGGGAGCGCATGCCGGTTAACGGCAAGGAGGCAACGAGGATGTCCACAGAAAACGATACGAAGGAACAGACCGAAACAGCGGTGGTCGCGGCGCCGAAAGCGCCGCAGCCGCGCACCCCGGATGCCGGGGCGCGCGCCATGATGGCTAACCTGCGGATGCAGGTGAGCGTCTCCACCCCGATCTCCGCCGCAGCGAGCACGACGGCTGCTATGGCGACGACGCCGGAAGCGGTCGCGGCACCCGTACGGCGCGAGACAAACCGCGAGCTGCTCGACCGGGCAATGAACGCCCCGACGGAGCGCGAACGGAACCGAGCGGCGGAGACGCTGCGACGCCAGATCAAAACACTCTGTGCCGCCGTGGTCGATCGCTATACCAGCGCCCTGACCTCTCAGGAGGTCGAGGATATGACCCAGGAGGTGTTTGTCCGACTGCTGACCAGTCAGGCCGGCAACGCTGGCGAGGCTGTCGTGGAGCCGACCCCGGCGTACATCTCCCGGATCGCCGTCAATCTGATCATCGACCGACGCCGCCATCTGAAGCGGCGCGGCCTGGAGCAGCTGCCGGCGTCCGTCGAGGACGAGGCTCTGGCCGCCACCCTGCGTGATGCCCGCCCCTCCGTCGAGGAGACGGTCGTTGACCGGATGCGCACCAGGGAACTGCGCCGGACACTCAATCAGATGCTCAGCCCAACGGAGGCGAAGGTAGTCTGGATGCGGACTGAAGGCGCCTCCCACGAAGAGATCGCCCGGCAGCTCGGGATCAAGGAGCCAAACGCCCGTAAACACTGCGAGCGCGGTCTGAAGCGCCTGCGGAACTTGGTGGAGACCGGCGCCGTTCCAATGTGGGCGTAATGCTACTCAACCCGCAGCCTGGTAGCAAAGGGCGGAAGATCCGACAGGATCTTCCGCCCTCGCCTTTTGGCACTGCCGTTCGCCGAAAGAGCAGGTGTACTAACGGAGGCGACCCGGTACACTCCTCACAGATCGAGTGGAAGGTGAGGAGTGGCCAGTGTCCGGTAGTCAGATACGGTATGTCGATCCCGATCGGGATGAGCCGCTGGCGGTGATCGCGGCGCCGTCTGTCGTACTATCCAGCGTCGGCGCACCCTGGAGCGGCCTGCGGATGGAACAGCTGCGGCTGCCGCCGATGGAACTGCCGGAGAGCCTGGTTCAGGAGCACCTCTTCACCATAAAGCTCAGTGAACCCAGTACGCTGGAGCGGCGCCAGGGGACACGCTTCACACCGCAGCTGCTCGGACCCGGCGATGTCTGCTTTGTGCCGGCGGGTATGCCGCGCCAGTTGCGCTGGCAGGACGCTGTCGAAGTGCTCGTCCTCGCCCTCGATCCCGCACGCATTGGCATGGGCGACGCTGGCGCAGGGCTTCGTGAGGGGCATGGCGCCGTCGATATCCAGGTGCAGCACCTCGCCCTCGCCCTTCGTGCCGAGTTGGTCGCCGGCTGTCCCAGCGGACGCCTATACGCGGATGCCCTGGAGACCGCACTCTCTATCCATCTGCGTCGTCAGTATGGCGATCCGTCAATCGCCGCACCGTCGATCCGCGGCGGACTCGGGCCATGTCGCTTGCGGCAGGTGCTCGCCTTTATCGATGACCATCTCGCAGAGGATCTAGGCCTTGCCGAGATCGCCGCCTGCGTCCAGATGAGTCCGTCTCGCTTCAAACAGCTCTTCAAAGAGTCGATGTGCGTGGCGCCGCACCAGTACGTCATCGCGCAGCGGGTCGAGCGGGCGCAGCGCCTACTGCGCGATTCGCGCACCGACCGAACGCTGAGCGAGATCGCCCGCGACGTCGGCTTTTGCGATCAGAGCCACCTCAACCGGCACTTCAAGCGTCTCATAGGCATCACACCAAAGGCGTTTGCCCAGGGGGAATAACCCGTACGAACGTCCAAAAAGCAAGTCCGATCGTTCAATATAGGTAGTGCACCCTCCGCCTACAATGATCCTGCTCGAACAAGGAGGAGCGGAGATGAAGGTCATTACCTACGATCGGTTTAAGCCCGGGGTGACGATGGAGCAGGTGAGGCCCTATCTGCCGGAGGAGACCGCACATGCCTGGCGGCTCTGGAAGCAGGGGATCATTCGTGAGAACTATGCGATTGTCGATCACCCCGGTGTCGTGATCGTCTTTGAGGTGGAAAGCGTCGCCGCCGCCGAGCGGCACCTGAACGACTTCCCCCTGACAAAAGCAGGACTTCTGGAATGGGTCTGCATCCCGGTGACCGCTCCGTTTCCGCTGGAGAGTTTGTTCAATGATGCAGCCTTGACGCGCGTCGCCCTGCCGGATTCTGCCCTCGAAGGGGCTACAATCACGACAGAACGCGAATAGGAAGCACTGCAAATGGAACTTGCGTACGGCTTGGAGATTCCCCGGACCCTGGAAGAGATCTGTAACCCGCGTCGAATGGCGTTACTCGTCTACGACATGCAGGTAGGTATTCTGAGTCAGCTACCGGACCCCGGGCCGGTCGTCGCCCGAGTTGCCGCCGTTCTCGATGCCGCAAGGGCCGGTGGCTACCGCGTCTTCTTCAGTCGCCACCTGTCTCTCCCCAAAGAGGTGGCAGGTGTCGCGCAATTGCGGCAGGCGATGGCCTGGCAGCGCGTGACACGGGTCGAAGATGTCCACACCTGGTTCGAGCGCGACTCGCCGGCATTCCCGGTCGCCGACGCGGTCGCGCCGCTCCGCACTGAGGTCGTCTTCGACAAGATCACCATGTCTGCCTTCGAAGGGACGCTCCTTAACATCGCCCTACGAGACAGTGGTATCCAGGCGATCGCCCTCGTCGGCGTCGCCCTGGAAGTCGGCATCGAGCCGACGGTGCGCCACGCCGCCGACCTTGGCTATATTCCGGTCGTCGTTACCGATGCCTGCGGCGGCCGAGATACCGCCGCGATGGAGCGATCCCTGGCTGGCCTCACCTTCGCGGGCGACTCTCTCTTCACCGATTCCGCCACATTCAGCGGTCTACTACGCCGCGCCGCAAATCCGGAAGGAACCTCGTGAACGGCTGACGAAGCTGTTGGCAGCGGGGCCGCGCCGGTGGCGACCCTTCGAAGAGGAAGGAATCGCTGCGATGGATGAGAGGCTCCGGCTCCACATAAATGGGAGCATTCACGAAGTCGCCACGAATAAAGAACGAAGCCTGCTACACGTTCTGCGGGAGGAGCTGGATCTGATTGGGACCCGGTTCGGCTGCGGGGAGGGCGCCTGCGGCGCCTGCACCGTACTTCTGGATGGGCAGGCGACTCGCTCCTGCATTACTCCCGTCGGTTCGGTCGGGAGCACGCCCATCGTGACGATCGAAGGGCTTGCGGACGGGGACAAACTGCATCCCGTACAGGAGGCCTTTCTAGAGGCGGATGCCCTGCAATGCGGCTACTGTACCTCGGGAATGATCCTCGCCACGGTCAGTCTGCTGCACAAGACACCACATCCCGATGAGGCCACAATCATTGAGGGGTTGAAGGAGAATGTCTGCCGCTGTGGCACGTATCGGCGCATTATACGTGCGGTCCAGATGGCATCGCGACTAGGTTCGAAGGAGACTTCCCGATGAGCCGTCCTAACCGGCGCGAGGCGCTACGATGGCTCGGGGCGGGGCTGCTGGTGGTAATCGCCGGCGTGGGTACGGAGGTGCAAGGGCAGGAGTCGGGGCGCGGCAGGACAGGCGGTCGTACGGTACCGACCGATTGCAGCGCCTGGCTGCATATTGGCGACGATGGGACGGTGACCGTCTACACGGGCAAAACCGAGGTCGGTCAGAATATTCGGACGTCCCTGGCGCAGGCCGTTGCCGAAGAGCTGCACGTGGATACCGCTCGGGTTCATCTGGTGATGGCGGATACTGACCTGACCCCATATGACGCCGGAACGTTCGGCAGTCGCACGACACCGAACATGGCGCCGCAACTGCGACGCGCGGCGGTAGCTGCCCGGGAGATGCTGATCGACCTCGCGGCGGCCTCATGGGACGTAGATCGTGGGGCGCTTACTGTCGCGAACGGCGTCGTCTGCCGCGAGCAGGGCGAGCCACGGACGTGCGCCTATCCGGCGCTGCTGCAGGGGAAAGCGCTCAGCCGAACGATCTCCGACGAGGTCTCGTTGACTCCGGCGGATCGCCGACGTGTGCTGGGAACATCTGTCCCGAAGGTAGACGGTCGAGCGTTCGTGACCGGCGGGCACCGGTACACATCGGACCTGCGCCGGGAGGGAATGCTGTACGGTCGCGTGCTTCGGGCGCCGGCCTACGGGGCGACGTTGAAGACGGTCGATCTGGCGGCAGCGAACGCGCTTCCCGGTGTGTTGGCGGTACGGGATGGCGATCTT
>Ga0105239_10005550_pt1 | contig 14767 bp, 7 predicted proteins | sample KBSC44metaG_FD_92761 | JGI IMG/M metagenome (GOLD analysis project Ga0105239, IMG submission 92761) | Corn rhizosphere microbial communities from Kellogg Biological Station, Michigan, USA - KBS C4-4 metaG | ecosystem: Host-associated > Plants > Roots > Rhizosphere > Soil | place: Michigan, USA... | reverse complement strand
GCCGGGGATGCCGCCGCCTAACCGGTTGTTGTAGATCAGTTCCGGATCTTGCTTGAAGGAGGCGGTCAACGCGCGGACCTCGTCCGGGGTGAACGGTCCGGGGATGTCCCACCAGAGCACGGCGGGATGGATACGTTCGATCAACTCCTTCACCTGCGGCGCCGCCACGGTTTTGACATAGGTCTCGAAGTCACCCTTCTGCCTGGGGTCCCAGGCAGCGCCCGCCGTGCCGCCGCCGGGATGATGCCAGTCCAGGTTCTGGGAGTAGTAGACGCCGAACTTGATGCCCGCCCTCTTGCAGGCGGCGGCCAACTCCGCAATGGGATCGCGTTTGAAGGGGGTGGCGTCGTAGAGATTAAAGTCATCGATGGCTGTGTGGAACATGGCGAAGCCTTCATGATGCTTGGCCGTGACCACGATGTACTTCATCCCGGCGGCTTTGGCGATCGCCACCCACTGCTCCGCGTTGAACTGTTCCGGGTTGAACTGCCGGGCATGGGCGGCGTAGTCATCGACCGGGATATTAGCGTCCCGCATGATCCATTCGCCATACCCATTGACCTGTTTGCCGTTATAGTATCCGGCCAACTCCGCGTAGAGCCCCCAGTGAATGAACATCCCGAAGCGCGCCTCGCGCCACCAGTGCATCCGGGCATCGCGCTGCGCCTTCGTCTCGTTGGCGTGCGGATCCGCCGAATCGGTTTTTTTCGCCTGCGCGGGATTTGTCGCTGACGGATCGCTCTTGCCCGCTACAGGCGGCTCCGCCTGGGAAAGCGCCGGAGAGAGCCCGAGTACGGTGCAGGCGAGCGAGAGAGTGGCGATCGCACGCGGGATGGATGGGGTGAACATTCTGGGAGTTCGCATGAAAGTCTGCTCCTCTTCTGTTTTGGGATAGCGTCTCGTGTCTCTATTCTACCCGAGAACCGATCCCTCCCGCAGTCGTCTGTTTGCGGTCGTCAGTCCGAGAATCGAATTCGCTCGGCGTGGTATAATCCAGGAATTGGTGCAGCATCGAAGGGCGAGCAGCCTATGACAGTGCCAAACCAGGACATTCTGAAGGAGCAAAGAGAACGTAATGAACCGTTACTTTAATGGGGCGCGTGGATGGAAGCAGGTAGTCTGTGTGTTAGCCATGTGCTTACTTCCCGGTACAGCCAATGCCCATACGCCCCCTGCCGATCCTGCGCGGTTTGCGAAAGAAGTCGCTGACCTCGTCGCACGGGATGCGGCGGAGCAGTCGCCGCAGAACGGGATTCTGTTTATCGGCAGCTCCAACATCCGCAAATGGCCGATCAAAACGGCTTTTCCAATGTTGCCGCTCATCAACAACGGATTTGGAGGTTCGCAGGCGACCGACAGCACGTTCTATTTCGACAAACTGGTGCTGCCGTTTCATCCCAAACTGATCGTCTTTCATGCGGGCGGAAACGATATTGCCGCCGGTAGAACGCCCGTCGAAGTCGCAAACGATGTCGAAGATTTCATCAAAAAGGTGCATACGGAACTGCCGGATACGAAGATCATCTATGTCGGTCTGTTTCCGGCTCCCAGTCGCTGGGAGTTGCAGGACAAGTTCCACGAGACTACGCGCCTGATTACCGCCATGATCCGCCCCGATCGCAAAGTGACGTTCCTCAATCCGGAAAAGCCGTTGCTCTCCGCCGAGGGCACGATTCGCCCGGAACTCTACGAAAGCGATCGCCTGCACCTGAACGCGCAGGGCTACGAGATCCTGTCGAAGCTGATTGCGCCCTATATCAAGAAAGCCGCCCGTAAATGACGTGGAGCGTGGAACCAGGCGGCTAATGTCCGCGATAGAGTTTGTGTTGATCGGGGCGGGCGGAGATGAGATCGATGTCACGTCCGATGAGGGCTGCGATGGCGTCGGAGTAGCGGCAGAAGGCTTCCGGGCAGTCGTTGGGGATCGAGGGAAGCGGAGTATATTCAGGGCTGACCTGGAAGAGCGCGTCGGTGCGTTGCCGCGATGCCTCCAGATCCAAGGGCCGCAGAGCGATTCCGCCGTTGGGAAAGTGTGCGTGTTGTGGGTAGGCAGTCGCTGCTTGCAGACCGTCCAGACCGACCAGGCGATCCAGGTTCGTGAGCGCCAGGAGATCGATGCTGCCGACCACATCCAGGGCGTAGCGCGCTGTCACCGCATCGAACCACCCGGTCCGAAACGCGCCCTGCCAGGGATTCACCGCATTGTGGCACGGCGCCACCGGGAGCGCATCTGTCTCGGTCGGAAAGGGGCCGGCGCCGTGACGTGTTCCGTAGGCGCGAAGCAGACCAAGGCGCACTCGCTCTCCTTCAAAACCGGCCTCATCGAGCAGAGTTTCCGCATTTTCGAACGTCGTGGTGGAGCGGGTGACGTGGGGGAAGAAACCCCACTGTTGATCCAGCAGAACCCCCTGCGCCCCTTCGAAGACCGTATCCTTGTGGGCGAGGATCTCCAGAATCGCCTCGTCGGGCACGATACGGATCCGCTCTGCGAACTCTCCATAGAACTCCACCAGATCGTCCAGGTCGGCGGTCACGAGTTGGGTTCTGAGCATGTGTGTCTCGGGACTGTCGATCCCGCGCACAGATTCGATGCGGCGTTGCTGGATGAGGTCGAGTTTCTCACGGAGGAGCGTGGGATGGAGAAGGTCTCCGGCGTAGATCGCCTGCGTCCCAAGCGCTTCGACATCGCCCTGCGTCAGACCGATCCCCATTCCACAGGAGCCGTGCCGCCCCTGACCCCGCTGAATCTCCAGAATGCGGTTGGTGAGGATATTGGCCTGGGGAATGATCGGTGCGCGGGCGCTGAGGGTGACCATCGCGTAGGGATCGGCGATGCCACGATCGGCAAGTGTCCGGGCCTCCCGGCAGAACGCAAGCGGCTCGAACAGCATAAAGCGGCTCAAGACCGTTTCCGCGCCAGTCAATGTCCCCGCGCCAAACTGCGAGAACCCATGTACCCGATCCCCATCGACCACATGGTGCAGGGCCTGCGCGCCCCCATTGAAACGGACGACATGACGCACGCCCTCCTTGCGAACCAGATGGTCCACCAGAGAACCCTTGCCTTCATCCCCATTTCCCAATCCCACGACCATCATCGCGCGGGCCATCTTGTTCCTCACACGGTAAAGACTGGGGTAGGGATTCTCGGTGAGAATCCCTACCCCGTAGAGTATCGCTGACAAATACAGTCGCTTGCTGTCAGGCGAAGAGGCTGGCGGGGGCGGAGGTGACGACGCCGTGTCGGGAGAAGTCCGTCAGGGCGGTCTGGACGTCGGCGCGACGCTCCGGCGGAACTTCGCGATCGACCAGGACCTGCATGAACTCGTCCAGTGTCATTTTGCCCTCTTGCAGAGCGATTGCGCCGAGCATCGCTTCTACGCCCGACTGCGCATCCTGGACTTGCAGGATGTTGGCCGTCGGAAGGTAGCGGCTCCACTTCTCACGAACGACCGCATCATCGTAGGCAGCGAAGGCGTCCGCTTCCGCAGCACCTTGCCCGCGTCCGCCGGCGGCGAAACGGTACTTGCCGACCGAGAAGGCGCACGCGTCTCCTGCCTGTCCCGGCGTAAAGGTATGGGTGCCGCTCTTCACGATCTCCCCGTTGATCTCCAGTTCGTAGTAGAGTTCGACCGGATGCGGCCTCTCTCCGCGCCGAGAGTAGGGGACGATCCAGAAGTTGTACTCGCCTTCGCGCGCCTTGCCTTTGCCCCAGCGGATGTTCTCGACGGGTTTGACCATCATGACCGCCGCATTGGCGTCTACATCGAGGAAGCCGCCGAATTCGTCTTGTTTGTCTCCGTAGTAGATATGCTTGCCGGAGGGGGTGGAGGCGTGGAGGTCCAGGTCCCAGTATTCGCCGGCGTTCAGGTCGAGGTTGTCCCAGCGCATCGTGAACCGGATGTCTACCTCGCGGAACTGCCCGCCTTCGGCCTCCAACCGTTTCTGCATCTCGGAGTCGATCGCCTGCTTGCGCTCGGTCGCCGTTGCTCGTGGCTGGATGAGGAAGACGTGGAACAGTTGGCGCAGGCGACGGAACGCCTCTTCGGTCGGGACATCCGCCTGAAGATCGACCCCCAAAACGCTGCGCGCCTCGTAGGCGGAGACCACCGGATAGGGTGCTTCGTCGCCGAAGATAAACGCGTAGCCTTTGCGGCCCTGTACCTCGGTGGCATACTGGATGCAGTGTCCGGCAGCATACGCGGCCAGTTCGTACGACTCCTCGCCGGTGCCGCCCCCGCCGCCTTCCAGCCAGAGCTCTTTGAGCCACTGGTCGATGCGGGCGTCGGATTCGAACGGCGAGAACTGAAGTCCTGCGACATCGGACTTGGCGTCCCCGACCCCGATCCAGGCGATCTGCGGGTCGGTTACCAGCTCCAGGGACTGGAGGCTGCCAAGCAGCGACGGGACTGCCTGATACAGCGCCAGGGAGTCCGGCCCACGGCTGCTGGTGACATCCATAAACATCGCCAACGGCGTCGGCAGCGGATGCTGTTCGCTGGCGACGACCTGCCGGCCGTTCGGGCGGCGGATGTCGAGCATCGGGTGGATGCCCTTCTGACCGCCGTGGGCGATCTCATCGTTGCGCGCGAACATACTGGCGTTAACGGCGCGAGTGCCGCGCATCGCCTGGCGCGCCGACTCGACCGATTCATGATAAGCTCCATAACCCATTTCAATAACCTCCTGTTAATTGACTAACCGAGAATGCTCGGCGTCGGCATCTCGAAGACCCGCCACTTCTTCTCTCCCCAGAGCTCCACCTTCAGGTGGTCCAGGGTGTCGAGAAGCTGCCAGCAGTCGTCGGGGCGTTGATACGGATCTTCCTTCACCATCGTGTTCAAGAACGCGGCGAGGCGTGGCTCGATCTGTTCCGGAAGGGTGTTTGTCGTGGGGTCTCCCCCCAGCAGCCAGAGGAACGTCTTGCCGAGGCTGAAGACATCGCTCCAGGGACCGATAGTCGCCCCCGCTGCTTCGGGAGCGCTAAAGATGGGAATTGGCGCGAGCAGACGCTGTCCGCTGCGCGCAGGCGAGATCACCGAGCCGCCCCAACCGACGATCATACCCAGATGCGTCGCCGGATCGATCACGATATGCTGCGGGCAGATCCGCCCGTGGATCACGCCATACTGGTGGGCAAGGCCGAGACCGGCCAGAGCCCGACTGAGCATCCACACCATGTGTTTCGGGTCTACTCCCGCACGATGCAGGGGCTCCTGCCGTATCTCATGCAGATTGAACCCATCGACCCGCCGCATCACCAGTCCCATGCGCCCGCCCGATTCGAAGCGGTTCAGAGGAAATGGGATATAGGCGGTCTCGCGATACTCCTCCTTGCGGATCAGAGCGAGTGCGTTGGCTTCCCGCTCCAGGAAAGGCGAGTTTTCGGGCGTGAGGGCGACCTTGAGAATCACTTCGCCCAGCACCGCGCCCTCCAACTCCAGGTAGCCGTTGTAGAGGGTCGTCTCTTCGCCCAGCCGAAATCGGGGTCCGATGTAGTAGCGCCGGTTCCCGACCTCGAAGGATCGGCCGCGAGCGGTCAGAGGAATCAGTTGATGGCGACCCTGGAGGTTGTATGCGCCGACCTCGATGCGAATCTGTGCCTGCTTATGCAGCGTCTCCAGGCGTCGGTCGAGATCGCGGGCGACGTCGGTATCATCCGGTGACAGATACGACGCGGAGGTGACGAGTTTCAGGGCATAGTAGCGCTTGTTCACCTGCTCGGAGAGAACTTTGCGCGGCAACACCAGGGGCTCCGTTCCGAAAAGATCTTCCGGATCGCGCGTGTCTCGAAAGACATCGACGACCTTTTCCAACTCTGGATCCATTCCGAATTCCTCAAGACTTCCTCTTTAGTAGTTGTTGCTGCGGCGCGCGGCCGGCATCGGCGCGGTCAGTTTGGCCCACGGAATCTGGCCGCCCAGCATGGTCATCGCGGTGAGGAAGCCCAGTTCCGCATCCGGCGCGACGGTCGGATATCGGACGATCGCGAGCAGATAGCGGACCAGATTCTCCTCCAGTCGGGCGTAGTCCGGGGTGATGACGACATCCAGCATTCGGAGCATCTGATCCCGATTGGCCGCGCCGACCTGGGCGGGCAGCGCCGGGTTTTCGAGCACCTCTTTGATCTTCAAAGAGTCGTACCCCAGCGCCATCGCGACCGGAACGCCGACGCCTGCGAAGACCTTGTTGATCTGGATATTGACCGAATCGGCGGCATCCCGCAGACTATCGGTGGGTGGGGGCTGCATCATACCGGGGGGCAGCGACTGCTTGTTGGCTCCGCCCAGCAGGAGAGCCATCGTCGTGGTGGGATTCATCATCCCCTCCTGCCAGCTCTCGCCCCAGGCCTTCAACTGGTTCTGGAAGGAGATCAGCGCGGGCCAGAGCAGCGAATCGATTCGTCGGAGGAAGGTGTCCCGGCGCTTCTGCGAGACGAAGTTGCCGTCCATGCCGGGGATGGCTTCGTAGATCTCCGCGTAGTTGCGCTGGGTGATGAGCCTGCGCAGCTTATAGAAGTCTTCGCTTACCGGCTCTTCCAGCGATTCGGCGTAGCTCTCCATCCGATCGACCAGCATGTTGGGGATCTGGAAGTAGCCGCATCGCTCCGCCAGCGCCGCCCGCACCGCCAGGATCACGATCGCCTGGTTGACCTTCAAGTTGGCATTCGCTTTCAACTGGGCCAGGACGGAAGCGTCGTCCGGAACGCTCGGCAGGATCCCCAGAGAGGCGTCCAGCGACATATTGTTCATCGGGGAGAGATTGAGCGGGGCGGCGGTCTCCGCCTTGGTGCGGAGGTTCTCGGCAACGGCCTTGCGCAACCGGGCGCTGGGCACGTTATTGAGAGCCGTCTGAATATCCGTGTAAGGCGTGTACTCTTCATTCCGCAGCGCCTCGATCGCCTCACGGCCCGGCTCCCCGACAATCGTTCTCAGCCTCTCCGTCACATCCGCAACCGGCACGCCGATGGCTACCGCAAACGGCGTAATATAGTCGTTCCACATCTGCTCCGGCGTCGGAGCGGAAGTCATACCCGAACTTCCTGTACCTTGAGGTTCCATTCCTACCAACCCGCCTTTCGAAAGTATCCCATTCCCTGGGGACATGCCGACGAGACATTTGAGGTTGACGCGTTCCATCGTAGGTCCGCCAGTCAACGCTGCCATTTGATTAGTGTTTGTCGGTCTCGGATCGGATGCGATCTCAGGGTTAGCTCAGATAACCCGTATCTCTCAAAAGCTATCTGTCGATCGCCTCCTATGTTTAGTATAACAGGGAAGCGTGGACAAGAACGTGTGCAAACGCAAAAAGAAACTGTGATCTTTATCACAGCTTCTCTTTATGGCCTCTATAAGGCATGTTTAATCAGGTGAGAATGTCCTTGAGGACGTGGCCGTGGACGTCGGTGAGGCGGAAGTCGCGGCCGCCGTAGCGGTAGGTGAGTTGTTCGTGGTTGACGCCCATTTGATGCAGGACCGTGGCCCAGAGATCGTAGATGGTGCAGACGTTTTCGACCGCGTAGTAGCCGAGATCATCGGTCGCGCCGTAGATGGTGCCGCCTTTGACGCCTCCGCCTGCCAGCCAGACGCTGAAGCCGTAGGGATTGTGGTCACGGCCGTTGCTGCCCTGAGAGAAGGGCGTGCGCCCGAACTCTCCTGCCCAGACGATCAGGGTCTCATTAAGGAGGCCGCGGGCACGCAGGTCCTGGATCAGGGCGGCGATAGGCTGGTCTACCTGCTTGGCCATCGCGCCGTGGCCTTTTTCCAGATCGCCGTGCTGATCCCAGGGATTGGGCGCGCCGCCTGCGCCGATATTCGCCGTGAGGCAGCTCAACTCGATGAAGCGGACCCCCCGCTCCACAAGGCGACGCGCCAGCAGACACTGCCGCGCATAGGCCGCCAACTCCAGGTTGTTTGAATCGACGCCATAGAGTTGGCGGGTCTGGGGCGTCTCCTTCGAGATGTCACACAACTCCGGGACGGCGCTCTGCATCCGGAAAGCGGTCTCGTAGTTATGGATCGCGCCTTCGATCTGCATATCCGTCGCACTGCGAGTGAGGTAGTCCGCGTCGAACTGCTGGACCAGATTCAGACGACGACGCTGCGTGGTGTCCGACTCCTGGGGCCGAATATTGTGGATCGCCTCTTTCTGGTCCGCCTTCAAGATCGTGCCCTGATGCTGGGCCGGCAGAAAGCCGTTGCTGTAGAGACTTACCCCTCCGTGCGGAGGGACCGCATGGCCGCTCTGCAGGACGACATAACCGGGCAGATCCCGGTTCTCCGTGCCCAGGCCGTACGACGCCCACGCTCCTGCGCTCGGATAGCCCAGGAGCGGAAAGCCGGTGTGCATAAAGAAGTTGCCCTGCGCATGCTCGTTGACCGAGGAGGTGATCGACCGGATGACCGCCAACTCGTCCGCGACCTTCGCGACCTGCGGGAACATACTGCTGATCGGAATGCCGCTCTTGCCGGACGGCGTGAACTCGAACGGGCTGCCCATGATCGTGCCGTTGTTGTTGAACATCGTGCGCTCGATCTTCACCGGCATCGGCTTGCCATGATCCTGGCGCAGACGTGGCTTGGGGTCAAACGAATCGACATGCGACACCCCACCTGACATAAAAAGAAAGATAACATGCTTCGCCTTCACCGGATAGGGCAGTGTCTTCAGCGCACCCGGAACCGAGCGACCGTTGACGGTAGCGGCGCGCGCCTCGGCCTCCAACAACCCCGACAGCGCGACGGCCCCAAACCCCGTCGAACAGGCTTGCAGCATCTGCCTCCGCGAAAAGATACGCGGATTTCTACTCATCTCAGACATACGAATACCTCCACCGCGAACGTAAATAGTCGGGAATAGTTCCTTCTTTATTTGTTCTCACGGGGTTGAAACCCCGCGCTAAGATGGGAAGTGAAAAAGGAAGCCCTTCGGGCACCCCAAATCCTACGCTTCGCTCAGGAAGCCGCTATGCGGCACTCCAAATCTTTCGCTTCCGCGCGAAAGATTTCGCAGAGGATTTCCTTCGCGGACTCAATGCGTTCGAGGCCACGAAGGTGGACTTCCCATTTCAGAACGGCAATTCATTGCCGGGAAATTTACTGGCGGACTACGCAATTCTGCTCAATTGACATAGATAAACTCCTTGAAGTTGAAGAGGGCGCGGGCGACCTCAGTCCAGGCGGTCTGCGTTTCGGAGCCCTGCGGAAGTGGGCCGAGCGCGGCGATCTCCGTCTCCAGCGCTGCGAGAGTCTGTTCATGCTGCGCGACCAGAGCGCGATCCGCCGGAGAGAGGGCGGCAAGCACATCGGCCTGGGAGATCGCCGCCGGGCTGGAGCGATAGTCGGCCTGGACCTCCGCCGCCGAGAGCGCGCGGTCGTACAGTCGGGCGCTCAGGATGCGCCCCGCGAGATGTTTGTTGGACCCGGGCGGCAGATGTCGGATTCCGAAGCCGACGACGGTTTTACCGGCCGGGAACTCCACCGGGCCGTTCGATTGAAAGGTAGTTCCGTAAGGCTTTCCATCCCGATAGGCGGTGATACGGCCATTTGCCTCGTAAACGATCACCATGTGGACAGGACGCGTCGTCGCCTCGGACTCGCCGCTACCGCCGAACGATAGGGAGCGGCGGAAAAGCTCGCTGCCTGCCATCCAGCGGCCTGGCTCCAACTCCCCGAAGACAATGGCGTCGAAGGCGGACCCGTCCAGCGCCATCACGCTGATCACTCCACCGCCGCGCTGCGCGAAATCGTCGAGTTCGACCCAGGCTTCCAACGTCTTCGCCTTGAGATTCTGTTTGAGCGGCGCGGACATCGCATAGCCTTCGCCGCGGACATGCAGACCATCCGCCTGCACCTGCGCGCCGCCGTGCAGTTCGCCTTTTAATCCGCCGATGGCGTCGTTCACTCCGCCGGTAAAATCCCACTTTCCGATCGGAGGCGCGGCGTTGTTGGAGACAGGCGCACGGTTCTGAGCAGTCTGGATGAGGTGAGCGCGCACCGGATCTATCAGCCCGCGCAGCGCCTTCCGCTCCGCCTCGCGTCGCTGCTGAAGTTCGGCGGAGCGCTGCACGAACGTCCGATTCGCATTCGATGTCTCTTGCAGATAGGCTTTGACGCGGGCGATCTCCGGCGCAGTCGCATTGCGCCCCAGCGCTTCGACAAACATCTGCTGAATGCGCTCATCGTCCGTTGGTATCGTTTTATCGGTAAGGATGCGTGTGGCCCAGGCCGACGCCATCGCGGCGATGCCGGGATCGTTCATCAGGGTCAGCGACTGCGCGGGCACATTGGTCACATCACGTCGCCCGACAGCAGCGAACGGTTCCGGAAAGTCGAAGGCGCGCAGCAGGGGATCCAGGGCGTTCCGCTGCACTTTGATGTAGAGGCTGCGACGCAGCGTGTTTCCATCTACGGGCGCACCGAATTCGGTCGAATTCAGCCCACCGCTGACCGAGAGCAGGGAGTCGCGGATCGCTTCCGCATCCAGGCGGCGCACAAAGGCGTGGGAGAGCAGACGGTTGTCCGGATCGGTCTGCCGTGCCTGCGCCGACGGCTGGGACTGCAATTGCCAGGTCTTCGAGGTGACGATGAACTTGATCATCTCCTTGAGAGACCATCCGTGCTGCTTGAAGCGTGTGGCGAGGTAGTCGAGCAGTTCCGGGTGTGTGGGCTTCTCGCCGAGCATCCCGAAGTTGTCCGGTGTCGGCGCGATGCCGCGTCCAAAGAGGTGGTGCCAGATCCTGTTCACGATCACACGCCGCGTCAGCGGGTTGGTATCGCTCAGCAGGTCGGCGGCGAGTTCCAGACGACCGCTCTGCGTGGTCTGATAGGGCTTCGGGTCGATCGCCTCCAGAAAGCCGCGCGGCACCGCATCCCCCGGAGTTTTCGGGTTGCCGCGCTGGTAGAGGAGCTGATTCCGCGCCGGTCCCTCTGCCAGTCCCGGCACGCGCATTGGGGTCGGTATCTCGGTTTCCAACTGGCGATAGGTCGCGAGCAATGGCGCTGCGGTCGGCAGTTCGTTCAGATGATTCGGCAGCAATCCCTGCGCGATACATTTCGAGAGAAGAAGGGCCTGTGCGTCGGTCATCGAGCCGTCGCGCCAGGCTTTGACGGCGTTCAGGATAGTCTGCACATAGGTATCGGCCAGTCGTTCCACCGACATCGAGGGGGCCGCACCAAGCGTTTCAAAGAGGGGATCGAAAACCTCCTGTGTCTCATTTGGCCCAGGCTCGCCTTTTTTGACGACGATCGCCTCCCGCACGCCGAACCATGAGCGCATCTCGCCAGTCGTCAATACCGGGGCGTCTTGAGCCGCCGCCAGCTCTATATGCGCCTCATCCCCATTCCAGTAGCTCATATCGAACTTCTGCCACTGCCATTCCGGCGTAAGCTTATTGATGGGAAAGATCGACCCATCGCGCGGATAGTCCTGCACGACATAGCGCGCGGTCGCGCCGCCATCGCCGAGCACACGCAGCCAGAGGTCGTAGTCGCCATCCAGGCGGACATAGCCGGAGGTGAGACGGGCTGCATACTTGGTCGAGAGAGTATCGGTATAGACGCCTGCGGGATAGATGTCGGCAAGGACTCTGTCACCGGCAAGCGCCGGGGCGAACTCTCCGGGAAGGGTCGGCTTTGCGGGCAGCCCATTTCCCTGCTTGAACCATTGACCGTAGTCCGTCTCACGCGCCAGATTCCAGCGCTGTTTGACGGTACGCTGCGACATCGCCTGCCGATTCTGCCGGTCGGCTTGCCACGCGGCGACCTCCCGGCTCCACGCCTCCTGGCTCTGCACCGCGTCGCCGGTGTGGAGCGTATAGAGAGGATGGAGCAGGGCTCCCGGCTTGTCGGCCTGTTTCCAGGGGCCGTTCGCCGCCAGCAGACGCTCTTTCAGACCCGCACCTGCCGACAACCACGCCTCAGCGACCGCCGAGCGGATCTTCGGTTTCAGGGCTATCAGTTCGTCGCGATTACGATTGAGTTTCGCGGGCAGGTCGATGACGTTCCGACCAGGGCGGCAGGAGGCGAGCACGCCGTAGAGCGCGTAGTAGTCGCGCTGACTGATGGCGTCGAATTTATGGTCGTGGCAGCGGGCGCAAGAGACCGTCAGGCCGAGGTATGCTTTGGAGAAAGTATTAATCTCATCGTCCGTGAACCGGACCTTCTCCGCCAGGGCGTCGGTCGGGGCGAAACCGTGGAACACCATACGCCAGTGCGCCGTGCCGATCGCCGACTCGTTGATTCCCAACGCGGTATTGATGCGGGGATTTGTCAGCAGATCACCCGCGATCTGTTCGCGCACCAGTTGGTCGTAGGGCACATCGGCGTTCAAGGCGCGGATCAAGTAGTCCCGAAACTGCCAGCCGTTCACGATGTCGGGGTCGCCTTCGGAGCCGTAGGAATCGGCGTACCGCACCCAGTCCATCCAGTGCCGCGCCCAGGTCTCCCCGAACTGCGGCTTCGCAAGCAGATGATCAACGAGCGCTTCCAAGCCGCCCGGTGTTTTTAATCGTGCGGTCCATGTCTTCACTTCGGCCGGAGTCGGCGGCAGACCCACCAGTGCAAAATAGACGCGTCGCACCAGGGTTGCGGGGTCCGCGGCAGGGGCAGGGGAGAGATGGTTCTTCGCGAGGTTGGCGTACACAAAGCGGTCGATCGGATGATCCGACCAGTGATTCCCGGCGACGAGAGGCGGGGTCACATTTTGAATCGGCTGAAAACACCACCATTTTTTGCGCGCCTCCAGCTTTGCCGCCCACGACGAGGCTCCTTTTGTTGGCGCGGCAGGAGGCTTGTCGCGCGGATCCGGCGCGCCCATCGCGATCCACTTCGCAAAGTTGGCGATCACACTCTTGTCCAGTTTTGCCCCGCCTTTGGGCATCTCCAGACCTGGAATCGTATGCTCCAGCACCGCGATCAAGCGGCTCTTCTCCGGCTTTCCAGGCACGATCACCGCACCCCGATTGCCGCCTTTGAGCAGACTTGCGCGTTGATCGACCGCCAAACCGCCCTGCGCCAGCGTCGCCGTGTTATGACAACTATAACACCGCTCCACAAGCACCGGTCGGATCTTTGCCTCGAAAAACTCGAGTTGCGCTGCCGTCGGCGGATCGGCGGGTGTGCACCAACACGGCAGGCCGAGGCTGCACATCCAGGCTAAAAAGAGAAGGCCAAATGTGTTCCCTAACATGAACACTCCTCACCATATGACCGGAATTCATTCCATTGCTTGGTATCGTGTTGCTTTGATAGAAACATGTAACAGGACTATTGTCCTTCCGTAGCGAATAACCCTCTGTTTCGCGCGATTCTCAATGTAATCCTCGGCTGCATTACGGAGCCCTTCGCCAGATAACACAGTTTGAACCCAACGAAGGATGTAAAGTTACCATGAGTTTGACACAATCACTGCTGCGACCTCCATCGCGTACGAGACTGCGCAAGGCACGTCTGACCGCTCTAGCGCCTCTGGTATGGCTCGTCGGCGCGAGTACGATTCCTGCCGTTGCCGCGCCAACGACGGTCGGGTTGCGGTGCGAATATCTCGTCAATCCGCTCGGCATACACGAGACGGTTCCGCGTTTTAGCTGGAGGATGAGTTCCGGGCAGCGTGGAGAGAAACAGACGGCTTATCGTCTCCTTGTAGCCTCTTCTCCGGAGCTTCTGGCGAAGCAGCAGGGCGATCTCTGGGATTCCGGGAAGGTGAAGACGGATCAGAGCGCACAGGTCGAGTATGCGGGCAAACCGCTCCACTCCCGGATGCGCTGCTACTGGACGGTGCAGGTCTGGGATCACAACGGCAAACCTGCGCCGTGGAGCAAGCCTGCACACTGGTCGATGGGGCTGCTCGAATCCGGTGATTGGAGCGCGAAATGGATTGTCGCGCCGCCGATTACACTGGTGGCTGCGACCCAACGTCAGGTAGTGATCCGCAAAGCCTCCTACGAAGCGGTCGATGGTACGGCCTCCAAAGATGTGACCGCCCTTCTGACGAACCGTCTGAAAGCCGGGGATACCGAGGTGAAGGTTACCAATGAAGCCTTCGGCGGAGATCCGGCGTATAACCACGTCAAGCACCTGAAAGTCGATCTGACGATCGACGGCAAGCCGCAGACGGTCGTGGTCGATGAGAATGGGATCTTCAATGTACAGGGGGGAGCCAAGGCCCTGCCCTATCTGCGCAAGGCGTTCGCACTGACGAAACCGATCCGCCATGCATCTCTCTACGCCACGGCGCTCGGGGTCTATGAACTCCATCTCAATGGACAGCGGGTCGGCGATCATATCCTCGCGCCCGAGTGGACCGACTACCGCAAACGCATCCGCTACCAGGAGTACGATGTCACCTCCATGCTGAAGTCCGGCGACAACGCGCTGGGCGCGCTGGTGGCGCACGGCTGGTTCAGTGGCCATCTCGGCAACGGCGGCTATCAGTACTACGGCACGGTTCCGGAACTCGTCGCCCAGTTGGAGGTGACCTACACGGATGGCTCGACCGAGCGTATCGTCACCGACGCCTCCTGGAAGGCCCATATCAGCCCGATCCTCTCCTCCGACTTCATGCTCGGTGAGAACTACGACTCCCGTCAGGAACTCGGCGGATGGGACAAACCGGGGCTGAGCGAGAGCGACTGGAGTCCCGTCAGCATGGACTATGGGGTGATGGATTCGAGGAAGCCGCCGATCGCGAAGGATCAACTCGAAGCGACGGTCAGCGAACCAGTGCGCGAGACGGGGGAGATCAAGCCGAAGTCGCTTAAAGAGGCGGC
>Ga0105239_10005549_pt1 | contig 14769 bp, 11 predicted proteins | sample KBSC44metaG_FD_92761 | JGI IMG/M metagenome (GOLD analysis project Ga0105239, IMG submission 92761) | Corn rhizosphere microbial communities from Kellogg Biological Station, Michigan, USA - KBS C4-4 metaG | ecosystem: Host-associated > Plants > Roots > Rhizosphere > Soil | place: Michigan, USA... | reverse complement strand
TTCAGGCTTCATAAATTCCAGTTTGTGGCGGTGGCGTTTGTATTGATATTTGGTTTTCTGCTGATAATGCATGGCAAACCGTATTACCTTTTCGGCGCTTTCCCTATGCTGTTTGCAGCGGGCGGCTTTGGATTTGAGCGCTGGTTGAAAACAAGCAGTTATGCCGTGCGGACGGCGGTTATAGCCCTGTTTACTGTACCGAACCTGATGTTTTTCCCAATGGCGTTGCCTATATTTTCGCTCAATCAAACGCTCGCAGCCATTAAGTTTTTGAACGACAAAGTGCCGGTTACTAAATTTGCCACTACCTGGGAAGACCATAAGCAACACCCGCTTACGCAGGACTATGCCGATATGTTTGGCTGGGATACGATGACTGATTTGGTGGCGAAGGCATGGAACGAGCTGACGCCTGAACAACAGAAACATACCCAAATTTACGCAGATAACTATGGAGATGCCGGCGCCGTACACCACTTCGGCAAACAGTACAATTTGCCGGATGTAATTTCACTTAACAGCAGCTTTACCCTGTGGGCACCGGATAGCCTGAATGCCCATTATATTATTTATGTAGACGATCAGGGCGGTAAAAATATCGAAAGCTTCGCATCGGCATTGGAGAGTTACCGGAAAATCGGCGAGGTTGGGAATCCCTTAGCCAGGGAACACGGTACGGCGGTATTCTTGCTTGTGCACCCGGGCCCCGCTTTAAATAAACGTTATAGCGATGAACTGGCGAAGAAAAGGCTGGAATGATGGGCAGATCAATTTGAAGATTAGTCAATTTGAAAATTTGACGATAGACGTCCTGTCTTATCCAAACAAATTTTGCGAAATTTCAGTATAGATAAACTAAATATTCATTTATGCGGGGCTTAAAAACCATTATCTTTTTAATTATATCAAACACCTTTATGACGTTTGCCTGGTACGGGCACCTGAAGTTTAAAGATTACGACTGGGGCAAAAACCTGGGGCTTATTGCCATAATAGCCATTAGCTGGGGCCTGGCCCTTTTCGAATACATTTTCCAGGTGCCGGCAAACCGGGCCGGCTATAAAGGTGACGGCGGGCCGTTCACCCTGGTGCAATTGAAAACCATACAGGAAGCTATTACTTTAACCGTTTTTATGCTTTTTAGCATCGTTTTTTTTAAGTCGGAAAAATTGGGCTGGAACCATTTGGTTGGCTTTGGACTGATTGTTTTGGCGGTGTTTGTGATATTTAAGAAATGGTAAATCTTGCCAAATAAAAAAGCCATCCGCTTAAAACGAATGGCCTCCAGAATATATGTTGAACTTTTGCAAAAGTAGTATTAAAGACCGGCTACGTCGTTGTCGTTCAGCACAGCCATTTTGTTTTCGATGTAATGAGCAGCGGTAAAATTGCTGCTTTTTACGTTCGACTCGATATCTCTGTTAAGGTTTAATTCGTTTGCGCGACCTTTTAAATCGGCTTTAGCATTATCTTTTACCGTTACACTTGCGTTGAAAGTATCAAGGTTTAAACTGGCTGAAGCATTGTCGTGCAGATCAACATCAAATTCAATTTTTGAAAGGCTTCCGAATGATTTTACATCGGCATTATCAAAGGCTGATATTGAACGTAAATCGTTGGCACTAACCCAAACCACCAGTTTTTCGGGGCTATATGATGCGATGCGTAACACGCCGTTTTTGCTCTGTACCAGGGCGCTTTGTGAGTAATACTTGTTGTAAACTTTTACCTGGTCGGTTGATGCGTCTGATACGTAAAGCTCAACGTTTCCGCGAACTTCTATTTTGTTGATGGCGCTTACATCAGTTAAAACTGTATATGCCTGGTCGCCGGTATTTGCAGTAGCTGCTTTTGTTGTATTGGCTATTCCTGTTACTAATGTTAGTGCAGCGAATATGGTTAAAAATGCGGTTTTCATGACGATTATATTTTTGAATTGTAATAGTTAATTTTTCTGTGTTTTTAAATACATCTATAAGACGATTGCAACTTAAAAACGTTACACCAAAGTGCCCTGTAATAGGCGTAGAGGCGGTTTTTATCGGCGAATGCCGAGAATTTGTCGGTGAAAATGACGGTGAAATTACTTTGGGTGGATCAATTTAAAATCAGGTGCTTTTTTTATTCCGATTCCACCCAAAATCTTCTATTTTAGTTCGACCTTAAAACTGTCGATTTTCACATGTCTGATACCATTACTTACCAATATGCTGCCCCATCGGCGCTCAAACATTCGCCCTCGGCCGATGAATTGTTCCTGGCAAAATACAGCGAGATACAAAAAGGAACTTCGCCGTGTTTTTTCTGGGGGCGGTTAACCGACCCTTATACCGTGGCGCGTTGCCTGCTCACCTTATCAAAAGTGGTTCAATCAAGCTTTAGCCTTTCTCCGTTTGAAATGGCGATGCTGAAGGACCCCATTGTTACGGCCGGTAACGAGAAGATTCGCTTCGAGGGTTTTTCGCATTGCGCGGGTGTTTACGCCCGGGTTGATGTTTTGGGCGACGGGCACGATGGCGAGTTTTTAGAGAACGGCACCACCAATGTTGATTTTAACCAGCCTATGTTATCTGCTTTGAGCGCGGTGCGACGGAATGAAAATGTATTACTATCGATAGGACAAAAAGAAGTAGCGCTGCACAAAGACGGTGGGAAAGTTACCGAGCGCAAAGTACCATTGCCGGTTAAGTGGATAAAAGGCTTAACAAGTGTGCAGATGTTTTTGGCAGAATCGGAAAGGGTGCATTCTTTTAACCGGCTGCAGGCTTTGCAATTATTTAAAACCATCCCGACAGGAAAACCTAAAACCGATTACTATTTAATTAACCGGGGTGGCAAGCCAACATTTTCGCCGGTAAAATCGGGCGATGCCATAACGGTTGGCGGTTTGCACCGATTAAAGTTGATTGAACCGCTGCTTTCTATTGCCGATGAGCTGCGGGTGTTTTCGCATAACAACATGCAATCAACCACCTGGCAAATTTATATTGGTGCGGTGCGTTTTAGCCTGTCACTGTCGCGCGATGCCTGGCGCGGGTTTTCGGGGGAGGGTGCGGGGTTGGAAGCACTGATAGAAGATGTACCCGATAGCTGGATTGAGCAGGTGGATAACTACAGTTATGCTAACCAGGAGTTTAACCCCACGATGATGGCCATAAATGAAGATATCGACATAAAAAATGTCACGAACTTAACCGGCCGGCTTTCGGCAATTGGATTATTGGGTTATGATTTGGACGAGAATGGCTTTTTTTACCGCCGGTTGCCGTTTAAACTGAGCCGTATTATGAGCCTAAACCCGAGGCTGAAAGATGCTGAAAAATTATTGCAGGAGGGAAAAGTAACCATCGTACAAAAAACTGCCGACAAAGTGGAGGCGCAGGTAGAAGGCAGTGGTGTAAAACATACCGTTATTTTAAGCGGCGACAAGGAACAGTGTACTTGTACCTGGTTCAGCAAAAACCAGGGTGAACGCGGTATTTGCAAACATATTTTGGCTGTTAAAAAGCTGCTGGCTAATTAAGTTTCTATATGACGATTACGGAACAGCTTACGCTGATAGTTGAAAAGGAGCAAGAGCAGGGATTGCTCCCGTTTTTAAAAGAACTTGATAACAAACAGAAAAAAGAACTTACGCCGGTAATAAAAAAACTGGCAAAGCACTATTCAGAATTTATAGAAAAATCGTTTTCTTTCGGTTCCTATTCCAGGCGCGGGACCTCTTTGCAAGTGAAGATGCTGGATACAGCAGGATTTGTTTGCTTTAATTTGAACGACTTTGAGCGCACTTCATCCTGGGGTATATTTAACAGAGATGGCATCGGTAAAATTTTGCCATGGTATTGTCCTTCCTGGTTAACCGAATTCGCTGTTAAGCGTGCTGAAAATGGTAATGTGAACAGTTTGTTTGACTATCGCTGGTACATGGAACTGGTAGAGCAAGGTTACTTGAAGGAGACCGATTTGCTTACCGTTATAGCTTTAAAAGATGTAATTTATGAACGGGACGGAACAACCTATGATTTCAGGTACATACCACATGCGCTCGCTGAGCGGGAGGTGACGCTAAGAGAGCATATATGGCTGTTGTTTAAATTTGAATCAAATATTAATAATTCAGACAGGTATCAACGGTTTGCCGCCGATTCGGAAGCTGGACGATGGCTCGATGCATTTAAACTTTATACAGGGCAGGGGAAAATAGACCGCCACAGGTTATTGAATGAAGCATTGGTTGCCGTTACGAGTGGTTATAATCAGTCGTTATCCAATTGGTTTTTGGAACTTTTTGTTGCACTTGAACCTACAAAAAGTGAACTGCTAAATTTGGGCAGCGAATTGTTGAATACGTTTAATTCGGACAATAGTAAGCCATTAAATACTGCCTTAACTTACTTCAAGGATATGGCAGCCGAACCAAGCTTCCCGGTGGATGGTTTTTTGGAACATGCCCCGCTGGTTTTAACTTCAGAAACTAAAGCTGCTGTCACCTCAGTCCTGATGATTCTGGAAAAGCTTGCAAAGGCTTACCCGGACAGGAATGAAGAAATTTGTGTGCTTGCCTGCCAGGCCTTTATTCACCAGGACGAAAAAATACAGGTGCGGGTTGCCAAGATCCTGCGGAAATATGGAGATAGTTCATCGCCACAAATAATCGATAGCATTTTGACCTATCGTGACGCTTTATTGTTATCGGCGAATGACATATTAAGGGACTTTATAGCGCAGTTTGATAACGACTCCGGACCTGTAGCAGACGAATTACCGGTGGCCACATTACGGCCTTTAGAGCCGATTACATATCCGCAAACATTCGACGATTTTGTGTTTTTAGCCAGCCAGGCTTTCGACCAAAACGAAACGTATCATTTTGACATGCTGCCTGCGGCGATGTTAAAGTTTCAGGATGAAATGACAGAGGCAAACATAGCCAAATTATTGCCTGCCTTTCAGCGGGCCTATAAAATGGTTACCAGCGACTGGAACAGCAGCATGGGTTACCTGGATAATATGCTGGCCAAATTTTTTATGGACTATGGTCTGCTGCTGGTGAAGTTTTATCCCAAAGAAGCGCGAAAGCTTAAAGAAATGAGGGAGTCGTTTGTTGCGATGGAGGCAGAAAAAAAGGCAAAGTCGGACTGGTATACGATAAAAATAAGCGGAATAAAGCCATGGGATGTGTTTACCCACAGCCCGGGATACAAGCCGCACAAGCATATATTGCTGAACGCAATATTTATGCTTGAGCGCAAAATAAAGTTGCCGATGCTTTCAACTCCTACGCACGAACCTTGTTATGTATCGTCGCTGGTGCTGGTGCAGCGCTTAATTATGTACCAGGAGGCGCGGGTTACACCAGGTGATATGGATTTTGAAGTTGCCGTGGCCCGTTGCCTGAAAATGAATGTAAAAGAAACGCTTGATCTGGCTAACGAAAAATTGAAAGGTGAGCGGCGGCATCTTATCAGTTTTGTTTTTGGCGGAGAATACTCACCTTTTGACAGTTATAAATCAAAACCTGCCTGGCTGGTGGCCGCCCTGGTACACAACCGGGACAAGATGGATAAAAGGTGGTTTAGCTATAGCAAGCTGACCGAAGAGTATCTGCGTGCGGAATTTACCTGGAAATCGGGCAAGCGGGAATATTTTTATAACAAATGGGATCATGAGCAGCGAAAAAATATTAAAACCAAGGGGTACCGAAGCCAGGTTGAGATAGATTTTGGGCAAAAGGAGAAACGGCTATCGGGTATAAAAAAAATATTTGCTAAAATAATGCCAGGGCAGGAGGATATCGAACCTTCTGTTTACGACTATACGCAATTGAAGTTTGATTATATAACGGCCGAGCACAACGATATTAAACGGCTGCTCAGCATAAACCCTGCCGACAGGGAACTGTTGCTTGCGCATATTGTAAATAAATGCCTGAAAGACCCGGATTTTTCGGGCGAGAACGATAAACGGTTAATTATTTATACACTGGAAACACTGTTAGCATTTGCCGCTCCGCACCGCGACATCGCCCACCTGCTCATAGCCACCTGTATGATAAGTAACGACAAAACAGTACGGACTTATGCAGCCGAACTTTGGATACAGGGAGTTACTTTAAATACTATCAACAGCAAAACCATTGGTAAAATTATAGGCACGCATGAGCGAATTGAACTGGCGCCTTTGAAACGGTTTACGGACCTGGTGTTAGCATCTATGTATCAAATATCGGCAAAGCATAATGAACAATTGGCTGAAATGCTGTCTGCCTGTATTTTGAATATGGATGAACCAATTAATAACACCAAAAGGCTGCTTGATGTTTATGCCGAGGTATTAGCGGTTAATAAAAAGAGTGAAAAGCCGGACTACGAACTGGTTGCGAAGCTAACGGATTGGCGTAAACTAACGGAAGCGCTTAACAAATCGATACTAAAAATATACCAGCTGTCGGGTGTAGATAAATCCTCCTGATTTGTATTGAAAAATGCACAGCGGTGAGCGGTATATTTTAGCGAAAGGTAACGGTGCGATTTTTGATAGATACAAATATCTATCAACATATCACGCTATGGAAACACAAATTGAACGTTCACGTTTTATACATTTGGGAGATACGCGGCTCCTCAAATTTTTTACCGATAATCTCGACAAGATATATTGCGCCAAGCAACACATGGTAGCCCGGTTCCCTGAGATCGCCAGCCAGGCACATTTTGAAGATTTGAACCAGGCTATAATGGAAACGGTTGATGATGTGAAAAAACAGATCATCCGTATGGACGAGATTTACGACAGATTAGGCGCGCAAAATAAAGCAACAGGCTGCACAGGATTGGCCGCAATGATAGAAGAAGCCTTTACCGCGATAAACGAACAAAAAGGCGATACTGCTTTGCGGGATATGGCCATATTGTTTTATCTGCAAAACATGGAGAGTATTGAGGTGGCATCGTTCCAGGTGCTGCAGATGATGGCTGTAAAAATGAAAAACGCAGAAATATTGCAATTGCTGAAAGAAAACCTGGACGAGGCAAAGGACGACAGGATGTTGTTACTATTGATCACAGCGAAATATGTTACCAGTTAATTCTTTTTGAAAAACAAGGGCAACAAAAAAGCCACTTGCTTCAAAACAAATGGCTCCCGTAATATATGTTGAACTTTTGCAAAAGTCGGCTTACATGCCTATCAACTCCTGGTTGAAATCGGCAGCGAAACTTAATTTATTTTCGGTGCGGTGAGCAGCAGAAAAATTGTTGCTCTTTACGTTCGACTCGATATCCCTGTTAAGGTTTAATTGATTTGCAGTACCGGTTAACACAGCCTTAGCGTTATCTTTTACAGTTACATCAGCGTTAAAGGCATCAAGGTTTAATTTGGCTGTTGCGCTGTCGTGCAGGTCGATAGCAAACTCAATTTTTGACACATTACCGAACGATTTCACTTCGGCATTGTCATAAGCTGATATCTCACGCAGGTCGTTGGCGCTTACCCAAACTACCAATTTTTCGTTTTTATATGAAGTGATGCGTAATACACCATTTTTGTTTTGCACCAGGGCACTCTCTGAATAGTATTTGTTGTAAACTTTAACCTGATCGGTTGATGCGTCAGAAACGAACAGTTCAACATTGCCGTGAACTTCGATTTTGTTTATAGCACCTTTATCATTTAAAACAGTATAAGTATCATCTTTTATGGTACCGGCGTAGGTTGTTGTTAATCCAAAAACTACAGCTAACATTGTAATTGCGGAAAAAATTTTGGTTTTCATTTTCTTATTTATTATTATTGTGATTCAAAGTTTTCTGTATTTCTCTATTTTGAAATACATCCATAAGACGAGCGGTTTTTTAAAACGTTACAGTTGAAATTTTCTTAATCTACCACCGCCTTGTTTTCGCCTGCAAAAGTGCGACTTTTATCCATTAACATTTATCATCTTAGTGTCATTAATACACAAAGTTTATTTTCGACTTCTTTGGCTAATTTTTTAATTTAAACTCCTGTTTTACAGGTATTTATAATATTATTTTGACGTTTAACCGCTGCCATCTATGCGCTGACTTGAAATTTTTTTGATCAAAATTTATTTTTTGGCGGCGTAAAAATCAATGAGGGATAAAGTTTTTTTGCCGGCAACCTGGGACTTTCGCTATCAATAATTGTAATAATAAAGAGGTATTCTGCGCTAAAATTGCGAAAAACGCAAAACTTCCGAAGTTTATTAAAACTTCGGAAGTTTTTGAGGGAATTCTTGTAGAAAATGCTTCGTGAAAATGAAACCGCGTTTATTTTACCAAACTATCCAGCCGATAGCTGCGCCAAATATTTATGAAAAAGCGGGATGGTTTCAATTCCCTTATAGTAGTTATATACGTCATATTTTTCGTTAGGCGAATGCAGCGCATCACTATCGAGGCCAAAGCCCATTAACACGGTTTTAAGCCCAAGTTCAGCTTCAAACAAAGCCACAATAGGGATACTGCCGCCGCCACGGGTTGGTATAGGGTCTTTACCAAACGATTCTTTTATGGCCATCTGTGCTGCCTTGTAGGCAATACTGTCGGTCGGGGTTACAGCGGGTTCGCCGCCGTGGTGGGGCTTAACGCTAACTTTTACCGATTTAGGCGCAATTTTTTCAAAGTGTGCAGTAAAGAGTTGAGTGATCTCATCCGATACCTGGTTTGGCACCAATCGCATCGAAATTTTTGCAAACGCTTTTGATGGCAACACAGTTTTTGCACCTTCGCCAATATAGCCGCCCCAAATACCGTTTACCTCAAGGGTAGGGCGTGTGCCGGTGCGTTCGAAGGTGGTATAGCCTTTTTCGCCCCAAAGTTCATTAACTTCAAGGTCCTTTTTATATTCAGCCTCATCATAGGGCGCATTGTTTAAGGCTTTCCGTTCTGCTTCGGTTAGTTCAATTACCTTGTCGTAGAAACCGGGGATAGTGATATGGTTATTTTCGTCGTGCAGCGACGCTATCATTTTAGCAAGTATTGTGGCCGGGTTTGCCACTGCGCCACCGTATACGCCTGAATGTAAATCACGGTTAGGCCCGGTTACTTCAACTTCCAGGTAGGAGAGGCCCCGCAGGCCGGTCTCCAGCGAAGGGTGTTCCATGCTGATCATGGAGGTATCTGAAATCAGCACTACATCTGCCTTCAGGCGGGCTTTGTTTTGTTTTACAAATATACCCAGGTTTGATGAGCCCACTTCTTCTTCGCCCTCAATCATGAATTTGATGTTACAAGGCAGGGTATTGGTTTGCATCATCAGCTCAAAAGCCTTAACATGCATATAGAACTGGCCCTTATCATCGCAGGCGCCGCGCGCGTATATTTTACCATCGCGGATCGTGGGCTCAAAAGGCGGTGTTTTCCAAAGCTCCAGCGGATCGGGTGGTTGAACATCGTAGTGGCCGTAAACTAGCACGGTTGGTTTTGAGGCATCAATGATTTTTTCGCCATAAATAATGGGATAGCCTGCAGTCTGGCAAACTTCCACGTTATCAGCACCCGAAGCGCGAAGTTTATCGGCCACAAATTCTGCCGTTTTTAGAACATCTGCTTTATATTTTGGGTCGGCGCTAACAGACGGGAAACGGAGAAGGGCAAATAATTCATCCAGCAACCGTTCCCTGTGCTGGTCAACATATTCTTTAATAAGCTGCATAAATAACAATTTGAAGCAAATATAAGATTTGTTTGACGAGATGCGGGAAGGCTATCACCGATTTATGGGGTGTAGGTTTAGAGGCAAAATAAAATATTATGACAAAAAAATAGCTTCCTAAAAAAGAAGCTATTTCCAATATTAAAAGTCCTTAGAGTCCAAAAAGATTGTTTCAGTAGAAAAAAGTCGGGCAAAAAGATAGCAATTAAGGCTACTTATAGCCAGTAAAAATTGGTATTTAAGATCAGTCTTAAACTAAGTCTGAGCTTCCGGTGTTGTGCTTGTCTGACAAATCAGAGCTTCCGGTGTTTTGTTTGTCTGATAAATCAGAGCTACCAGTGTTTTGCTTGTCTGATAAATCAGAGCTACCAGTGTTTTGCTTGTCTGATAAATCAGAGCTTCCGGTGTTTTGTTTGTCTGATAAATCAGAGCTACCAGTGTTGTGCTTGTCCATAAGATCAGAACTACCGGTGTTGTGTTTGTCTGATAAATCAGAGCTACCAGTATTGTGCTTGTCCATAAGGTCAGAGCTACCGGTGTTGTGCTTGTCTGATAAATCAGAGCTACCCGTGTTGTGCTTGTCCTGGATGGTAACTTGAGTTGCAGATACGTTTTTAGCCAGCACTGAATTTGAGAGAGTTGCTGCGCTTAAAACAATCACTGCTGAAAATAATAACTTTTTCATACTGAGTGTTTAACGATTTGTTTTAAATATTAATGGTATACTAATTTGTTGTATGCTGTTTAGTGCTGATAAATTAGTTTTATCCACGCGTATCTTTTTTAAAGATGTTTGCGTACAAAGGCGTAGAAACACTGTATGGAAAATTTGCAGGTGGTGCATTGCGCGCCGCAGTGAGATTGTAGCTGCATAAATTTTATGCAATAAATACCGGCATCAACATAAACTGAAGCCAGAAAAACAAGATGTGTTAAAACATCTGATTTTCAAATACTACAACGTCAAAGTGCTTATTTCCAGGAAGTTAATATTGATTTGAGCGAAGCAGGGACCATGTTTTAACGCGTAAACAGCCTTAAATTTAACCCCTTACAACAATTCTTTATCAATTCGACTTCGGTGTCAAATAATTTATCAGCATCAAAAGTATTAAATGTTTTTCAATAAAGCAAATTAAGTTCGACTTAATTAATTAAGTACTTTTAGACTGTGAATATTTAAAGTAATTTGAATAAATTATAACCTTATAGCCAATTGAACGTAATAGTACCCGATGAAGAAATATTTGATATTTATTTTCTATATTCTGTTTGCCTGTTTCGCCTATGCTGATGATACAAAAGCTGTTGGTAAGGATACAAGCAGCGTGATTGAATTGAATAAGCAAGGATTTAAAATGCGCCTTACCAGCCCCGAGCAAACCATTGCCGATGCTACTAAGGCACTAAATATTGCCACCAAAATAGGTTATAAGAGAGGCATGGCAGAATCGCACAGGGTAATTGGCGTGGGATATTATTACCTGGACGAATCAGTTAAAGCCATACACAACTATTTAACAGCCCTGAATTACTTTATAGAACTAAAGGATTTAGCCGGTGAAGGCAGGGTTTATAACAACATAGGCAACTTATACCGCAATACCGACTACGACCTTTCTCTCGAAAATTTTAGCAAAACCCTTGCTATTGCAAAACAACTTAATGATAAGCCTTTAACCGCAGGTATTTATAATAATATCGGCACTGTTTACTATCATAAAAATAGTTTTTACCAGGCGCTAAACTACTATAACAAAAGCAGCGATCTTTTCACCGAATTGAAAGACTCAGTGAACATTGTGCAACTGATGGAAAATAAGGGTGTAATATATTTTAACCTCCATCAGTATGATAAGGCTGAATCCCTGCTTTTGAAAGCAAACAAAGAAGCGAGGCAGCTCGATTTAAACGAAACGGTGGCAAGTATTGACCTGACACTTGCAGAATTGTATACAACGCAGAATAGGTTCGTAGACGCTGAAAAAATAATTGAGGAAGGGGTGGTGTTTGCAGGGATGATTAAAAGTGAAAAGATGAAATATGACTTTGAGTATACCAGCTACCAGATGGAACTCAAACGCAAAAACTTCGAAAAGGCGCTTAATTATCTTCAAAGAATAAATAAACGTGATAGTATAGCTTTAAAACAAGGAACGTCTGCTGAAATAAAGATGATGGAGGAGCAGGTTAAACAATTGGCCCGTCAAAAGGAAAACGAAATTTTAGTACAACGCCAGGATAACGACCGCATCAGGTTTTGGGCCGTGGCCGTTGTTGCCGGTTTATTGCTGATGCTGGTTGGCTTGCTGATAAGCAACGTAAAACGGAAGGCAAAAACCAACGAACAACTCACTGAACTTAATGCCGAGGTATCACGGCAAAAAGATAACCTAGACCGGATAAACCATCACCTGGAAGAAATTATTGATGAACGTACCAAAGACCTCCAGATAAAAAACAAAAAACTATCAGAATACTCATCTTACCTCTCGCACCAGATACGGGGGCCTATTGCCACACTTAAGGGGCTAATGAACCTGGAGAAAGAAGGCCTGGTTGACCAACCCGAATGTATTAAAATGATGAACAAATGCGTAGGCGAGATAGACAACAAGATCATCGAAATGAGCGATATGCTGCATGATCCGGTTAAGACAAGTTTATAGTCGATAGTCAATGGACCATAGACCATGGCAGCGCGCCGGGTACTTTGCAGGTATTCCCCTGGGAATAATAATCAGCTTTTATTGAAGTGTTGTGTTGATGGGTTAACTGTCAGTATAATTTAAGCTGCGAGTCCGAAAGTTTCGAATGCATTACTAAAACGTCAAAACAATCATCAATCATTTTTACTATGGTCTATCGACCATGGTCCATGGACTAAACCCTAAACCGCCAGCGGCCAGCTGGAGTGTATCTGCGCCTCAATTAACCCAAGATATAAACAATACCAGGCTATCATGTGGAGTATCAGCAATTCGCGGTGCTTTTTGTAGCCTTTGGTTTCAAATGCAAGGGTTTCGCCTTGTGTTGTTACAAAAAATCGCTTCTCGCCGCTGCTGGGTATAAAGCGCGATTTTAAAAGATCGACCACCTTTACCTTCAACTTGCTTTTAGGGTCGTGGATAATTTCTCCCTGTGGGGCTTCGGCTTTCGGAATTGATATCAGGTAATTCGACATGGCAAATGGGTTATTTGCCAAAACAATACAATTTTTACTCCAAAACCGGCCAGAGTTTTATCCCTGGCCGGTTTTTTTAATAATATTAGTGAAATACGAGTGAAATTTAGAAAAGAAAACATAATCAAACATCCCCAAACATGTAAGTGTTGAGGACATTAGTGTAATGTTTAATGAACAATGTTGTAAAACTTAAACCATAGCAGGTATCCTGTTTCTCAATTCTTCATACAATAAAATAACCTTACGCTGCAGATTTGCAATCTCGGCCTCACGATCAACAATCTTCTTTTGGGCAATGCTCAAATGCGAAACCTGTGGTTCCATATCTTCGGCATCAAGAGCCAAAAGGTTAACCACGTTTACTTCGTAGATGTTTGCTATTTGCTCCAAACGCGATAGGTTGATATCGGTAACACCGGTTTCAATCTTCGAAAAAGCAGGGATCGAAATGCCCAGACGGTTGGCTACGTCTTCCTGGCTCCAGCCACGCTGGTGGCGGATGGTGCGGATGTTCTTACCAACCGATTTGTTGGTTTTCTTTTTAAGATTTTCAGTCATAATGATTTACTCAATAGTTTAAATTATAATAAAGGATTTAAATAAGCATTCAAAACCTATGCCATATTAATTAATGGGCAAACAGCATTGCTATTGAATTAAAAAATCTATTATGGGGAAAATACGGGGAATGTTTTCTACAGAAGTAGGAAAAAATTTGCTTAATTGTTAACTATCCTGAGCTTTGCAAACTTTAAAAGTAATTGCTTTTGGCCTATTTCTTTAAAGAAGATCGTAGCTTTTATATCGGGTTTATTCCCCTCAAGACTAATCACCTTACCAAATCCGAACCTTTCATGTTCAACTTCCATACCAACCTGTAAACCCGATGTGTCTGACGGGGCAAAACCCGGGCTCGGCACGTGTGCCTTTGCCAGTATCGAGGTGGTTTTTACCACGGGAGCTTTAGGTTTTGAAAAACTATCGGCGCCGGCATTGGTCTTGCTCGTCCAGGCGGTGCGTTCCTGGTCAAAAAACGGGTTGTTGCTGGTTACCGGCTTGGCGGTAAAATCAAGCTCGAGGTATTTGGCATCAATCTCATCTAAAAAACGGCTTGGTTCGCAGCTTATCAGTGTACCGAATTTAAAACGCGAGGTAGCATAGCTCAGTGTAAGTTTAGTTTCGGCGCGGGTGGTGGCCACGTAAAACAGGCGGCGTTCTTCTTCCAGATCGCTGCGCGAGTTAAGCGACATTTGCGATGGGAATAAATTCTCCTCCAAACCCACCACATAAACCTGCGGGAACTCCAGCCCCTTTGATGAGTGGATGGTCATTAACGATACCGTGTCGGCATCTTTATTTTTATCGTTATCGTCATTGGTGAGCAGGGCCACATCCTGCATAAATACATCAAGGCCTTTCTCCTCAATGTCTTCGCGCTCCGAAAACTCCTTGATACCATTCAGCAACTCCTGTATGTTTTCGTAACGGTTCAATCCCTCTACCGATTTATCCTCGTACAGATCCTTCAGCAAACCCGAGTGCTGTGCAATGTGCAAAGCCGCATCGTAAGCCGACAGGTTTTTAACAATAACCTGGAAGCTTTGTATCAGCATAGCAAAAACGCTCACTTTTGCCGCCGTGCGCCCCTCAAGGTATTGGCCCGGGTTGGTAATAACTTCAAATGCTGTTATTTTATGCTTATCGGCGCTTACAATGATATGGTCCACCGTGGTATCGCCGATGCCGCGTTTGGGGTAGTTGATGACCCGCTTCAGTGCCTCTTCGTCGTTAGGGTTAAAAGTGAGCCTGAAATAGGCTATCAGATCCTTTATTTCTTTGCGCTGGTAGAAGGAGAGGCCCCCGTATATTTTATAAGGTGTGCCCATTTTGCGCAAGGCTTCTTC
>Ga0105239_10005547_pt1 | contig 14770 bp, 15 predicted proteins | sample KBSC44metaG_FD_92761 | JGI IMG/M metagenome (GOLD analysis project Ga0105239, IMG submission 92761) | Corn rhizosphere microbial communities from Kellogg Biological Station, Michigan, USA - KBS C4-4 metaG | ecosystem: Host-associated > Plants > Roots > Rhizosphere > Soil | place: Michigan, USA... | reverse complement strand
TCGGTTAGCGTCCCGTCGGATTGGGAAAAATATATATCCCAATGTTGCGGCCCGACCGGACCGGCATCGGCGAAAGACCGCCTGAAATCCGCGGGATTGTCCTTAAGCGCGAGAACCGCTGCGTGCAGGCCTTGCCCGATTTGTCGAAAATTGCCGACAACCGCGTAACCCCTGCGCAAGCGCAAAGTCCTAGTTTCGAGACGCTTGGGGACGGGACTGGCCTGTTCCCGCAAGAGCTGAGCTGCGCATGGGCAAAGTGGGCATTTGGCGTCGCTTTCTGGGCGCGAAAAAGGGCAATGTCGCCATCCTGACGGCGCTTGGAGCGCCTCTGCTGATCGGCTTTTGCGGGCTGGGCGCCGATGCCGGCTACTGGTTCTATCGCCAGCGCGATATCCAAGGTGCGGCCGACATCGCGGCCTACAACGGTACGGTGGCGCTTTCCAACGGCGCCACTGCGGACGCCATCACGACCACTTCGACCGATGGCGCTTCCAGCAATGGCTGGACGCAAGCCAAGGGTACGATCACCGTCAACACGCCTCCCGCCTCCGGGCCCAACCAGAACAACCAATCGGTCGAGGTTCTCCTGACCGAGAATGAAGACCGCTTTTTCACCGCGCTGTTCGCCCAGGGCACCGTTCCCGTCAGCGTGCGCGCCGTCGCCACCTATCGTGCGACCCAGGCGGCCTGCATGGTGGGCCTCAACAAGAATAAGGCCATGACGGTGCAGTTCTGGGGCAACGCCTCGGCAGATTTCACGCAATGCAACATCGTCTCGGATTCCAGCGCCAGCAACGCCTTCGCCGTGGGCGGCGCCGCCAACGTCACCGCGCCCTGCGTGGATTCGGTGGGCGGCAGCTACGTCACCGCCACCTTGACGCTGACCTCCTGCAGCAGCGTCACCACCAAGGCCCATTTCGTCTATGATCCCTACGCCAATTTGGCCGTGCCGCCCGTCGCTCCCGGCTGCGCCAACGGAAACGGTTCCGCGCTCAGCGAGGGCACTTATTGCGGCCTGACGCTTCAGGGCAATGTCACGCTCAGTGCCGGCGTCTATGTCATCAATGGCGGCTCGCTGAAGATCAATTCCAACGCCAATATCAGCGGCACCGGCGTCACTTTCTATCTCACCAACGGCGCCACGCTGGATTTTAACGGCAATGCCGACATCAATCTGACGGCGCCGACCTCGGGCACTTATTCCGGCATCCTGTTCTATGGCGACCGGACCCAGCCTTCGGCGGTGAACAAGATCAATGGCGACGCCACCTCGAACATGACGGGCGCCTTCTATTTCCCCAGCCAGGAAGTGGACTTCCAGGGCAATTTCAGCGGCAGCGGCGGCTGCACCCAGGTGGTGGCCGACACCATCTATTACACCGGCTCGGCGACCTTCTCGACCAATTGCTCGGGCAAGGGTCTGAAGACGATTCCGGTGCCGGGCAGCGTGACATTGGTGGAGTAGGACATGCGCAGATTCTTATCCTGGATCAGAGATTTCCGCGGCTCGGCTTCCGGCATCGCGGCCACCGAATTCGCGCTGGTGCTTCCCTTCCTGGCGGCCATCGTGGTCACGCTGCCCGATATCGGCCAGGCCGCGTCCGGGGTGGAAGGAATGGAAAGCGCGGTGCGCGCCAGCATCCAATATGCCATGGGCGGGGGCAGCGACATGTCGGTGGCCCAGACGGTGGGAATGCAGGCATGGTCGAGCAAACCCAACAACGCCCAGCTGACAGCCTCGGTGTCCTGCACCTGCAATGGCGGGGCGGGTATTTGCGGCCAGCTCTGCGCCGACAGCTCGACGCCGCAGACCTATGTCACGGTGGCGGCGTCCGGTTTTGTCGGCGGCAGCACGGTCGGCTTTAACGACAGCATCAGCCGCACGGTACGCGTCCAATGACCCAGCCTCGTCGCGACCTTCGGAGCTTCAAGCGGGATCAGGCGGGCGCCACGGCGGTCGAATTCGCGTTGGTCTCCACCGCGCTCTTTGCCTTCATTTTCGGCATCGCCGCGCTGGGGATGATGCTTTTCAACGATCTCAGCCTGCAATGGGCCGTGACCAAGGCGTCGCGCATCGCCGAGATCAACAACGCTGCCACCCAGAGCGATGTGTCCACCGCCGTCAACGCCTATCTGGCGCAAATGAGCCTTCCCACCGCCACGGTGAGTTATTCCTCCAGCGTGGGCGTCAATGGCGTGCGCACGGCCAACATCTCGGCCAGCTACACCCAGACTTATATGGTGCCGATGATTTCGACCTTCACCATCAATTTCAACTCGGCCGTCACCGTTCCCCAGCCGAGTTAGCACCCGATTGCGGGCCCGGCCGATTCCGTCAATCCGCACTGAAATCCAACTCCGCCGTCTTCACCACCCCGGCCCGGCGGCCGGGCGCGCGATGGTACGCCCAATGAAGGTTGGTGTGGGCGATCACCTTGTCAGGAGGCGGCGCGCCCCACCCAGTCAGGTCTTCCGTGGTGTGGGCATCGCTCACCAGGATTGCGTCATAGCCCCTTGCGATGGCGCCATGAAGCGTGGAGCAGATGCATCCGTCGCTCTGGGCGCCGGTCACGATCAGCCGCCCGATCTTTTGCCGCGCAAGGATCTCTTCCAGCACAGTGTCCTCGAAAGCGTCGGGATAGCGTTTCTCTACGATGGTTTCGCCCACCGCGGGTGAAAGCTCGGGAACGATCTGCCAGGCGCCGCTGCCCGGTTCCAGATTCGCGCCGGCGTGGCGTATCCAGATCACAGGCTGGGCCGCCGCACGCGCTTTTTCCACCGCGCGCTTGATGTTGGCGACAATCGCGTCGCGCGCAAAAGCGGCCGCCACCACGCCGGTCTGCACGTCCACCACCAAAAGCGCCCGGCCAGGCCGTCCCGCAAGCGTGCTCATCGTCCTCGCAACCTCGCATCGGCTTCTCAGCATGGGCAAAGCCCACCTGTCAGGCAAGTCCAGGCTGCTTGACACCTACACTTGTAGTAGTAGCGTCTATCCTGGCGGACGTTGGGATAGCGGGGATGCAGCCCAAACTCACAAAGCTCGAACTGCGGATCATGGAGATTGTGTGGGCGAGCGGCCCGCTGGCGGTGCGCGACGTACAGGCGCGGCTGCCCACTCATCGGCGTCCCGCCTACACCACCGTCCAAACATTGATGTACCGGCTGGAAGCCAAAAAGGCGTTGAAACGCACGGCCAAGATCGGCAACGCGCATCTGTTCGAAGCCACCATCACCCGCCAGTCCGCCCATCGCCATCTGATAGACGAGTTCATCGCACTTTTGGGCGGCAGCATTCGGCCCGTCATGGCCAATTTGGTGGATGCGGGCAAACTCACGCTCGACGATGTGCGCGAAGCCGAAAAGCATCTGCAGAAAATCTCCAAGAGGGGCAGCAAACCGTGACGGCCCTGCTGCTGGATCATCTGTGGCAATCCTCGCTTTGCGTCGGCGCAGCCGGTCTTCTGGCGCTGGCGTTCCGCCGCAATGGCGCCCATATCCGCTACTGGCTGTGGTTCGCGGCGTCGGTCAAATTCTTGCTGCCGTTTGCCGCCCTGACCGCGCTCGGCGCTTATCTGCTGACGCCAGTGGCGCGCCCGGTGCCCGCCGCCGCGGCGACGCTCACCTTCGTCGAACCGCTGGCAAAGCCTTTTTCCGCGCCCACAACGGCTCTGACCGGAACGCAATTCATCGCCCTGCCCGCTTTAAGTCCCACACGGACGCAGCCCCGCCCAGTGCCCCATGCCGCGCCAATGACTTCCCCGCATCCCAGCCTGCAATCCTGGTTGCTGGCGCTTTGGGCGGCCGGCTTTTCGGTTTTCGTCCTGCGCTGGCTGGTCCTGTGGTCGCGCGTGCACCATCTGCTGGCGGATGCTGTGGCGATGCGGATCGATGCGCCCATCCCGGTGAAATGCCTGCCGTCGCGGCTGGAGCCCGGCCTGGTCGGCATCCTGCGCCCGGTCATCCTGCTGCCCATGGGCATCGAACAACAACTTTCGCCGGCGGAACTCGCGGCGGTTCTGGCGCACGAACTCTGCCATTGGCGTCGCCGCGACAATCTTCTGGCGGCGATCCACATGCTGGTGGAGGCGCTGTTCTGGTTCTTCCCCCTGGTGTGGTGGCTGGGCGTGCGCCTCAATACAGAGCGCGAATGTGCTTGCGATGAAAGCGTGCTGGCACAAGGCAATGATCCTCAGCTCTATGCCGAAGGCATTCTCAAAGTGTGCCGCGCCTATCTGCAATCGCCGCTTGCATGCGTTGCCGGCGTTTCGGGCGCCGATTTGAAGCAGCGGATCGAAGCCATCATGGAAAACCGGCTGGTCCTGCAATTGAACGCCGCGCGCAAATGCGTGCTGAGCGTAGCTGCCGCCTTGGCGCTTGCGCTGCCGCTCGCGCTGGGATTGATGGCCACGCCAGCGTTTAAGGCACCCGCAAAGGCGGCGCCTCTCCTCGCCGCGAACACAAAAAGAGAGGCCGGGCCAGCGGCACTTTTTCCGCCTGCCCTGCCCGCCGAAAACCAGTCCGCCAAAAATCCCATCGCAAAGCCGCTCGCAAGGCAAACGCCGCCGGAGACAGGGCCGCGTGTGGCGCCGTCGCATGACGAGACGTCTGCGCCGCAAGCAGCCGTGCCGATCGATCCGCCCTCGCTGCAACAGGCGCTTGCCGCGCTTTCTTCCGAACCGGCCTCGCTGCCAGGACCGAACAGCGCCCCGCTGCCGACCTTGGCTACGCATGCGCCCGCGCCTTCCCGGACATGCGCCCTGCCGGCCGTCGCCGACCAGGTGAGTTTGCGCAAAATATCCGGAAGCGAGCTGATGACAGTGCCGGTTCGGATCAATGGCGTGGAGAAGCAATTCCTGCTTGATTTCGACACCGATCCCACCGAAATCTCTGCGCCCGCCGTGGCCGAACTGCATCTGCCGCATGTGAACCGCATGCTGGCGTCCCAGGTGTTGGACGGTCCGATCGCTTCGCAAGCGCCCTTTTTCGACGTCAAAGGCGCAGGCACGCCCAACGATTATCGTGGCCGCGTCGGCATCGCCGCCTTCACCATGGGCGACGCCACGCTGCATGACATGCAATTCCTCATCGCCAATGATCGCGACATGGGAAATTCCGCGCCTTATGACGGCCGCCTGACGCGGGCCAACTTCCCCCAATATGACATCGATCTGGATTTCGGCGGCCGGCAGCTGAGCTTCCTCACGCCCACAAGCTGCGCCGATCCCGACCAGGTCGCTTACTGGCCGCATCAGGCGGTCGCAGTCGTGCCCCTGACGCTGGCGGACGGCAAGATGCAAGTGCAGGTGACGATAGCGGGGCATGTGATCGACGCGGTGATCGACACCGCCTCACCCCGCACCATCATGCGCCGCGATATCGCCGAATTGCTGCTCGGTCTGAAAAGTTCGGACATGCCGCAGGCAGGCGATCTCACCGACGGATATGGGATGCAGATCTACACCCATACCTTCCCGCAAATTTCCTTTCCGGGCGGCGTCACCGCCAACAATGTCCCCGCCCTGATCCAGGCCAACAGCATGGTCCACAAGCTCGACAGAAGTCCGGTCCTGGGAAGCCGCGCCACCTTCGCGCGCGATCCGGGCGAACGCATTCCCGACCTCGCGCTGGGCATGGATGTGCTGCATCAGCTGCATCTCTATGCCGCGTTCGAGCAGAGCAAGCTTTATGTGACGCCGGCCGAGAACAAGCCCACCCTGCTTTCCGCAGACTGACCGCTGCCTGTCCGGTTTGCGCTGTCAGCATGACGGAATGAGGCGGGAATGCCCCTTCGCCTCGACACAACTCCGCGTTAGCATGCGCGCACGGGCAAGGGCAGCGACGGGCTGATCGGCACAATCGGGGGATATTATCATGCGCAAGGAAATCTTTGGCGCCTTCGCGGCGCTGTTGGCGGCTAGCGGCGCGGCCGAAGCGCAAACGGCTGCGCCGCCGGCCACCTGCGCCCTGCCGTCCGTGGTCGCATCCAGCGACTTGAAGGAAGTGGCGGGAAGCAATCTCTTGACGGTGCCGGTGGAGATCAACGGCAAGCCCCAGCAATTCCTGCTGGCGGTCGGCACCAATCCCACCGAAATCTCAGAAGCGGCGGTCGGGGCGCTGGGCTTGACCGGGCCGCAATCGACGGAGGTTTTCCAATCCGCCGCGGCGACACAATCCGACGCCAGCATGTTCCGCAACTTCGACACCGGCGCGACGATGCAGGTCACCATGGTCGATGCCAGGAACGCCGTCGCGCAGGACACCAGGGCGCGCATCAATGTCGCCTCTTTCACCATTGGCGGCGCCACGGGCCACAATCTGCGCTTCGTCGTCGCCCCCGACAGCGAGATCCCGAAATCGGCGCCCTATGACGGGATCATGAGCGGCAATTTCTTCAAGCAATATGATGTCGAGATGGATTTCGCCGGAAAGAAGCTCACCTATCTCACGCCGAACAGCTGCCCCGATCCCAACCAGATCGTGTTCTGGTCGCACAAGGCGGTGGCGCAGATCCCCATCAATTTGTCGGACGGCAAGATCGAGCTTCAAGTGACGATCGATGGCCATCAGATCAACGCGATGGTCGACACGTCTTCTCCCAATTCCGTCATGCGCCGCGACGTGGCCGAGGACATGCTGGGTCTCAAGGCCGGCAGGGACATGACGGCCGATGGCGACCGCAAGGACGGGGAAGGCCAGCAGATCTACACCCATACTTTTCCGCAGATTTCCCTGGCGGGCGTTACGGTGCTGAACATTCCCGCCGCGATCCAGACCAACGGCATGGTTCACAATCTGCACCGCGAGGCGATCCTGGGCAGCCGCGCGCAATTCAAATCCGTCGCCCGCATCCCTGCGCTGACGCTGGGCATGGATGTGTTGCGCCAGCTGCACATGTACGTCCTGTACGGACAGCAGAATCTCTATGTGACGGCGGCCAATTAGGCGGCACCGCTAGGCAACCGTGCCTTCCTTCAAGAGCTTCGCCAAAGGATTGGCCATAGGCGGCGCGATACGCCTCAGCGTGTTGGTGTCGCGATGGTCGAAGGCCGGCGCCTTGCCCTTCACCGCCAGATCGGTGCGGGTGACATAACTCCAGCTATCGTCATCATGGAAAGTGATGTCGATGCGGTAATAGTCGGTGCGGAACGCCTCTTCCAGGAATGTGGTGGAGCAGATGCCGAACCGCGTATCGCCGCGCCTTGCCTCGACGGAAATCGCGCGGTCGTCCGGCTTGGCCATGCCGCCCGCCAAGACCACCTGGCCGCGCGGAATGGCGATGCTCTGCATGATGAGCCCGGTGGCCGGCTCCCACAGCCAGTACCCCACTTGATCGTGGAAGGTGATGGCCTCCTCCGGCGTGTTGATGTGGATGTGATAGCGCAGCCCGTAAAACAGCTGCGGCCCGTTGGCCTGGGGGTCGATAGGGTCCATGCGGATATGCTCGCGGAAGACCCGCCGCTCCGGCCCCTCCGCCTTGGGCGAGAGATCCACACCCTGATCGGATTGCCACACGCCCGCCAGGCGCCTGAGCGGTCCCAGATTGGCCAGCGTGTCCGGCGCGACATCCTCCGGTTCGGTAAAGACATCGTCGGGAATGTTCGCCATGGCCTTCGCTACCCCAATATGGATCCCACGAACATGGCCCGAACTTGACCGGCCCGGCAAGGCGATGCCTTCGTGGGGGTTCGCAGGGAGGGGCGCATGCCCTAATCTGCACGCCGGCGATATGAGGGGGACATCATGTCGAAGCTCTTGTTCGCGACATTCGTGGCATTGTTGCTGTCGGACGGCGGCGTTCTGGCGGCGGAGACTTGTGCCCTGCCCCAGGTGGCCGACACCGCCGCCCTGAACCCGGTCGCCGGCAGCGACCTTATGACCGTGCCGGTCGCCATCAACGGCAAGCCGAAAAAATTCCTGCTCGATATCGGTAGCGGCCCGATGGAAGTCAGCCAAGCGGCGGTGACCGAGCTCAGCCTGCCCGAAGCCGCCAAGATGACCAGCACCATTCAGTTGGGCGGCACCGGCAGTATGGCCAATATGGGCTCGCAACAATCGCTGCACATGGACGCGCCGGTTTACGACGTGAAAGGCAATCAGGTCGCCAACGCCATGCGCGCGCGGGTGCGTGTCGGCGCCTTCACCATTGGCGGCGCCACCGCCAACAATCTGCAATTCATCGTCGCCAGTGACGGAGAGATCGCCAAGGACGCGCCCTATGACGGCCTCTTCTCCACCGATATCTTGCGCCAATATGACGTGGAGCTGGATTTCGCCGGAAAGCAGATCAGCTTTCTCACCCCCGTCAAATGCACCGATCCCAACCAGGTGGTGTTCTGGTCGCATTATGAGATCGGGGTGATCCCCATGAGCGTGCTGAACGCCAAAATCGTCGTGCCCGTGACGGTCGAGGGTCATCCCCTGGATGCCGTCATCGACACAAGCTCGGCGCGCACCGTGCTTCGCCGCGACATCGCCGAACTCACGCTGGGTTACAAGGCGGGCGCGCCGGGCATGATGCCTTCCGGCGACCTCAAGGACGGCAGGGGCGAAACCGTCTATGCCCACAATTTCTCCCAGATTGCCTTCGCCGGCGGCGTCACCGCCGTGAATGTCCCCGCCTTGATTGAGACCAACAGCATGCTGCATGACGCGGACAGCGGCGTGGTCTTGGGCAGCAAGGCGCGCTCGACCGACACCCGCATCCCCGACCTCACGCTGGGCATGGACGTGCTGCACCAGCTCCACATCTATGTGGTGTATGGGCAGAAGAAGCTCTACGTCACCGCCAACCAATGAGGGCCGCGGCGGCTTCAGGGAATAACACCGTGCGCCAAGTTCTGCTGCGCTTTGCAGCGGTCGCCGTCCTGATTGGGAGCCCCCTTCAGGCGCAGCCCGTATCGGCGCAAGAGGCCGACACGTCGCCGCATAAGGTCCACTTCGTCGCGACCAACGACCATATCAAACTGGAGGTGCTGGATTGGGGCGGCACGGGACGGCCTTTGATCTTCTTGGCCGGCCTGGGCGGCACCGCGCATGTGTTCGACAAATTCGCGCTGCAATTTAGGGGCAAGCATCATGTCTATGGCATTACGCGGCGTGGCTTTGGCGCCTCGGACAAGCCGGCGCCGGCAACCGACAATTATGCCGCCGACCGGCTAGGAGACGACGTGCTGACCGTGATCACGGCACTCAAGCTCGACAGGCCCGTGCTGGCCGGCCACTCCATCGCGGGCGAGGAAATGAGTTCCATTGGGACACGCCACCCGGAGCGGATCGCCGGACTGGTCTATCTCGATGCGGGCTATGCCTATGGCTTCTATGCGCCGGGAAATCTCATCCCGCTTGGCTCCAATCTCACCATCGACGCCAATGACATCAACCGCAAGCAACGCCAGGCGAGCATGGCCGGCATTACACCCCAGGCGGCTGCCCTATTGGATGATTTGAACCGCACAAGCCTTCCGCAACTCAAGACCGATCTCGCCGCCACCCGGCGCGCCATGCGGGACATGGGCAAATTCCTGCCCGATTCCGGCTCGCCGCCGCAAACGCCGGAAATGAAGATCGACCAGGCGATCCTGGCAGGCCAGCAGAAATATACCGCCATCAAGGCGCCGGTCTTGGCTATTTTCGCGGTGCCCAAGCCTATTCCCGCGAGCGAGTCCGCCGCCTTACAATCCGTCGACCGCATCCAGAATGCGCAAGGCGAGCAACAGGTGAAAAGGTTCGAAGCCGGCAATCCGTCCGCGAAAGTCGTCCGCCTCGCCAACGCCCGTCACGATGTCTTCAACTCAAACGCCTCGGATGTTGCCCGCGAAATGAACGCTTTCCTGGACCATCTCCACTAAGATCGGTGCCGGCACGAACCATGGGCTGGTATTCAGCGCATGAATCCGGCTTGTTATCCCGGCTGACCCCGCCGATGATCGGCGCCCAGACAAATGGAGAAACGCGGCGATGGTGAGAGAAGAAGACGTGCTGGCCGCCTTGGACAAACCGCGCGCCGTCTACGCGATTCTCCAATTGGTGGATCCCAGCAGCAAGAGCACCGATGCTCTCCAAGACTTGCTGATGCGAATGCGGACGGCTGGCAAGGTCAAGTTCGATATCAACAAGGGCAAATGGTCCAAAGCCTGATCTCTGCAGCCATTGAAGATAACAAAACCCCGCCGGCGCGAACCGGTCTCAATCCTTGCCTGCCTACTGCGGAATCAAGGGAAGCACGACATGGGAGGGGTAACGGCTGCTATGGAAGATCGTTTGACGCGCCACGGTCATGTGGGTGTCGGTATTGGGATCGCCGCCGCTATTGAGATTGCGGTCGAAGCGGGGAAAATCGCTGCTTGAGACTTCGAGCCGCAAGCGGTGTCCCGGCAGAAGCGCATAGCTGGTCGCCCACATGTCGATCGTATAGGCATAGACCTTGCCCGGATCTATCAGCTGGCCGGTTTTGCCGGCGCCGTCGCGGAAGCGGGCGCGCACGATGCCGGACTGAATATTCTGCGCATAGCCGTCGGGTCTTACATCCACCAGCTTGGCGGTGAAGTCGGTATCCTTGGCCGAGCTTGCCGCGTAAAGCTCCATCTTCACCGGTCCGGTGATCTCGGTCGTCTTCGTCACGGGCTGGGTGGTATAGACGAGAACGTCGTCGCGCCTTTCCACCGAGCGCTGATCCCAGGGACCGCTGGGAACATTGCTGCAGCAGACATTGCCGCCCATGGTCGGCGTCGGGTCGGCCGGGTCGTAGCTGTAGCGATCGCTTTCCGCGCCCTTGGGCTGTTCCTGAGTCAGGACGCCATCGCCATTCACCGAATTGGCGCGTCCACCGCTCTGGATATAATAATTGGTGTAGCGCGCGCGCGCGAGCGGCCATTCTTTTTCGTTGCGCCAACGATTCTCGCCCATCACGAAAATCTGATAGGGCGCATCGGCGCCAACGCCATTGTCGACGCCCTTCAAATAATGGTCGAACCAGCGAAGGTGGATGATGTTCTTGTCGAAGGCCGCATCGTCGCCAAAATCGACCGGCGTGGGGTCCGCGCCGCCGCTGCCCGGGGGAAGCGCGGTCCGCCCACCCGTACTATGCGCCCAGGGCCCGATCATCAGGCGCTTGCCGTCGCGTGCCACCGGCGTGGCGCCGACCTTGTGCATCATCGCATCGTCGCGGATATCGCCTCTCAGAAAGATGTCATACCAGCCGTCCATCGACAGGATGGGGACGGAGACCTTGGCATAGTCGCTTTCCTTCTCGAAGCTGATGCCGTCCCAGTAGGCATCCCGGGTGGGATGGGCGAACCAGTCGCGATAATGGGGCGTGATGTGGTGTCCCGCCTCATCCGAGGTGGCGACAGGAAGATGATCGTAGATGGGCGGCCAGTCGAAGCCGCGATTATTCTGCATCACATGGGCCGACATTTCGATGCCGCCCCAGGGCAGATCGAAACCATAATGAGAGACGCCGTCGATATAGATCCAGTTGCCATAGATGTCGGGCGTGGTGACGGTCATCACCATGGCCTTGAGATATTTGCTGCCCGCCACCGCCTGCGCCCATTGGGTATAGCCGACATAAGAGCCGCCCATGGTGCCGATGCCGCCGTCGGACCAGGTTTGATGACCGATCCACTCGTCGGTGTCGTAGCCGTCATTGGCTTCATTCTTGAAAGCGTAGAACACGCCGTCGGAATCATACGTGCCGCGCACGTCCTGCAGCACCACCACATAGCCGCGCGAAGCGAAATATTTGGCGTCGTCCGGCGACATGTAGGTGGCGCGGTTATAGGGCGTGCGCTCCAGGATCGCGGGGAATTTGCCGGGCGCGTCCGGACGGTAGATGTCGGTCGCGAGCGTAACGCCGTCGCGCATCGGCACGCGCACATTGGACTGGAACGTCACTTTGTAGGTGGGCTTGGAGAGGAGCGATGTGTCGATATTGCGCGCCGGATTGTCCGAAGGCGCGGGCTGCGCCTTCGCGCCCAGCGGAAGTGCCAGCGCCAGCACCATCGCGAAGATTTTCGATGATTTCATCTTCCCCTCCCGCCCGTTCCCGACCAACCCGGTATAATGTCTAGACATTATAAAAACCCGAGCGGCGCCAAAAGCAAGCCCTGTCTTCCTTCGCGCATGCACACAATCATGGGCATGCCGGCAAGGACCGGTGTCGAACGAGGATCTTCACACCAAAGACAGATCACCCCGCCGGCGCGAACCGGCGGGGTGAAGTCTCACGAGCGATTTTGTTTAGCGGCTGACATTCGCGTCGGTGGAAGCACCGGCGCTCGCGCCGACATTGGCGCCGGAGGCCGCGCTCGTGGCCTGATCCAGCGCGTTGTTGCCCGCCGCTTCCGCACGGCCGGCGACATGGTTGGCGGCGCCCATGGTGCGCGACGTCGCGTTCGAGACGTCATTGGTGGCCGTCGCGGTGTCGGCGCTGCCGCCGACCGAGCCGCCACCGGTCACGCCCATCGCGCCGGCATTGCCGCCCGCATTGGCCGAGGCCGAAGCCGAAGGCGCGCTGTTGAGCGTGTTGTTCATGGTGCTCTGGCCCATGGTCTCGCTGCTGGTCACGGCGCTGTTGGCGCGATTCTCGACCGCGCTGGTGGTGGCGGGAACGCGCGCCAAACCAGATGAGACGGCGTTGGGCGTCGTGGCGCTGGCCGCGCCCGATCCCTGCGCCATGCCGTTCAGGCCGCCGCGGGTGATGGTGGTCGCGCCGCCGAAGCTGCCGCTGCCGCCGAGAGGCCCGGCCATGCCGCGTGCGCCGCCGCCCAACCCGCCGCTCAAGCCGCCGCCCAGAAGCTGGGCCGAGGCCGGAACCGACAGAGAAGCGGTTAAAAGAGCCGACGCCATGATGATGTACAACTTGTTGATTCGCATGGGAAATCCTCCTGTTCCACAGGCCGGTTCCCCGGCCCTTCCAACCCAACAACGACAGGGCGGAGGATTTCTTCCGGAGGATCGAAAATTATTCGCGGCCTATTTCCAGCCCCGGTCGCGGGCTTCTTTCTCGGCCGCCGCGTCGAAAGGCTCGCCTGCGATGGAGGCGGTGACGGCGGCGCGCAGCGCGTCGGGCATTTCCGAACCCGCCATGCGATAGGCGCCGCTGGACTCCGCATTGGGCCGCGCGATCAACAATGCAATCGCCCAGCCCTTGTCGCCATGGCACGCCAATCCGCTTTGCGCGCCGGCTTCGAAGGTGCGGCAGTCGCGCCCGTCGCGATTGCGGAAGCTGATGCCGATGCGCGCGCCCGCACCCGCATACCCGTCAGACGCCAGCCGGTCGTTCAAGGCGGTGGCGAGCGCACCTTGAGCCATCACTTGCCCGCCGCGCGTGACGATCTCGCTCGGCGGCTGAAGCGCCACCCCGATCACCAGGCCCAGCGCCAGCATGGCGCCCGCCGACGCCAGCACGCGCTCCGTGGTGAAACGCTTGATCCGCCAGCGCCAGGAAAGCGGCGCGGTCTTGGCAGCCGCCAACAGACGGTCCGGCGGGGCTGCGGACAGCAAGTCGGAAAACGCGTCTTTCATGCCAACGCGCATCTCTTCCTGACGGCGCACCCATTGATCCAGGTCGGGCCGTTCCGCCAAAAGGGCGGCGATGCGCTCCATGTCCTTGGGCGCCAATTCGCCGTCGATGAAGGCGTTCAACATCTCTTTGTTCGGCATTTCTGGGGTGGGTTCCTGTTCCATCTAACCCTCCGGTGCGAATTCAGCCAACGCTTCGCGGGCCCGCGCGATGCGGCTGGTGAGCGTGCCGATGGGAATTTCCAACACATCGGCGGCGTCGCGATAGGAGAAACCTTCCACTGACACCAGCACCAGGGCCTCGCGCTGCTCCAGGGGCAGCCTGGCCAGCGCGCCGGCAACATCTTTCAGCATCAGCCGCGCATCCGCCGCCCGCGCGCCGTCGCTGACCATCGCGGGCGCGTCTTCCGGCACTTCTGTTCCCACCACGCCGCTGCGCTTATGGCTGCGGCGCGTGTCGATGAAGCGGTTCTTGGCGATACGAAACATCCAACTGTCCAGGCGGGTGCCGGGCTCCCATCGATGCAGATTCTTCAAGGCCCGCTCGACGGTATCCTGCACCAGGTCGTCGCCATCGGCGATCGAGCCCGTCAGCGCGGCCGCGAAGCGGCGCAGCCTTGGCAGAAGCTGCACGATCCGGGCGCGGATATCCTCGTCGGACCAATCCATGTCCGCATCCTTAACGGCAGGACTGCCGGTTTCTTCCATGGGAAAGACAAAATTCTGCCGGAGTCTAAAACAAAGAAGCGTTGAAATCAGAGAAGAGAGTCAAAAGCCGGGTTTAAACGTTCTGGCAGGATACTATGTGCCAAAAGGACGGAAAATGGCGCTAAAACGGCTCATTCTGGCGGCCCTGATCCTGGTCTCTACCGGGGCGGGCGTGGACGCCCAACTGGTCGGCGGCCGGGGCATTGGCGGCGTGGGCGGCATTGGTGCCGGTGGGCTTGGTCCGCGCGGCATCGGTGGACTGCCCTCCAATGTACCCGTAACTACAGTGCCGGGCGGCATCGCTACGCCCGCGATTCCCTCCGCACCGCTTTCCAATCCCGTGGGCGCGGTGACCCAGCCGCTTTCCACCGTCACGCCCGGCGTGACCGGCACGATCGGCAACACGGTCAATGGCGTGACCCAGGATGTCGGCGCCATCGCCGCCACGGCGGGCCGCGATCTGGTGGGACGGCCGCTGAACCAGACATTGCTGGGCCGCGATCCGCGCGGACTTCCCATCGTGCCGGGCGAAGTGCTG
>Ga0105239_10005544_pt1 | contig 14777 bp, 12 predicted proteins | sample KBSC44metaG_FD_92761 | JGI IMG/M metagenome (GOLD analysis project Ga0105239, IMG submission 92761) | Corn rhizosphere microbial communities from Kellogg Biological Station, Michigan, USA - KBS C4-4 metaG | ecosystem: Host-associated > Plants > Roots > Rhizosphere > Soil | place: Michigan, USA... | reverse complement strand
TGACGAATTAAAAAAGCTGAAAGAAAAATTCCATTTCGATCATATTTGGTTTTGCGATGACATTTTTGGATTGAAACCTGGTTGGGTAAAAGCATTTGCAGATATTATTGAAAAAGAAAACCTCCTTTTCAAGTTTAAAATGCAGGGCCGGGTTGATCTTTTATTACAAGAAAATGCTGTTAAGGATCTTGCAAGAGCGGGATGCGAAAACATATGGATGGGCGCCGAAAGTGGTTCACAAAAAATCCTCGATGCGATGGATAAAGGAACAACTGTGAAACAGATTTACCAGGCAACTCGTTTATTAAAGAAACATAATATTAAGCCTTCATTTTTTATACAGTTTGGTTATCCTGGCGAAACAAAAGCCGACATAGAAAAAACCATTGCAATGATACATGCGCTACTGCCTTATGAAATTGGCATCTCAGTTTCTTATCCTTTACCAGGGACCGTTTTTTACGAAAATGTAAAAACTGAATTGGAGGGCAAAACAAACTGGACCGATTCGGACGAAATGGCTTTAATGTTCCGCAATACGTATCATCCGGCTTTCTACAAGCAATTGCATGCCTATGTTCACAAGAGTTACCGAATGCATTTGGCTCTTGCTAACTGGAAACAATTATTAATGCATCCGATAAAAAGCAATTTAAATAATGTTAAGAAAGCATTGTCAGGTTTTTATTACGCCCCTGCGGCTTTCATTGAAAAAAGGAAATTATATCAACTCGAAAAAGTATAATGCACATCGTTCATTCAAATACAAATGAAAAATTGGCTGCCACAGCGTTCTCATCACAGTCAATAATTTTTGATCAGTTATATGCGGATAATAAAATTGTGCAGTACAAGAGAGAAAGGGTAAGAACACATTTAAAAAAATTTATCCAGGCGGGAGATCGTATACTTGAACTGAACAGTGGAACGGGCCAGGACGCCATATGGCTCGCACAACAAAATTGCCTGGTCCATGCAACGGACATTGCGAGCGGGATGGTTGAAGTATTGCGGGAGAAAATTCTGGAAGAAGGCCTCGAAAATTTTGTGACCAGTGAAATGCGTTCTTTCACAGATTTGAAAAACTTACAACAAAAGGGCCCTTATGATATGATCTTTTCCAATTTTGCCGGATTAAATTGTACTGATAAACTGGACGACGTGCTTGCGTCATTTTCGCCATTGCTAAAATCAAAAGGGATTGTTACGCTGGTGCTGTTACCGAAATTTTGTTTTTGGGAATTTTCTTTATTTTTTAAAGGGAAATTCAAAACAGCTACGCGGCGTTTCTTTAGTGGGAAAGGTAGAAATGCGAGGGTGGAGGGTACACATTTTAAATGTTGGTATTATAATCCCTCTTTTATAACGCACAGGTTAAACGCCGAATTTAAACTTCTGAGTATTGAAGGGCTTTGCACTATAGTCCCCCCTTCCTACATCGAAAAATTTGGTGATAAACATCCGAAATTATTCAACTTCCTAAAAGAAAAAGAAGACAGTTGGAAAAGTAAATGGCCATGGAAATATATTGGGGACTATTACATCATTTCTTTGCAAAAAAAATAGGACCAGGTTTAAAGGTTTTAAGAAAGCCTTGAAAATATATTAAAAAGTAATAGCGGCCGGCTGTGCCATTTGCAGCAGATCCTTCACTCTGTTTGCATATTGTTGCAGTACCTTCTCCTGGAAATTTTTTGGGTCTGGTTTTGAAAAATGCCTGTTTACCATCATGCCAACTTTTATATTATTGGCGTTGAGTTTTCCTTTCGCAGTTTTCTTTTTCCAGCGTTTATCCGTTACCGTCATTAGCCATTTATCAATAACGTCTCCTGCTTTTGAATTGAATATTTTCTCAAAGCATTTGCAGACAAAACTTTTTTCAATTTCTATTTCAGCTTCTAAGGTATTCGGGTGCGCAGGAAAAAAATCATGCACCCAGTTATTTGCTTCTTTAAACTTTTTAAAGTGAATTAAACCTTCCATAGGGAGAAGAGTAATAATTTCCATCGCAGTAAAAATATTTTTTTCCGGTATTTCCAGCCCCAATTCATCAACATAATAATTCATGCAGAACCAATGTTGCTTTCCTCTTATATAAGTAAGCTTTTTAAACAAGTGCATCAATGTACGGGCAATCCACAAGCGATTAGCTTTTGTAATTATAAAAAAATCGATGTCTGTTTTATCATCAGCGTAGTGTTTGGACAGGGAACCGGATACGGCGACAGTTTCTACAAATGGAAAGTGGCTGATTAACCTTGCGGCTTTCTTTGCAATAGTTATTTGTTTTTCAGCCATTTGATTTCCTTTGCGTCTTCTATCAGCCAGGCTGGGTTTATTTTGTAAAGAATAAAATTCATCTAATTCAAAAATGATCCTATTACTGGTTAATTCATTCAATGTTTCGTTAATGTCCGCCTGACGGTATAAATTGGCGGCGAAAGAGCAAACGTCTGCATTAGTAAGAGGATAACTGAAGTAATCAAAATAACTCAGTGTTTTTAATATGTCTTGGGTAATGGTATTCAAAGGAGGTTAATTATTCATGACTAGTTTGACCGATTTTTTATGTTGTTTTACAAGACCGTTTAATTTTTGGTATTTTAAAAAAGATTGACTGGCCGTTTGCTTTGCTATAATAAACCCATAGTAACCATCTAAAAATCCGAGCCGCAAAAAGTATCCATGAATAAATGACCACGCAGGGCTCAGAAAAATCTTTGCCCTGTGTTTCTTTGATCCTGCTTCAAATAATGAATGAGCAGCGATAGTACTTAGTTCTTCATTTCGTAGTGAGTGCTCCTCTACAGTATCATAGGCATAATGTATAATATCGCCTTTTAGAAAATGTGCTTTGGTGCCCTCTTTCAACTTGACTTTATCATGAGGGTTCATTCCGCCCCACGATGCTACACGCTTATCAAATAGCCGCACCTTTCTGTTTGGATACCACAAGCCATGGTTGATAAATTTCCCGCAATATTTATTGTACCTGTTCATAAAATAGGCACAATGTTTAAAAGAAAACTTTTCCCGCAAAATAGAGTTAACGAGTTCTTCGCTTAAGATTTCATCAGCATCAAGGCTCAAAACATAATTGTGCGTGGTCAGCTTAAGAGCTTTATTTTTTTGTTCAACATATCCCGAAAAAATTCCCTGTTTAACTATTGCTCCTTTCTCACGGGCAATGTTAATAGTATTATCTGTTGAATACGAATCTAAAACAACAATTTCATCAGCCACCTGCCAGAGAGAGTCAATGCAGCGAGCGATGTTATCTTCTTCGTTACATGTAATAATCATTGCTGATAACTTTTCCATAGTAATAATCGCGGATGTATTAATAGAAGAAACGTTTCAAAATAATAACAGGTTGCCTCCGCAAACCTTTCAGTTGCTAACGCGTAATTTTTTATTTGAGTCAGTCAATAAAAAAAATGAAAAAAAGAACCCATAAAATAAAACGCCCTTACTTACATCCAGGATGTTCTCGGAAAGAGATACAATCAAAAGGATAATAAGGAATGACAACAATAAGAAATCCTTTCGTTTTATAGCGACTCCTAACCCGTAATAAAATAGATACAAGTATACCAGCAAACCAATCAATCCTGCAGTTAACAAGAAACTTAGAAATTGATTATGTGCATTTAATCCCAGTAAATACGATCTGTAAAATTTATTTTCAAAATAGGAGTCTTTTAAAACAAATTTCTCAGAACCGGCTCCATAACCAAGCAACGGCGACTTTTGTATGAGGCGCCATTCCAAATTCCATCTGGCCATACGCGACTCCGTTAGATCACCCGGATCCCGGTATTCAGATAAATCATTTTCGAGATCAAAGATGTATCGCTTCTTTAAAGTGGTAACCTGCGTTATTATTGCAAAAATTAAGGCAGTGAAAGATAAAGCGCCGAGGAAAAAGATCAGCTTTTTTTTGCCCCCTATAAGAAAAAACGGTACAATAAATATTGTAATAATTGAAGCGGCAATAATAACAGCTCTTGATGAAAGTTGTACCAGGCCAGCAAACAGGATTAAAGAGTATAAAATATACTTTCCTTTCCTGAAGCCTGGACTGCGGAAGAATAGCGAGAGAAAAATGAAAACAGATAGAAGCACATACATAGAAAGATATGTAGCATGCAATCCAATAGGGGTGGTGAAATTTTGATTGATAAAGGCTCTTTTGAAAATAGACGCTACCGGTAAATTGAAATAATGGATAACCTTAAGAGCTTCAAAGTACAGAAACAAGACAGTGGCAGTACAGGTGAGGGCAAAAATTTCCATCAACTGCCACTTATATTTAGAAATGTTTAAGTTGGTAATAGAAAGAAAAATGGGGAATAGCAGGATGGCTAATTGTTGAAAGCTGTCTTTAAGACCCTCAGATTTATAGTTGCTATAAATGATTGCAGATATACTCAATAAAAATACGGATGCGACGGTCCATACATTTTTATTTTTTAGTTGCTGCAGGTTTTCCATTTTCAAATGGATAAGCGTGTGTACGCAAAAAACAATCAGCAACCATTCACTAAAAAATCGGTCGAAAGGTAATCCAATGAGAAAAGCAGCTATTAAATAGTAGCTGATTTTATTTGCCAGGTAGTCGTCTATAATAAAGAGCCTTTTCATTTTTGTGAACGGATGTAACAATCTAATATAAAATCGTTGTACTGGTTTATAATGTCCGGCCAGTTGTAGGTGCTTTCAATTTTCAAAAAATTATTTTTAACCATTTCCTTTTCTTTTTCATTGCGGTTTACAGATTCAACCAGGTACTCAACATCATTTGCAGTTTCAAAATAATAGGCATCTTTTTGTAATACGGCATGATTGAATTCATTTTGATGCGCTGCTATTAAGGCGCCACTTCCCATTGCTTCCAGTAACGAAGGATTTGTGCCACCAACTGTGTGGCCATGAAAATAGAGATGAGAAAAATATTTTAGTGTATGCGTTACAGTTTTATCAAACACGGCTCCAGCAAAAAGTATTCGTTTGTCTTTTTTAAATTTTCTCACAAGCCTTTGCCCAAATGAATTATCTGTTCCGCCAATTACAAGAAACTTTCTTTTTGAAGAGCTCATGTAAAATCCATCCAGGATAGTTTCAATATTATTTTCGGGTTCCATCCTTGCCATCAATAAATAATATTCTTTGGTAGAAACGTGATAAGGTGCCAACAATTCCTGGTCATTCAAGTTGGAAATCTCGCTTCCATACGGGATATATTTACAATTAATATTATATTTTTTTTGCAGGTAGTTTTGAATTACAATTGAATCTGCGATAAAAAAATTGCTGGATTGAATCGCCCATTTTTCTGCCCGTTTCAAGAAATGCTTTGTAAGGGAATTATATTTTGCCCTCTTCCATTCAAGGCCATCCATGTTAGAAATGATAGCAGTTTCTTTCGGGAAGAATCGCCTCCAGATTGTATTACTCGTGTATCCCAGGAATAGAATAACATCAAAACTTTTCTTGTGCAGATTTTTTATGCAATTCAGGTCGTATACAAATTGTCCTGCAGTACCTAGCAGGTATTCGGGATCATAACAATGCGTAATGTGTACGCCATGAAAATCTTTTTTTTGGTACGGATGATTGTGCGAATTATATACAGTAACATTATGCCCTTTGTCAACTAATCCGACGGAAAGATACTCAGCCAGTTGTTCGAAACCTCCGTAATGATTGGGAATTCCTCGACATCCCGCTATGGCAATATTTAGTTTCATAATGGTATTATTTTTTTATATGCTTCGTAGGTTATTGCGGCGGCATTTTGCCAGGTAAACTCGGAGCGTATCCTTTGTTGGAGTTTCGTACACGCCGGACCGTTACTAGCGCCCGAGATTGCCTCCCTGATGGAACTCGGAGAAGATGGGTCGCAATAATATGCATGGTTTTGAAAATATTCCGAAGCATAGCCCTTATTGGTGATTACCACATTGCAACCCATCGCCGCTGCTTCCAATGAAGACAGGCCACAGGTTTCAAACCAGCTTGGAAGAATGTGGACCTTTGCTTTTTGATAATACGGTATCAATTCTTCCTGACGGACGTGATTTATGAAATGAATATTATTTGCTGCAAGGTTGCGACATTCGTCATAATACTTTCTTTGATTGATGGCAGGCTTACCAATAATGTAGAGCTGGTACGCTGAGTTATTTAATGCCTGTATTAAATTTATTTGATTTTTTAACCCTTCTATCCGGGCAACAGATATCACCATTTGATTATCTTTTTCACCATCCAGTTTGCACTGGAACAAGTCCGGGTCAATGCCATTAGGTATAATGCAGAAGGGTGGTGTTATTTCATAATTACGAATTAGCTGGTTGTATTCCATCTCCGAATTAGGCAGTAAAAGTGCGGTTTTTCTGAGTATGTATTTTATGCTACTTCGTTGGCCTTTCACCAGGTAAACAGAACTGCGCAGGCGCTCTTGTCTCTTAGCCCATCTTGCAATTGTTTTTAAATATTCGATCTGGTCAGTCGAAAAAAATCGAAATATTTTGCCAGAAAATCCTCTACGATATTGCTTATCAAATTCTGAATAATCAATTAATAATGGTGTTACAACGAAGGGCTTTTTAGATTTTCGAATATGCGGTAGTATGTCAGACGGCCGTACAAGGCTGAAGAAATGCAAAAAGTCATATTCTTCGTAATTAATTTTTTTGTTTGTAAGCTTTACATCAACTCTTACATTTAGTTTCCGAAGATATTTGGCAGTGTTTAATACCTGCAGTGTGTCACCACCACTCGATGAAAAAAGAGAAGATCGTGTTATGAAGGCTACTTTCATGTATTTGTAAATTTTGGAAGAAGCATTTTGTGTACACGGCTTATAAAGGGGGCAGGAAAGTAACTAAGCATGTATAACCCGTAGTTGTCCAGCCTGAGTGGGTGAATGCGAATCGCTTTCGACAAAGAGGCTCTCGCTTTCTTCGGTTGATGATTATTAACTAAATATTTTTTGCCGCATAAAGAATAATATGCGCTTTCCTTTATTTTTTTTACATCCTGGCTCTTAATGATAGTATATAAAATATCTCCTTCCTGCTTCGTAATAACACCGCGGAGAATAATTTCGCGTTTCAATTTCCTGAAACGACGCCCGCGTATTTTTTCGTCGATAGTAGAAGAATAAGGATTAAAGCGAACCTTTATTAACTGTTGCCGGAGATTATAAAACTTACCATATCTATGCAGGCGAACCCACAAAAAATAATCCTCGAAGTTGTGAGCATACAAAGAATAGCCGCCAGCCCTTAATACAGCATCCTTCCGGTACATCACAGAGGAGTGAATAAAAGGACAATAATTATTTATTTTTTTTGATATTTGTTCATTCGTATGCCCAATGCATTTAAAATGAAAAAGATGTTCGCCGTTTTCGGAAATGTATTCAGCATCACCTCCTGTTAAAATATAATCAGGGTGGGTTTGTAAAAAATCAAACTGAATTGCTAAACGTTCCGGAAAACAAAGGTCGTCCGCATCGAACCTCGCTATATATTCAGATTTGGCATGCAGCAGTCCTGTATTAAGAGCCGATGCTATACCCTTATTCACTTCATGATTAATTAGAATAATTCTTGGATCGGTAAATGAAGAAATGACTTCCTGCGTGTTATCTGTTGAGCCGTCATTTATAATTATTAATTCGAACCCTGAAAACGTTTGATTTAAAACGGAGTTGACTGCTTCCCTTATGTATTTTCCTGTATTGTAAGCCGGCATAACCACTGATATTTTTACTTCGCTGTTATTCATTCTGCAGTTTTCTTTCTTTTAAATTCAGAAACATTAATAATTCAAAAAATATTACAAGGGATAATTGCTCAAACCAATAATCAAAAAAGAAAATGCCGGAAAGCACTATAATCAGCGGTATTCCAAAAGAGAGGTTTCGAAAGTTTTTCAAAAAAAAACCAGCGTAGAAAATCAAGTAAGCAGCCAACCCTGCCATTCCATATTCAGTGATAATCTGGTCATAAACTGATGCGGGACTATTTATCGTAGAATGATATCCATCGGACTTGCTAAAATAGTACAGGTATACATCAAGATGATTTCGAAGAAATGAATTATTAATGTATTTATATTTTGCGGGCCACGCTCCGGCTATTTTTAAACCGGAAGTTTTGAACGCTAACTTGGATGAGAAATTCCCAATTCCACTGCCAACAATTGCCTGAATTGGATGCTTTGTTAAGTAGTTGTAAGATTGCTTCCATGCAATTATTTTTCCCGGAAGTCTTGTATGATATGCCGTATCTGATGACATTGGCAAATGCCCGGAATGGGCATTTATAAACTGATACATATTTTCTTCCACCGGCGTGGTAAAAGATTTATGCTGAAACTCCGGGCCGTTAATATCATCTGTTGGGATAGCGATCTTTCGTTCAGGCTTTTCCGTTATGTTACTTAAAAAAGTTAACTTTTTTCGATTTATCGCTGAGATGCTATCGAGATACAGCGTTGCGATCTTTTGTTTTTTTTCTTCCGGAGTGAGTGTACGGTCGGCTCTGTCTTCAATTGCAATCGCATTTACAGCAAGATTTTTCGAGGGTTCATTAAAAAAATTCCTTAGTGTGTTGGCGACATACTGATTGTTTTGTGGAGAAATCTTTGCAACAAAAATGACGAGGAAGAACAGGCAGATAAGAATAAGGCTTTTTCGATCTTTATCGCTCTGAAAAATGAAAACGAATAACAACGCTGCGGATAACACCAGGCTAGTGATATTGCTGCCTGTAAGCAAAAGAATGATCATGCATAAAAAGGCCATGAGAGTCTTCTTGTGGCTCAAAAAATAGATGACACCAAATGCATTTAGCACGGCATTGGTAGTGGACGTGTCAAACGAAATGCCCCGGATATAGTCCCCGGTTCCAATAAAATACAACTGGTACTCTCCCTGGTACAGATAGGGATTGATAGCTCCCGTTTTGACAATTATTACCAGTAACGTTCCTAAAGAAATAATTGCATTGATAACAAAAAAGACAGAAATGGTTTTTTGAATAACGGAAGGATCATGAAGTTCAACAGATAGTTTTACCTGGTGAATTGCAAGGATGCTAAGCATCCAAAAAGCAATTCCCGTGATTACGACGATGCTATAGTTAAGGCTTTTAGCTCCCGGTATTATTAAGTAATCAAGAATGCCAATTCCAACAATAAATAAGTAGAAAAGAGGCAATCTCGAATTGCGAATGCGAAAGCCGAATTTAAAATCGGGCTGTAGAATATAGATCAATATTATCGCGGCGAGTTTTACAATTAGCTTTACATTTAAAAAGAGTAAAAGGAAAACAAGCAGTTTCCAGTCAATGGCGGTAACTGTTTGCTTACTTTTCGCTGCGAGTGTTTTGAGAATCAACCGATGAGTTTTTGAAACCTTTAGATTTGATATGATTATCCTTTTCGAAATTCTAAACGTAACATCATTGATTGAGGTTGCCAGCTAAAATTCAGTAATACGTTTTATATGAGACCAGTTCCCTAATATAATTTGACGGCTAAAAATTAATAAAAAGAAGAAGGATACAATTGAAGTGAAAAGAGCGGCTACGGTGTCTGCAATAAATTGATTAACCAAGATTCCGCTAACGAATGCAGCCAGGGGACAAATTAAAATAGCATAATCATTTTTCCTGAAGCTATCAATGTTCGTTTTTATCCTGAACAAAAAAAATTGAGTTGCTACAGCCAGTAAATATCCAATAGCAGCGCCCTCGCCACCAAAGCCGGGAATTAAGATGATGTCAATAATGACATTCACTAAGAAAGTAGAAAGGAAGATGTAGAAAATCATCTTAAGTTTTCCCTTAGCAAAATTGATAGTCCATAAAAAGTTATTCGCATATATAAAAGGCATGCAGGCCGATAAAATAAAAATTGTATTACGATTGACCGCACCATATTTATTATGTGTAATATGATCTATTACTGGCACCCAAAGGATATTTAACACCAATGCGACAAGGGATGAGACGATCATTTCGAATCTGAACAAAACTGCAAGTGCACTTTGCTTTGCAGAAAGATCGGCAGTAGAGGAGGGGTGGAATATTCTCGTAAAGCGTGGAATTAAAATTGGCGCAATTACCAGTAATGGTAATGATGCAACTTCAAACACCTTAAATGCAAAACTATATTCTGCAAGTGCAATGTTGGAAGCCAGGATACCGAGAAATATCCAATCGAAACGTGCAATAGCAGAAGTGAAAATAACGACACCAGCCTGTGGAAGAGATTCTTTTAAAAGATTAAGGTAGCTGGTTTTACTAACGGTTACCGTTAAAGGAATTTTTAAAATTATTTTACTTAATGCAAGCGAAAGAATAAACTCACAAACGTCACCACCAATAAAAATGATTACCACAAGAGGCAGCGAAAGATTACCCAAAAAAGCAAATACAATCAAAAGAATGCTTCTAACTATATTAGAACAAACGGACATGTAAAGCAACAGCCTGAATTTTTCGAGACCGTTTGCCAGTTGCTTGAATGGGGAAGCAAAAAAAATCATCAGTTTACCAATCCCAAGAAAAAGCAGTAACTGGTGATGAAACCCGGGGAAAGCAAAATGAACCAGCAATAATGCTAAATAAAAAAGACAGCCGGTAAGCATTACGTGAAGGAAATGAACAGACAACATTATTGGGGGGCTGATTCCTTCTGCTATTTTCTTCACTACCAGTTGGTCAATGCCCAAAGAAAGTATGCTGAATGCAGTAAGCAAGATTGCCAGTGACCAATTAATTTCGCCAAAATCATTTTTTGAAAAAAAGACAGACAAGACATAAAAAATTATCAGCCCGCAAACCTGGGTGATTATCATCTGCAACGTATTGGCAGATAAATCCTTTAATAATTTCCCATTCATAATTTATGAAAACGGCTTTCTTGTAAGAAAGCCGTTAAATTTATTTTCAAAGGGATTTTAGTTATTGAAATGCTGGTAAAAAAGTTTATCAATTTGCCCCCCTGCATTAAGACTTTTTGGAATATTATTTTTTAAATGGCTTCATCGTCAGCGTAAAAAGAACACCTGCACTATTTAATTTTATTTTGCCGGCGCCCACTCCGCTAAACGGTAATTTCACATAAGGCTCTGCTGCTAATGAGAATCTTTTATTCAGGGTATATTCATATCCAGCCGATAGGTCCAACACTGAAAAATAGTGTTTGTTTTTGTTACTTACCGACCAGTATTTATCATAAGTTCTTCCCGAGGGATATTTATAATAATATACATAAGATTCTTTCTTCATTAAATAGGTTGAAAGCCCCGCGGCCGCGAACCAACTATGATTTTTTGCCTTTCCAAAGTTATAGTTAACAACGAGCGGTATCTCATAAACTTTGCAATTAGCATCGATACTTTGCAGGTAATCGTAATTAACTATATTTCCAGGTTGAGCATGGTAGTCATTTTTGCCAACCGAATAGATTTTTTTATCAACATAAAATCCGGATCGTAAAGTAAACCTGCTCGATAAATCATAACTTAGGCCTGCTCCATAAGCAACTGATAACTTTCCTGTTTTGCTAACGGACAATCCGCTCACTTCCGCACCGGTGCTTATACTTATTCCGAAATTCTTTTCAAAGCTTTTACCAATTTTCGTTGGCCTGTCAACGTTCTTTGATTGTTTAGGATTTTCTACTTTCGCAACCTGGTTGTTCTTCGTGCTATCCTGGCCGTTAGTTGCTGAAATCTTATTAACAACTTCATTTGTTGCGGGATCCTTTGATACATTATTAGTTGACTTTTCCGGCGTGCCTGATGATTTCCCCGCGTTATTCAAAGGTGTAGCTTCTGCGGTTGCATTTTCAACATTTGTGTTGCTTGTTTCATCTTTATTAATTCTGATTTTCTTATCACCCTCATGATTTTCTGAAAAACTTTTCTGATTTGCGTTGATTGCGTCTACACCGAAAGTAATTGGCTTATGTTTTTGTGTAATGACATTCTTATTTACAGGTGATATGCCAGCATCATTTTTATTATTAATGTCACTATTTTTAAGAGGATTGCCTGCTGGCGATTCAGTCTTTTTATGATCAGGGTTCAGATGATTTTCTAACGTCGTATTTGAAAGAAAGGCAGGTGAATCATTTTTTTCATGGGGATAAAAAACAAAAAATAGCCCTGCACAAACCATGGTTGCAAAAAGAAGGAAGAAAAATATTCTTCTTCTATCCTTTTTTTGAGGAAGTTGTTCATCGAGCAATTGTTCCATTCTTTGCCATGCCTCATCATCATAAGCAGGGTGGTAACGGTCTGCAGCCTCGTTGATCCTTTTATTTATTTCATCATCCAACATTTTTGGCTCTTATTATATTATTGTCTTTTTTTAAAATATTTTGTAATTGTTGCCTTGCTTTCGAAAGATTAGACTTTGAAGTACCTACTGCGATACCAAGTTGGCTTGAAATCTCTTCATGGCTGAAACCATCAACAATAAACATATTCAAAACAGTACGATAGGCAGGCGAAAGTTCCCTGATAGCGCGGATTATTTCATCATAAGAAATCATGTCAAAAGCATTTTCTTCCTCTGCCGGAACGAAAATCATCGCGGTATTCAGCTCTGCAGTAAAGCCATGTTTATGATATTTACGGTTGTAGTCGATGGCAGTATAGATCATAATTTTTCTTAGCCAGCCTTTGAATGAATTTAATTCGTCAGTGTAAGCAGGCCTATAACGGTGTATCTCCTTAAATATTTTCAGAAATCCATCATTAAAAATTTCTATGGAATCTTCCTTATTCCTTGTGTAGCGATCACAAATTGACATGCCATAGCTATAAAAAGAGTCATACATCTTTTTTTGACTCTCTCTATTATTCAAGGTACAACCCGTGATAAGCGTGTTTAGTTCGTTTGCAGTTATCAAGTGTAATATTTCTGGAATAGTAATCGGCAATTTCGCAAAAAAAGTTGCCTCCTTAAATTAAATAATATTTTGGTAGCGGCAAGTTACTTTGAGAAATAACAGTTTTTATAAAAATCACAGTAAATTCCAAATCATTCAACGATTTTTCGGAATTGCAGATAGTTCTTACCTGGGTGCAGGTACTTCATCTTTTGTAGTTAACGGCCAGATGGCACCTACTGGTTGTGACGGAGGAAAAGTGATTCCTTTGGTTGCGCATCTCAGAAGACAAACTGCCCAAAAAAGAACGTGGTTCTTATCATGCAAATCTACTCAGTCCTAAAATTAGTTTTTCATTCTTTCAACTACTCTTAAATATTCAGTAGACTTAAAAAAGCCCGTAAACACTGAGTTTTACGAGCTTTTATTTTGAAAGAAATCAACTTAGTCGGGATGACAAGATTCGAACTTGCGACCCCACGCCCCCCAGACGTGTGCGCTACCGGGCTGCGCTACATCCCGAATTATTGCAAATCTATAGGAAATTATAATGCAGACAGTTTTGGAAATTGTAACATAAATAAAATGTTGGTTTTTTATTTATTTGAAATAAAAATCAGCTTTAAAAGAACTAATGCTGACATCAATTCAAAGAATTTTTTGATCACGAACTGAATGATAATTATGCCCGATAGATTAAAATATAAATTACAGTTAATGTTTAATCATTCAGCAAAAAGTGCTGTAATGTCTTCTAATTTTAGAATGATTTAGAAATTTGTTTTACGGTATCATTTTTGTCTCTAACGTGTAATCCTTAAAAATCAAATTGTATCAATATGAAAATCATCCTTTGTTCATTGACGATGTTTGTGTTTATGTCAAATGTAAATGCTCAAAATTTACACCTCAACCTTTTTGCCGGCACCTCTAATTATTCCGGCGATCTGCAGGATAAAGGATTTACCTTTTCGCAGTCTCATTTTGCCGGAGGCTTTGGTGTATCTTACGACATTACAGATCATTTTTCAGTCCAATCTTCTCTAACTTTTGGTACAATTTCAGCCGACGATAAATATGGAAGAAATAAATTCCGTAACCTGAATTTTAGTTCTTCTCTTTCTGAATTTAGTGTTGGCGGTCAATATTTTATAACACCAATTTCCGAGCATGTTCTTACACCATATGTTTTTGCAGGATTGGCAATTTATCATTTCAATCCTTACACAACTGATACATCAGGGACAAAAACTTATTTGAAACCTTTGAGCACAGAGGGAGAAGGTTTTATTGCAGGTAAAAAAAATTATAATCTTACTCAGTTGTCGATTCCTTTTGGTGCCGGAGTAAAATTTGCTTTGAGCGATAATGTGAACGTTGGCCTTGAAGTGGGATATAGAAAATTATTTACTGATTACCTTGATGACGTAAGTACGGCCTATGTTGACGAGGCGACCTTATTAGCAAATCGTGGCGGGGAGGCTGTTCAATTAGCCTATCGCGGGAATGAACTTAAAAATGGCTCTCCTTATCCTGCAGCCGGGACTATCCGTGGAAGCTCATCCCATAAAGATTGGTATTATTTCACCGGTTTAACAGCTTCGTTTCGCTTATTCAGTGGAAATGGATTGGGCAGCGGGCTTTCTAAACATTCGAAGTATGGATGCCCCGCAAACGTGAATTAAAGATGATATATCACGCCCGGATAATATGTCAATATAAACTCAACAACTATTTCGTGTAAGGGTAGACTTTATGGAACTAATTCTGTTTTACCTTTAGGCAATTATGGCTTACAAAAATCTCCGTGAATTTATTGATGTACTTGCGAAGAAAAATGAATTAGTTCGTATAAAATC
>Ga0105239_10005543_pt1 | contig 14781 bp, 15 predicted proteins | sample KBSC44metaG_FD_92761 | JGI IMG/M metagenome (GOLD analysis project Ga0105239, IMG submission 92761) | Corn rhizosphere microbial communities from Kellogg Biological Station, Michigan, USA - KBS C4-4 metaG | ecosystem: Host-associated > Plants > Roots > Rhizosphere > Soil | place: Michigan, USA... | reverse complement strand
CTAGGCGATGTCGTGCGATGCCGCGCCGTCCGACAGCGCGGCCGCGGCACGGCTGTCGAAAGCGGCTGCGTTGGTTGGATCGTCATAGCCGTGATCCAGGCCGCTTTTCTCCAGGAAGTCCTTATAGCGGCCGAACCTCCGCGCCGCCCCGGCGTTGGCGGCCGCGACATCCGCTAACGCGAACAGTTCCGCGACGCAGCTTTTTTCGGTGATCGCGTTGGCGGAGACATGAGGGATTTCGTGATATCGCACGATCTCCCGCGTGCGGGCGTCGTGGACGATCACCACCGCAGGCACGCCTGCGAGCAAAGCCGCGATATTTCCGTGTATGCGCGTGCCGAGCGAGAACGCGCGCGTCCTCATGAATGCGAGCCACGGCGGAACATCCTTGAAGTGCCGCACCCGCCCGGCTGCATCGCCCGGCGAGATCCCGGTGACGACCTCCTTCCAGGTCGCGGCATTGGCCTCCTCCTGGGCGACGAAAACGCTGTTCGGATAGCCGGCGAACGCGACGCGCGAATTGCGCGGTGGGCGCGCTCAGCGTGTGATTGACGGCGATCGCCGCGTCGCCGTCCAGCGTGCCGCAAGGCTGCCTCAGGCCGAGCTGGGCGCCGTTGAAATACAGGGACGGACAGCCGATCACTTCGACATCGCGGAAGCCGAGCCTGACCAGATAGTCTCGCGTGTGCTCGCCGCGCACGCCGATGGCGGGCGAGCGGTCGAGCACTGCAGCGACGAAGGCCTGCACGGTGCGGTCCATCGGCGCGCCCGCGAGCTCCGCCAAATCCAGGCCCGCCTGCATGCCGACCCCCACGACGATGCAGGGAATTTTCAGCCGTTCGATCAGCGCGATGTAGCGTTCGAGTTGCGCTTCGAACTGCGGCCGGAACGCATTCGCCAGCGGCAGGACATATGCGTCATACCGGTCGTTGATCTCGTCCGCGCCGGCGAAGTCCGGGTCGTAGCCGTCGACGTCGATCCGGTTGCGCGGCGTGTAGAGGCTCTTATAGACGGATTGCGCGAACAGAATGTTTCCGGAATTGCCGTGCCCCTTCCCGCGCTTTCCGCCGGCCGGCATGGTCCGCGACGCTCGAAAGGGGGAAATGCCCGCACGGAGGAGAAGACGCATCGCGGTCGCGATGATCGGGAAGTGGCCGGTTGCAGTCAACACGCTGCGCTTGCCCGGCGCAGCAGCCGGGCGTTAGAAGAGGACCGCACGCCGATCGGGATGACCCCCGCGATGACTGTCCCGGAGCAAGAGGCCGGCAATACCCGCTACGACCGCTATCCGGAGGTTTTCCGACTCGCACGAATTGCGGCCGGCCCGCAGCCGCGCTCCATCCTGTCATTCGGCTGCTCCACGGGCGAAGAGCCCCAGACGCTTGCGGAAAAGTACTTTCGCCAATCGCATATCCTGGGTGTCGACACATCGCCGGCCGCGATCGAGAAGGCGAAGGCGCTGACCGCCCATCTGGCGAACGTGACGATCGCGCCGAGCGAGGCGGCCACGATCGCCGCGTCCGCCCCTTATGATGTCGTTTTCGCGATGAGCGTGCTCTGCCGCAATCCCCCGCCGAAAGATCATAATTGGACGGATTTCCCCTTCGAGCGCTTCGAGAGCCGTGTGGCGGAGCTTCTGCAATGGCTGAAGCCGGGCGGCGTGCTCGCGCTCGTCAATGCCAATTACAATTTGACGCAATCGCGCCTGATCCGGTTTTTCGATCTGGTCGTGGGCGCGGACATGGAAGCGCCGCAGCAGGTCTGGAAGCTCGCGCCAGGCGGACGCATCCTCGAGAAGCCCGGCGGCGGAATTCTTCCCAACAAGACCGCGACGGATTGCGTGTTCCGCAAACGCGAGACGCCCTGGCCGGAGGGACCCGACATACCCTTGAGGATCGTGTCGCCCAAAGGCGTCGATCTGGTCACGCTCTGGCTGAGCCTTCCGGATCGGACATAAAAACTCCCCGGACGATCGCTCGTCCGGGGAGTTCGTCAAGCCTGAGATGGATCAGAACGGTCCGACGATGGTCAGCGTCGGGCCGGGGCCGGTCGGATTGTTGAAGAAGGAGTTTCCGCCGGTCGAATCGATCGTGCCGCCATTGACGGTCTTCGCACCCGTCGTGCTGCTGTCGAACAGGATCGAACTGCCGATATGCTGGACGGCTGCGTTGCCGTTGGCGTTGAGGCCGGTCGGGTTGTGAGCGATCGTCGTGCGCTGAATGTTGATCGTGTTGCCAATGCCGCCGCTGGCCGCGGTGATGGCCGCGATACCGGCAGCCTGGTTGTTGTTCATCTCGCTGTCGGCGACCGAGGTGTTGACGGAGCCCCCGCTCATGAGGGTCGTGTCGACGCGCAAGCCGAATCCATTGTTCGACGACTGCGTGTTGCTGATCGTGACGTTCACGGTCGGCGCTCCGCTGGGCTGGACGAAGATACCGCCACCGGTGCCGCCGAGCGGACCGTTGGTCACGATCGAGCTGTTCCTGATCAGCAAGTTCTCGACCTGCGTCGCTGACGGGTTGAAATTTACGCCGTAGCCGTTCGGCGAACCGCCGGTGAAGTTGCGGATCGTGCAGTTCTCGATGATCAGAGTGCGTCCGGCGATGAAGCGCACGCCGTTCAGGCTGTTCGATCCGACCGGGCCCCCATCGATCACCAGGCCGCGCAGGATGACCACGCAGTTGGGATCGCTCACGCAGTTGACGGTGATGCCGTTGGTGCCGGCGACCAGAATGCCGGCTTCGCCGACGCCTTCATCGGCGAGCGTTATCGCCTTGGTCACGGTCACGGCGCCGAAGCCGCCGGGATCGAGCGTATCGATTTCGCCACCGTTCGCGGTCTTGGAGATCGCGCCCTGAAAGGTCTTGCAGGGTGCGGTGCGCGAACAGGGATTGACGTCATCGCCGACACCCGAGATCCACGTCCTTGTCGCCTGCGCGCTGGCGGGCGACACCAAAGTCATTGCGGCGATTACGGCAGCCGCAAACATGCCGGAGAATCGAATCACCTTCATCATGGGCATTTCCCCTACAGTGAGACGTGCGCGGCGCGCACACGCTCGAATGGTACAAATAGCATTGCGCCGGAGTTGCCGAGCGAAGACATTTCGCCCCAAGATTGAAGTTGATAAATAGCATGAATCGGCAGGGTTCACCATAGCGGCGCGCCGTGGAACCGCAGCGTTATGCGGAAATGGAGCGTGTTATGCGTTGTTGAGAAGACCGCATTAAATGTTTATGAGCGGAAAGACACACGAGCTATCCCGATGACACCGTTTCACAAATCTGCCGTCCTGGGCTTCGCAATTCTGGCGCTCGCCGGATGCGGAAAGAAGCCGTCCTATCACTCGGCGCAGCAAAGTATGGAACAGCACAGTTCGGCGGCGCCATCGGCGCCCGCGCAGCAGGCGGAATCCGCACCCGCCGGTCAGGATTGTTCGACCGCCATCCCCGACAAGATAACGATCCAGAAGGGCCTGCAAAAAGCGATGGTCGCGATCTACGGCGTCGACGAAGCGCCGGTGAAGTTCCAGGTCGTGCAAACCGTGCCGGTCGATTGCGAGCACGTCACCGTGCGCTATCGCGCGACCGGCTCGGCCACACAGACAAGCCCCATGGCCATCGGCGATGGCGGCAAGTGGTTCCTCACGCTCTACAACAAGCAGTATCCGGTGGAGTAGCCAGTAGCTCTCAGAGCCTTTCGATGAGTGTCATGGTCACTCCTCCGATATCGGAACCGGCCTACTTCCACGCCAGTATGTAATAGGGTGCGCGCTCGTTGCCGGTCATCTGTACGATGGCGGTGCGATGGAACGCGCGGTTGCTGGCGAAGGCGGTTGCGGTGATCGAAAAGGCGTGGCCTGCCACTGCGGTGTTGGCCGCGCCCGGGGGGGCGCCGATACCGGCGACCGCGTTCGGATCGCCGTCGCGAGCGCGCAGCACGGCATCGATCTTGCCGGGATCGTTTGGATAGAGCGCCAGCAACGATGCAGCAGGCGCGACGGCGGCGTCGAAGCTCGCGCGCTTCGAGTAGACCGTCAGCGCGGGCCGGATGCGTGCAAAGAGTTGCGGCGTCATGCCGAGGACGAGTTTCACTTCGTCGACGCTCTGGAACAGGTTGTGGCGGGGCAAATAGGAAAGCCGGGCGGCGCGGTAATCGTCGTCGCTGCCGCCATTGAGCGTTTGAAGACCTGGCGGCGTTCGCCAGTCGACGATCCGGCCAGCGAGTGCTGCTGCCGCGTCGGGTGCCAAGCCGTTGGCGGTGAAGAGCGCCACGAGCAGCGCCGCGCCGGAGGCGTTCAGATCGATGCGGCCCGCTTCGTCCTGCACAGCGACATCAAGAGCGATGCCATTGAACGCGAAGCGGCGATGCGGGCCATCGACGCGCCAGCGCGCCTCCGTCCGCTTGTCGGAGATGCCGAGCACCGCACGGACGACCGCCGCATCCAGCGCCGCATCCGCGCGCGCATCCACGATGGCATGCGTTTCGGCGCGCCAGGAGGTTGCGGTCAAAGCCTCGGTCGCCGCCGCCATCAGCGCCAGCATGGTAAGCGCCCAAAGCACGGAGACCAACGCCCAACCGCGCTCCGCGTCCATCTCAATGCGCCCTTTCGAGCACCGCCTGGACATTGGGAAGCCGGCGGCGAAGCTCTTCGGTGATCTTCCGAGCCTTTTGCGTGTTGTCGACGACGTGCGGCGTGATCAGCACCATGAGTTCGGTGCGCGTGGTGTTGTCGCTGGTGTCGCGGAACAGATTGCCGAGGACCGGAATGCTTTGCAGGAACGGAATGCCGGTCTTGCCGCGCGTGCGGGAATCGCTGATGAGGCCGCCGAGCACGACGGTCTCGCCGTCCTGCACCGCGACCGAGCTGTTGATCTTGCGTTCCTGGATCGTGGGCGAGGGAACGGGTGACGCCGAGGTGTCGGAGACCTGGCTGACCTCCTGCGAGATATCCATCATCACCATGCCCCCGCGATTGACGCGCGGGGTGACCTTCAGGATCACGCCGGTGTCTTCGTATTCGATGCTGTTGATGATCGGCGCGGTGTCGGAGGTCGTCTGTTGCGCCTGTTGGGTGACGATGGGCACGCGGTCGCCGACCTGTAGGGTCGCGGCCTGGTTGTTCAGCACCATCAGCTGCGGCGAGGACACGACTTCGATATGGGTGAGCGACTGCAGCGCGTCGAGGATGATCTTGATGTTGTTGCCGCTGGAATAGGCATAGGAGAAACCGGGAAAGGCCGGCGTGATCGCCGCCGATGCAGAATCCGACAGCACGATCTGGTTCTGGGTGTTCGGCTGGAAGAAATACTGCACGCCGTATTTGAGATTGTCGGTGAGCGTGACCTCGGCGATGGCAGCTTCAAGCAGCACCTGAAGCGGCGCGGCATCGAGCTTCTTCAGCGCGGCCACGATCACGCCGTATTGCTGCGGCGTCGCCAGGATCGCGAGCGCGTTGTTGGTCTCGTCGGCGGTGATGCTGAGATTGCCGATGCCGGGCGCGCTGCCCGAAACCGAGACCGCGTCCGACGGCGACGAAAGACTCGGGATTGCCGCCGAGGAATTCGAGTTTGGCGGGGGCGGCGGTGGCGCAATCGAGGAATTGGGGCGCACGGGCATCGACGGCGTCGCTTGCGCGCCTGTGCCCGCACTGCCGAACAGCAGCTTGCCCAAGGTGGAAGCGAGATCGGAGGCGCGCCCGTTCTGGACATCGTAGACATAGATGCGCTTGTCGCTGCCCTCGCCCGGCCGGTCGAGCCGGTTGACCCAGGCGCGGACGTGATCGAGATAGCGCGCCTGATGCGAGATCGCGAGCACGGCATTGAGGCGCTGGATCGGTACGAGCTGGACCAGCGAGCTGACGGGCGAGTTCAGCCCGCCGAGGACCTGATTGAGCTCCTTCACCAGCTCATCGGCATCGAGGTGGCTGGGCGTGAAGATCGCGAACGACATGCCGCTCAGCCAGTCGGCATCGAAGAGCGCGATGTCGTCCTTCAATGTCTGGCGTTCTTCGGTAGTGCCTTCGATCAGAAGCACGTTGCGGGTTGAGTCGACATGGACGACACCGGCGGCGGGCGCCAGCGGCTCGAGCAGCTTCGCCATCTCCGCAGCGTTGATGTAGCGCACAGGCACGATATCGACGCCGTATCCGATTCCGCCGTCGCGCTTGGCCGAATTGACGTGGACGATGTGCTGCGCGTCGGCCAGCGGCACGATCTTGTAGATGCCGTGGGATTCCACCACTGCCAGATTGTTGAGGCGCAGCGCCTGCTCCAGCGCGGGCAGGACCTGAGAGCGCTTCAGGGGCTGGCTCGTCTGGATCGTCACCGTGCCCTGCACATTGGCGCCGATCTCATAATTGAGTTTGAGGTAGTCGCCGAGCACCGCCTTGGCGACATCCTTCACGTCGCTGTTGACGAAGTTGAGCGTGATGTCGCCCTGCTCGCCGGTCGTGGTGCGCGCGGCGGATGAGCCTTTCGTGAACGCGCCGGTGCCCGGATACATCTCCACCTGGGTTGCGGACGATGCGGGCGCCGACGCGGAAACGGAATCCGGCGGCGTATCGCCCTGCGACTGCGCGCCAGCACCGCCGCACAGAACGGATACGAGCACGATAGCCGCGAGCGCAGCCCGCAAGCCCAAGCCGGAATTCCTGCTAAACGACTGCCCCACTGTTCTTTTCTGCCCGCAACGCCCGATGTCTATATACTAAGTATCATTGCGCCGTCATCGGCGGTGGTGCCACCGGCGCCGTTTTGGGGGCGTGGTTGTCTTCAAGCCGCAGTTCGTCTCGAGACGCGCCTTGGCTGATGACGATGTGATCGGCGGCGATTTCCGTCAGCCGCCAGCCGGAAATGTCCGCACCCAGACGAAATGCGCCGGCCAGCGGAGAGGCGCCCGTCCGGATCAGCGCCATCCGGTCCTTCGGGTCCATGATAACGCCGACCAGAGCGATATTGGGCGGGCTGCCAGGCGCGGTGGAGGTGCCGGGTTCCGCAATCGCTTTGCGATCCGGGCTGAACATGGGCCGCGCGTTAATATCGGCGAAAGCTCCCGGTGGCGGCGTCGCAACGGACGCTGTCTGCCGTGCGGCGGCGCGTTGCTGTTCCAGCGGAACCTGCGGGATTTCGAGATCGGGCAGCGGCGCCACGATCAGATAAAGCAATGTCGCGGCGAGAAGCGCACACAGCCCGCCAAGACCCAGAACGAGACTGTTTCGCGTGAGCGTCATTTCTGCGCCACCCACCGGTAGCCGTGCACCGTCCAGCGCACATCGAGCATCTGCTCATGGATTTGAATGTTGTCGAGGTCGCTGGGCGGCGCGGAGATCGAGGCCTCATCGACGAAGAGATACGGCCGGTGCGCGCTGAGCGCATAGGCGAGCGCCTTCAGCCTGGAGATGGGCACCGAGAGGTCGGCCTGCACCGCGATGGTCTCGAACCCGCCCTGCTTGATCGCTTGCATCGCCTGCACGCTATGAAGCGTGCCTTGATTGGCTTCGACGAGCGTCTTGATCTGGTGTTGAAGCTGCGCCTGCGCGAGCGAGGTGGTATCGCCTTCGATCACGCCCGGCACTGTGGCCCCTTGGCGGTCGAGTTCGGCGAGCTGCGCCTTCAGCGCGGGCTTGGCCGCGATCTCCGCGCGATAGGAACCGAGCTGCTGGAGCATGTCGTCGATGTCGCCGTTCTGGGCTGCGAACGCCGCAACCAGCGGCGTGACGATGACGAGCGCAAACGCGGCGATGCTCAAGCCGAGCGCGGTGTAGAGGCCGATCCGTGTACGGAAGAATGCGGAGAACTCGCTCATGGCTTTGTGCCTGCGAGCTCGAAGGTAAGATCGAAGCGCTCCACCCCCGCCGATGTGCCCTGCGTCACCGGCGCGGCGAACTGCGCATTGGTGAACTTGCCCGAGCGATCGAACACCGCGATCAGATCGGAGGCGGCATGCGAATAGCCTCCGATGCGGATGCGGTTTCCGGTGAGATCGAATTCGGTGATCCAGGTCCCGTCCGGCAAAGTGCGCGTGACATCGTTGAGCACCGCAGCGAAGGACGGCGCGCGCCGCTGCCTTTCGAGGAACGCAAACTGCGTGGCGGTGCGATCGATACGATGGCGAAGGCGTTCGACCTCTGCCGCGCGCATGCCCTCGGTCGAAACCTGATCGTTGAGATCGTCGGCAACCGCAGCCCCGCGCAGATAAAGCGCCAGCAGGATCGCAAGCAAGAGAACGGCTGCTGCGCCCAAAAGAAGGGCCGGACCGCGGTGCCGCGCCTGCGCGCGCAAATAGCCTGAGCGGTCCACCGGAAACACGCGCCAGTCTGCGGGCCGCGGATCGTCGTCGAACCGGATCGCGCTGACCGTGAGGCCAGCGGCGTGACAGAGCGCGACCGCGGAATCGACGATGTCGCGGCGGATGATGCGAAGCTCGACCTCGACGGTGTTACTGGCTTGATCGCGGCCGGTGACGGCGAAATCGAAATAGACCGCATCCGGCGCAATCGGACTCAAACGTTCGATCTCGTAGCCGAGCGCGCGGCGCAGGGTCTGCGCCGATGCGCGCGGCAGGCGCACGGTGGGGCGGAGCACATCGCTGGACGGCAGCGACAGCACCGCGTCGCTGCGTCCCGCTTGGGACGCCAGCGCGCGCAACTGCCGCGGCGCCTCCGATGCGCCCGCGACGACATGTCCGAGTTCGGTTTTTTGGAACGCCAGCGTCGCTTCGCTGCCGCGAACCGCCAGCCCCAATTCGCCGGACTCGCTCCACGCCTCGCCGAAGGCCCGAAACGCACCGAACTCCCTCTTCCAGTTGGCAAACAGTTCGGCCGCGCTCATCGCCGGCCCTGACATATCTTGGCGATAGGATCGTAGATGCACGAAATGTCGGCGGCGATCTTTGGCCGCACGACCAGCTCGCTCCAGGTCACATTGGCATGCGGCGTCTGCGCCCGGATGCGGACGAGGAGCGGGAGACTCTTTTCATGCTGCCAGCTCGAATGCCATGCGGGTGTCCTCTCGCCCTGGCTGGCGCCAAAGTAAGCAAAGTCGATAGAACGGAGGTGGCGCAGAAGCGCCTGTTGTATGCCGCCCGTGCCCGCGAGTTCGGGCTGCGTCTCGTACTGCAGTGTCACGCCCTGGTCGCCGTTGGCCGCCGACAGAGCGACCCGCGTCATCTGTCCGTCCGGGCGATCCGCGGTGGAGAGAAATTCCATACGTTTCGGTGCGCCCGTGAAATCGATGAAGGATTCGGTGGCATTGACGACCACGAGTTTGGGATAGATGCGCGCGAGGTCCAGCGCCAACCGCTTCTCCGCCGCACGCACGGCGTTGGTATCGATATTGGCGGTTTCGGCTTTGTCCCAGATGCGGGTGCCAAACCGCATGCCCGCCATCAGCACCACACTGAGGAGTGCCAGCAGCGAGACGGCCACCAGCAATTCGAGCAGCGTGAAACCGGCATCGTGCGCGTGCGCGGTCACGTCTGCGGCCTCTTCGGAAGCAAGCGCAAGGTCGAAAGAGTCAACGTCTGCCCCGGTCCGCGCGCGCCCCACGCCACCGTCGCTGAAATCTCCGCCGCCTGGCCTGGCCAGGCTTGCAGGTCTTCGTCGGTTCCATATGGACGCACGTCGATGCGCCAGGCGAGATCGGGTGCGGTGCGGCCGGTCACCGCGCCCACCGACAGAGATGGCGCGGATTCGGCCTGTGCCAGCAGCGACGCGGCGAGCGTGCGCGCGGCCATACGCGACTGGCTTTCTTGGTTGCGCGCGAGCGCGTGCCCGAAAATTCCGAACAGAACGGTGAGCGAGACGGCGAGGATCGTCAGCGCGACGAGCACTTCGATCAGGGTGAAGCCGCGCTCCCCTGCTTTCGGAATCTGGGAAGCCTCGTCACGCATATTACCAGTTCGCCACCGCGGGCTTCGCTTCGCCGGGCTGGAGCTGCTTCTCCGGCCCGTAGCTGAAGAGATCGTATTCGTTGTGCTGGCCCGGCGACTGATAAATGTAAGGATGGCCCCAGGGGTCCTTCATCGCGTCGTCCTTTTTAATGTAAGGCCCGTCCCAGTTCTCGGCGTCGTCGGGTTTCTTCAACAGCGCGACGAGGCCTTCCTGCGTCGTGGGATAACGCCCGACATCGGACTTGAACATGTCCAGACCGGCCGACAGGTTGGCGACTTCAGCTTTCGCGGTCTTGACCTTGGCGGTTTCAAGATAATGCAGCGCGAACGGCGTCGCGATGGCGGTGAGCAAGCCCAAGATCGCGAGCACAACCAGAAGCTCCATGAGGGTGTAGCCGTTTTCGCCACGGCGCGGTTTCGGAAGGAACATAGATTGCCTCATTGCAGGGCCAGATCGTTGACGCTCAGGATCGCGATCAGCATGGAGCCGATCAAGCCGGCGATGACGATCCCGAGCAGGAGCGTCAACGCCGGAACCAGAAGGGCCAGAAGCCGGTCGATGGTATGGCGGGTGCGCTGCTCGTCGAGATCGGCCTGACGGATCAGCATCTCGTCCAGCTTGCCGGTTTCCTCGCCGATCTGGACGAGGTCGAGCGTTGCGGACGAAAACACCTTCGCCTGCGCCAGACGCCGGGCAAAGCCCTCGCCTTCGCGCAGGCTCGCCGCCGTCTCGCGCACCGCATCGCTGAGCGCGGTGTTCCAGAGCACGTCCTTGGCGAGGCCGAGTGCAGTGGGCAGTTCGACGCAGTTGGCAAGCAAGGTACCTAGCATGCGGTTGAAGCGTTCGATCTCGATCGCCGCGAACAGGTTGCCCAGGACCGGCAGGCGCAGCAGTGCCGCGTCATAGCGGCGGCGAAAAGCCGGTTTGCGCAAGGCCGAGCGCAGCCACAGCACGAGCCCGATCACGATCAGCGCGCCGATCCACCACGTGTCGCGCACGACATCCCCGAAGCCCATAACCATGCGGCTCGGCCATGGCAGTTTCGCGCCCGCCTGCGCAAACAGCGGTTTGAATTCGGGCAGCACGAAACCGAGAATAATCAGAATGGAAAAGCCCGATGTGATGAGCAGGATCGTGGGATAGACCAAGGCCGAGGCAATCGAGTCCCGGATTGCCTGCGTGCGGTTGAGATAATCGGCGAGCTTGCGCAGAGCCGGTTCCAGCGCGCCTCCGAGCTCGCCCGCACGCACCATGCCGACATAGAATTTGGGAAAGGTCTTTTCCTGCGCCAGCGCATCGGCGAGCACGGCGCCATCGCGGACATGACCGCGCACGGAAACGAGTTGCTCCCTTAAAGAACGCAGGTTTTTCAGCCCCGCCAGCACGCCCAGCGCGCGGTCGAGTTCGAGCCCCGCGCCCAGGAGCTCCGCGAGTTCCTGCGTCGCCAATGCGAGCGTCCGCAGACTGGCAGTTCGCTTGCCGGGCAGGAGACCCGACAATCGGCTGCGAAGATCGGCGGTATCGGCCGGTGTCGTGGACAGCGGATAGCGGCCTTGCGCGCGCAACTAGCGCACGACGGCATCCTCGGACGCAGCATCAAGCGTGCCGCGAACGATGGCGCCGGCCTCGGTCATCGCCTTGTAGCGGTAGCTCACCATGGTCACACCGCACGCGTCGCGCGCAGGACTTCCTCGATCGTGGTCTCGCCCGCCAGCGCTTTGCGGATGCCGTGCATGCGCATGGTCTGCATGCCGCGCGCGACCGCGGCCTGCTGCAGCGCGACCGCATCGCCGCTCTTCAGCAGCACGCGGCGGATATCGTCGCCCAGCGGCAGGACTTCCACGACCGAACTGCGCCCGTGAAAGCCGGTGCGGCCGCAATGCTCGCAACCGACGGCGCGATAGAGGGTCTTTCCGCTGGCCAGATCCTGCAATTGCATCTTCTCGAGAAATTCGGCGACGGGTTCGTAAGGCTCCCGGCAGTGGCGGCACAGCACGCGCACCAAGCGCTGTGCCGCTACGCCATTGATCGTGGAGGTCAGGAGATAATCCTCGATCCCCATATCCAGAAGGCGCGCGATCGCGCTGGCCGCATCGTTGGTATGCAAGGTCGAGAGAATGAGATGGCCGGTGAGCGCGGCTTGCACTGCGATCTGCGCGGTTTCGAGGTCGCGGATTTCGCCGATCATCATGATATCGGGATCGTGGCGCAGGAACGAGCGCAGCGCGTTCGCGAATGTGAGCCCGATCTGCGGCTTCACCTGCACCTGGTTGATGCCTTCGAGCTGATACTCCACCGGGTCCTCGATGGTGAGGATCTTCTTTTCCGGCGTGTTGAGTTCGAGCAGTGCGGCATAGAGCGTCGTCGTCTTGCCGCTGCCGGTGGGGCCGGTGACGAGCACGATGCCGTGCGGCTCATTCAGCAGCGTGCGGAAATCGCGCGCGATATCGTCGTCGAATCCGAGCGCGCCAAAATCGAGCGCGAGATTGCCGCGGTCGAGGATGCGCAGCACCACGCTTTCGCCATGGATCGTCGGCGTTGTGGCGACGCGCATGTCGATTTCCTTGCCGCGGATCGCCATGCCGATACGGCCATCCTGCGCGAGCCTACGTTCGGCGATGTTGAGCCGCGCCATGATCTTGATGCGCGAGATCACGAGCGAGCCCAGATGCTGCGGCGGCGATTCCACCGGCTGCAGCACGCCGTCGATGCGGTAGCGGATGCGCAAGGAATCCGGCATCGGCTCGATATGGATGTCCGACGCCCGCGCTTCAACCGCGCGCGTGATGAGGTGATTGACCAGGCGGATGACGGGCGCTTCGCTCGCGACGTCTTTCAGCCGGTCGATATCGTCGTCGAACGCGGCGCCTGCGCTATCGGGTGCCTGTTCGAAGATCTGGCGGATCTCCGACTTGCCCTCGCCATAAAGCCGCGCATAGGCCGTTTCGAAATCCGCAGGATAGGTGACCAGACGGACGACCGGTTTGCCGACCGCAAAGCGCACCGCATCGCAGGCATAGGTGTCGAGCGGATTGACCATCGCGACCACGACCGCATCAGCGCGCTCGTCCAGCGGGATGAGCTGCTTGTCGCGCAGGAAGCCGCGCCGGAGCTTTTCCTCAAGGACGGGCGCCGCCGGAAAATCTTCGCGCTTGGCAATCTCGAGCTTCAGGTGATCGGCGAGCGCGTCGGCAAGGTCGCGGTCGGAGACCACGCCCAGCCGCGTCAGCACGTGCTCAAGCCGCTCGCCGCTTTCGGCCGCGATCTGCTCCGCCCGCGCCAGCGCGTCGGAAGACACCTTGCCGCCAGTGCGCAGATATTGCGCGAAATCGCCGGCGCGTTCGCTCCCTGCGCGCGCGTTCACCGCTTGAGGTTTGCCTTTTCCGGAAATGTGCTCATGCCCCAAACCAATCGGGAACGACTATAGCCCAGGATCACGTGTTTTGAACGCTTTCCCGGGATGCCTCGCCCGCCCTGGGAGTCAGCATTACAATCCGCTCATGCTTTACAGGGCGTTTAGCGGCTATTAATTGTTCCCGTCACCCTCCGGGGCTTCGGCGCGATGTTCAGCTTTGTCGATAACGATGCCGAAAAAGTCTTTGGCATAGGGCTGAGCCGCACGGGAACGACAAGCCTGAACCAGGCGCTCGGCGTTCTGGGGCTCAAGGCATTTCATTGGATGTTCAAGCCGGAAAACCGCGTTCTGCGTCTGGAAGACGCGTATTTCTGTGACGCGCTGACCGACATCAACGCCGCCTTCGCCTTCGAGACCCTGGCGCGCATGTTCCCCAAAGCGAAGTTCATCTACACGACGCGCCCTCTCGACTCGTGGGAAAAGTCCATCGCCCATCATTACGGCGCTCCGACCCCCAATCATCTCAAACAGCGCATGCGCAGGACGCCGGCGACCGATGCGCCGGTGATGGGGCCGCTGAAACATGCCTTGCTGTATCACGCGATCCATCACGCGCTGTACACCGGGCATGCGAGCTGGACGGACGCCTACGCTGCGCACGACAAAGCGGTGAAGACCTTCTTCGGCGGCTCGCCGCGGCTGATGGAACTCGACATCTTCGAGCGCAAGCACGGCTGGAAAGAGCTTTGCGGTTTTCTCAAAAAACCGGTGCCCAAAGCGCCCTATCCCAACGCCAGCTGGGACGCCAACGGCCAAGCGTAGGCAATCCCTCGCGGTGATGCACAGAGCCATCGGAAATCGGGGCCCGAAAAAACAATGGGCGGAGTTGCCTCCGCCCATTGCCTCGTCTCAACCCGAGACAGTTCTTAGTTCAACGTAACGGCGGTGGGCTTGGACTGAATGCCGTTCACGGAGACCCTGAGCTTGCTGGCACCTGCTTCGCAGCTGGCAGGCACGTCGAACTTCGCCCTCATCGTCTTCGTGTTGAAGACGCCCATGGTGGAGAAATCATGGGTGCGGCCGAAGCAGACGTCACCGGTGCTGTTGTTGGTGATCATCACGATCGGATAGTTCGTGTGCTGCTGCACGTCGTCGCCGTAAGAGGCGCCCAACGAGAAGCTGTTGAAGCGCTTTCCGGAGATCGCGTTGTTGGTGCTGCCACGCGTGAGAGTGGTAGCAACGCTCCTGATCTTCGGAAGCCAGGTCTTGTCGGGGCTGCCCTGCGGCGTGTACACGGACACGACCGGCAACGTCGGCGACTGACCGTCGTTGCTGTAGAGCACCGTTCCGTTCGGCAGCATCAGGAAACGGCCTTCGAAGGAGGTGTCGTTCGGGGCGTCGGTCGGATCGGTGACCTGGGTGAACGACGTTCCATCGAACTCGAAGAAGTGCGCGGGCGGGTTGAACACGCCAGGGCTTGCTTCCACGAGAACATTGCCGCTCGGCAGAAGCACGGCCGGACCGTCAGCCACAT
>Ga0105239_10005542_pt1 | contig 14782 bp, 13 predicted proteins | sample KBSC44metaG_FD_92761 | JGI IMG/M metagenome (GOLD analysis project Ga0105239, IMG submission 92761) | Corn rhizosphere microbial communities from Kellogg Biological Station, Michigan, USA - KBS C4-4 metaG | ecosystem: Host-associated > Plants > Roots > Rhizosphere > Soil | place: Michigan, USA... | reverse complement strand
TTGTAGAGATTGTATATCCCATAATACTTCAAGTGTTTAATTTAAAAATAGTCATAATATCTTTTTCCATAATGATGTTAATAGAACAAATTAGCAAACATTAAATATATAGAGCAAATTAAAAAAGGCATTTGAGATAAAAACTTTTTATTTATTTTCACTATAAATTAATTCCTTATAAAACTATCAAAGTGTTTAATCATAATTTAATATATATATAATAAATATCAATTGCAAAAGATTACTATTCAATCATCTTTTTTAAAATGGGCGGGTGGTAAAAAAAGATTGGCATCTACTCTTTTTAAACTTGCACCTAATAATATGGAAAATTACTATGAGCCATTTTTAGGAAGCGGTGCATTTTTCTTTTACTTATCTCAGACAAAGAAAAAATTCCAAGCTGTTTTATCAGACTCTAATTCTGAATTAATCAATGTTTATAAGCAATTGAGAGATAATACAAATGAATTAATAGAGATTCTATCTAAATTCCAAACAAATTATTTTAAAAATAGAGAAAAATATTATTATTTTATTAGAGATGAATATATTACAAAAAATAGTATTGAATTAGCAGCAAGATTTATTTTTTTAAATAAATCATGTTATAATGGACTATATAGAGTCAATAGATTAGGCAATTTTAATGTTCCCCATGGAAGATACATGAATCCAAAAATTTGCAATAAAGAAAAGCTAATCGATTGTTCTGAACTTTTACGTATTTCTGATGCGACAATAGTGTGTGATACTTATAAAAATATTACTTCAAAATGTGAAAATAATGATTTTATTTATCTAGATCCTCCTTATTTTCCTATATCAAAAACCTCTAATTTTACTGATTATACTAAAGAGTGTTTTGAAATATTGGAACATAATGAATTGGCAAAAGAGTTTGAAAGATTAAGCAGTATAGGAGCCAAGGCTATTTTATCTAATTCTAATTCTGAATATATAAAATCGTTATATAAGAAATATAATATAATAAAAATAAGGTCATTGCGAAATATCAATTGCAATCCACACAAAAGAAAAGATCATTATGATTTGATAATTCTAAACTATGATAAAAAAATAAACAATGTAAAAATTGTATGTAGGAACGATAGCAATTTAAATGCAAATATTGTTAAAAAGGTATAACTGTTGCATTTAAATTATTCCTACCTCCCTGAGCTTTTTAGGAAGATAGGTTTCAGCTAGATATTTGAACCCATGTTTAAAAAATGCATCAAGCTCACACTTTTCCTTTTTGTTCAAGAATAAATTAAGTTCTTTTTGCCATTTTTTATTTTTCATCCACGGTTTTTTTTTCATATCATTTGCTCGGTTAATATCTTCATCATTAGCTGTTAATCTTGCTACCTCTGGAATATTATATTCATATATATCAGAAAACATCATTCCAAGAACTTGAGCGTCAGGAGTTACAAGTCTATCGCTGTCATAACTTAGCGATTCACTTCCTATTTTGTATCTTAAAGCTATTCCTAAACCCCAAGGATCTGCATCAGCAAAAACTACTACCGGTCTTTTCCAACTTTCATTTAATATTTTTACCATCATTCTAGTTGCTCTGTCAGGCTCACCTGATCCGGTCATTAAAATAGCATTATATTTTTGAATAAATCCTGATTTTCTAATATTATTTAAAACGGTGTCTTTTTCTACGACCATAACAAAGTCTGCTTTTACATCCTCTATTTGTACATCTCCTATGTTTGTAGGAATAAGTTGAGATGTTGATCTACTTCCTAAATTGCAATCTATTATATCTCCTCCAACTCTGAGTTTTATTGGACCTGATATCATACCTTTAGGCTTTGATGTTACAGAAAATACTTCCCTAGGGATACCTGTCAATAGCTCAACAGCTTTGATGGCATCATCAGAATTGTCTTGATTATTCCAAAACTTTTGCTTGTTCTTTTCATCTCCTACATTGCTAAGTGTGGCATAATACATTCCCCTAATAGTACTTTCCATGTCTTCATCAAGCAATTTTTTGATTGCATTTGCCATAACAAGATATTGTGCAAATGTAGGTATCTTTTTTACACTATCTGGACTAACTTCGATTTTTTTATCACCTATTGTTAGCATTCTTTTTTCATCAGACCAAACAGTATTGTCATACCCTACTTTTGGTATATTTAAAATTGGCATTTGTCTTTGAATGATTACATCTTCAGAGATCTTTTTCATTATTTTTTTTATTGTGTGTATAACTTCAGTTTTCTTTTCAGCAGACGACAATTATGCAATAATTATCTTATTTTTCCCTTATTTACTCTTCTCTGATTTTGATAGGAATCTAATGTAGGTTGTATGTCAGTTGATCTTATTTTTTGTTTATCATCTATTTTGTTTATCATCAATTGTTTAGTAGGTATATTTTCTAATTTTTTTTCAGAGCTATTACTATTATTTTTAGGATATTTTTTTAAACCAATGTTTTTTTTATGAATTGTGTTAGATCTCTCTTTTTTTTTATTATTTAAATCAGAAAAAGTTTTAGAAAACTTGCTTTTATGTATATCCTGATTTGCATTAGTTGTCGTCTTTGGGACGTCAATTTGTCTATTATTATTATTATTATTTTTGGGTGATTTGCTCAATATATTTGACTTTTCTTTTTTCTCTGTTTTTGGATCTTGTTGAGATAAGGATGATAAATTCGGTTTTGATTCTGAAGGCTTATCGTGTTTAACAATATTGTCCTCTTCGACGTCGTTAACATTTGATTTTTTTGTCAAATGTCTTTCTATTAATAAAGAGAATGATTCATTTAATTTTGAGTTCTTAATGCCAAGTGATTCTGTTATTGCCTCTACTATAAATGGTAAATAATGTTTATACAATTTCATTTTATTTTCTGCTTCTTTTATTTTCAACTCCTTTCTTATCTGAATACTTAGTTTTCTATAAAGTTCTGAAAGACATGATTTCATATAGGATTTTAACTCTCCTTCAGATGCAATACTTTCTTTGCCTGCAGTTTTGTATGGAATTTTTGTAGAACAAATATGAAAGAAAATATGAATGGGTAAAACTTCTATAATGCGCTCTCTTTTTGAATCTTTATTTGTAGAAAATTGCTCCTTAGCTTGTTTTTTGGTAATTCCCATTTTATTAATTTCTACTTCAGATACTACTTCTCTTGCTACATCAGATCCTTCATCATAAAGAAGAGGAATTTTGTTGGCAAATCTATATAATTTAAAAGAACTTATATCTCCTCCATACGCCAATCCTGTTTCTATTATGGTAGGCCTGTTATTTATTATTCCAATTCTTGATGTATATGCGGTAAGAACAGGTTGCAATATTTTGACAGAAAAATTGGATTTGGATGTAGTATTGTTATTATTATCTTTGATGTTCTCATTATCCGTTTCATTGTCTATTTTTTTTGATTGAGAATTTGCAATATTATTGTCATTATTATTAATGGATGGTAAAGACTCAACTATATTTTTACTGGAAACTATTGTATATTCAGACATCATTCCTATAGTAAGGATTTCTTGTCCAATAGGACTGAGATGATCAGTATTAGGATTCTGAAACTTTGTCTTTTTGCATATGTTTACGATTTTTATAAGATCATGTTCGCTTAACTCTGTAGCCGAGTTCTTTAGATTGGAATCTAATTGTGCCAAAGATATTATTTCTTTTGCCTTTTCATATGAAAGTTTTTGAAAAGAGGTGCACAAAATTTTTGACAAGGTTATTTTTTGCCCTGCAGACTTTGAAATAGCTTTTTTTAATGTTTGAAGATCCATATCAGAAGGGTGAGGTAAAATTTCCATTGCTGGGGCAGGCATTATTGAAGTACGCCTATCAAAAGTAAAAATCCCATCATCAGTTTCAAATGTTATATGAGAATAAGGATTTACAATACTTGTTTGAGTGACATAATCATAAATCTTATTTTTAGTAATAGGTACAAGTCTAGCCCTTAAAATAACATTTATTTTAAACCCTGAATTGCTTTTAATAATTGCTTCAGATCTGTTTATGACTTTTTTTAAAACAATAGGCTTATTAGTTCCAATGTCCGTTCTAAGTTCAAAATAGTATTCATCTGCTTCTTCTATTGACTTACTCCAAATCTTGATTGGAAAATCGGTATCTTTTGTAGAAAAAGCTGCGACCATTTTTAACCCTACTCCAAAAAGCCCTCGTTGTTGTTTTTCCATGTATTTTGCAGATGTTAAAAAAGAACAAACAGCAACAGGAAGTTTATCTGAAGTTATGCCTGTTCCATTATCCTCACAAGAGAGCATCCATAAATCATTGGTTTGATCAAATGTTTTTAACGAAATTTTTATTGATGGTAATATAGAAAATGTTTCGCAAGAATCAAGAGCATTTTCTATTAATTCTCTTACTGCCATATACAGTATACGCTCGCCTGAAAAACCTGCTAAAGCCGAATTATCTACAAAAAATTCGGATTCTGCCTTTTTGCTATATATTATTTTATGTTTTTCCACATTGCTTGAAGGTGATTGTATTGTGTTTTGGATTTTTTTCTCATTAGACTTTATAACTGATGCGACAGATTTAAGAGGTTTCAAATATTATATATATATAAATACCTTATTTGATTTAATCGTTATTTATCTATATTAGATATAAAAAAATTTGTTATAGTTAATCTATTTGTGAACCATATGGAGTAGAGGCATTTTTTAATTCTTTGATTGAATTTGGTAATATTTCTATCAAATATCGTTTATTCTCTTTTTTTACCACAACATAATCAGAACCTGTTCCTACAATACATGATTCCATTAAATCTTTAATTTTCAAATACTTTAAAAATTAAGGCACATGTATTTTTGGTTTTCTCTTTATTTTTATTTCTGCTTTAAAAAAGTATAAAGAGTTTATAAATTACATATATGTTATAATGGATGCAAAATGTCTATATTGTAACAGTAAAGCAAATTTTGATATTGATATAAATAAAATAATATGCACCAAATGTAATATGGAAATAGATTATGATGAATATATTGAAAACATGAAGGAAAAAGCATTATCCATGGCAGATGAATTCCAAAACAATTGGAATAAATATTAGTATTAATCCATTTTATTGATTTTATCATTTTAGGTCACTGTCAAAGGTGGCAAATTATTTATCTATTTATATAAAGATTTATTTAATAAAAATAAAAATATATCTTTATTATTGTTTGAATTTAAAATATAAATAAAATAATGAATCTAAATTGCTTGTAGGAATCTTTATCTTATTTTTTATTAAATAATTTTTAAAGTTTTAGCAAGATTAATTAAGGCTAAAAATTTACCTATACTAGAATTTGGTTGAGTTTAAAGTAGTAATTTCGGATTCAAAAGGAAATAGTACTAGTCAGGAGATTAAAGATAAAGGGGCTCAGCCTTTATTAGGTGCTAAAATTGGTGATATTATGGACTCGGCAATTTTTGGATTTAAAGATGGAAAAATAAAGGTGACAGGGGGAAGTGATAAATCTGGGACCCCTATGCGTTCAGATCTTCATGGAGGAGTAAAAAAATATATTCTTATGACAGACAGTGTAGGAGCAAGAAATTTAGATCCAGGTGAAAGAAAAAGAAAGTTAGTAAGAGGAAATTTAATTACAGAAGAAATATATCAGTTAAATTGTCAATTAATTGATTCATTATTACCTAGCAAAGAACAGGCTGAAACTTCTAAAGCAGAAAACAATCAATAGATATATACACTAGAATAACAATATAAAATTTTTTAAAGTTCATTTAACGATTCAATAAATTTAAAAGAATTAAGTAAATTAATATTTGAATTAGAAAATAAAAATAATATTGCATTGGAAGGATACTTTACCTGAATGGTATATTCAAAAATATGGATATCAGCCATGTATAAATATTGGTACATCGGGACATGTAGATCATGGTAAAACTACTTTAATAGAGTCTATTACAGGTGTTTGGACTAGTGGTCATAGTGAGGAGCTAAGAAGAGGAATTACTATTAAAGTTGGTTATGCAGATGCAGCATTTTACAAATGCCCAAATTGTGAACCACCCTTTAATTATTCAGTTCAACCAAAATGTAGTTTATGTAATTCTGATGCTGAATTATCTAGAGTAGTTAGCTTTGTAGATTCTCCTGGTCATGAGAGCTTGATGGCTAATATGCTTTCAGGAGGTGCTTTAATGGATGGAGCGATATTGGTTATTGCAGCCAATGAAAAAGTTCCTCAACCTCAAACTAGAGAACATCTATTAGCATTACAAGTATTAGGAATAAAAAATATTGTTATAGTTCAAAATAAAGTAGACTTAACTGAAAGAGAAAAGGCTATTGAAAATTACAATCAAATTTTAGATTTTGTAAGTGGAAGTGTAGCTGAAAAAGCTCCTATAATACCAATTTCTGCTCAACATAAAATAAATATCGATGTGCTGATTGAAAACATTGAAAAATATATACCTACCCCTGAAAGAATTAATAACCAAACTGGAATAATGCATATTTTACGTTCATTTGATATCAATAAACCTGGAACACCTATAAAGAATATAAAAGGAGGTGCGTTAGGTGGAGCACTAATTCAAGGAGAATTTGAAACCGATAGTGAAATAGAAATTCTACCTGGTATTTATAATGAAAAAAAGAATAGATATGAACCAATTTATTCCAAAATTGCATCATTAGCAACTGGGGCTGGAATAGTTGATAAAGTAAAACCTGGAGGATTAGTCGCGATTGGCTCAAAGTTAGATCCGTCTTTTATTAAAAGTGATTCTTTGATAGGATCTGTTATTGGAAAGCCAAATACATTGCCAGAAACTGTTGATGAAATACCTATTGATATTAATTTATTTGATACTGCAGTAGGAACTCAGGATTTAGTAAAGGTTGAACCAATAAAAACTAAAGAAAATCTTAGATTGAATATTGGAACTGCAGTTACAACAGGAACCGTTACAAATTCTAAAAATCAAAGAATTGAAATAAAAATTAAAAAGCCTGTTTGTTTGATGCCAAAAAGCAAAGTTGCAATAAGTAGAAGAATAGCAGATAGATGGAGACTGATTGGTGCTGGTACAACTGTATAAATAAAATGAATATTATTTCTGATACTAGTTTTTTAATGATTTTATGCTATGAGCCAATTAAAAATATGACTTTTTTAGAATTTAAAGTCGGAAAACCAATATTTTTAATTCATCCGTCGATTATTAAAGAATTAACACAAATAAAACAGAAAGGCAATATAAAAAGATCAAAAATAGCAAATTTAGCATTAGAGATTATAAATAAAGAGATAATAATAAATAAAAATTTTAAATATTTGGATGATAATGGTTATTATGACGACGACGACGACGACGACGACGAAGAAGAAGAAGAAGGACTTGATGTAGATTCACATTTACTTTTATTATCTATTAAAAAAAAATGCCCTTTAGCAACAATTGATAAAAATTTAATGAAAAGAGCACTAAAAAATGGAGCAGATATAATAACTTTAAAAAATAATAAAATAGTTTATATGCATTCAAAAATTAAAGCTAAGCAAATTTAAATATACTCTAGTTCATTTTTTGATATGTTAGAAGTTGATGGTACAACTATACAATGGAATGGACATGATGGCTATAGATTAAATGCTGACAATAAAATAATCTATATTGATCCTTTTAAACTGCTTTCAGAATATAATAATAAAAAAGATGCAGACTTGATTCTTATTACACATAACCATTTTGATCATCTAAGTACAAAAGATATTGATAACATTATAAATAATAATACAAAAATAATTTGTTCATCTGAATGTATTGAAGTATTGCATAAAAACTATAACAAAAATGAAATAATTGATCTCAAACCAAACGATAGCATAAAAATTGATAACATAAAAATAGAATCTATAAGGGCTTTTAATACCAATAAAGACTTTCACCCAAAAGAAGATAACAAAATCGGTTTTATTTTAAATATAAATAATTTGAGAATTTACCATACAGGCGATACAGATATTATTCCAGAGATGGGGCAAGTCAATCCAGATATAGCATTAGTTCCAGTTTCTGGTACATATGTAATGACAGCTGAAGAAGCTGCTAAAGCAACAAATGAATTAATAAAGCCAAAGAAAATTGCAATTCCAATGCATTATAATTCAATAGTTGGCTCAGTTAAAGATGCAGAAACATTTTGTAAAATGGTGAATGTTTGTAAAACTATGATGTTGGAAATAGAATAAGTCGAGTTGAGTTTAAATTAAAAATAATTTTGATTATGATAAAATAAAGAAATATTAAATAAGAAATATCAAAAAAAAATAGAGGAAACGTGTAGCAGAAGATGTCAGAGAAAACATTTTTAAAAGTAGGAAAAGGGGAAAACCAAGGTGTTAAAATAAAATATTTATTAATAATTGCAATTTTATGTTTATCTTTTTCAGTTGCATTTATACTAAGAGCATATCCCATCAAATACGGGTCTTATCTAAACGAATTTGATCCATTTTTTGATTTTAGAGCTACACAATATATTGTAGATCATGGGATAGGCGCATATTTTCACTGGCATGATAATATGTCGTGGTATCCTGAGGGACGAGATGTTGTAGCCACTTCTCAATCTGGTTTGCATATTACTGCAGCAGTGCTTTATAAAATTTTTGGATTCAATATGTCATTGTTGGATTTTGTTATCTGGTTTCCAGTAGTAATAGGATCTGCTTCAACAATCTTGATGTTCTTGCTGGTCCGTTCTATAGCCGGTAAAAACGTTCCTGGTTTAATAGCGTCTATTTTTTTTGCTGTTAGCCCTGCAATAATTCAAAGGGGGAACCTTGGTTGGTTTAAATCAGAACCATTGGGAATTTTTTATGGTTTAGGGGGAACATATCTGTTTGTCTCAGCATTAAGGGAAACCCGATATAAATTCTTAATTCCAAAAGCAATTTTTAGTGGAATATTATTGGGATTAGCATTAGCATCATGGGGTGGTGGTCAATACTTTGTTATTCCAATAGCAATTTTCATATTAATTTTAGCATTTGTATCAAATGATTTAAAAAATCCTTTATTAGTGTCTGTTCTATTTACAATATCGATTTTATTAGTTTCATTGTCTTTTCCAAGACCTGGAGTATCTTTTGTATTTGGATTACCAGGAATTTTGTTGATGGGTAGCACTGCATTTTTAGCTGTAGCAACTTTTGTCAGAAAAAAAAGCTCCGAAAAAAAAGCTTTAAGGAATATTGCTATAATATTTGGAATTTTTATTGTTATAGGGTTCGCAGTGATATCTTCTGGTATATATAAATCGCCTTCATTTAGATATCTTAATGCAATAAATCCATTTTTATCTTCACAAAATAGTTTGGTTCAATCAGTTGCAGAACATTCTACACCAACAATTGTTGATTATTTTAAAGAATTCTCTATTTTGATAATATTTTCAGGGCTTGGTGCGTGGATTGCTTTTAAAAATAGGTCTAATCCTATGATGATTTTGGCATTAATAATAGGCTTAAGTGGAATTTATATTAGTGCAACTTTTGCTAGATTACTTGTATTTGCATCTATAAGTATAGTTATACTTTCGGGTATTGGAATCTATGATATAATAAGAAGTATAACATCAATTAAATCAAATTTCCAAAGACAAAGTTCTGGATTAAATCAAAATAGCGAGAAATCTATAATGAGTCAATTAAAAACAAAAAAACATTATTTTGTATACATTGCATTTTCTGCTATTTTGATTTTTATGATAACTATTCCAATGATATATGATAGCAGTTCAAATTGGATAAGTTCTGCAGATGTTCCTACATCTATTGCTAATGGAGGTACAAGTTACAGAATTACAACAAACGATTGGATAGATGCTCTTAACTGGATGTCTAAAAATACACCCAAAGATTCTGTAGTGGCCTCTTGGTGGGATTATGGGTATTGGATTACATCTCTTGGAAATAGAACCTCATTAGCAGATAATGCTACTATTAATTCTACAAGAATAGAATCAATTGCAAAAATGTTTATTAGCCCAGAACAAGAAGGTTGGAAAATAGCTAATAATCTAAAATCTGATTATATTGTAATATATGTAGTCGGACAAAAACTACCTGCATTTGATCCAGTATCTAAAAGTCCTCTTTTTGTTCTAGGTGGCGGAGGAGATGAAAGTAAAAAGCACTGGTTTATAGCAATAGGAGGTTTTGATGAATCGCAATATTCTGAATCTGATTTATCTACCCCAAAACCAAAGTTTTGGACTACTCTTCTAGGTCATATGATGCCTTTTAAGCCTCTTGGATATTATGATCCAAATGCCGGTGTATTGTCGCCTACATATCAACCAGGATCTACTCCATTTTATGTAAAGGATATAAAATATCCTAAAGGAAATTCGTCACAGCCGCTTACATTAGCTTATGCATCAAAGAGCTTTGAGAGCGATACCCCTGGATTATTTTTTGGTGTTTTGATTTACAAAGTAAACCATAACTTTAATTTTGACAATAATACTCAAAGCAATAGTACAAAAAACTCTATAAATACCAACAACAACAAAACACTATTATCAACATCAACAGCATCAATAAACTCCACTAAATCACAAAAAGCGTTGTTGCTTAATTCAAATAATAAATCTAATATTACAAACACTAATAACATATTTTCAAGCAATATGACAACAAATAAAACTAATGTTAGTGCAGATATAGAAACAACGCAAGGTAATATTAAAATACAATTTTTTCCAAATGACGCCCCAAATCACGTACAAAATTTTATAGACCTGGCTAAAAAGGGCTTTTATGATGGTACTGTTTTTCATCGAATAGTTAAGGGTTTTGTTATTCAAGGCGGTGATCCAAACACAAAGAACGATAGTAATAAGGGATCTTGGGGAACAGGCGATCCAGGGTACAAAATAGATGAAGAATTTAATAATATTTCTCATGCAAGAGGAATAGTCTCTATGGCTCGATCGGCAGATCCTAATAGTGCAGGTTCTCAATTTTTTATTGTATTGAACGATTCAAAATTTTTGGATAATCAATATACCGTATTCGGTAATGTAACGCAGGGAATGGATGTTGTGGACAAAATAGCCAATCTACCTACTAATGCAATGGATCAACCTCTAAATCCAAGCTTGGCCAAAATAAATAAGATAATAATCCATTAATTTTTTAATAAAATATACTTTCACGATTAAAAAAGGAAAAAGAATTACCTATCTTCTTATCTTTTATCTATTTAGTATTAATCTGTAATAGATAAAAGGTAACACTGTACTAATGTCTGCATGGATGGTAATTTGCTTGGCCTCGGAAGTTACTTTTCCCCAAGAAATTGCTTCTTTAACAAGTGCACCACTTAAACTTCCGTCCCACTCTGATGCGGTTGTAACATAAACAGCATAATCTAGACCTCCTTTGTATTGGTTCCACCATAATGTATGATGTTTAGAGATTCCCCCTCCCATCATAAATGCACCTGTAATTTTAGAATCAAAAATTATTTCAGATAATTTAGTTTGATCTTTTAATATATCAATTTTAAAGTCCTTATGATTTTGATTAAATAGCCAAATCTGATTTCCAACGGCTCCGTCCACAATTCCAGGAACAAAAACGGGAATATCATTTTTAAAAGCCCAAAACAAAAATGAAGTTTCATTTAATTTACTGCCTATATATTTGATAATATCAGAAGGCGAAAATTCTTTAGGATTTTTTGTTTTGTTATATAAATCCTGTAATATTGGTTGAATTTTACTTTCAATCAATGGCCCATAATTTTCATTTGGAACAAGAATATTTCCTAATCTGTGTATATTTTTTTTTAAAAGAAAGTTATCATCTAGATGAAAATCACCTTCATAATAAGAAGAAAAAGATCTGGCAATATCATGATCTAATGCTCCACAAGTTGTTATAATACAATCAAACATTTTATTTTTAATCATATCGCGAACTATTCCTCTATTTCCAGTAGAAATAAGAGCTCCAACAAATGACAAAAATTTTGTACAACTTTTGTCATTTATCATATTTTGAAGAATAGTTATACCATTTGCTAGATGTCTTCCCTCAAATCCACCAGCTTCATTCATAAATGCAATGATGTTTTCAAACTTTGAGGAAGGCTCAATATCATAATCCTTGACAGTTTTTGATAAATGGTTTTTGAAATTAGTTTCTATGTTTGTATTTTTTTTGATAGGATCCAATAGGATTTATGTAAAATTTTTATATTAAATACATTACTTATTATGATTGTAAAATCTATTTTAAAATATAATTAATATATATAATCAATTTCTAATAAACGGAATTGAGTAGTAATAGACATAGTTTTTCTGGAAAAAAGATAGATCCTCCAGAAATATTTGCAGATATGACTGTATCAGAATTGATAGATCTATTTGGGAAAACAGGATATAATGCAAGAAGGTTGGCAGAAGCTGCTGATATCATGATAAAAATGATTGAATCTGATGCTACAGTATGTTTAACAATTGCAGGAGCAATGACTCCTATAGGTTTTGGAAAAATAATATCGTCAATGATAGATAATGGATTTATTGACTGGATCGTTACAACCGGTGCAAATGCTTATCATGATTTGCATTTTGCATACGATTTGCCTATACGACAAGGCCACTTTGATGTTGACGATGATATTTTATATTCAAAACAAATTGTTAGGATTTATGATGTCTATATTAAAGAAAATGAAACGCTTCAATCTCAAGATGAGATAGTACAGAAAGATCTTCAAAACATATATTTAAAAAATAAAGATATAGACATTGGATCTACTGCAGATCTATCATACCTACTTGGAAAAAATACGTTTGAAAAATCAAAATATCCTGAAAAATCATTTATGGTTTCTGCTTTTAAATCTGATGTACCAGTATATATTCCGGCCATTAGTGATTCTTCAATTGGTTTGAACATGCTGCCTTTGATGTTAACTAAAAAAATATCTATAAGTATTATTCAAGATATTGCAGAATCTGCAGCTATCTTATGGAAAAGCAATAAATCTGGAGGAATAGAATTAGGTGGAGGTGTTCCAAAAAATTTTTTCCAGCAAACAGGACCTGCCCTTTATCAAATCTTGAAAATAAAGGAAGGTGGTCATGATTTTATTATCCAGTTAACTGATGCAAGGCCAGATACAGGTGGTCTTTCAGGAGCAACATTACAAGAAGGTAAAAGTTGGGGAAAAATCAAAACTTCTCATAAAGGAAATGTAATTGTATATGGTGATTCTTCCGTATATTTTCCAATTCTATGTGCAAATTTATTAACCAAATGCAAACCACGAAGTAAAAAAAAGATTTACAAGAATAAAGACAAATGGGTTGAAGAATTAAAGCAAAGTTTTCTTAAATAGATATTAGATCTTGCACAATTAGAATCTGTCTACAGCATCCATAGATTTTGTGTTTAGTTCTTGCCTAGTTATAGCGATTCATTACCCTATAGTTTACAAGGCCAGATACTATATCTGATATCTTGTAATATCTAGTAGTTTGTTTCTATGCACATCTGTGCAAGTATTCTATACTTTTTCAATCGACAAATGGTATGCTCTATTACTATTCTATTTTTATTATGTTGCAGATTGTATTCTTTTTGTTGTTGGGATAACTGTAGCAAGTTTGTTTTCTTTCTATTAGGTAAGGATGACGTAGTTGTTGTCTAAAATTCATATCTATACCGATGTATCCTAAATCAACTACATTAACAACTTGTTTAGGAGTTACAGGATGATTCCTTTTATAAATATCATAATCATATTCCTTCTTCCTTTTTTATAACCTACTTTATGGATGAAGAACCTACGATTGTTAATCATCATCTGGTCTTTACACCCTGCATTTTCTCCTTTCCTGAATTGTATATTTTATTTCTATTAATATCTACAGGTCTTGTTGGTTTCTGTGTTGTTTTATGTACAATCTAAAAATACAAGAAAGCCTGCAGGAAAATGTTGTTCAACTCCTTCAAAAGTTTTTGACCTTTTTGTTATACCATATATTTTCTGGAATTGGTAAACTGATTCTAATGACAGTGGCTGTTCTATCTTTTGAACATCTCTGCATACGTTGCTCTGATCCAACTCAAAGAGAAAGCCATCAGATAGAGTATCGGTTATGTAAAGGCGATAATACACTAAATTATTAGAATCTGTCTTTAACATTCATCTTAAATCGTCTGCCTTCTGCACCAAACTTTCTTTCTATAACAACTTTTCTTTTGATGGATGATAAATGTTGTATCTTATAATCTTCATAAATTTGGATATCCTTCATTATATAGATATAATCAAACTCTTGTATTGTTAAACCGGTGAATGATTTGAAAAAGCAGTAGTGGATTTTGAAACAGACTATATATGAAAGCAATCAAATAACAAATTAATATCGGAGCTTTTGGTCATAAAGCTGTTTAGTAGCAATTGTGCATTATATGATTATATCATGAGATTTGTTAATTTGATGACTATTTTATTTGCATCGTCATTTATAGTAGTAGTAGTAGTAGCAATAGAAAACCGAAATGCAATCTGAATCATGTTAAGTACAAATTAATCTATTTGTAAATTACCATAACATGTAACTAATAACCACTTGAATTGCGAGTCATTTGGTATCTCCTTCTTACTTTCTTCCTTCTAATGTACCGTATCGAGCAGCATCTCCACGTCAATCTTTTTTTATGAAGATGATCGCGGTTTG
>Ga0105239_10005541_pt1 | contig 14782 bp, 12 predicted proteins | sample KBSC44metaG_FD_92761 | JGI IMG/M metagenome (GOLD analysis project Ga0105239, IMG submission 92761) | Corn rhizosphere microbial communities from Kellogg Biological Station, Michigan, USA - KBS C4-4 metaG | ecosystem: Host-associated > Plants > Roots > Rhizosphere > Soil | place: Michigan, USA... | reverse complement strand
CGGCATCGATACTTCCGTCTATACAATTACATTAGTGAAAGGAAGCAGCACTCCACAGTGCTGCATCACACCTAAATTGAGGTGTGCTTCAAGGAGGTAGCTCATGCCCTACACACCAATTCTCAACATTGCGCACGTTCTCCAAGGCACGTTGTCGCTCATCGAACACACCGACTACCCGCACAAGGGGCACCCTGCGCTTGAGCACGTGAAGTCTGCGCTTCGCAATGCCCTCGCCGCAATCCGCGAACTCGAGGCCCTGCAAATCGACGCCACCGCGAAACATCTCAAAGCTGTTATGCCTTCCGACAACCCAGAAGCAAACTAAAAAACCATAGATTACAACTCACCCAATAAAAAGCCATAGATAAAAAGAAGGCGCGGCGCTCAGGGACAACACCGCCAGGTCAGATAACGCCGCCCGCCGCAGATTAGCCGACCTAGACCGCCAGACCTGCTGTGAGTTGCTTCCGGTTAGACGGTCACTCGACCGAAGGCCCTTAACGCATGGCTTTGTACTTGAGCTATCGGTGCTCGCAACGTGCCTGATCGGGATCAAGCTTTTATACCTGTCCCGCACGGTGGCGATGCGGGTTCTCGCCGAGAGATTAGGTTTCCAGTTTAGAAAAGGAGAGCCACACATTTTTTATCTTCCCCGAAAGCATCATCCATTACCAACTTCGTTCAAGGTGAAGGGAAGTCCGTGGAGCTCAATTACCCGAGCATGGAATTTCATAGAAGGGGAGAAGAACGGAACTGAGGTAGTTTATCTTTGACAGTACCCTAGGTTCAGGGAAAGGAAGGGTATCTACAGCACCTTCATCGTAGTCCGCACGTCTCGCGGCCAAATTGATCGAGTCTCAGTTCTTTGAGCGTGACAATTCAAGGCTGCGTGACCGGGAGAACCGACAGTCATCCAAATCTATCGGGGTGTCCGCGAGCAAGTTATGGTGTCGCGTTCAGCCAGGTCTCCAGCAAAGGGAGACCCGGCAACGCAGCTCGTCCCTCAAACGGGGAGTGAGGCTACCGCCCTTTGAGGCATCAGCGCACCTGCTTTGATTCGACGTGACGGGCAAATCGATCCAGGATCGCCTGCCAGCCCTGACGCTGTTGCTCCTCTGAGTGGGTATTCTCAGCATCAAAGGTCTCCCGCACGCTGACCTCTCCATTTCGGGGGAAGAACTCGACGCGAAGAGTCCTGTCACCGAACCTGCTCTCGATGAGTTGGTGCTCTACGATGCGGATGTACGTCCCTGCAAAATCGAAGCCCATACTGCCGTCTTTCGCCTCCATGCGCGATGAAAATGTTCCCCCCTCGCGCAGATCGACAGTGGCTGCGGTGGTATGCCAGTCATCGGAGGCCGCATTCCACTGCTTGATGTCTTCTGGGTTGTTCCAGGCTGCCCAGACCTCCTCGATCGGCGCCGCGATAAGTGTTTCTACGGTGACCTTCATCATCTTCTCCTATGGTGATGCTGAATTCATGGAACGGCTATTTTGGTTTGACCGGGACGGCCGCGGTCATGACAAGAGCGCCTGCAGGCGGGCGTTGCGCAGGTAGAGCGCAGTCCAGGTCAGGGCAGCGAACACGGCAGGGAAAAGCACGTTGAACGATGGCGCACCGATGCGTACCTGCGACGCGATTGCGCCCCCGAGGTAACCGGTCAGGAGAAGAGCGCCAAAGATGGCTGTTCGAGGAACGAAATAAAGAACGGTGCAGACCAGGAGTGCGACGCCGATGGGGACAATCGATGACTCGCGAAATCCCAACTGCAGTGTGGCTGCAACAACTGGCGCAGGCTTAACGAGTTTCATGACGGCGTCAAAAAGAAAGAACGCGCCGAGCAGGATACTCAGAATGCGCCCGGTCCAGAGCTTCCATCCAGCGGAGACAGTCTGGTGCTGGGTGAGGTTGTCGGCGGCGGTTTGTGCGATGGCGTTCATAGGTCATGTTCTCCTTCTGAACCAATGACTGAGGGAGCGCCGGAAACTCATCGGTCTGCGCAAACTTTTTTATTGATTCATTGGGGAGGCAGTTCGAGGGGGAAGCCGAAACGAGGGAACAGCCTGTCCACATCGAGAAAGCTGTTAACTCCGGCTATCTGATCGCCAGTGAACTCCAGAACAATCAGGGCCCAAGCTTTATGTTCGCCACCCAGATTGGGCCGGTACTGGGCGAAAGCTGGCCAACCAGAGGCGAATGTCGGAATCAGCCGAGAACCGCGGCATCCAGATCCGAGTCCCAGCATCCACGTCTGAACATCCTGCGGACCCTGCAGCCACAGCGAATAGGGAGGCATGCAGAACGTGACTTCCTGCTTCATCAGTCCTACCAGGCTATTGACGTCATAACTCTCGAAGGCAGCGACATACCGCTCCAGCATTTGACGCTGAGAGGGAGTCAGGTCGGCTGGTTGATCGGGGCTCCTTTTGGCCAATGAGCTTCGCGCCCGCTGCAATGCGCTGTTGACTGAGGCAACCGAGGAATCCAGGGTCTCGGCGACTTCCGAAACTGGGCACTCCAGAACCTCCGCCATCAAAAGTGCAGCCCGCTGTTTGGGCGGCAGCTTTTGAAGAGCAGCCACGAACGCCAAACGAATGCTCTGACGAAGGGAGGCTTTCTCATCAGGTCCCGCATCGGTAGCCGCAATCTCTGCGTCCAGGATTGGCTCAATCCAGTGGCTGCCAGGCTGCTGCGTGAGTGCTTCGAGTGGTGGTGCTCCGGAAGCAGGAGAACCTTCTTCGATCGGGTGGGCACGGCGGCTGCGCTTGTCCAACTCATCGAGACAGACATTGGTTGCTATCCGGTAAAGCCAGGATTTTACCGAGGCGCGCCCGTCGAAGCGGTCGTACGCTCGCCATGCACGAATCATGGTTTCCTGCACGGCATCATCCGCGTCGAACGCCGAGCCCAGCATTCGATAGCAGTGGCCCAAAAGAGCGGGCCGGTAGGCCTCAAATTGGAAGGTGTCCCCGATCACGCCAAATAGAACTATCAGAGCCCAGTATAGACGGATACTGCATGAAAGACGCAGGTGGAGCTTCCGAAGGTCGACCGTTTGGGAGCCTGTCTCCAACCAAGGTCGGTCACGATTTGGCTCGCGCTCAACAATCTGCGGTGAATGCACATTAAGTCATTGGAAATAGGCCTTCCCGCTCATTGAGCATCCTCAGTGTTCAGGTATGTGGGTCTGTGATTCTCGACGACCTTGAAGGCCCTGACAATCTTTTGCCCTCAAATTCCGCATTGTTTGAATGCTAAGTCGAGGAGGAGCACGAGGTGTTACAAGAAGCTGAACTCAGCGGGCTGCTGATTCAGAGAACAACCTCGGAGGCTCCTCAGAGACTATGTATTACATCGGACTTGATGTTCACAAGAAGACGATCAGCTATTGCGTGAAGGACGCAGCTGGTTGTGCAGAGTGAAGGCAAGATCGGTTCGACGCGGTGCGAACTTGATGCCTGGATCAAGACCCTTCCCCAACCCCGGGCTATCGCCATGGAAGCGACCATCTTCACCGGCTGGATCTATGACTACCTTCTTCCGCATGCGGAGAAGCTGAAGGTGGCGCATCCCCTGATGCTGCGTGCCATCGCTGCGGCCAAGCGCAAGAACGACAAGATCGATGCGAGCAAGATCGCCGATTGCCTGCGCTGCGATTTCCTGCCTGAGTGCCACATGGCTTCGACAGCGATTCGTGATCGGCGACGGTTGCTGCGTTATCGGCGACTGGTGATCCGGCAGGCCGTGCAGATGAAGAGCCGCATCTCCGGTCTGCTGATGGAAACCGGGGTCAGCTACAACAAGCTGCGACTGCATCGCATGGGCTACTTCGAGCAGTTGTTTAATACCAACGATGAGATCCCGGACAGCATCCGTCCGCTGCTGAGGATGAGCGGCGAGCATATCGATCGTGCCATCCAACTGGACAGGACTCTGCTAAAAACGCTTGAGCAGGATCCGATGCTGGTCGACCGGCTCGAGCGCCTGAGAACGATCCCCGGAGTGGGGCCGATCACGGCGCTGACCTGGGCTCTGGAAGTGGGAGACACATCGCGCTTCCGTACGATCAAGCAGGCGGTCAGCTACTGCGGGCTCTGCGGAGACGGGAGGAGTTCGGCAGACAAGGTCATGCGTACGCCCATCTCCAAGCAGCGCAACAAACATATTCAACAAGTTCTGGTCGAAGCTGCGCGGCTGGCGCCGCGCTACAGCCAGGAACTGGCCTTGCTCTATGAACGGGAACGGCAGCGTGGACATGGAGGCAGAGCAACGCTCGCCGTGGCTCGCAAGATGGTGGCGCACATGCTGGCAGTTGAACGACGCGGAACAGGCTTCATCCCTGCCGGCGAGTTTCTCGCCGGCAGCAGCGGTATAAGACCCTTCCTAAGAAGGTAAAAACATCAGGATTATTCGAAGCGCAGGCTGCCAGGTCCCGCAGGTGACCGGCCGGGCGACGGAGGTGACTCCCGAGGCTCTCCACGAGTTGTTTCGGGACTGGCAGAGAACACAAACTCAATCTTCTGCGAAGGCTCTTCGGAGCCCGAGGCAGCAAATGGATGTATGGATCTGCAGGTAGCAGGAACCGCGGCCGAGAGGCACAGTTGCGTAACGGCACATCCTGATCAGATCAACCGCGCGCTCTCGTGAGCGCGCCAGAAACTTCGTGCTTTTTTCTTGACAGATGACTTACATGGAGGTGGCCAACTCGGACATAACTCCTTCTTCACTCTACGATCTGCAATGAGCGGTTCTCTGGTACCCCTGTACGATGTCCATAGAACAATCCCCACTCTCCCGGTTCAATGTATTCGCATTCAACCGTACAGTGCATTCCCTTCTTCAAAACCAAGCGATGTTGCGCCTGTTTTCGTCACTTCTCCAGATTGCCAGTTTGCCGCCAGAGTCCATCAGACAGACAAGCCGCAAGCATTCCTGTGTGAACTGCACGCCGCCGAGTTTATCGAGGTCTATCAATCGAAACCGGCCCGTAGCCAAGCTCTCCTCCTTTATGTATTCCTTCTTGACTTGATGCTACGGCCCTGAAGGACGACGTGCGCAAACCGGCAATTCCCGCACATCTTTTCCTTATAGCGTAGTAATTTGGTGTTCCGGTTAATCAATCTTCAACGTCAGGGATCAATGCGAACTCATCGAGATCTTCGCTAACCATTCCTTGAAGCGAGGAACAGGAATCGCGATGATGTCATGCACTGCAAGTGCCAGCCCTGTTGAGTTTAATTTAGGCAGAAGAGCAGTAGATCGAAATGGTTGCAGCGTAACTTGTTCATAGGGATCTATAGCAGGTCCACCTGGTTCCGTCGAAGCACGTGAAAGGAAGTACTCAAGCTCTACTTTTCTTCCGTAGAACAAACCGAACTCAAACTCATCGGCAGACACTGCTTCGGTTGCCAGACCGGCGTTGACATAAGCCAGCGCACTTCGTATCTCATTTTTCCATCGAGGGGAAGGTAGAGTTTTGAGGCTTCCGGCCAACACGCACCATGTCTGGTCTTTGCTACGGAGTCGACTCAATCGTCGAACAAGCAGCTCATCTGCATAAGAATGGGCTAGAAATCGATCGAGTTCCCGCTGCATGAGAGCGATGCTCCCGAAACCAATAACGCCGGAGTCGAAAACTGCCAACCAACGAATCTCATTGAACTCGTGCCTTTCCCGCTCGAACGGCTGAATCTCCGCGACCTCGATGCCATGATAGCGCCTTATGCTACCGCCGATCTGTGCTGCCGTTTTTAATAGACGGCCTTTGTTGAAGTTGCCACTGACTAGAAGGCTGTGCTGGTTGAGCACTTCGCTAGCATCTGAAGCCGCTACAAAGACGACCTGATGGATATGCCGCTCAACGTCACTGCCGGTCAGTGCATAAAAATCAGCCAAGTCCAATTTGTTGTTGCCAGTCATCAGTACAAAGTTGGCAGATTGACCTCGAAACGAGGATGCGCTGATTCCTGAGACGAGCTGGGCGCCCGATGGAATAAGGGAGGTTAATCGCGGATCCGGGGAAGCGTACGCTTTCCCTGCCACAGCCAATGCAAACAACAGGATCTGGAACTTTCCGTATCTTCGCAATCTTTTCACATGCCCTCCAAGTGGGCCTCGCATGGGCCCTTGCAGAACTTCCGTGGCTTTGCAGCACTTGTGAACAATTGTGCGTATGTGATTTCCGAATGATTGTTGGTGATTTCGGCAAGTACTAGAAAGGGCGTGATCAAGATAGGGATGATCGGGACACTAGAACGTCATGGTCCAGACCATCCATATCAAGGAAAGAGTCTCAAGGACGCTGCGCTAACTGTGCATCTGTTGCAGCGAGACTGCATCTGATTTATGCGGCCGATTTCCTCGTCTACTCTTTTCTTTTCCTTCTTACGGTGAGCGGACCCGAGCAACTGCGAATATTCTTCCAGCAGTGCCTTACGAAGATGTATTTGGATCTGCGCGGGGATATCTATTCGACTGTCGATTAGACTCAGCGCCATCTGAAGGGTCCGCTCACCCTGCTCTACCTCTCCGCAACGAAATTGCTCTATCCCGCGAAGCGCGGGAATAGTGATGATGTCGATAGGGTCCGTCCCGATGTTGCTAACCGCAATGGCTTCCGCACGATCGATATCTTGCATTGCTTCTTCGCACCGTCGCATCCCGCATGTTGCACGATTGCGAGTCAGGTAGACGACGACTATTTCCCGTACATTCAAATCAGCTTGTGCTTCAAGAAGGCGAAGCGCCTCGGAAGCCTGTTTCTCTGCTTCTGCGTACTTCCGGTCCTTGATCAGAGCCACAGCAAGATCTCTGCGCGCAATTGTCTCATCATTGAAGTCCCCTGCATTATGGGCAAGTTCAACTGCGCGACGCAGATATCGCTCCGCTGCGTCGGGCCGCCCGGTGGCAAAGTAAACGGTGGCTATCCCATCGAGAGCGTTTGCATAGAGGCCGGGGGCGCCGGAATCGCGCAACAGGCGAATCGCATGCGAAAAGGCGTTCTCTGCGGATTCAAGGTCGACGACTTCCTTGTATGTCCCTGCCAAAGCGATCCAAAGAGCTGCAAGTTGTTGGGTACTGGCATGTGCTGCTTCCGCATTCTTAATCTGTTTTTGGATCTCTGCAATCTGCAAGCTCGGCGAGTAAATTTGTTGTGCCTGCCCGTTCACTATTGTCGAGAATGCAAGGGATGTTAAAGTCGCCATTGTCAATCTGCAGAACAGCGAGCCGGCCACAACGAATTGAATGAACAGTGAGGTAAGCTTCCCCCGCGGGTGCAATCGGTTCACATCTCCTCCGAGGTGACCAAACAGGTTGGTGGTTGGTAAGTGCTGTCCAACGACTGCTAAGATTCTGGCGAGAACCGTACATTTGAGCAATTGTCCGGATGTGATTTCCGAGTGATTTTTGAGTGATGCGCGACATAAAAAAGGACTTGATCTGGGTGGAAGGTGCTGGGAAACTTCTAAGAAGCATCCCGGAGGCATGATTTATGCCGTCATTTCTTCGCTTCGGATCTTTCGAATTGAATGTCTCGACGGCAGAACTGCATCAAGATGGGCGGAAAATACGTCTGCCTGAACAGCAATTTCAGATACTCGAAATGCTGCTTTTCGCTCGGGGTAATCTTGTCGCCCGCGATGAGATTCGGAAGCGACTCTGGCCCAATGACACGGTGGTGGAATTTGATCGGAGCATCAACGCCGCCATCAAGAAACTGCGGGCTGCCCTGGAGGATTCGGCGGATGCGCCCCGTTTTATCGAAACTGTGGCGCGACGCGGATACCGGATCCTTGTCGACGTCCGAATCCCCGAAGCGGAATCGCCGTCTGATTCGATCAGGAGAACTGTCGATGGCTCCCTAGTGGGCCACAAGGTTTCGCACTTTCGGGTGCTGACCTTACTCGGGGGAGGGGGAATGGGCCTGGTCTATAAGGCAGAGGATCTGAAGCTGAACCGCCCCGTAGCCCTGAAAGTGCTTGGCGAGGAATTGGCGTCGGACTTCTTGGCGGTACAACGCTTTGAGCGTGAGGCGAGAGCGGCATCGGCCTTGAACCATCCCAACATCTGCACCATTTACGGGGTGGAAGAAAACGCGAAACAGCCTTTCATTGTGATGGAGCTGCTGGAGGGCGAGTCCCTGCGCGAGCTTGTAGCGAGATATCAAAAACCGGGCATCGGAACGTCACAAATGCCGCTACAGCGGCTCCTTGAGATTGCCGTTCAAGTCGCTACACGCTTGGATGCGGCACACGAGAAGGGCATTGTTCATCGCGACATCAAGCCGGCCAATATCTTCGTAACATCAAGAGGGCAGGTCAAGATCCTGGACTTTGGCCTGGCAAAGGTTGCGATAAGGGAAAAATCTGCCACTTCGGATTCCCTAGAGGACGGTGAGAATATCGATTCTCAGGCAACGACCAGTCGCGAGTCATCAATTGAACTCAGCCTGAGCCGGGCCGGAACCGCGATGGGTACGGCGGGCTATATGTCGCCCGAGCAGGTGCGCGGAGAGAATCTAGACGCCCGCACCGATTTATTTTCTTTTGGTTTGGTTCTCTTTGAAATGGCAACTGGGCAACGCGTATTCAGCGGAGATACGGCAGCAATCATACAGGATGACATACTGCATCGGGCGTTACCGCCCGCGAGTGAATTAAATCCTGCGTTGCACGTGAAGCTAGAAAAGATTATTCGCAAAGCGCTGGAGAAAGACCGTGAGTTGCGTTATCAAACGGCCTCCGAAATGCTCGCCGATTTAAAGACAATCAACGCCGTCGCGCCCGAGCTGGCAACCCCAATCCCCCCGGCTTCTTTATCCCATAGTAGACGTTCGATACATCGGGGGCAGCGGGGGAAGGCCTTTGCCGTTATCGGATTGCTAATTTTCGTGGGCACCGTTGGTTTTTTGTGGCGGTACTTCCGGCCTTTCTCACCAACAGAAGTAAAGGAGCGACAGCTCACCACGAATTCCGGCGACAACCCAATCAGCGGCGCGGCCATTTCCGGAGATGGCAAGTATCTCGGGTTTGCTGACAACGTCGGTCTTCACGTTCGATTTCTTGAAACCGGAGAGACTCGTGACATCCCTAACCCAGCGCAATTTGGGGACGCTCACGTATTTTGGAGCATCCACTGGTTCCCGGATAGCACGCGGTTTTTGGCGGTCTCGCACCCGTTTTCCGGTTGGAATCGTGTGATTACGTGGGAGGCGTCCTTAATGGGCGGTGAACTCCACAAGTTCCGCGATGACGTGGAAGCCTGGGATATTTCTCCTGACGGTTCAACGATCGCGATGACCAAGGCCGATGAGCACGAATTTCGACGCATGCGCGAACTGTGGGTGATGGGCCTTGATGGAAGCAATCCACGAAAACTGCTCGATGCAGGTGACCTCGGCTCTCTTGAATCCGTCCGGTGGTCCCCGGATGGAACAAAGTTACTCTACCTGAAGCATGACGAGCCAACTCGACGATCAATTGAGATTCAAGACGTCAGAAGCAGCGCCAGCCATGTAGTGTTTTCTGATCCGCAGCTTCGCGACCTTTATTGGTTGCGCGACGGCCGTGTAGTGTATGCCATGGCTCAGAGAGGAGCGAACGACCAAACGTGTAACTACTGGGTCGCACGAATCAATGGGGAGGTCGGTGCATTCACCTCAGCAGCTCGACCGCTTACTGATTATCGGGGCGTTTGCATAGAAGACACCTCCGCAACTGCAGACAGCAAAAAACTCGTCTTCGCGAAACGATCAAACCAAGGTGGCGTATATGTCGCTGATGTCGAGACGGATGGCATGCGAATTACTCCTCCAAAGCACCTGAGCATGACAGAAAGCATGGAATCCCCAAACGGGTGGACGGCTGATGGCCGTTAAGTCGTGTTTACTTCGAATCGGGACGACAAGGTGGGAATTTATCGAATGCCTTTGAGGGGGGGACAAGCAAAGCCATTGCTGGTGGAAGAGACTGGCAGATTCGGATTCCCGCGGCCGAGCCCCGACGGAGACTGGCTGCTGATTGAGCGTTTGACCCCCGGCACGGTTCCAGGGACTCACGCGGATCTTCTCAAAGTGCCAATGACCGGAGGTCCAGAAGAATTTATTGCCAGCGATATCTCGGGAACACCTCATTGTGCAGCGCTGTCCATTGCGCTGTGCGCATACGCGAAGAAGGTGAACGACGAGCTCGTGTTTATGAGCTTCGATTCGCAACTTAAGCAGAGGCACGAGCTAGGACGCTTCAGATACCCTGATTCCAAGGGATTCTATATTGGGCGCTCTCACCAGATGCCACTCGTATTGCTATCCTCCAGGTAACGACGGGCAACATTTACCTACTCGATCTGAAGACGCACGTTCTTCGGCACATCATAGTCAAGCACTGGAACAATCTTATTAATTTGGATTGGACATCCGATGGGAAGGGTCTCTTTATGGCCAGCCTTCAACCTGGAGCCGTCCTTCTGCATGTCGATTTGCAAGGCAATGTCAAGGTGTTATGGGAGCCAGGTGGAGACCATATGATTTGGGCATTATCCTCACCCGATGGGAAGCACTTGGCAATGTCATTCTTTTCAACAAACGTGAATGTGTGGATGATGGAGAATTTCTGATATGTTCGTCGGAAAAGATCGCAACGAGGCAACCCTCGCAAACAGGACAGGAATGGATCCCTCTCCTCGCTTGCGTTATTCACCCTTAGCCATAACCATATTAAGTTTTCTTTAATCTCCCAAAGACTATGATGTGCTTCGAAAGGGCCAGTGTTCTGACCCAGTTCTTGCAGGTTGCCCCGTTTCCAGTGCGGCATTCCTACAAGGGTCAGGAATATATCTGAAGCGTTTCTATAATCCCCTCTACGTTCAGATTTGCGGTGCCGGGGGGCAGATTCCCAATCAAGATTGCAAAAGTACCGAGACCCGCAAGTGCTAGAAGAAGGTTCAATGCCGAAGGAAGAGTAATGAGGCGGAAACCGTCTCTCCCAAGTCTGTACACCTTCAATCAGCGTACCTTCACCCATCGTGCATTTAGCGATGTACCCCGTGATGCGCGAACTGCTGCTGCCATTAACGGGTGGAATTGAGTGGGTCTTCCGGTCGGATAGTCGGCAACTCGGAACCAACCATATTTTCAGGGCTAGGCCGCCAAAAGGTTATATGTCGTCGGTCTTGTCACACCGAACTCACTAGCCAGCGCAGCCTTGCTAGTACCGGCACCCTCTCACGAATGATCTGAACCCGAAGCCGATGACATTGTGGACTGGCGACCACGATAGTTGCCTGGCTTAGCTTGGCGGGATTGACGAACACGACATCTCCTGTACCTTACTGATTGATCTTGCCAAAATTCGGAGGATGGCTTTGAGCTGTGTGCAGATTGAATTGAGTCGCGAACCACTCTATGTTCTCAATTGGGTTCGTGATGCGTGGGGTGCTTTGAAGCATCTGTTCGCCACAAAGAGAACACTTGGCAGAGATAGGGATGCCATTGTCGTCATATCTTGTTTGCAGGACTGGCACATTGGACATGTAGCGATTCTATTCCTTTACGACTACGTGCATCACGTGAGCTTTTTTGATCATTCAGTCACTCCCTGCATTCGTATAATCCCGTGTATTGAACGGCGAAATCGAAATATTGTCAGTCGAGTTGGACGGTAAAGATGGTCTGCTGGTGACGTTTTCGACGGCACGACTGGCGGATTTGTGGTCGAGGAACTACAGCTAAGACCAGTTCGAGAGCGTATGGAAAACAATCACAATCCTCGAGTGAGTTTATGACGTTGATTTCAAAGTGGTGGGGTGCGAAAGCGAGTCACGGCGCGTTCTTTGGTTGATTGGCGGTGGGACATTGAGCAGCTGCGACGTGCAACAGTTGACGGCGAACAGCGCCACGAGGTTCGTAAAGTAGCTGCCGATGAGGCCAGCTCTCGATAGTTCGATACCTGACCGAACCAACTTCTTGCAACCAATGTCAGAACATCCGCCTCCACGAGGCGCATCTGTGACACCATAGCTGCCATGAGTATCCAGCCTCAATATGACTTGCTCAGCGTGCTGCGCTCGAATCTGCGCCGCATCGAGGAGGAGACTTCCCAACGTGAACTGACACCTGAGGCTAGGGAATTGAAGACTCTCCTGCTCCATCGAATCGCAATCATCGAGGCTGCCATGGAAAGTCTCGCGGAGATCATCACAAAGAACAAGGGAGAGAACTAGAACTTCTAGACACCCTCCCAGATAGTGCGCATAGGTTATTTGAATTGTGCTCAGGGTGCTTCGAGCAGTAATGCGATCTGAATGCGTCTTGAATCTCTTTGGGTATGGGATCAAATTTCCACGATAAGAGTGGAACTAGACCTAGCCAACTGCACATGCTACATCTCCATCCGTCGAAGATGCGGTCTCTTTGTCGGATCAGTGTCCTGCCCTTAAGCATGCTAAAAGTTTACTTCCGTGTCGATTCGCAAAACATATTGAATCTTAAACGGTATTACTTTGATACCAAGGAGAACTGGCGGCACTCAGCGTGGATTCTCAAACTGAGTTAGTTACAAAACTAGAAACCAAAAGTTGCAAGCCTTTCGTTCCACCCGGTGGAGCAAAACGTGTGGTAGCCTTCGGCTAGTTATACCAATCATCTAATCCATGTCGAACGAAGAAAGGGCTCCTAAGGAACCCTCCTCCTAGGAGCCGTTTTTTGTTGGAACTGTTACCCATCCACCGCGCGACGCAGCGATCACGTACATGGCCGCTCCGATGATATTGATCGCAAACAAATCTTTTGCTCTCAAGTTCCGGGTTGGCGGTTACTTGACTGCAATCCCCGAAAAAGCCTTCCAATTCGATCAGTGAGTGACTCGGCATTGTGCTTAGCGAATAGCCGCTATAGATCGGCGACCCCACGCTCGTTCCCGGATACTAGGCAACCCAACCACTTCGTATTCGGGGATTTCGGACCATTGGATCGGGTCGCGATCAACTCGTCACATACCCGTCACGAAACTTTCGGGTGCGTATCTGCTCTGATTAGAATCTACTGATTCGCCGAATGGAGCCATCGTATGACCCTTGAACGAGCTGTGTCAGGCTTTCTTCTGCTATTGTCTTTGCCGAGTGGGATAGTGGCTGCCCAGGGAACGACGCAACCTGAAAAGCCCAAACTCGCCGGGAACATTTTCAAAAATGTGCAGGTGCTGAAGGACCTTCCCGAGCAACAGTTCTGGGAGACGATGTCCTTCTTCACTGACTCTTTGGGCGTCAACTGCGAGCGCTGCCACGAAACCCCATTCGAAGCCGATAAGAAACCCGAAAAGATCAAGGCGCGACAGATGATCCGGATGGTCCTCGACCTGAATGCGCGCTACTTTGACGGGACCCGCAAGGTGACCTGCAACAGCTGCCATCGAGGAACGACCATCCCGCTGGATGAGCCTTCCCTCGATGCGCACCGCTGGATGGATTTCGGCCGCGCTGAAGGCCCGTTGCCCGACGGTGCAGCCTTGATTGCGCGCTACAAGAGGCTGACAGGCGTTTCTGCCGCTGCGGCTCTCCATGCCGAGCGCGTCTCATACGAGATGACGATATATCTTTCTGAGGCTTCTCCAAGAAGGCAGAACACCGAGCTCACTATAGCCGCGCCCGACCGCTTTCGCATGAGCACACGCAATGATGCGAGCACCCGGGAATGGATTCGCGACGGAGCCACCGGCTGGACCCATGACGCCGATGGCTGGCAAGCGGTAGACGGCAGCAAGATGTTCGACATATCCAGTGAAGCCTCATCGTTCAAGTGGGAGAACTTGAAAGACGTTACCGATCCGAAGAGCCTCAAGATGGACATGGCGCGTGGCCGCCAAGCCACCGTCGTGGAAGCCAGGGACCACGGCGAGCGGGTGTGGCTGTATTTCGACAATAAAACGGGGTTGCTCCTCCGGCGCAGAGCATTTTCCCCTTCCTATTTTGCGGACTCCTGCTGGGACATAGAGTACGACGACTACAGACGAGTGGGCCCAGTGGTGCTTCCGTATCTAGTTCAGATCCTTAACCCCTCCGGCAATGGACTGACGATTCGCAAAGTCAAAGAACGGGTCCTGGTGCGAAATCTCGACGCCCGGCTCTTCGCAAAGCCGGACGGCGTAGCCCAAAATCCAGTAAGGTCAGAGTAGACGGTGATTGGCCCCGTGAGGCCTAACTGCCCGGCCTGTGAGACTATTTTGGACAAGGAACTTACGTGTGACCTTCGACATGTTCGTGCAGGAAATGCTCGCCTGGTTCCCATTTCTTCGCGCCAAATGTATGGCGTACATGGATGAAGACGAGCCATTGGCGTATATTGCTTTGGGCTGTGTGTTCAATCCGTGGCTCGAAGAATCTCTCAATGCTGGAGACGTTGCCAACGTCACTAAAGCTTGCAAATTCCTGGAGCACGCTCTCGTCGAGGGCAAGAGTGACGATCGAATCGAAAATCTCATAGCGATCGAGATTGGAGAGTGGCTCCCAGAGGTGAAGAAGAACAAGCTTCTACTTTCAAATCTCGGGCCGGAAACTCTTAGCGCATGCAGTTATCACATCAGCCGACTGCCCGGAGAATAGTCCTGCCCACCATCGGAGTTGAGAGCGAGAGCAAGTTCTTGCTCTCAAAGTCACAGTTGCCGGTTACTGGACACTTGACGTCTATCTGAGCGGTATACTCGGGTAACGATCAGCGATCCGTGCGGAGAATCAGTGCTCTACAGATGGAATCAAATCGATCCGCAATCTGGTGCCATTTTAACT
>Ga0105239_10005539_pt1 | contig 14783 bp, 14 predicted proteins | sample KBSC44metaG_FD_92761 | JGI IMG/M metagenome (GOLD analysis project Ga0105239, IMG submission 92761) | Corn rhizosphere microbial communities from Kellogg Biological Station, Michigan, USA - KBS C4-4 metaG | ecosystem: Host-associated > Plants > Roots > Rhizosphere > Soil | place: Michigan, USA... | reverse complement strand
GCTTAATTAAAAATCGCTACGTCGGGGGTACCGTTATTAGGCAGACGCACGAGCTCCGCGAAAAGGGGATGCAACTGAAAGTGAATCCGTTAAAAGATATTTTGGAGGGTAAGCGTGTCATTGTGATTGATGATTCGATTGTCCGTGGAAATACCAGTCGTAATCTGGTTAAAATGCTGCGGGATGCCGGCGTAAAAGAAATTCATATGCGGATTTCTTCAGCCAAGGTTAAGCATCCATGTTTCTACGGTATTGATATGTCTAGCCCAGCTCAGCTGATTGCGAACCAAAAGGCAGATACAGAGGCGATTCGAGACTTTTTAGGTGTTGATACCTTAGTTTATTTATCGCCCGAGGATATGGTGGAACTGGCTGGAAATGAGAATTCCTGTGCAGCCTGTTTTACGGGTAAATATCCTGCAGGTGTTCCTGCGGATCCCGCTGAAATTGGTGCTTGTTAGAGAGACATGCCCCTGACTGCATCCGTCATTCCCATGAAAGAGGAATGACGGTAGAGGTCTGTTAAATAAAGGTTTTTTCGTAGCTGTGAAGGTTATGAATACTGCCTTCGATTTGTGCTGCGGGGGTTCTGCGTTCAAAGGGTAGCTGACCCGAATAAAGCTGTTCATGCAGCTCACTTAAACTACGGGTTCCAATGTCCTGTAATGCATGTCTTACTCCGTGAACGAGGTAAGGCATCAAGCGCTGGATTGAACCCTTATCGGCAACCGAACCACTGACCCCTTGTGCTATTCGGATTTTATCGCCCTCACTGAAGTAGCGTTTTGCACTCCCCTTTTTCATTGCTTCAGGAGAACCCATTCCTCGATATTTTTTAAGGCGAATACCATCTTGATAGAAGTACTCACCGGGTGCTTCTTCTGTTCCAGCCAGCATAGAGCCCATCATAACGACGGAGGCTCCTAAGGCGATTGCTTTTACGATATGTCCAATACTGGAAATACCGCCGTCCGCAATAATAGGAACCCCTGCTTCTTTAGCGTAACGGGCCGTTTTATAAACAGCTGTGGCCTGTGGACGACCGCATGCCATTACTTCCTGGGTAGTACAGATTGAGCCGACCCCCATGCCGACCCGAAGACCGTCAACACCTGCATCAATTAAGCGCTTGGCTTGAGTAACCGTGACAATATTGCCCCCAATGACTTCCAGTTTGGCATATCTATCTTTAATGTAGCGAATCATTTCTAACTGGTAAATGGAGTCACCTTGGGAGGAATCCAGAATTACTAAATCGAGACCGGAGTCGACCAGTCTATCCAGGCGTTCCCGATCTTCCGGGCGGGTACCAATGGCGGCTCCAGCCAATAGGCGATTATTTACGCCATCTTTTGCCGCTAAAGGATAATCTCGGTTCTTCTTTAAGTCATTTCTGGAAATGAGTGCAACCAGCTCGCCTTTAGCATTGACGATGGGTAATTTCCCTTTTTTGCTGTGCCGCAGAATTTCGTTGGCCTCATCCAGGGTACACCCCTCTTGAGCCACAACCAGATCCTGAGTCATAACCTCAGAAAGGGGAATTTCTCTGTTAGGAATAAAGTCAATATCACGGTTGGTGACCATACCCAATAACTTGGAGCCCATTTTACCGTTTTCCGTAATAGGGACACCGGAGTAGTTATAGGTACTTTTAATGGAATCAATATCTCGAATAAGGTGTTTCGGGCTGAGGGTAACCGGATTCGTAATAAAACCGTTCTTGAAGCGTTTTACTTTGAGTACTTGTTCGGCTTGTTCTTCAGGCGAGTTATTGTAGTGAATAATTCCCATCCCGCCCTGAAGTGCCATATTGATAGCCATATCCGCTTCGGTAACAGTATCCATCGGAGAGCTGACCATCGGTACATTTAAGCATAAGTTTTTACTGACACGGGTCACCAGGTTCACATCGTCAGCGGAAAAATTAATATGTCCGGGTAAGAGAATAAAGTCATCGTAGGTATATCCGGCCCCATCAGAAAAAAGCGTCTCTGCACTCGTTCCATCCAGCAGCATATCAGCCTTATTTCCTGGGTACGAGGAATTGTGAGAGGCTGAATCAGCAGTCATTTTATGATGTCCTTTCGGAAAAAGAGCGGGACGGAGGTGAGAGAATAATTTGGCAGGAATCTTAGCATAAATAGGACGATGTTTTCTACGGGTGCTTTTGCGCTACAATACCTACTGAGGTTAGTTTTGGTAGCTTTGCGTTTTCTTCAATTTCCTTAGTATAAGGCTGCCCTGATATTAACTGATTTTGCGTGTTATAACGATTTTCAGAGTGTTTTGTTTGGAGCTTTCTTCAAATTATGAACCGCTTGTTTTGGCATAGGGTATTATCGGGTCACGAATTAAGAGTCACTTTGTTGATGAGTGCTTTGCTGATATCAACTGCTTTTGCGTTTGAAAACGCTGATAGTATTCGTATGGCTCGCTTTGAGCAGCAGTTTTTTGCGCGAAGTTATCCTCAAGACAATTTGGAACAGCGGCTGAATCGCTTAGAAGATGTTGTTTATGGTAAAAATCAGCCGGGTTCAATCGCTAATAGGATGTCACGACTTCTTCAAGCACTCGAAAAACAGTATGCACCGATAAAATTACCGACTGCAAAACATGTGAATCCTGTTTCTGATTCGACCGATTATTATCCGACAGTCACAGCCATAGAACAGGCTGTGTTCAAACAGACTTTCATTCATCAACCTATAACGGAACGTCTGTCTCGTTTAGAAACTCAAACGTTCCATATGACGTATTCCCGCAATGCGAATTCCGAGCGGGTGGATCGCCTTGCTGAACATTATCCGAATGAAGTTAGAATGGCCCGAATTGCCCAAATTGCACGGGAACGTCAAAATGTGACAAAACCTCGTACTGATATCAAAACTATCCCACCTGTCGTTCAAAAATTACCTCCGATTCAGTTGGATTCTCACAGTTTGGCTCAAGGGGGTAAGCCGGATAAACACCGGATCTTTTTTGCAAGAAAAGCGGATAATATGTCAAATAACTCGAAGACAGAGCAAAGTCAGTTTGATGTAGGGGCTTCCCAGGGACAATCAACGCAATATAGCCAGGAGATGATGCAAATGCTCCCTCCCCAGGTGAGAGAACAAATGGGACAGCATAAAACTCCTGAAACTCAGCAGCGAATTCCAGTGACTACATCGCCTCCTTTACAGCAGCAGGAGCAGAGGAATAAAGTGAATACTACGACGGTGAGTCCTCCAACGCCAGGTTTTCTGGGTGTTCCGCTTCAGTAAGCTGAGTGGTATAAAATTATGACGGCGATTTTAGCCGTCGATATCGGCAATACCGATGTTAAGTTTGGATTGTTTACCGGAGGCCTGTTAATTCAACTTTGGCGCCTCGAAGGTTGGCGAAAACTAGCCCCTCAACAGTTGGCTGAGGCTTTAAAACAGACATTGAATCTTGCAAAGGAGCCCTACAGGCTACTTGTTTATAGCAGTGTTGCTCCTGAGCTTGATGAACTGCTGAAAAATTGTGTAGTGGAATCGGGACTTCTTTCTAAAGAATGCTTTTTGGATGCGAATCCATTTCGACGGCCTTCTGAAACTGCCCATCGTCTCCCTGTTGATTTTTCTCGTTATACCGAAGGGCAGTTAGGGACAGATCGCTTGATTACCACCTGTGCAGCTGCGATGAGGTACCCCAAACAGCCCCTATTGGTGATGAATTTTGGGACGGCAACCACTTTTGATTTGTTGGATGCTCAAGGGGTGTATCAAGGGGGTGCGATAGCACCAGGTTGGCGTATTTTTAGCCAGGTTCTTCACGAGAAGACCGCAAAACTGCCGCTTGTTGATTTTAGTGATAAAGCTTATCCTGACATTGTGATTGGCTTGAGCACGGTTGCTTGTATTGAAGCAGGCTTGGGGATTGGGTATCGTGGCTTATTGTTGTCGTTAATCCGTGTCTTTACTGAAACTGTGGGGCAGAATTACCTTCAAATAGTTACAACAGGTGGTTTGGCTTGCGAGGTTGCTCAAGTTTGCGGTTTGGAAACAATTGAAACGCATTACCATTCAACATTACTTCTAGAGGGTTTAGCGGGTATTTATAATACGTAATTAATTTTCAATGGCTAATTTAAGCAATCGGCCTATTTTGATTGTTTTTATTTTATCAAGTGTGTTTTACATTTACGTACCTGCCTAATTGGCCAAGGTCAGTCATGCCCTTGTTCAGGAGGATAAGAGATAGATGGCGATTAATCGCAACTATAGCTATAATCCGGTAAATTACCCGCCTTCGGTGGGTAATTCTCGAAGAAATCCTTCTGTTTTTACGGTAGGAGCCTCTTCTGCCTTTGACGTGGGTGCTACAGGAGCAGTTGGAGGCTGTGGTGCGGCAAACGGTGTTACCAACCCGGCTGCTGATCAGACCTTTATGCCGACGAATCTAGCGGCAGATGCTACGGGTCAACCTTCAGCAATGCAGCTCATTTCAACAATTGTTTCTACCTTGATCTCAATCATTCAAAGCCTTGGAGCTGGCAGTACAACTACGGGAGGCCAAAGGTCAGCATTTGCTAGCGGTGACGGTCAGTATAATCCGGCAGATACAACGAATAATGACTTTACAGATCCAGGGACTGTTACGGAAGGTAATGGAGCTCCAACGGGAGTTATAAACGGTACAACGAATCCAAATCAAAAAGCGACCTTAGATCAAAGTTTGTCTAAAATTGCTTCTGATCCTGATGGTTCAAAACTGATAGCTCAGGCTAAGAAATTAGGCGTCACTATTAAAGTGGGTGATCCTGCAGCAGCAGCAGCGGGTGCCGGTGCCAGAGATCAAACTGTTGTTGAATGTCCTTTCTGCCAGCAAGCCGCTAAATTACAAGCTGCTGGTGATGTCCAAGGCGCGGCCAAAATAAGAGCCCAGGATACCCGTGATGCTGGACAAAGTGTTGCGAAGGATGGAACTGTCCAAGTAAACGGTGTTACGTTAAGTGACAATAAAACGGGCCAAGTTACTGTAGTTGTTCGTGATCCTTCTAATATCAAAACGATTGCGCACGAGTTGGTCCACGCCGTAAGTACTCAAGACGGTAACTCTCAGCAAGAAGAGGGTATTGCGGATGTTATTGGTTCTCGTGTTGCCAATAACGTAGGTGATAGTAAAGATGCTGTTCAGGGAACCGATGAGCAAATTTATATTAATAAACAACAATATTATCCAACGTTGAATAATTCAAATAATATCCGACAGACGTTAGCAGCTTTGGGAATTAACGTTAGCGTTTAGTCTCGACTTATATTTTTTCATTAATTAATACTGGCTTTCGTTATTAATGCGGGTTTTTCTAACTAATACCAGTTTATAGAGAGCAATTCAATTCAGTAATCATAAGCAATAATTCCGAAAGCGGAATTATTTGTAGAGAGAGCGATGAATGTCTATTAATAGTTTTACTCAATCCTTGATTTCGCCAGTATGGACGCAATCATCATCCAGTAATTTGGGAACTAATTCAATTGGTTCGGCTGGCTTAGGTGTGCAACTTCCATCTTCTTTAATGGGTTCTCAGGATACAGGTTTACAAAGCGCATTAGCTCTTTTAGGACAATCGGGTAGCCCAAGCATGGGCTATAATGGTGCGTCTTCCAGGACAGGCGGCAGTAACGGCCTGACAAGCTTATTTAATTCAACTCCGACGACCAATAGCTTTACAGGGACTCTCACTAATCGGGCACTCAGTTCGCAATCAGCAGCGGGTTCTTCATCCGGCCTGGAGGGGTTGATGTCGATGGTGACAAGCTTTATGCAAAATCCAGGTACTGTGGGTATGTCTACAGGGACTGCAACACAGCCTGCTAGCAGGACAGCTAATAACGGTTTGGCGCAAACGCTTGGTTTTGGAAATGCTAATTTAGTGACAGCACCTAGTACTACCGACCCAGCTACCCAAAATGCTCAGTTGAATCAGAGCTTAGCTGCAATCTCAGCTGATCCTGATGGAGCCATTCTGCTGAACCGTGCCAAGCAATTGGGCGTATCCATTCAAGTAGGTGATCCTGCCGTTGCCGCAGGTGCGAATGACGTAACTGTCAAAGGTGATGGCCTAACTGATAATTTGAGCGTTGCGAAAGACGGCACTATTATCGTCAATGGCGTTACCCTGAGTGATTCAAACGGGAATATTCGTGTTGTAGTTCGTGATCCGTCCAATATTAAAACGATTGCCCATGAGCTCGTTCATGCCGTCAGTACGGGTGACGGTAATTCCAAGCAGGAAGAAGGCATTGCTGATGTTATCGGGTCTCGCGTTGCGAATCGCTTGGGTGGTACTGCTGTGGGTGGTTTAACGGGTTCCGATGAGCAAATTTATATTAATAAGCAGCAGTATTATCCGAATTTGCCGATTACGAATAATATTCGCCAGACTTTAGCAGGGCTTGGATTAAGCGTTAACGTTTGAAAAAAATTAAAATTTTTGACCTGAAGTTTTGTAATCTAAAACGAGCTCCAGTTCTCGTAAAAATTATAGGGTTCTGAAGGTTCTCGCTTAATAGCAGGAGCGTTTTGGGGTGCATCGTTTAATTTAAAGGGGCTGATTGATAGCTGTTCATGAACTTTGCTGGGAATGATTACGGGCGACAACATAAATGGGCTATTATGGCCAGAAGCGGGTTTAAAAGCTGGTGATAGAGGACTTCGTGGTGAGAAACTTAAATCAGGAATATTGCTATTTGAGGAGGTTCCAAATAATTCTTCAGCAGGAATAGCTTTTCTTGCGCCATAACGTCGAGGGAGAGACTGTGGGTAGATAGCCCGTGTCGAGATCAGTTTACGAATTTGTGGGGAATGCTTACGCATTTTCATACGAAACATATGACGTGCCATAGCCTTATAGACTGGAGGATTGTCGGAGCGTTTGCTTTTAGGTTTTTGAACTGAGATTTCGCTCTTAAGTGATAAGATCGATGCTTCTAAAGAGCGTTTCTGGGGAAATCGCTTTCTCCAAAGCTGACTTAACCCTTTTGTGAGCTGAGATAAATTATAGGGGCTTTTGGATTTTAAACCATGCTGTTTTGAAGGTTCTGCTGCTGATTTTTGAATTCTTCCATGGACATGCCGTACCTTGACCCGCGCGCGTGATGATGTCTTGAATACAGTTTGTGGCCTGAAAGGTGTTGGAACTGATTTATTAACCATAATGGGATGATTACCAAAAAATAAATAACATGCATTTAGCGAATTTTATTTTCGTTCTAATGTATGAAGATGTAAACATTACTCCAAACGTTAACTTACTTAAGTTAAGTCTGAAAAATCAGTTTATTGTTCTTCGAAATAGGTATATTCCTTTCCAGCATAGTTGCGTAGAATAGTTTTACCCGGTTCCCGGTGAACCACGTAGTCTGGAGAAACCGGAATTTTGCCGCCGCCACCAGGCGCATCAACCACATAGGTGGGAATTGCATAGCCAGTCGTATGACCGCGAAGGGCTTCCATAATTTCCAAACCTTTATCAATGCTGGTTCGGAAGTGAGATGTCCCTTGTACCGGATCGCATTGGTAGATGTAGTAAGGGCGGACCCGGAGCATTAAAAGCTTTTGCATGAGGCGTTTCATAACCTCGGGATTATCGTTTACACCCTTGAGTAGGACTGTTTGGCTAAAGGTGGGAATTCCGGCATCCGCCAGGCGATTACATGCCTCTACAACCTCAGGAGTAATTTCGTCCGGGTGTAGGAAGTGAATGCTCATAAAGAAGGGATGATACTTTTTGAGCCGATCGACCAAATCTTGTGTAATTCGTTGCGGTAATACGACGGGTACCTTCGTTCCCATGCGGACTACTTCAATATGGGGAATGGATCTCAAATTGGCAATAATTTGTTCCAGACGCTCATCTGACATGACGAGCGGATCTCCACCGGAAATAAGCACATCACGCACTTCGGTATGCTCGCGCAGGTAATCGTAAATCTCTTCAAATTCAACTTTGTGTTTTCCGCTGCCCACCAAACGACTGCGTGTACAGTAGCGGCAGTAAACTGAACATGTTTCGTTGACTAAGAAGAGAACACGGTCAGGATAGCGGTGCACTAGCCCGGGAACAACCATTGCACCGTCTTCTCCACAGGGATCAACCATTTCGCTCGCAGACGTTGAGAACTCAGCCATCCTGGGAATAACCGTTTTCCGTATTGGATCGTTCAGCTCATAAGGATTAAGTAAATCGAGATAATAAGGCGTAATTGCAAAGGGAAGGTTTTTCCCGGCGGCCTGGAACGCTTTTTCTTCTTCAGGTGCAACACACACATATTCTTTTAAATGATCGAGATCGCGAATGCGATTCCGAAATTGCCACTTCCAGTCGTGCCATTCAGGCTGTAATTTTTCAACTGAATAATTTTTTAAAGCGGCAGCCGAAATAGAAGGTTTGCTTAATACGCATTTAGACATAGTTTGTCCTTTTACACTTGAATTCTTTTTTCTTCGATGTCAAAGACATCAAACAGAACACGAACAATCGCATTTTCGGGAAGATTATCAGCGATATAAGTTTCCATGTATGCCTGCGTTGCAGGGGGTAGATCTTCCATTCGTTTATCCAGCCACTCGTTATTCCACAGCATAATTTGCTCGGGATCTTTCGGCTTAGCGTGCTTCTGAATCCATTGTCCAGCAGCATCGTCGGAGGCTCCTGTGGCCACAAAGGTTTTAAACTCGTCTGCTTTAATGTCGCTAAATCCTAAAAAGTGACGATCCAAGCCGCAGTCAAAGTCATAATCACCTTGGGTTTCGGCAATCACAGCACGGCATTTATCGAGCATTCGTCCCGCAAGTACAAAACCGCCTAACAAGGCTCGAGGGCTTCGGGGATAAACCCGGCTTAAATCGAGTGCTTTATTGTTTTGGGCGTCAGCTTGCTTTGGATTGATATATGAAAAGGCTTTCAAGCGTTTTTCCTCGATATCAAAAATATCGAGGGCCGAATAGACAATCGTACCCTCGGGTAAATTATTATGTATGTAGTTTGTTAAACGGCCCTGGAGTTCCGGATTGCAATCACAAACCCGAAGGCAGCGGATCTCGTTGTTCCATTGCACAATTTGGGAATCATTCTTTTGAGTGGCATTCTCTTTTAGCCATATCGCGAATTGATCGTCATTTAATCCTTGTGCAACAGCATTTTGAAATTGTTCCGGATCAATTCCAGAGAACTCGAAGAACAGGCGATCAATTGAAGAGCCATATTTATAAGCACCCATTGTCCCATTTACAAGCGCTCGGCATTTATCGAGAATGCGAGCGGCGAGTACATAGCCACCAAGGGTATGCCTGGGACTACGAGGATAGGTTTGAGTTAAATCGAGAGCCAAGTCTTTGGATTGGACGACTGTTTCCGTTTGGGTTGGAGACAGGGGTGATGGGACGTGGGCCGACATGCAGAACTCCGAGAGTATTGAATGGCAAGGTTGAATCAATTTATAGTAGTGCTAATGAGACAATTACATCTCATTAGCACTAAAAATCTTAAGAATTTATTTGACGGTCATTCTTTTTTCTTCAATATCATAGATATCAAAGAAAAGGGCTGGCCAAATCCCTTCAGGTAAGCACTCGGGAATATAGTCTTCCATATAGGTTTGAAGCTTAATGTCGAGTGTATTCATGGTTTTACAGCGCCAATCGTTATTCCATTGAATCACTTCTTCTCTGGATTTTTGCTTGGCGTTTTTCTTAATGAACTCCCCGACTTCTTCGTCACTTGCACCGGTAGCAACATAGTCTTTTAACTCGTTGGCATTCACACCGGAAAAACCAAAGAAAATGTTATCCAGGGGGCAATCAAAGTGGTATTCACCGTTGGTACCTGCTAATGAAGCCCGACATTTGTCCAGCATGCGTCCTGCTAATACATAGCCGCCAATCAGAGCTCGAGGGCTGCGCGGAAATTCTTTCGTTAAATCGAGAGCTAATCCCTTGAGCTTTTCGGAAACTGTTGCGGTTGTCATTGTTTTCTCCCTCTTTTGTTAATTACGATAGTCAGCAACAAAATTTAAAGTCGCCCTTCTTCCAGGTCAAAATAGTCAAACAGGCATAAAGCCGGTTTTAAAGGCGGAATCTGTTGAGACATAAAAGGCTCGAAATGGGTTTGAAGTTCAATGGAGAGCTTGTTAAAGGGCATGCTTCGCCACTGATTATTCCAATGAGCAACATCGTTAGGATTAGTAAGCTTAGAATGTGCCTTAATCCACTCCGTTACCTCAATATCAGAGGCACCGGTTGCAACGAGTTCTCGAAATTCTTCAGATCGAATGCCCGTTGCGTCTAAAAAAGCGCGATCAAGTCTCGAATTTTCCAGACAACGATACTCACCGGCAATACGACTTAATTCAGAACGACACTTATCAAGGAGACGGGCTGCAATCACATACCCTGCCAAAGTTTTCCGGGGGCTACAGGGCGGGTTTTTTCTCAGATCTTTGCTCAGAGCAATAAGCGCTTCAGAAACGTTCGATGTTGAAGAAGCCATTAAACCAAAGTATCCTACGCTTTTGGGAACTGAGAAGGAGCAATACTGTAGCGCTATCCTAAGTAGGTTCAGATTACTTTATAGTATGCTTTCTTTCAATTACACCTCTGACTAGTGGCACCGTTGATACTTGGTTTCTTCAAGGATATTTGCAAGGGTTCTTTCGATAATTTCAAGAAAATTATCCGAAATCCTTTGCCCAAGGACGTTTAGGCACTGAGCTTCATCCGTGTCAAATGACGTGAACGTGTACGCTGTGGTCACCTTAACAAAGGTTTTTCTTTTGACATGCTAAAAATGATTGCTTTGGATTTGGATGGAACTCTCGTGAACGAGGATCTGAAAATTTCTCCCGTTGTCTTAAAAAGCTTGCATCGAGTGATTGCTGAAACTTCAATCAAGGTGGTTATTGCAACGGGTCGTATGTTTCGCTCAGCCTTACCCTTTGCAAGAGAAATTGGTGTGACCGAGCCTTTAATTACATACCAGGGTGGGATGGTTCGCGGTGTCGAAGAGCCACATCCGATTCACTTTCATGCACCGATACCTTTAGATACGGCGCAAGACGTTTTATCCATGCTCTTGGAGCAAAAGTTTGATGTGAATATTTATCTTGATGATCAAATGTGGACGCGTCCTGATAATCAGTTTGCCACCTTATATATGAAGACTGCAGGTATCCAACCTCAATTTGCACCTGATCTTTTAGCCCGTTTAGATAAAGCTCCCACTAAAATGATGGTTATTGACGATAGTCGTATCGATTCTCTATTGGAACAACTGGAAGAACGCTACTCCAGCAAGCTGACTTATTGTCGCTCTCGCTCTAATTTTTGCGAAATTATTGATATTTCAGCCTCGAAATGGAATGCTGTGAAGGCTTTAGCAGATGAATACGGTATTCAAAGCAATGAAATTATGGCAATTGGGGATCAGGGAAACGATTTATCGATGATTCGAGGCGCTGGCCTGGGTATTGCAATGGGCAATGCACCGGATGAGGTTAAAAGACAGGCTCGATTCATAGCTCCATCCATTCAGGATGAGGGTGTCGCGGTTGTTATTGAACGCTTTGTGTTTGAGCAAGGCGGTGATATTAATTCAACACCTCATCCCAGCCTCGTAAACGAGGTGTAAGTAATGATGAACGATAGCGCACCTCTTTATCGTATTGGTCAAGGATATGATATCCATCGTTTAGTGCCGGGTGAGCCTCTCTGGGTGGGTGGTATTCAAATCGATTGCCCGGTCGGGAGCTTGGCTCATTCCGACGGAGATGTGATTCTACATAGTTTAATTGATGCTTTACTCGGCGCTTGTGGCTTAGGAGATATTGGCGAATTCTTTCCTCCCAGTGATGTTCGCCATGCGAATCGTCCCAGTATTGAGTTTTTAAAGGAAGTGCTTCCTTTATTAAATGGGGTAGGTGCTTCTAAGGCTTCTTATCAGGTGGCTAACGTCGATATAACCGTATTTTTGGAAAAACCTTCTCTTAAATCCTATAAATTGCGTATTCGGGAATATCTTGCGGCTGTGCTAAATAGGCCTTTGGATTGTGTAACAGTAAAAGCAAAAACGGCGGAAGGCTTTCCCCCTATAGGTACCCAAGATGCTATTGCAGCTTCGGTTACCGTCCTTTTGACTCGATCTTAGAGGCAATTCTCAAAGTTGAAATCTTTTTATTTCTGAAGACTGTCTATTAGACAAGTGGTTAATATTTTTATCTACAATCGGGGAATATGGAATCCGAAAACAACTGGTAAAGTAAATTATTGAAAGAAAACAAGAGGAAAGTGTTAAATTTAAGTTTAATTGGGGAATAAAGGAGATAATACGAGTTCAGTATTTGTAAGTTATATGAAAGGAAAACATATCCAATGATTTCCTGGCAGCTTGGTTTTGTAACCAATAATAGAAAACATACCCGTCCGTTTTAGTTACTTATCTGTTCGATCCAATTTTTGTTATTTATGTAATTGTTTCCAGATAGAACATAGGAGTTCTCGATCCATGTCCTTATCTTCAAACGTTGAATATTCTAGTTTGAAAAGAAGAGGGGGTACTCACAATTGGGGTGGTGTTTCCTCACGCGATCTACTTGATACAGAATTATTCGCTGATGACTCTCAGGAGCTTAGTTATGAAGGCATTCTACATCCCAGCGCATTGGGGGAGGCTTATTCGTTAGTTGGTTTGGAGGAATAATCTGAGTTCAACTTTCACAATTGAATAGCCATAAAGTGCACCGGTTCTTAAGGAGCTGGCGCACTTTGCATTATAAGGAATTTTTTATACATCAGCTGGATATTTTTATGAGAGTATATATTTATGAGCAATTTTTAACATTTTTAAACTTTATTATTTCGTTCGTTCATTCATCTACACAGGATTTATTAAAATGCGGGTTCAATCTCCATCCTTTCCTAAGCTAAGCTCCTATAAAGTTCCTCAATTTGGAACAGGTTATGGGCAGGGATCGAGTGATAGTCCTTCAGGTGCAGTATCGAACTTGCATACTTCGGTGCCTGTGACAAATGCTCATGTACAACAGGCTTTAACAGGACAGATGCTTTCTTTTGCTTCAGGCTCTGGTCCTAATAAGGGTTCAAGAATTCTTACTCGTTCTCCTAATTTACCACTTCCAGAAGTTCCTTCTACAGTTGCTGTTGTAAAAGATGAGCCTATGGTTTCTATCTCTTCAAAAAAGTCTCCAGAGTCAGGTGGTTTTGTAATAAGTACACCAGCTAATTTCAACTCTAAAGATTCAAGGGCACGTGCTAAACAGCCTGTAAAAATAAGTCGTCCAACAGTTAAAACTGGACCGAGAGATGGCGTTCAAAAATCAAGGGCCAGAGGTGCTCATCAATCTACAAAGCCTTCTCGGTTATCAACCATGACTTTAGCTAAGGATGCTGGTTCTGTTCTTCAGCCTAGAGCGCTTTCTCCATTCTCGCAAGACGAACGAGATACAATTGAAAGGCATGGAATTAAACCTCCTATTTCATGGTTACGAAAACATATAAACCAGGCTCGTAGGTTGCGATCAATTCAATCTCCAAGAAATCCAAATTTTAGACCAGCTCCAAAAGATCCTCGTGACTACAGTGATAGAGATATTGAAAATTCCCGTTCCACTTCTAATGGAGTTCGGGCATCTTACTCTCAAAAAGACGATTATTCAGAATCTGAATTAAAGAAAAAAAATGCTTTTCAACATGTTGATGAAATCATAGCAGCACTTGATCAGCTTAATGCTCAGCGAAAAGCATGGAATACACTTCCTTCGAATGAACAAGAGAGACAAATACTCTCAGGAGAATGCTTTGAAATTGGGGAAAAACTTCAGGAAAAAGGAGGTCTTGTGAAAAGAGCAAAAAGAATTGCAAAAGCTAAAGTTCGTGGGAGCCTTCAATAAAAAACAATTTAAAAATGTTCTGAAATGAAATTGAGCTATACAATAGTATTAAAGTATAAGCTTGGTTGTTATTTTGTTTCATCACCGAGCTATTGAGAGGCAGGCAAATACAATAAGTAAGAGGGTTGTATGGGAGTGAGTGGTTCGACTTCAAAGAGTAAAACCCCCGTTTTAGCTGAACGACTTGCTGCGTATGCCAGCCAACTTCATTTTAAAGACTTACCCGCTCCGACAGTACTAGAAGTGAAGCGACGCATTATCGATTCTATCGGCTGTGCCCTGGGTGCTTTATTTGTAGGCTCTGAGCCTGGCAAAATTGCTGTAGAGTTTGCCCAGTTCTCGAAAGCTGAGAAGAATGGCGCAACCGTTATTACAACGACTCACCAAAACACGCCAGATGTCGCTGCTTTTGCGACGGGTGTTTTGTTTCGTTACCTTGATTTTAATGATACCTACCTTTCTAAAGAGCCTGCCCACCCCAGCGATAATATCGCACCTGCCTTGGCCGTTGCGGAATCGGAAGGTCGTGGCGGAAAAGACTTAATTACCGCCATTGCCCTGGCGTATGAGATTCAGTGCCGTCTTTGTGATGCGGCCAGTATTCGGTCACGCGGTTGGGATCATGTCACTTACGGCTCCTTTTCGGCAGGGCTTGCGGCGGGCAAGCTGATGAATCTATCGCCTGAACAGCTGGTTCATGTACAGGGCCTGGCTGCGACACCTAACAATGCAATGCGTCAAACCCGGGTTGGGGAACTTTCAAACTGGAAAGGCTGTGCTTTTGCGAATGCCTCTCGGAATGCTGTTTTTGCTGCGATGCTTGCAAAACTGGGAATGACAGGACCTTCAGAG
>Ga0105239_10005536_pt1 | contig 14786 bp, 7 predicted proteins | sample KBSC44metaG_FD_92761 | JGI IMG/M metagenome (GOLD analysis project Ga0105239, IMG submission 92761) | Corn rhizosphere microbial communities from Kellogg Biological Station, Michigan, USA - KBS C4-4 metaG | ecosystem: Host-associated > Plants > Roots > Rhizosphere > Soil | place: Michigan, USA... | reverse complement strand
CGCAGGATTTTCAGCGATATGAAAATCTTATAAAAGATCATTCCGTTACTCAGCAGCAATACGAGCAGGCAAAAGCAGCGAAGGAAACAGCTGAAAAACAATTACAGGTGCTGCAGGAACAAAAAAATCAGGCTGCGCGTCAAACATCAGCGGTAAGCTCGCAAAGCAATGCGACCGGTACTCAAATCAATGTAGCTAATTCAGCGATTAAACAACGTCAGGTAGATGTAGATGATGCAAAACTTACGCTGTCGTATGCAGTGATAACAGCTCCGGCAGATGGTGAGATCTCAAAAGTGAATGTACAGGCCGGACAATTCTTACAGGCCGGTCAGGCGACCTTTAGCATTGTGCAGGGAAACGATATATGGGTAGTGGCCAATTTTAAAGAAACCCAGTTCGACGATCTGCGCATCGGACAACGCACCATTGTAACCGTTGATGCATTCCCGGGTCATGATTTTGAAGCAAAAGTGGCTTCCTTCTCCCCTGCCACCGGATCACGCTTTGCACTGCTGCCACCCGACAATGCCAGCGGCAACTTTGTAAAAGTTGTACAACGGCTACCGGTACGAATAGAATTTACCGATAAACAGGATTCTTTGGTACAACAACTCCGTGCAGGTATGAATGTGAACGTGGATGTACACGTGAAATAAGAAACTGAATTAAATATGGAACAACAAAGCCTGGTAGAATATGGTTCACGAAGGGTTATCATCACCATCACAGCAGTGTTTTGCGCATTGCTCGAGATCATAGATACCACTATCGTTAACGTGGCGCTGAATAATATGAAAGGAAGCCTTGGCGCCACCTTAAACGAAATTAGCTGGGTGATAACCGCCTATTCTATAGCCAATGTAATTATAGTACCTATGACAAGCTGGCTTTCACAGCAGTTTGGACGGCGTAATTATTTCGCCGCATCGGTGATGATCTTTACCGTTGCCTCTTTTCTTTGTGGTAATGCAACCGGTATTGTTGAACTGATCACATTCCGCTTTATACAGGGGTTGGGTGGTGGCGCCCTGCTGGTTACTTCACAAACCATTATTACTGAAAGCTATCCGCCCGAAAAAAGGGCTATGGCCCAGGCTATTTATGTATTGGGTGTAATAGTTGGTCCCACATTAGGTCCGCCATTGGGTGGTTATATTATTGACCATTATGCATGGCCTTATATCTTTTACATAAACATACCGGTGGGTATTATCGCCGCACTGCTTACCCTGCAGTTTGTACGAAGCCCGAAGTATGCTGAAAAGCGGCCTGCAAGTCAGGTAGACTGGCTGGGCATTTTTCTGCTTACCGCCGCAGTAGGTTCCCTTCAGTACATACTTGAAAAAGGTCAGGAAGATGACTGGTTTAATAGTAACCTCATCGTCACACTATCGGTTGTTGCCTTCCTCGGCATCTACTGCTTTATATGGCGTGAAATGGTATATAAATACCCTATTGTGGAATTAAAGGTATTGAGAAATGGTAATCTGCGCATGGGTGTAATTCTTTCCTTTATACAGGGCTTTGGTTTGTTTGGTTCTACCTTTATCATTCCCCTGTATACACAAACCATTCTTGGCTGGGATGCTACACAATCTGGTCTGCTGATGATACCCAGTACCCTGATGGTGGCTTTTATGATGCCTATAGTAGGGCAAATGATCCAGCGCGGTGTATCACAGAAATATCTGATTGCGGTAGGCATGGCCGTATTCTTTGTATACAGTGTGTTCACCTATAAGATCATGACGCCGCAAACAAGCGCCGATGATTTCTTCTGGCCGCTGATGGTGCGTGGTGTGGGACTTGGGTTATTATCAGTACCCATTTCAACCATGTCGCTTTCCACATTAAAAGGCGCCGAAATAGGTCAGGGTGCTGCCTTTTCGGGTATGATGCGTCAGTTGGGTGGCTCCTTTGGCGTAGCCCTTATTTCAACCTATTTATCGAGAGATATTATAGGGCATCGCAGTAACATCGTTCGCAGTTTGGATATTTATAATCCTGCCGTTCAAAACCGGATAAGAAGTATTGCCGCCGGCATGCAGGCAAAAGGTATGGCGCCGAATGTTGCTCTCAAAAGCGCTTACCAGATGATGGATGGATCAGTAACGGTTCAGTCAACCATTCTTTCCTACATGGATATCTTTTTATACGTAGGCTGTATGTTCCTTGTGTGTGTACCATTCGTACTGATATTTATAAAGAGATCAAAAGCGAAAGTAAGCATGGCCGACGCCGCGCATTAATAAAACTAAAAACTTCAGTCGCCTATGTCGACAGTAATTGTAGTTACTAATTTTTCAACCTCTTCGAGGAATGCACTGGAATACGCATGTTCCTTTCTGCATAATGCGCAAACAAGGCTGCTGCTATTGAATATTTTCAGTTTTCCCTCTACTATAAACAATGATGGTATTGCCATAGCTGCTTTGGCTGAAACATTTGCCAATGATGAAAGAAAATTACAACGGGAGTTAGAATGGGTACAGGAAAACTATCCGGCTATAAATATTGAATCTGAAATGGTAACCGGTGTTTTTCTGGAAGAATTACAAAGCAAGATCATCGAGGAAAAGGCTGTGCTGGTTATTATGGGTACTGCCGGCAATTATACTGATCTGCTTTCATGGGATGCGAATATCATCAATTCATTTGTTGACCTGTTAACGCCTGTGCTGATCGTTCCGGCGCAGGTGAAATTTGAGCCGCTTCGAAAAATAGCTTTTGCCTGTAATTATTATCGAACGAATCTGCAGGTACCGGTATCTATGTTGAGGCGGTTAATACAATTTACCAAAGCCGAACTGTTTGTGATAAACGTTGCATCTCCGCAGGAGCTGATCACCGAACAAGCCATACAAAATAAACGGGTGCTTAAGGAAAGTCTGGCCGATTTGTCGCCTGTATATTACGAACCTGAATTTAACAACGTTATTACCGCCATAGATAATTTCGTGGAAGAAGAAAGCATCGATATGCTGTTGGTAATTCCCACCCGTCACGGAATATGGTATAATATCTTTCAAAGAAGCCACACAAAAGGGCTGGTATTTCTTAACCATATACCTATCTTATCGCTGAGGCAGGAGGAGAACTTTTTGTAAAACCCACCCCTTTCTATCCCTCTGCATGTGTTACCCACTGGGGCCTCTCCCGGGAGGGGATGCAGCCTCTGTTTTCCATGACGAAAAACGTCAGGTATATCCCCTCCCGGGAGGGGCCTTAGGGTGCTGCACCTGATAAAAGCCTGAAAGGGGTGGGTTTCTTCCTGCCAAAATTGCTTATGCAAAAGCCATTTTTATAGCACCTTACAATGGGGGTTTAAATAAAATTTGTGCTTATGAAACCATCCCAACCTACCAATGCGCTTTCGCGCCGTCAGTTGCTTCAACGTATTACGCTTCCGGCGCTTGCAGTTGCAGGGGCTGCGTTGCCCATTGTGCAGGCACAGGCAACACCTGAACCGCCCCATACTACCGGTGACAAGGCAGCAGGCGCCCGCACATATAACGTTCGTGATTTTGGCGCCAAAGGCGACGGCCAAACCCTCGATACCGTCGCTATACAGGCAGCTATCGACGCCTGCAGCAAAGACAATGGCGGAACTGTACTAATACCCGCCGGCGACTTTATCTGTGGCACCGTAGAATTAAAATCGAATGTTACCCTGCATCTTTCTGCCAAAGGCCGCTTACTGGGCAGTACCCGCCGGGAAGATTATTCGGCAGGCAAAGGTGTTCCTCAAAGCAATGGTAATATTGTTTTCGTATATGCAGTAAATGCAGAAAACATAACAATAGAAGGCAAAGGCTCGATTGATGGGAACGGACAGGCATTCTACAACGGCAAAGGCGACAATACAGGCCCCGGCCAACGTGGCGTTGGTGGCAACTTCGACCGACCACACCTGATCGTATTTTATCAGTGCAGCAATTTTGTAGTACGCGATGTTCTTCTCACCCGCAGCGCTTACCACTGTTTTCGCATTCTCAAATGCAAACAGGTGCAACTGGATAGTATCAGAATTTATAACCGCGTTAATAAAAACAACGATGGCTTTCATTTTAACGACAGCCAGTATGTTCACATCATCAATTGCGATGTGCAGTGCCAGGATGATGCCTGCGCCCTGTTTGGCAGCAATCAGTTTGTAACAGTTACCAATTGCAGCTTCAGCACCCGCTGGTCAATCTTCCGATTTGGCGGCGGCGATGCACAAAATATTGTAGTAAGCAATTGTTTGATCTATGAAACATATGGCTGTCCGGTGAAGATCAGTTCGGGTAAGGCCAGAATTGAAAACCTGAGCTTTTCAAATATCGTGATGCGTAATGTAACGGGCCCTATCGGCATTGCATTTACCGGCGTTAATAACAACAATTCGGGTAATAATAACAACGAACCTGATACATCTTCTTTTGTTCGAAATATTTCCTTTAACGGCATCAGGGCTACGGTAGTGGAAAAACCGGTTAATCATCCTGATATTCCCTTTGATGTAAAAGTATTTGACGGAGAAATTAATTCATGCATCACACTGAATGGTGTAGGAAAAGCATTTCTTGAAAACATAAGTTTTACCGATGTGCATATTACCTACGCTGGTGGCGGCACGAAAGAACAGGCAGCAAAAAGAGATATTCCACCAACTGCTGCCGAATACTTTGGTGTATGGGGTACTGCGCCTTTTGGTCCGCCTGCATACGGATTGTATGCCCGTAATGTAAAAAACTTAACGCTGAATAATGTGCGTTTCGATTATGACAATGCCGATGCACGTCCGGCAGTAGTATTCGATAATGTGCAGGATGCGGCTGTTACCGCCTTAAGCGCTAAAGGAAGTGCTGATGCAGAACTGATAAGAATAGTAAACTCAAAAGATGTATTAATAGCTGCTTCGCGGGTGCTTACCAACGCGGCTGTGTTTTTACAGGTAGAAGGAGAATCGAGCGAAGGTATTACTGTAAATGGCGGTGATATTCGAAAGGCCCTGAAACCCGTGGCATTTGAAAGAGGAGCGAATAAGAATGCGGTGATGATTGCTTAAGTAGTAATAAAATAAAACGGAGGCACAGTTCAGAACCGTGCCTCCGTTTTATTTATTATTTCTTCTCAACAACTTCTGACCCTACATCTGCTGGATTTAAAATACGTACTGTAACTGGCGCGCTGGAAACTTCATCGGCACCGGCATCGAAGGGCGCTGTTCTTGCCTGCCCATCCATATCGGTAGATACTTTTGCATATTTACCTGAAGCCGCATCAATAGCCGGACTTCCCTTTGCCAGATGAAAGGCTTTTGAATCATCCCGCTTAAGTTTGGGATCAGTGTCTTTATATGAACCAGAAGGCATATTTCCAGCCCCTTCTGTTTTATGAATGATGTTACCTTCCCATACAGGGCTTGTATACGGACCAGAAATAGTAGCTGCCGGTCCGCCGCCACTAACAATGTTATAAGCTACTGTAACGGTAGTTGCACCAAGCCCATTCTTTCTTCCCTGCTGTACTATATTCTCTTTATTATCTACCAGTGTATTAAAAGCAACCAGCAGGCGATCGGGACGATCGTGGCTGGTTAGTGCTGCTCCATCGGCTACCTCGCCATCTCCATTACCTATTGTTATAGCTGGTTTACAATTTTCAAAATAATTGCTGTGGACTACATGGTCATCACCAAAAATGCGAAGCCCCGGTGTGTTGAAGAAATAATTTCCATACACCTGGTCGAAATTGCCGTGACGCAACGTGAACTGCGCGGGACAATTGCGAATGGTATTATACCGGAGCGTAACAGCCGATGCCTTTACAGAAATCAGTTCGTTTTCGCCGGCGCATTCTTCAAACAGATTGTATTCTACAATGCTGTTGCTTGATGAAAGACTAAAACCACTCAATCCGAATTGAAACGCTTCTGCGCCATTTTTTCCACCCTGACTGGGGAAGTTGAGAAAATAGTTATGATGAATCCACAGTCTTTCGGCAATCTGGCTGCCGCTTCCTCTGATTGCCAAAAAGCGGCCCATCGAATTTTTATTACGGAACGTATTGTAGTCAACCTGATGATCGCTGCCTGCAATGGTAAGGTCTTCGCCACTGCCTTCGTTCTCGAATATATTGTGCGTCCAGCGGCAGAAGCTGGTACCTATACCGGTTTTTGCTTTTGAAGCGGCATGGGTGAACTTAAAACCACGAATGATTACATATGCCGCCGGACTAACCAGGCTAAAACCTCCTGCACCTGAAATTTCTGCAGCGCCTGCCTGTTGCGCTGCAATAGTAATGGGCTTGTCGGCCGTTCCTGTACGGTTGATGGTAATATCTGCATCCGTTTTGTACACGCCATTGCTTACGAGAATGACATCACCGGGCACGGCTTTGTTAATGGCATTTTGCAATTCTGCCACTGAGGCAACTACAATAGGGGCTGCGGTAAGTTTTACAACAGTGAATAGTATTATACACGCTGTTGTAATAAATGATCTTGCACTGGTTTTCATTAATCGCTTTTTATATTAAGAAATCTTTCGCGGAATATTTCACCACAACCCGTCCTGACAAGTCGTGACAAGTTGTGGTGAAGAACTCTTTATCAACAATTACTTTTTTATTATCACTTTCACCTCAGTATGTCTGCCATCTGATACATACAGATAAAATACGCCATTGGCAGAAGCAGTGAGATCGAAACTAACTTCATAATTCTTACTGCCTTTGCGAACCACAGCCGACTTCACCAGGTTACCATTATTATCAAATACCATGATCGTATAATCCCTGTCACACTCCTCTTCGATTTTTACTCTCAATACGCCATGAGTGGGATTGGGATATACTTTTATTTTTATACCATCTCTCTTTACATTTTCTCCATACACTAATACAGTTTGCTGAACACTATCAGCCGGTAAATAATTTTCATTACCTGATTGATTCGCCTGTATTACCACTTCACCTTCGCCTGTAAAGGAAAGTACATTGCCTGTTAATCTACCCGCACCGGAAATTACCGTATAACTAACCGGCAACCCCGATGAAGCAGTAGCTGCAAGCAGCACCGTATCGCGTGTGCTTTGCGGAGCAATAGCGGCAAACGAAATAGTTTGCGGTGCTTTATTTACTACAAAACTTTGCTCAGCATCCGCCGGATTATAATTTTCATCACCAGTCTGTACAGCGCGTATAGTAACTGAACCTGCGCCTGTAATAATAACTGAATCGCCGTTTATTTGCGCAGGGCCCGACACCACTTCAAAGGTAACCGGCAATCCGGCATCTGAAGCAGCCGTTATTACAAAAGGCGCATCACCATAAGTCTTGTTATCAATAGCATCAAAGGACACGGTTTGGTTGGCCTTGTTCACCGTGAAATGTTGAACCACATCGGCAGCAGGGAAATAATTATCATTACCGGCCTGACTGGCGCGTACAGTTACCACACCTGCCCCTGTGATAGTTAATACAGAATCAACCAGCGAAGCCGGACCATCCACTACTTCCAGCGTTACGGGTAAACCAGAATTAACTGAAGCGCTTATGGTGAAAGGATCATCACCATACGTTTTATTGGGTATTGAATCGAATGTAATGGTTTGTGTTCTGCGTTCAAATAATTCCCATTCAGCAAACTGGGTGCCTGTTGATGCAGCAGCTGCCGCATTGTTGGTAATATTCAACCGGAAATATACATAAGCAGTTGTATCGGTAAACGTATACGTATTTGTTTGAAGGCGGGCAGCAAAACTTTCACCGGCACGACTGTCGAGAGTAGTCCAGTTGGTTCCGTCATTGGAGCCCTGCAGGTTCCAATCGCGCGGATCACGGCCCGGTACATCATTGGCCGATGTAATAGTGTATTTGACTACAATGGCAGGAACGGTAGATTTATACTGCACATATAATACATTTCTTCCACTGCGGTAGTACTTGGTTGATTTGTTATTATCGATCAGGCTGGGCACATCTTCTGTTGGCTTTGATGTATTGGGATATTGCGCCGTAATGGGCCCTCCGTTATCTGTAATATCAAAAGAAGTGGCTGGTGGAGCAGCAACCGCAATACGCACAGGTACAGATAAACTGGTTTTACCGTTGTTATCAGTGCTTTTTGCCTGCAGGGTATAATTGCCCGCAGCCACATTGGTCCAGCTAAAACTATAGGGACTGGTTACATCTTCACCCAACTTTGTTGCTCCGTTAAAAAATTCCACTTTACTGATAGTTCCGATACTGTCTGAAGCATTTACATTAATATTAATTCCAGCCGGTGCAACGAATGAACCTCCATCAACCGGAGATGTAATGCTTGTATACATCCCAGCGGGGTTCACCGTAACCACGGCTGTTGAAGCATCGCTTTGTGCGCCTTTATTATCAATGGCTTTTACACTCAGCGTATGTACGCCTTCCGTTGCAAGCCATGAAAGACTGTATGGGGCAACGGAATCTGTACCGATCTTAGTGCTGTCTACATAAAAGTCTACATAGCTTATAGTATCATTAAAAGAAAGAGCATCGGCAGTAATGGAAACGGTTGATCCGCCATTAAGGATAGTTCCGCTTGCAGGAGCAGTGAGATTTATTACAGGAACGTCTCCTGCTGCGGCAGCTCCAACTTCATTGGGCGACAGTATATGTGCTGTAACTGGTGCACTGGAAACTTCATCGGCGCCCTTATCCAATGGCAGTATGCGAGGCTGACCATCCATATCTGTAGTGACAGATGGCCAGGCAGTATTCACTGCATCAATGGCCGGACTACCGGGTTGAAGATGAAATGTACCTGTAAGATCACGCGCGAGCATGGGATCAGTACTAACATATCCTGAATCGGGCATTGCACCGGCGCCATTGGTATTAAAAATGATATTACCCTGCCACGTGGGATTTACATATGGTCCTGCAATGGAAGCAGCCGAGCCCCCACCCTGCACAATATTGTTGGCTACTGTAATGTAGGTAGCGCCTAATCCGCCTGTGCGACCTCCCTGATGAAAATTCACCGGATTATTTACGAGCGTATTAAAAGCAATCAGTACACGATCGGGCCGGTCGTGGCTGGTTAATGGCGCTCCGTCGGCTACTTCTCCATCTCCATTACCAATGTCAACAGCAGGATTACAATTTTCAAAATGATTGCTGTGTATAATATGGTCATCACCAAAAATGCGAAGCCCCGGTGTATTGATAAAATAATTGCCATATACGATACTGCGGTTTCCATGGCGCAGCGTGAATTGCGCCGGACAGTTGCGAATGGTATTGTAACGGATGGTAAGCTGCGATGCTTTTATCGACATCAGTTCATTTTCCCCATCGCACAATTCAAACAGATTATATTCAATGATACTGTTGCTGTTTGAAAGACTATAACCGCTTAGGCCAAACTGCAGGGTTTCAGCGCCATTGCCGCCACCGGGAAATTGCTGATAGAAATAATTGTGATGGATCCAAAGTCGCTGGGCAATTTGACTGCCTGTGCCGCGCACGGCAATAAAGCGGCCCAGGTTGTGTTTATTCTGAAATGTATTATAATCAACTTCGTGATCATTGCCATTCAGTAACAGGTACTCCCCTTCGCCGGGCGTTTCAAAAATATTGCGGGTCCACCGGCAGAAAGAAGTGCCGCCGGCCATTTTTGCATGATTGGCCGCATGAGTGAATTTGAAACCTTTGATGATGACATAGGCAGCCGGACTAACTATACTAAATCCGCCTGCTCCTGTGATCTCTGCGCCGCCAATGGTTTGAGCGGCAATAGTGATCGGTTGTGCTGCAGTGCCCTGTTTACTTACGGTAATATCGGCGGTGGTGGTATATACCCCATTAGCCACAATTATGATATCGCCGGGCTGTGCATTGTTAATGGCTGTTTGAAGATCTGTTATACTGTTAACGGTGATGGTAGTGGCTGCTACCCGGGCGGCAAACAGCATACACAGTACAAGCAAAAGGCAGGACGCGCCAAAGCCCTTGCTTTTAGCAGGTGTAAAAGTTTTTCTCATTGGCAAGTTTTAAGTGCTGGTATTTGATTAGTTATCCAACCAGCAAATAACCCATAATTGTAATATAACTTTTACTGCTCTTTTGCTTTTTATTGAACGATTTTGGCAAAGATCATTTAGTCATCTTCACCGGAAGGATATATCCGTTGTTATCAAAATGCATTTCATCTATACATACAACCCGGTGGTTGGCAGCTGTTTCACCTAAGGGACGGCGGTGATAAACGATGTACCATTTATCTGTTCCGGGTTGGTGTATAACGGAATGATGGCCCGCGCCTGTAGCGACAGCAGAATCCTGCTGCAAAATTTTACCTACGCGTTTAAAGGGACCTAACGGAGAATCGGCCATGGCATAGGCTACGCTGTAATCAGGCCCCCCCCAGCCACCTTCTGACCACATAAAATAATACCGGCCATCTTTCATAAACATAAACGGACCTTCTACATATTGTTCAGGCGTAATTTCTTTATAGGTTGTTCCGTCATCAAAAGGAAGCAATCCTGAGAAATCGCTTTTAAGCCGGGCGATATTGCAGTGCTGCCAGCCGCCGTAAATGATATAGTATTGGTTGTCTTTGTCTTTAAACACAAACTGGTCAATAGGTTGTGCGCCGTTCACTATTTCACTGATCAACGGCTTTCCCAGATAATCTTTAAAAGGACCGCCGGGTTTTGAAGCCACGGCAACGCCAATACCACCTGCGCCTTTCTCGTGCATATCATTGGCGCTAAAGAAGAAATAATACTTTTTGTCTTTTTCAACAATGGCCGGCGCCCACATGGCGAGCTTTGCCCATTTAACGCGTTGCGTATCCAGGATCTTCGGGTGCTTTGTCCAGTGTACCAGGTCGGTGGAAGAAAAGGCATCAAAGAATACCTGTTCTTTATAAGGTGCAGACCAGGTGGGATAAATCCAGTATTGTTTATTGAATACCGCCCCTTCAGGATCGGCATACCAACCGGAAATAACCGGATTATGAAAGTTTATTGCTTTTTGCTGTGCGTTAGCAGCTGTGCTTAATAAAATAAATAACCCTATACAAAGTCTGCGACTGATCATGGGTAATTGTTGTTTGCTTTGGCATTGTATGGAGCAAATGTATTGTTTTAGCAAATTGGGTTGCTTTGTTTGTGGATTCATTGCTGTAATCCACAGATTCTGGTTCTTTGTTCATTCTTATGCGCCTGCATCGGCTTGTTTCCGTATGTTATTTGTTGACGCTTTCGCTCGTTTGCCTGACGCAATAGCTGATTTTGTTGCCATACTATTACGCCGGCCGTACAATGGCCTTTGCAGGCCAGGCAAGCATGATATTTTTAAAAACAATAACCATTGTCTAAAAATATATGTGTTTATCAGCTTGTGCCATTAACGTTGATTATAAATACAGCTATGCAATAAGCTGAACCATATAGCTTGTTTGTTTATACAGCCCTAAGTCTGGCATGTTTCACTTCCTTTTTTTGTTGACGCATCCATTGGGCAGACGTGACACACATGTTTTTTTGGTGACGCAGTACTTCGTTCGCGGGATCATGGTCATGGCAAAAGGAGCAAGCATAATATTTTTATGGACAATAGCCTTCGTCTGCAAATTCAGCTATGTATTTTTCCGGCTCATGTGTCTTGATCGTAGGAATAGCATTGCAACAACCTGGATAATCTATTTTGTTTGTCAACACAGCTATCTATCCGTTTATTTCATTAGTTTTTTTTCTTAACACAGTCCTGCATTTTCCAGATTCAATCCATTTAATGCCAGTTACAACTTCCGATTTGCGCGTTTCAATACCTTTTTGCAAAACAACAGGTCAATGTCGTCGAACAAAGGGTCCATACCAGCAAACCATGCGCTTATTTATTCAAACAAAACCCCACCCCGTTGCAAAACACTATTTTCCTTACTTTCAATCATTAAACCGTTACTACATGCCATTGACTGTATTTCAGAAATTATGTTTCAGGATCACTTACCCTTTTCTCCTTTTATGTTTACAACCCTTTTGTGTTTCTGCCCAACAAACTTCCTGCACACCTGTATCCCTTAAATGCGAATACCTGGTAAATCCCCTTGGTATAGATGCTGCACATCCCCGTTTAACGTGGCAACTGCAGGATACCCGTTTTGATGCTAAACAAAATTCTTACCAGATCATCGCAGGCACCGACTCTGCTGAAGTAAGCAAAGGAGCAGGCAATTGCTGGCAAACCGGTGAAGTGCATAGCGCCACGCAACTGATCGTGTATGCAGGCAAAGCACTGCAGCCATTTACACGTTACTACTGGACGGTACAGGTTTGGGATAAAGATGGTCACCCTTCCCCGTTAGCCCCTGTAAGTAGTTTCGAAACAGGCATGATGGAAAGCAGTAACTGGAAAGGCAGCTGGATCAGCGATAGCCGCGATATCCATCTGAAACCTGCGCCTTATTTCAGAAAAACCTTTTCATTAGATAAGAAAATAAAATCGGCCCGCGCTTATATTGCCGTTGCCGGTTTATATGAATTATACATAAATGGAAATAAGATCGGCAATCACCGGCTCGATCCTATGTATACCCGCTTCGATCGGCGCACACTATATGTAACACACGATATTACCAGCGCTTTGCAAACGGGCAAAAATGCTATTGGCGTTTTACTGGGCAATGGATGGTACAATCATCAGAGTACAGCGGTATGGTACTATCATGAAGCACCCTGGCGGCAAAGACCCACGTTTTGTATGGATGTTCGCATAACGTATGAAGATGGTAGTACAGAAATTATCACATCGGGCAAGGATTGGAAAACAGCTTTAAGCCCGGTTATCTTTAACAGCATTTATACTGGTGAACATTATGATGCACGGCTGGAACAACCGGGTTGGAACGAACCAGACTTTGATGATTCAAAATGGAAAGAGGTTATATTCCGTTCATCGCCTTCAAACCATATAGTAGCTCAGGCAATGCAGCCCATCCGGCAGGTAGAAGAAATACCGGCACAGTCGGTTAATAAAATCAATGATACCACATGGGTATATAATTTAGGAAGAAACATTGCCGGTGTTTCGCGCATACGTGTAAATGCTCCATCAGGTGTAGTATTGCGTTGCAAACATGGAGAGCGGTTGTATACTAATGGTCATGTTGACCAGTCGAATATAGATGTACATTATCGCCCAACAGATAATACCGATCCCTTTGGAACTGACATATACATTTTAAGTGGAAAGGGCACTGAAACTTTTATGCCCCGCTTTAATTATAAGGGCTTTCAATACATTGAAATTACCAGTAGCGCGCCTGTTGAGCTAACTAAAGAAAGTGTTACGGGTTATTTCATGCATAGTGATGTTCCGCCCGTTGGGCAGCTTAGTTCATCTAACCCCACTATCAATAAATTATGGTTGGCTACCAACAACTCCTATTTATCTAATTTATTTGGCTACCCAACCGATTGCCCGCAACGCGAGAAAAACGGCTGGACGGGTGATGCACATATTGCGAGTGAAACCGGATTGTACAATTTTGATGGCATCACCATTTACGAAAAATGGATGGCCGACCACCGCGACGAGCAACAGCCTAATGGTGTGTTGCCTGCCATTATACCTACCAGCGGATGGGGATATGAATGGGCAAATGGCCCCGACTGGACAAGCACCGTTGCTATTATTCCCTGGAATGTTTACCTGTTCTATGGAGATACTACCCTACTGGCCCGTTGTTACGAAAATATAAAACGGTATGTTGATCATATTACGGAAATCAGTCCAACCGGTTTAACCACATGGGGACTGGGCGATTGGGTGCCGGTAAAATCAAAATCACCCGTTGAGCTAACTTCAACAGCCTATTACTTTACAGATGCAACAATACTGGCAAAGGCAGCCCATCTATTGGGCAGGAAATCGGATTATGAAAAATACAACGCTCTTGCTTCAAAGATCAAAAATGCTTTCAACAATAAATACCTGAATACACAAACAGGCATTTATGGCAATGGTGTACAAACCGAATTAAGTGTTCCATTATTCTGGGGACTGGCTCCTGATTCATTAAAAGCTGCAATCGCTGCTAACCTGGCAAAGCGGGTACAGGCAGATAGCAATCATATTGATGTAGGGTTATTAGGAACTAAAGCTATATTAAATGCACTTAGTGAAAACGGTTATGCCGACCTCGCTTATAAATTAGCATCACGCGAAACCTTCCCTTCGTGGGGTTGGTGGATTGTTGCAAATGGCGCTACTACCCTATATGAAAACTGGCCCATCGATGCCAAAAGCGATATATCTATGAATCATATCATGTTTGGTGAAATCGGCGCCTGGATGTATAAGGCATTGGGGGGTATAAAACCTGACGAAGAACATCCGGGTTTTAAAAACATCCTGCTGCAACCTTATTTTGTAAATGGTTTAAACCAATTTGAAGTATCACATCAATCGCCATACGGGGCCATTGTTTCTTCATGGAAAAGAGATGGTAAGAAAATCACATACAAAGTGATCATTCCACCTAATACAACCGCATCACTGAAGTTACCAGTCATTCAAAAACAAAAATTGTATAAGAATGATATGTTGCAAAAAATAACAGGTAATAGTTATACAGAGAATTTATCATCAGGTACATATGTGTTTGAATTGAAATAAGAGGAAGCGTGCGCAAACGTGTGCGTGAAATTGGCACGAATTTTCGCATATCCTTTCGGTTTTTGTAATTATGCATTACATAAACACATTTCTTTAACCAAACACTTATTCATGAGAAAAAACCTCTCCTT
>Ga0105239_10005535_pt1 | contig 14788 bp, 10 predicted proteins | sample KBSC44metaG_FD_92761 | JGI IMG/M metagenome (GOLD analysis project Ga0105239, IMG submission 92761) | Corn rhizosphere microbial communities from Kellogg Biological Station, Michigan, USA - KBS C4-4 metaG | ecosystem: Host-associated > Plants > Roots > Rhizosphere > Soil | place: Michigan, USA... | reverse complement strand
TCAGTCTTGCCGCCGCCGCCGCGGATGTTCGGCGCGACGCTGCGCTATACGTTCGGCGCAACCGAAGAAAAGGCGGCCACGACCGCCGCCTATACCCCGCCCCCGCCGGTCGCGCCGATAGCCGCGCCCAGGAGCTATCTGGTGTTCTTCGACTTCAACAAGTCTGATCTGACGCCCCAGGCGGTACAGATCGTGGATCAGGCGGCATCCAATGCCGGCCCGGCGAAGGTCACCCGCCTGACCGTGACCGGTCACACCGATACGGTCGGTTCGGACGCCTACAATATGCGTCTGTCGCGTCGCCGTGCGGAATCGGTTGCCGCGCGCCTCGAAAAGGACGGCATTGCCGCCGGCGAGATGGAGCTCGTCGCCAAGGGCAAGCGCGACCTGCTGGTCCCAACCGCCGACGGCGTGAAGGAACCGCAGAACCGGCGCGTCCAGATCGTCTACGACGGCGGCCCGAGTTCGTAACATCGCGGTCGACCCACTGAGTCTCAGTCGATCTTATCGAACCGGACCGCCCGCGCCGGACTGCCCCTGCGCAGTTCCGGCACATAGGGGAAGGCGGCATTGGTGTTGCAGCGCCGATCGTGCGGATTGCGTGGGGCGAAACGGGCGCCCCAACCGCCGTCGGCCGTATGGTCGAACAGCGCCCGTTCTTCGTCCGATAGCGTTGGATAGACCTCGTCGCTGATCGAGGCGGCGAAGAGTTCGATCGGCTTCAGGAAAGGCCGGGCATAGATCATCGAGATCGACCGGCGGATCTTCTCCGATGTGGACGCACCCTGGCCATGCCAGACCCGCCCGTCCCAGATGATCGCGTCACCAGCCTTGGCGACAGCCGGCACGGTATCTTTTTGATCTGGAAAATAGCCGTACATCGGGCCGCCCTGTGCCTGATTGACGGCCTGCTCGGCCAGGAGATGGGTGCCCGGAACGAACCGGGTGGCGCCCATATCCTCGTCATAGTCGCTGAGCACGACAAAAATGTTCATGACCGACGCCATCGGTGCAACGAACGGCATCACCAGCTGGTCGAAATGCAGGTCCTGCCGCGGCGCCCCCTTGCTGACGATGATGCCCGACAGGGCGATCATGTTGAACCGCTCGCCGAGCAGATGCCGTGCATAGTCGAGCGAGAGACGGCTGGCGGCGAGGTCGATGAAAACGCGTCCCTTATTCACCAGGAAGCTCATATTCTGAAATGGCGGCTCCCCCTTGGGTGTGCCGATCCATGACCCGGGCTTGATGAAAGCCTCGACGCATCGCCCCTCCTCGGGCTCACCGTCGAACCAGGCGACGCCTTGCTCACGTTCCAACTCGGCCTGTTCGATGAAGCGCTCCTGCAGGGCGGAAAGGACGTCCGGCTCCAGAAAATCTTCGTGAATCGTGACCCCGAACTCATCCAGGTTGCGCTTGCCGTCTTCAAGCGATCGGGCCCTGGGCACCTGCTTGATCAATTCGTCCGGCATGATCGCTTCCTCTGCTTCTCGTTCGACGCCCTGTCGTTCCATGACCCGGGATTTTCCGGAACCTCCGCAGCGACCAAAGAGGGGAACATTCTGTGCCAGCCCGGCACCGGCTGCCACGGGGTAGCGGGCGGGCTACAGCAGAAAAATCGATGCCGCACCTGCTGGATCGGTCGGGCCGTCTTTAATTGATTGTGTTGAAAAAGTCGGTGTTGCGCGCAGTTTGAAGTCCTGATTCAGTCCTCCCAAGAAGAGGAGGATGCAGGATGATGGGCGAGCGGACGGCGGTGCGGGCGGCACTGTTTTACGAGCTCAGTCTCGAACAGCACGTCCCGTCCGATCATCTGTTGCGCGCGATCGACAGCTTCGTCGACCTGTCCGGCATCCGCGCGCATCTGCGGCCATTCTATAGCGAGTTGGGGCCCCCCTCGATCGATCCGGAACTGCTGATCCGGATGCTGATCATCGGCTACTGCATGGGGATCCGCTCGGAGCGGCGGCTCTGTGAAGAGGTGCACCTCAACTTGGCGTATCGCTGGTTTTGCCGTCTCGGCCTCGAGGGCGCTGTCCCGGACCATTCGACCTTCTCGAAGAACCGGCACGGCCGCTTCCGCGACAGCGACCTGCTGCGGCAGGTGTTTGAGACGACGGTGGCGCGCTGTATGGCGGAGGGCCTGGTCGGAGGTGAGGGCTTCGCCGTCGACGCCAGCATGATCAAGGCGGATGCCAACCGGCAGCGCCCGTCTCCGGACGCCAAAGAACTATCAAGCCCGACGGCGAGCCGAGCGGTGCGCGAGTATCTGGCGGTCCTCGATGATGCCGCGTTCGGGGCCGCAACGACCGTAGCGCCGAAGTTCATCTCGCCCGCTGATCCGGCATCGCGATGGACGGCCGCCAATGGCGGCCTCGCCTTCTTTGCCTATTGCACCAACTATCTGATCGATCTGAAACATGCCGTCATCATGGACGTGGAGGCCACGACGGCAGTCCGCCAGGCGGAAGTCACGGCTCAGCGCATCATGATCGAGCGGACGCAGGACCGGTTCGGCGTCTGGCCCGAGCGCCTCGCCGCCGACACCGCTTACGGCTCGGCGGAAAACCTCGCCTGGCTCGTCCACGAGCGCGGCATCGAACCGCACATTCCGGTGTTCGACAAATCTGCCCGTAACGACGGCAGCCTCGCGCGCGCCGAGTTCATCTACGACCACAAGCGCGATCGCTATACCTGCCCCGCCGGCAAAGAACTAAAGCAGTATCACCGCACCTTTGCGACGGCGCGGCCGGGCGTCGATAAGGATGGCTTCATGTGCTACCGCGCGAGCAAGCTCGATTGCGACGCGTGTGCGCTCAAGCCCCGCTGCTGTCCCGGTCAGCCCGCGCGCAAGATCCCGCGCTCGATCCACGAAGGTGCTCGTGATCTGGCGCGCGACCTGGCGCTGACCGACGCCTATTCCACATCGCGGCGCGAGCGGAAGAAGGTGGAGATGTTGTTCGCCCACCTCAAACGCATCCTCAAACTCGATCGGCTCCGATTACGCGGGCCGAATGGCGCCCGTGATGAGTTCCACCTCGCAGCCACCGCCCAGAATCTCAGGAAGCTCGCCAAACTGCTCCCGATGCCTGGGCTTGCCGTCGGCGGGTAGTTGCCGGAGCCCCACTCGGCGTAGCGGTGACGAACGTCCGCTTCTCTCAAATGCGGACTTCTTCAACGGTATCGGGCGAAAGTCGCCATGAGCCTCGATCTGCAGTGGTTAGTTAGTCATCTTCCATAAATTTCCATCGAATACCAAACTCGCGCCTCAGCGCGTCCATCAGATTCGATAGACTTTCGTCACCGGCAATGTGATGCGGGATTTGTGGTCGGGGCCGACGTGAACGGTGTTGTTGGCCTTCTTCGCCGTGTCGTAATTGTCCAACCGGTCCCACGTGTTGGTATGACGCTCGAAACGCGGCCAGTTGCTGCTTTGGACGAGCATACCGATACGGTGCCCCTTGTTGAAGACGAGCGCCGTCGACCAAAGATCGATGGTCAGCGGGTAGACCTTCCAGGGCTCGGTTCGTGTCTGCGTGAATCCGCCTTCGTAGTGCCGCAGACGCGCGCCCTGGTCGCGGACCAGCGCCTCGTTTCCGTCGGGGTGGATGTCCACCAGTTTGACGATGAAATCGGTGTCCTCGGCGTCGGTCGAAACGAAGAGGTCGACCTGCAGGTAACCGACGACCTCGGTCGCGAACTCCAGCGGCTCGCCGATGAAACGCAGGACATCGGGACGGTTGCTGACCGGGCGTTGGTCGAGCGGACCGGAGTCCATGGCGAGATTGTTTCCGCCGGCCGTGGGCACCGCGTTGTTCGGATCGTAGACGTAGCTTCGCTGACCGACGGCCTTCGCCGGCTTTGCATCGAGCTTCCCGTCCGCGTGCAGGTAAAGCTCGGTTGCAGTCGATTTCGGCGGCCAGACGTCGCTTTCCCGCCACTCGTTTCCAGGCGCCTTCGGATCAAAGGTATCGCCCATCAGGTAGTAGTGCACAGGCGGCTCCGACATGATGCCGTTGTCTTCGCCCTTGAGCCAGTGACCGAACCAGCGCAGCGCCGTCTGCGGCGGAACGAATGGCCCTCCTGGGTCGCCCGGGAATTTGACGCCCTTGACCGCCCCGAGATGACCGCAGGCGGTCATGATCAGCTTCTGGTTGCCGCGCGCAGGTTTATCCCCCTCGGTCTGGAAGTTCGTGTAGGCATCGAGGAGCGGCTGCAGATGTATGTCGAACCAGCCACCCAAATGAATGAATGGGATATTGATCTTCGAATAGTATTTACGAAGGTCGAGCGTTTCGTCGTCCGGCCCCAGCTCCGCGATGTGCGGCACCTTCGGGTCCGGGTTCGGAAGGCCCACCGTCTTGTTCCACTGCCCGGCGCCGTTCTCGAGCAGAATGCCACCCGGAAACCGTGACAGTGTCGGCACCGGGTTCCGGCAGCAGAACACCGCGGCCGCGACGAGATGGGGTGGGCGCAGCATGGCCGCCTCGTAGGACACGATCCCCATCGCGGAATCACCAGTCATGCCGATCTTGCCGGTCGACCACGGTTGGGTCGCAAGCCACTCGACGGTGTCGTGACCGTCTTCCATGTCGTTGGCCCAGGGTTTGTAGACCCCCTCGCTGTCGAAGCGGCCACGGCAATCCTGCACCGCGAAGGCAAATCCAGCCTCCGGATAGAAGTTGAACAACTGATACATGAACGGCTGGCGCCGGCTGTAAGGCGTCCGCTCCAAGATCACCGGCCATGGACCGTCGCCCTTGGGCAGATAGACGTCGAGCGCGAGCTTCACGCCGTCGCGCATCGGCACCATGAACGTCTTCGCCACCATCGGCTCCTTTAGCGGAGGGAGGTGCGCGAGTTCGTTCAAATTCGGTCCCGTTTGCTGGGCGGATGCGACCGAGGCCATCAAAGGCGCTGCCGCTGCGCCGAGAAGGAATCGGCGCCGGGAGGAAACACACCGGCTCGGGCCGTAGTCACTATATCGCGCATCGTCGCTCATACTCCCGAATTCCCTTCCCAATCTTCGCCGCCGATCAGCGATGGCGCCGCACCGGAAAACTTCAAGGTCTCGACTGGCTATCTTGACGGCTACCGGTGGCGGGGACTTTTCTCAGCGGAGAAATCCTCGCGTCATCCGCTCTTTCCGCGCCGGCGCAAGAGAGCCAACTATCGGTCGCAGCCGGCAGCCGAGATTTAAAGCTGCGTCGAGCCGATATCGGCCCTGAGCGGCCCTTGAGCCCGAATAGAGACCACTGACCAAGCGGCGAAAAGCAGCATTCCGAGCCAGACGAGAGTCGTCACCCGGCCGAAGGACTCGACGATGGGCAGAATGAGCGCCGTGCACAGGAACGGCCCTGCGAATTGAGCGGTCAAAAGCATACCGATCGCCCGGGCTCGTGCAGCCTCGGACGAGCGTTCCATGATCGCATGACTGAAGCCGGGGGTGAGAATGCCGCTGCCAAGCGCGAGAGTGACCGCACCCAAGGCAATTGAGCCCAGCCCCGCGCTTGCGGCAAGGAAGAGCAGGCCCAACGCCTGCAGTGCGCCGCCGATCGCGTTCGTCCTGACGGCGCCCACCCTGACCCGGATTCGATTATAGAGGAGTGCCCCTACGGTAGTCGCAACCGTCGTACCACCGAGGACGGCGGAGACAACCGATGGCCTCGATATCCCGTGCTCAGAGAGAAGCAACGGAACCTGGCTGGCCGAGATGAAGGAAATCATCATCGTGAGGGCGGTGAGCGCCAGCACGACGGCGATCGCGCGAAACGCGCCAGGTTCCGATCGGTTCTGCGAACGCTGAGCGTCGTTCCGCGGCACGACCAACGCCGCCAGCAGCGCGACAGGGAGAGCGACCGCATAGAGGGCAGACGGAGTGCGCCAGCCACCCCATTCCCCCAGGACCCCGGCAGACAAAAATGCGACCACGCCGGCAACCGATGCCAGCGCGATCTGGAAGCCGATCACGCTTCCGCGCCGCTTTCCGGCGAAGGTCTCGCCGAGCACGATCGACGAGGCCGTCGCCTGGCCTGCCGCCATGATCCCCAGGGCGAGTCTGGATGCCAAAAGAAGGATGGTGTTCTCGATCACGAACCCGCTCAGGCCGATCAGCGCGAACAGAATCAGGCAAACCAGAAGTACCGGGCGCGCACCGAACCTGCCAACAACCCACCCGGACGCCGGGCCGCCGATCGCGATTCCGACGCTCGGCATGGTCAACAGCCACTGCGCAACGAGATCCCCATTAGCGGACGATCGAAAATGCTCGACCATCTGGGGCAAAACCGGAGCCACCGTTGCGAATACAAAGCCCAGGAACGCGGCAGCCGATGCGACCACCACGACGACCAGCCGTTCCTGGAAGGTCATTTCCGGGCCTGCACAGTTGAGGTGACGTCGCCAGTATTCGGCCGATCAAAGGCGGCTCCAACGAGGCTCCTGCTCCCAAAGCCAATGGGTGCAGCAGCCTCCGCCGGCTCGTCTTCTCTTGATGAATTCCCCATAGGCGCCCTCGCCGCGACTAGCGATATCTGGATTTTGATTGCTCATTAGGTAGCAGCATCGACGCCCGCCGGAATCGCAAATGGGGACAACTTACTATCGGAATTGGACAGAGCGGCTAAGCCATTAGAACTCTGAGCTTCTTTGACGATGATCCAGGGTCAGAAAAGTCTCAAAATCTTGCCCCCGCTAGCTACTTAAGGTAGATTTTTCCGCTGGCGCGAACGCGGTAGCCCCGCTTTGACGCGCTGGAACAGAGCGCCCGGCGAAGGTGTGAAGCGGGTGCAGGAAAGTTGTCTACGCGCCCATAAGAACAATAAGACTGGGGTGGTGTTTGGGAAGGATATTGACTGTATGGGAGTCCCTAACCTCACGACGCGCTATGCGCGCGCGATGATCTTTTCGGCCGAGCGCAAAGGACTGGATCTCGCGCAAATCTGCCGGGAGGGCGGGCTATCACCCGAAGCCATCGGTCCGGATGTCGATTACATCGGGCCGGACACGCTGATTCATCTTAATCAGTTGATCAAGGTGGCGCTGGACGATGACTTCTGCGGGTTTGCCGGGGACCGCTGCAAGCCCGGCAGCATCGCCGTCATCTGTGAAGCCATGGTGCACGAGGAAACGATTGCGGACGCGCTGACAAGCGCTTTCCGGCTCTACGCTTTCATCACCGACGAGATGTCCTTCGAACTCCGGGAGGAATCAGACAACGCCACCATCACGCTGAAGCTGTCGCATCCGGAGATCGACACCTTCCACTATCTTCACGAATGGTGGCTGATGGTTTGGCCCCATATTTGCGGTTGGCTCATCGGCGAGGAGTTCCCCGTTACCGCGGCGTGCCTGCCGTATGCGCCCAACGGACCGGTCAGCGAATATGACGCTGCCTTCTGGGGGCCCTGCCACTTCATGCAGCCATTGGCACAAATACGATTTCCGGTCACCCTGCTGAAGCGCCGCGTCATCCGTACGCTGACAGACTTTCGTACCGATCTTTTCAACTACAGGTCGGAAGTGATTCACGTGCCGGGCATCCGGCGCTCCTGGAAGGCCGTCATCAAGAAGCGGCTGACCGAGCGCCTGGCCAACACAGAATGTCTGCTGTCGATCGATGAGATCGCGCAGGAGTTCAACATGAGCTCCAAGACCTTGCGCCGGCGCCTGGATGATGAAGGCATCACCTTCAGGGAGCTCAAGGAAGAGATACGCCGGGAAGCGATCCTGAAACTCCTGTCCGAACCAAACATTCCGATCGGCGAGGTCTCTCTCCGGGCTGGCTTCTCGGAGCGGAATGGCCTTGTCCGCGCCGTGCGGACCTGGGTCGGCGTCAGTCCGAAGGAATACCGCAGCATGATTGTCGGCGGCACGGGAGAGTCCGCTCCAGCAGAAGCGAACCTGCTCAACTAAGCGGTCGGCGCCATGCGGCAGTCATGTCCTCGAATGATACACACTTGTCTTCCTAATATAGGGGCACTTTTCTGAATCCATTCTAGGTCCTGAACGGCACAAAACTGCCGATACTTGGCCGGGGCATCGCCCCTCCGGTTCGGTGCGTGTTGCCGCAGACACCAGGAGCCTCGAATGACGACCGCCCCCCAAAATCCTCTCAATTCGACGGCGGGTGTCCTCGACAAGCTGGTTGTGCTGGATCTGTCTTGGGGTATCGCGGGACCGATGACGACGATGCTCATGGTCGATCATGGAGCCGACGTCATCAAGATCGAGCCGCCGGGGGGCGACCCCTTCCGCGGACAGACCGGTTACCGGGCCTGGAACCGCGGAAAGCGCAGCGCGATCCTGGATCTCAAGGCGCAGGCCGACTACGACACGTTTCTGCGGCTGGCCAGCCGGGCCGACATTCTTGTCGAAAGCTTCACGCCGGGCGTCACCAAGAGCCTGCGCATCGACTTCGATACGCTGCATGCCATCAACCCGCGTCTGATCTATTGCTCGATCACGGCCTACGGGCGCGACAGCAAGCATGCCGATCGTCCAGGTTATGACGCACTTGTGGCCGCGCGAACCGGGATGCACTGGGAGCAGCGCGGCTGGCCCCAGGGCGCGCTCTGGCGGATGGCAGGTCGCGACGATCCGTTCGCCGATGTCGACATCCCGCAGGAAGGGATCCAAGGACCGCCCCGACCGGGGCCAGTATTTCCTGCCTCCCCCTTCCCTAGTCTCGGGGCCTTCTATGCTGCGTCCACCGCGGTTTCGGCAGCGCTTTTTGCGCGCGAGACGACCGGGCAAGGCCAATGGGTCGAGACGTCGCTGCTCCAGGGCGTTCTGTCCGGCGCCTGCTGCGACTGGCAGCGCGCCGAGGATCCGGACGCTCCCCTCTTCAATTCCTGGATTTTCGGCTCGCGCGCCGCGAAGGGCCATTTCGAGTGCGCCGATGGGCGCTGGATTCAGAACTGGGTTCCCAACCCTCGTTTCATCATCCAGGCATCGGAAGGTGACGCCGTAAATGCCACGCCGGATCTTACGGCCCAGAACGATCCCGACCGCTTTGGGATGGGACCGGAGGAACTCCTGGTAATGTCTCACTACCAGCCGATCCTCGCCGAATGCGTGAAGAAGTTTCCCGCCAAGGACTGGGTCGACGCGGCAGCGGTGGCGGATGCTACGGTGCAGGAGGTCCGCCCGCCCGAAGAAGCTCTCTGCGATCCTCTCCTGCTCAAGGATGGATGCGTTGCAGAAATCGACGATCTCGATCTCGGCCCGATCCGGCAGGTGGGGATCACCTATCGGATGACCACGAGCCCGGGCGCTATTCGTGGATCCGCGCCACGTGCCGGCGAACATACCGAGCAGATCAGGGCCGAGGCGGCACGAATTGCGACGCCGCAGGCGTTGCCCGCAGTTACCTCCCTACCACGGTCGGCGCCGCTTCGGGGAATACGGGTCCTCGATATCGGCCTCGCCATTGCCGGACCCTACGGCGCGCAACTTTTGTCGGACCTCGGCGCGGATGTGATCAAGATCAACGCGCTCCACGATACCTATTGGCATCGCAGCCATGTCGCCTACGTGGCGAACCGGGGCAAGCGCAGCATTGCGCTCAATCTGAAGGATCCCCGCGCCAAGGAGGCGCTGCTGAAGCTCGTGGCGACCGCCGACGTGGTGCAGACGAACATGCGCTACGATGCCGTCGAACGGCTCGGGATCGATTACGAAAATCTCCGGCAGCTCAAGCCGGACCTCGTCTATTGCCATTCACGAGGCCATGAGACGGGTCCCCGGGAAGCCCTCCCTGGCAATGATCAGACCGCCGCGTGCCTCGCGGGAGTGCAGTGGGAAGACGGTGGCATGTGGCGCGGCGGCAAACCGATGTGGTCGCTAACCTCCTTCGGCGACACCGGCAACGGCTTCCTGTCTGCCGTCGGCATCCTGCAGGCGCTCTACCATCGCCGACGGACCGGCGAAGGTCAGCGGGTGGATACCGCGATCATCAATGCGCAGCTGCTGAATTGTTCGTATGCGCTCGCCCACCCCGATGGGCGCGGCGTGGAGCGTCCCAAGCTCGATGCCATGCAGACGGGACTAAGCGCGCTCAACCGTCTCTACAAGACGGACGATGGTTGGATTTGCCTGGTCGTAGCCAACGATGCTCATTGGCTGCGTCTCCAGCAACTCATGGGACCGGTGGAACTCTTCGGGCCACGTTTTGCCACCGCTCGTGCGAGGGTGGAGAACGACGAGGCGCTCGCTTCGATTCTCGAAGCGACATTCCAAACCCGTTCGGCCCAGGAGTGGGCGGGGAGCCTCGATGCGGCCGGCGTCCCTTGCGAAATCTGCGACCCGAATTTTGGCCTGTCGCTGCACGAAGATCCCGAGATGATCCGCCGGCGACTGGTAACCAGTTATCACGATCATTACGTCGGCAAACTGGACCAAGTAGGGTTGCTGTTCGACTTGTCAGCGACTCCGGCCACGATCCAAGGCCCGCCCCTGATCGTCGGACAGCACACGACGGAGATTCTGGCCGAACTGGGCTACAGCAAGGAGAAGATCAGCGAGTTGCTGAACGACCGCGCGGCCATGGCATGGTCCCCGGACGCGCAGCCCGCCAACGCATAGCCGCGTCGTGAATCCGCGATCTCACCACGCGCATGGCGCGACCGCTCCATGAGCGGAGCACGACCGGTCACCGCAGCCCCGCTGGCCGCAAGGATGAAAGTCTCCAGTCGGAAGCTCATGCTTGCCCTGCGAGCCGAGTGGGACAGCATCGCATCGCCGGAAATCGCCATCGAACTCTTTTGGCCCGCCGATCTACGCCTGGCACGGTCGGCGAAGTTGCTCGTCTGCCTCCCGGGGGGTGGGATGAATCGCCGCTATTTCGATATCGGTGAGAACGATCCGGACGGGTTTAGCTTTGCCCGTTACATGGCCGCCAAAGGCTATGTGGTTGCGTGCGTGGATCACCTCGGCATCGGCGAGAGCACACGACCGGCCGATGGTTTCATCCTCACACCGAAGCTGCTGGCAGCGGCCAATAACGACGCCACCCGGCAGCTCGCGAGCGGTCTGCGGAATGGAAACCTCGTGCCCGAGCTCCCCAGCCTTCCTGATCTACGAACGATCGGCGTCGGTCATTCTATGGGCGCGATGTTAACCGTGTTGCAGCAGGCGGAAGAGCCGACGCACACAGCGCTGGTGCTCTTGGGCTTCAGCAACCGCGGACTGGCCAACTATCTCCCGCCCCAGGCGCACGCGCTGATCGACGCCCCTGAGACCATTTCCAACCGGATTGCGGGCATCGCCCGGCAACTGCATGCAGCCCCCTTCGGCGAGTTGGCCCCCTCGCCAGAAAGCAGCGCGATGTTTCACGGTGCAAAAGCGGACCGCGTCGCCGTCGACGCCCTCAAGCCGGCTCGGGACAAGCTGCTGGTCGTCGCCGGACTCCAATCCATCATTCCGGGGGGAGTCACCTCTCAGTTGAAAACCATCGACACGCCTGTGTTCCTGGCCGTCGGAGATCACGACATTGCCGGCCCGCCACACGCCATTCCCGCATCTTTTCCCGCCAGCAGGGATATCTCCCTGCTGATACTTAAAGACACGGGACACGCTCACTTCATCTTCCCCACGCGCTGCACGCTTTTCCGGAAGGTCGCCGACTGGATCGCGACCCTCGATGAATAGGCCCTTTGGTGACGACATGACCGTATTGAAACTGGGTTCGCGCTATCTGAGCACCGTCTGCGACACGCAGGTCATGGTGATCCGCACCATTCAGGACGCACTCGACCTGCGGTGCGGAGGACACCCCATGGTGCTCGCCGGGGGCCCCGCGCAAAGGTCCGCGGCGCCGGAGCCAGATTTCACCGGCGGGACGCTGATCGGCAAGCGCTATATCGACGAAGCCGATCGCATCGAACTGCTCTGCACGAAGGCGGGAACAGGCTCGCTTTCGCTCGGCGCCCGGCACCTTCTCGTCAAGCAGGCGAAAGCGCTGCCCTCCTCGGATTGACGATGAACATCTCCACCCTCCTTGAAATGGCGGCCGACGCCTTTCCCGAGCGCATCGCGGTCGTCGCCGGAAATAGCCGCCTATCCTATCGCCAACTGTGGGAGGCCAGCCTCGCCGCTGCCGAGCGCTTCAAGCAAGCGGACGCCCGTTACGTGGCCCTGCTTGACGTGAACAGCCTCGCGGCGCCCATCGCGCTCTTTGGCGCAGCCGTAGCCAATCTTTCCTACGTGCCGCTCAACTACCGCCTAACCTATCAGGAGCTGGACGGGCTGATCCGGCGTGTCGCGCCTGCCGCACTGATCATCGGAGAAGACCAGCGCGTCCGCCTCGATCTGCCCGACGGGATCGACGCTATCGATCGCGCGGCATTCCTGGCATCGACGGCCCAACCGACGGCCGCTGCACAGGAAATCGCGTCCGATGCCGATTCCGTGGCAGTCCAGTTGTTCACGAGCGGCACGACAGGAAAACCCAAGGCGGCGATCCTGCGGCACGACAACCTGCTGTCCTACATTCTCGGGACGGTGGAGTTCGGCTCCGCCGACGAGACGGAGGCCAGCCTGGTGACGGTCCCGCCCTATCACATCGCCGGCATCTCGGCCCTGCTGAGCTCCATCTATGCGGGACGCCGGATCGTCCTTCTCGAAAACTTCGACCCTGGGGCCTGGCTGACTGCATGCGAGGCCGAACGGGTGACGAATGCGTTCTTGGTTCCGACGATGCTGGGCCGCATCGTCGATACTGTCGAACGCGGCGAGAGCCGGAGGGATTTGAACGCGCTGCGGGCAATTGCCTTCGGCGGCGGGAAAATGCCGGCCTCGGTCGTCACGCGGGCGATGGCGCTGTTCCCTGAAGCGGATTTCACCAACGCCTACGGTCTGACCGAGACCAGCTCTACCATTTGCCTGCTGGGTCCGGAAGATCACCGCAGCGCCCTGGCCAGCGATGATCCCGCGATTCGCAAACGCCTGGGCTCGGTCGGGCGGCCCCTCGATACGGTCGAGCTCCAGATTCGCGACGATGCCGGCAACCGGCTCCCTATCGGAATATCCGGACAGGTCTTCGTCCGCGGCGGCCAGGTTGCCGGGGAATATCTCGATGCCGGAAGCGCCCTGGACGTAGACGGCTGGTTCTATACCCGCGACAGGGGGTATCTCGATGCAGGGAATTACCTCTTTCTCGAGGGGCGCGCCGATGACGTGATCGTGCGCGGCGGCGAAAACATCTCGCCCGGCGAAATCGAGGACATCCTGATCGAGCACCCCGCCGTCTGCGACGCCGCCGTAGTCGCCATCCCGGACGAGCAGTGGGGTGAGACGGTCGGCGCCGCAATCGTCTTGAATGCGCATGCTCAGGTCTCGGTTGCCGACCTCCAAGGCTGGGTTCGCGACAGGCTGCGCTCGTCGCGCGTTCCAGCACGCATCGAATTCCGCGCAGAGCTGCCCTACAACGAGCTGGGAAAGGTCCTGCGCCGTGTCATCCGGCAGGAACTCGAAAACCGATCATGACAAGCTGCGCGGGAGACCGTGCAGAGTTGCAGTCCCGATCGCCCCAAGGGCCCCAGAGCGTTGTCCAGAATTGATCTTTATTTGGGATGATAAGATCCATGATTTGGGTCGCCGGGTGCCGATCGTGAACCTATTCTCACGGAGCGTGACGCCCATGCCTTGGGTTTCTACAATCCGCCGAACCTAGCGACCGAAAATCATGCGCGATCAGGATTACTTCTGGGACGGCATAGATGCCGACACGCTGCTGCTGCAAAGATGCGGCGATTGCGGCCGATTACGGCACCCGCCCGGACCGATGTGCCCGGACTGTCATTCCCTGAACTGGGCGCCGCAACGCAGCAGCGGGCGCGGCAGCGTGTGCGCATGGATCGTCTCCAAGCATCCCGCCGATGCCATCGCGGCAGGGCGGATCGTGGCCCTCATCCAGTTGGACGAGGGCGTCCGGATGATCGCAAACCTTCAGGAGATCGACCCCGATCACATCGATCTCGGGCTGCCCGTCGAGTTGTTCTTTGCCGATGTGGACGGAACGCGCCTTCCACAATTCCGGCCCTCACGAGCATCCTGACCATGAACAACCTCCTCGATCAGACCGCCATCGTCGGCATCGGTCAAACCGAATTCTCGAAGAACTCCGGCCGGAGCGAATTGCAGCTCGCCCTTGAGGCAGCCAAGGCGGCGCTGGAAGATGCGGGGATCGACCCTCGCGACGTCGACGGCACCGTCACCTTCCAACAGGACACCAACGATGAAGCGGGCATTGCCCGCTATCTAAACGTCCGTGACTTGCGCTGGACGGCGCGCACAACCGGAGGGGGCGGCGGCGCCAGCGCCACGGTCCAGCTCGCGGCGTCGGCCATTGCCTCCGGTGCGGCCAGCACCGTGCTAATCTACCGCGCCTTCAATGAGCGCTCCGGACATCGTTTCGGCCAGCCGATCCGCGATGCCGCCTTCGAGGTTCCGAGGCGCGACATCCACTATTCCTTCGGGATCGATACGCCGGCGAAAATCTATTCGCTCTGGTATCAGCCCTACATGACCCGGTATGGCGTGACCAACGAGGACCTGGCGCATTATGTCGTTGCAGCCCGCCGCTACGCCGCCACCAATCCGAACGCCTGGTTCCACGGACGGCCGATTACCCTAGCGGATCACCAAAGCTCACGATGGATTGTCGAGCCCATTCTGCGGCTGCTCGACTGCTGTCAGGAAAGCGACGGCGGGGTCGCATTGGTGATGACGTCGCTCGAGCGGGCGAGGGATCTTCGCCAGCCTCCGGTCCGCGTCTTGGCGGCCGCCC
>Ga0105239_10005534_pt1 | contig 14789 bp, 12 predicted proteins | sample KBSC44metaG_FD_92761 | JGI IMG/M metagenome (GOLD analysis project Ga0105239, IMG submission 92761) | Corn rhizosphere microbial communities from Kellogg Biological Station, Michigan, USA - KBS C4-4 metaG | ecosystem: Host-associated > Plants > Roots > Rhizosphere > Soil | place: Michigan, USA... | reverse complement strand
TTTTACTACTCTATCTTCAAAGGCTTGGTATGCGAAAGATGGAAATATTCATCATTACACTTGTTGGAATCATAGCCGGCGCCTTTTTAATTCAAATGATAATGGCATCGCCGGACTTAGGCGAAATTTCTACCGGTTTTGTACCACGCATACCGAATGATGAAGCATTATATATTGCCATTGGAATTATTGGCGCTACGGTAATGCCTCACAATCTTTATTTACATTCCGCACTTGTGCAAACAAGAAAAATTGAGCGCACAGAAAATGGAATAAAACAAGCCATCAAATACAATAGAATTGATAGCACCGTTGCATTGAACCTGGCTTTCTTTGTTAATGCCGCGATCCTTATTGTTGCAGCGGCAATTTTTTTTAAAACCGGTAATTCACAGGTCGCAGAAATACATGAAGCATATCGTTTGCTTCCCAATTTTTTAGGTAACATTGCTCCAAAGTTGTTTGCAATAGCACTTATTGCGGCGGGCCAAAGCTCAACGATTACAGGAACACTTGCAGGGCAAATTGTTATGGAAGGATATCTGAGCCTGCGTATTAATCCATGGTTACGAAGACTTATTACAAGGTTGCTTGCAATTATTCCTGCGTTAATCGTAATAATAATTTATGGCGATGAAAAGGTAGATTATTTGTTGATACTAAGCCAGGTTATCCTTAGCCTGCAACTTGGTTTTGCCATCATACCACTAATACATTTTGTAAGTGATAAATCGAAAATGGGAAATTTTGTAATAAAGCCTCCCACGAAGATTTTGGCATGGCTTATTGCGTCTGTACTTATATGGTTAAATGTTCAAATGCTGGTAAGCCAGTCTGTGCCTGTATTTGAGGCAAATGCGCTTATGCCAAAAATAATAATTATTACAAGTGGCCTGTTTTTTAGTGCCTTACTTTTATATATTCTTTTTGAACCGGCAATAACAAGACGAAAAATGGCAGCCTCTATTAAAATACATCCTGAAATGGAAAACATTATACTTGATATTCCTTTATATAACCGAATTGCAATTGCGTTGGATTTTTCTGAAAATGATAAAAAATTAATCAGCTATGCAATAGGTCAGGGAAATGAACGCACGCAATACATACTCCTGCATATTGTTGAAAGTGCATCGGCAAAATTATGGGGCAGCCAAAGTGATGACTATGAAACAAGAAAAGATCACGCTCAATTGGATGGCTATGTTAACCAATTAAAAGAAAAAGGATTTAACGCAACAAGCCTCCTCGGATTTAGAAACCGTGCAAAAGAAATTGTAAGACTTGTAAAAGAAAGTAAAGCAGAAATGTTAGTTGTGGGAGCTCACGGCCACACGGGTCTAAAGGATCTAATATATGGAGAAACTGTTAACTCTGTCAGGCATGAACTTCGGATTCCAATTTTAATGGTGAGTTTGAAAGATGAAACTATTTGATGAGGCTCAGGGATGAAACAGGCTGTTATTTTATCACGACACTTTCCCTGATCTTTTCAATTGCAGCAGCTATTTTACTATTCCATTCTAATTGCTTTTGAACGTTGATGCTATGATTAGTTTCCTGGTCATATAAATGCTGTAACTCCGAATTTTCTTTATATACATTATCAAAAATAGAGGTAAGCAATGTCACATAATTTCCTTTCGTAAATTTTGCCTTTTGAATTTCAGCAATAAATTTTTCTGCACCAAGTCTTGTAATATCAAAATGATGCTGCTCATGCAATAAATGATATTCGGAATTTATATGGGGCTTTCTCCATGAATCGCTTTTAGTGAAAAAAGTATACACACCAATGTTTAGGTAAATATTCCTTCCATCAAATTTTACTTGAGAATCGAAGGCGAAACCTGACGCAGTTACTGCGCCGGCAAAGTTGTTTTCATTTGGCTTGCCTTTAAAATCGCCCCACTGCAGGTTCCTGTTAAAATCATAGTAAATAGTATCACTTTTTATAGAAGCCTTTCTATTCTCCGCAAATGCATGTACAATCACTTTCTGAGCCATACAACGATGCATTATTGGTATAGAAATAATGATCAGAAGAACAGATTTATATTGCATCATTTTGAATGTAAATATGTTACAAAAATTTTACGAAGGCCCGAAATAAAAAGTTAAATCCGAACTACAATTATCAAGTGTATTTAATTGGTTTGTGGAATAAATCACATAAAATGAAACCTAAATCCCTTCCAATAAAATGCGGCTATGTTTCGTTATAATACATTGTCTTGATGAGAAATAAAATAAAATGCCTAAATTGTTCCCTTAAATTCTTATACCAATTCTGAAAAACTGACATGGATTCCTTCCTGATGGACATATCACATCTCAACAACTCTTCAGAGTTCTTATGTGGCTGCACAGATACCGACTTCCGGTTCTTACACACGAACCGATTATTTCAGAAATATTTTGGATTGGAAAATGAAGAATGGAAAGGACGCCCATTTACTGAAGTGGCCGAAACTTTCCAAATGGAAAAATTTCTAAAAGCCAATAATGAATGTATCAATAATCCAGGTAAAATTATTTGTATCGAAATACAAACTACAACGGCTGACACTGTAAGTTGGTTCAAATGGGAAGTAAGTGCCATTCTTAACCGACAAAACAAAGTGCAGGGAATTCGCTTTTTGGGCACAGATATTACCAAACACAAAAAGGCCGAGCAAACACTATTACAGCAAGCTATTTTACTCGATAATATTTCGGATGCCATTATTTCAAGCGATGAAAATTTTTGCATCAAAAGTTGGAATCGCAAAGCGGAAATAATGTTTGATTTGAAATATGAAAAAAATTCACTTGGTTCTTCACATGGGATTGCCAAAATAGATTTTGTAAACGATTCGGAAAGCAATCTTAAAAAAAGTATTCTGGCAAATGGATTTTGGAACGGAGATGTTTTAATCGAAAAAAAAGATGGGATAAAATTCCATTTGCAAACAAGAATAAACTCAATAAAAGACGAAGCAGGGGAAACAACTGGTTTTGTATCTGTCATCAGGGATGTTACAACACAAGAACAAACGGAAAACAACTTTGATGTTGAACAGAAAAAATCCCGGTTTGATATGGTGAAAGAGCAACAGCAATTCCAGGCTTTTATGGAGTATGCCCCTGCACTTGGATGGATAAATGATGAAGATGGCATATTGCACTATATGAACACTCTGTTTCAAAATTCTTTTGCTCTTCCCACCCACGCCTTAGGGAAAAATATTTTTGATTATTATCCTGTTTCAATGAAGCCAAATTGCAAAGCGAGCGATCTTGAAGTGCTGGAAAAAAATACAGGTATCGAAACTTTTGAAGATAGCATTGACGGGAACGGTGAAAAACTTTGTTACCAGGTGTATAAATTCCCCGTAGGTCATCACAATCAAAAAAGGCTCATTGGAGGCCTGGCTTTTAATATCACAGGACAGGTAAATAACAAGATGGAAATTATAAAAGAAAGAAACCAGTTTCAATCTTTTATGGAAAATGCACCATTATTAGCATGGATAACAGATGCGCAAGGTGTACTGCAATACATGAACACGCGTTTTAAAAATTCATTTAATTATACCGATGATCGTTTGAACAAAAAGATCGGGGATTATCAGCCAATTTCAGAAAGAGAAAAAGTTCTATTGCCGCAAGAAGATGTTCTTATAAAAAAGAAAAGCATTGAACTATTTCACGAATGGACGGATGCAGAAAATAAAGTGCATTCTTACCGAACTTTTAAATTTCCGATACAGGATGTGGAAGGTAATTATCTTGAAGGAGGACAGTCGATTGATATTACAGCTGAATTACTCACACAACGTGCGTTAAAAAGAAGTAATGAACTTTTTGAATATGCAGGTAAAGCTACCCGTGATGTTATTTGGGACTGGAATCTAAAAGAAAATACAATAAGGAGAACAGGTGGTTATAAAAATCTTTATGGTTATGAATTGACCGACTTATATGAGCCGCACAATTATGAAAAGATACACAAAGATGATATTGCCAACGTTCTAAAAACTGTTGAAGACTCACTTAGAAGTGATGCTTCACGCTGGCTGCTTGAATATAAATATCTCTGCGCTGATGGTTCTTATAAAATCGTAATTGACCAGGCATACATCATTCGAAATAAAACCGGTAAAGCAGTACGGGTAATAGGATCGATGCAGGACGTGACGGAAGAACGTGATTTGCAGGAAGAGGTCTTGATAACTGAAAAGCAAAAAAAGAGAGATGTTGTGAATGCTGTAATTGACGCCCAGGAAAAAGAAAGAAATGAACTTTCGGCGGAATTACACGACAACGTAAACCAGTTGCTGGCCGCAGCGATTTTGTATTTAAAGACAGCGCAAAAGCAGGAAGTCATTAAAGAATCTCTTGTATCGCAGAGCCTCGATTATGTTCAAAAAGCGATTGAAGAACTCCGCAATATAAGCCGCAACCTTACTCCTTCAGAATTAAAAATGAATGGCCTTCGTGCCGCATTAAAAGTCTTTGCCGAAAAATTACACATACCTAAAAGTTTTGAAGTCAACCTTACAGTTGGTCAATTGTCTGAAAGCAAAATAACGCAGCCACTTAGATTAGCAGTATATCGTATTATACAGGAAGTAATCAATAATATTCTCAAACATGCCAACGCAAGCCAGGTAAACATTAACCTGTCTGATAAAGATGATATTCTCAATCTAACGGTGACGGATAACGGAAAAGGATTTGACTTAGTGTCCTTCAAAAAAGGATTGGGAATAACCAATATTTATAATCGGGCCGAAAATTTTGGCGGCTTTGCGGAAATAATTTCTTCGCCGGGAAAGGGTTGTACGTGGCATGTCAATATTCCGTTGAGTGAAACGAATCAGCAGTCTGCAATAAAAAATCAATATGTTTAAATAGTCTCAATGTTTTTGGCTGAGAAATTCTTGTGCGCTACGCACAATCTCGTCTGTTTCAATTTTATTCATACATTTAAAATGACCCAGGGGACATTTATCAAACCCTATTTTGCTACAGGGCCTGCACCACAATTTGTTCACCTGGAAAATTTTGTATTCTGTATTATAAGGATACATTCCAAATGAAGGAACCGTATTGCCCCAAACAGAAAAAACCATTTTTTTAAATGCCGCGGCAATATGCATTAGTCCCGTATCGTGGCTTATTATCAAATTGGATCTGCGCACTATATCAGCCGATTCATTTAACGAAAATTTGCCGCAGGCGTTATAGATCTTTATAGAATCAACACTGCTGATATCAGCGCCATTATTAAAGTCTTCCTTGCCTCCGAGCAAAATAATCGGGTATTCAATTTTAGCACATAATTCTTTCAATTTATCTACCGGCAATTTTTTTGTAAAATGAGCGGCACCTATTGCAATGGCTAAAAATCCCTGCGAATGAGAAAAAGGTATATCTGAATCTTTAACTTTATCTTTTTCAGGAATAAAAAAATCAAGCCATAGTCCATCATTAACTACACCCAGACCCGAGACTGTTTCCATATACCTGTCAACGATATGTTTGCCAGGCATCAGGTTTATTTTAAAGTTAGTGTATATCCATTTTTGCGTATTCAATTTATTAAAAGAATGAAAGGGAACACCTTTTAACGCCTGTTTAATTCGCAGCGTGCGTAAATTAAAATGAAGATCGATCACTCCGTCAAACTTTTCTTCTTTAAGAACATCTATGGTATCCTCAAAATCATCATCAAGCGTGATAACTTTAGTTAGGTAAGGGTTCGATTCTACAATAGATGAAAATCTTTTTTTCGTAAGAAACCAGATATCCGCGTCGGGAAACCGTTTGCGCAAGCAGCGTACAACCGGTGTAGTTAGTACGATATCGCCAATGGAAGAAAACCGGATGACAAGAAATTTTTTAGCCACGGATTACGCTGATTTACACTAATAAAAATATCAATTTACTTTCTTACTTTCTTCTATTTTTTCAACAACTGCTGCTCTATAACTTCTTTTGGAAGGTAGGGGCTACATTTCAATATAATCAAGCTCTTTATGAAATGTTTCTTCGCTCAATATAGCAGCGATTATACTAATTATCATAACGGTAACGCCTGTTATAAAACCACTCATAACATAGCTGAAATAATATTGTAAGCCATTAAAAAGTAAAAGCATTAAAGGCAAAGATCCCCTGACCATATTGGGAATGGTGGTTGCTGCTGTTGCCCGAAGATTAGTCCCGAACTGCTCAGCTCCCATAGTTACAAATATGGCCCAGAAACCGGTTGCCAGTCCAAGCCCTCCGGAAATCCAATACATGGTAGCGGCACTACTCGCGGGCGTTTGCATAAAATACAATGATATCATTACAATGGTCATGATATAAAAAACATACAACGCCTTTTTCCTGCTTTTTAATACATGGCTGAGAAGACCTGCCAATACGTCCCCAACGGAGATTGCGATATATGCGTACATCGTAGCCTTTCCCGGGCTTACGTCTTCGTTGATGCCAAAGCTCTTTGCAAATTTATTGGAGAAGGCAATAAGAATACCTATTACATACCATGTCGGGAGGCCCAACAAAATACTGCATGCATATTTTTTAAACCTTTTCCCGTTATTAAAAAACATTAAAAAATTTCCTCTGGATACCGATCGATCCATTGATTGATACATTCCCGATTCAAATACACTTACACGCATTAAAAGTAAAAGAAAGCCAAGGCCACCCCCGATGAAATAACAAATTCTCCAATCATATCTTTGCGATATAAAAAAAGCAACTACGGCTCCCGTTAGTCCGAGGCCTGCCACCAGTGAGGTGCCGATTCCTCTTTGTTCTTTTCTCAGCAATTCAGCAACTAAGGTAATGCCGCCACCCAGTTCTCCGGCAAGGCCAATGCCCGCGATAAACCTGGCGATGGCATATTGAGGCACGGTTTGTACAAAACCATTAGCAATGTTGGCAAGAGAATATAATATTATGGAGCCAAAAAGTATACTGAGTCTTCCTTTCTTATCTCCCGTTATTCCCCAGATAATACCACCGATCAACAAGCCAATCATTTGAATACCCAAAATTAATTCTCCTTGTTTGTCGATTTCCGTTGCACTTAAGCCAAGGGATTTCAAACTGGGTATACGAACTATAGCGAAGAGAAGTAAGTCGTAAATATCAACAAAGTAGCCTAATGCTGCAACAATTACAGGAATTGAAAACACCGCAATCTGTTTCTTGTTCATATCAAAAATCAAATAGTTGTATTGTTATTATTCCCCTTTTTTTTAGGAACAAACACCTTCCACAAAACCGGGAAGGTAGTAACCACAATAATTCCTACTACTATTACTTCAAGATGTTCTTTCAAATCGAATTGAAACTGGTGCATGATAAATGTCTGCAAAAAATGGCCGGCAAATAACATACTGCCTACCCACAGTATACATCCAACCATATTATAGTAAGCAAATTTTTTATGGTTCATTAAAACGATACCTGCTACTATAGGTGCAAAAGTTCTTACAAATGGAACGAACCTTGCCAGTACAATCGCCTGGCCTCCATTCTTTTCATAAAAATCGTGCGCTTGCACAAGGTATTTTTTCTTAAAGAAGAAAGTATCTTTTCTTTCAAATAAAAAAGGCCCGCTTTTTTTGCCGAACCAGTAGCCCACATAATTTCCTAAAATGCCTGCTATTGAAATCAGCAACCATAAAATAAAAAGGTCTGCCCATTGACTATGAGTTTCAAATAAAGCCGATGCTACGATGCCGGGAACATTATTTGTAGTAGAGCTAAAAATACCTGTAACAAAAAGTAACGCATCCCCGGGCAAAAAGAAACCTGCAAACAATCCTGTTTCTGCAAATACAATAAATAATATCATCCATAATCCGCCATGCTGTATATAGAAATGGGGGTTTAGTAAATCTCTAATGCCTATTCCTAAAATGTCTAATAATTCCACTGATAGTTATTTAAATTATTAATTGGCAAGTTCCCCTTCCCATTTACTTACGGCTGACGTAGCCAACGCATTTCCCAACACATTGGTCATAGTGCGAAACATATCGCAAAAATGATCTATTGGCAATATTAAAGCAATTCCTGCAGGTGGAATATGAAACATACCGCAAGTTGCCAACACTACGACTAACGCAGCACGAGGTACACCTGCAATCCCTTTGCTGGTAAGCATTAGCACAAGCAGCATGGTAATTTGTGTTCCTACATCCATGTGAATTCTGTAAGCCTGTGCTATTGCTATACTCGCAAATGTCATATACATCATGCTGCCATCGAGGTTAAAACTATAACCTAATGGCAAGGTAAAAGCAACTATTTTTTCAGGACACCCAAAGCGTTCAAGCTCTTCCGTTAGTTTAGGGAAAACAGCCTCGCTGCTTGTTGTACTGAATGCAATTAATAAAGGTTGTGCGATTCTTTTTAAAAGTAACGGGACCTTGTTCTTTAAAATTAAATATCCAACAGCAATTAACACAAGCCAAAGAATAAAAATTCCAATCACAAAGAAGAAAAGGTAATCTCTATAAAATCGAAATATGCTGAATCCGTTGGTTGCAATAACTGCTGCCAATGCACCAAATACACCCAAAGGCGCAAAGTTCATTACATACCCAACCATTTTTAAAATAATATGTGACACACTTTCAAGTGCTTTTATTACAGGCTTTGCATAATCACCAATAGCGGTAGCGGCAATTCCAAAGAAGACACTGAAAATTACAATTTGTAAAATTTCATTGGACGCCATAGATTGAAAAATACTCTTCGGAAAAACATGCTCCACAAAATTTGTTAAAGAAAACTGTTGGGTATTTGTCATTAAATCCTTTGCTGCAGAAACGTCTGCTACACTCAAATTTATGGCATCTCCGGGTCGGAAATAATTTACTAACACAAGCCCGATAAAAAGACTTACCAAAGATGCAGAAACAAACCATAAAAGCGCTTTGCCTCCGATTCTGCCGACAGTTTTTAAATTACCCAGTTTTGCAATGCCCACCACTAATGTTGAAAACACTAACGGTGCAATAATCATTTGTACCAGTCTTAAAAAAATGGTAGTTAATAAATTCATATCAACAGAAAAAGGCGCGATAAATGATGGCGCGGAATATTGATGAACGCAGTATCCCAGCAAGCTTCCTGCAAGCATTGCTATGAGAACATAAATAGTAAGCCTGTTTTTATTTTTGCTGATAGCCTTTGTAAAAGTCATAAAGTTTGCAATATAATGTTTAAAGTGAGTTATGAAGCACGGTCGTTAAAAATTACATATCCGTTCTTTATTTTAAAAATTAATTCCTTACTTTTCCACAATTGAAAACCAAAACCTCAATTCATTAGTATGAGTTTATTTATTACGAAACCTATGAGCAGCCTTATGGCTGAGGCGGGTGAATCGGGCAATACATTGAAAAGAACCTTGGGTCCTATTAATTTAATTGCTCTGGGCATAGGTGCTATAATAGGTGCAGGGCTTTTTGTAAGAACGGCTGCTGCAGCAGCTCAAAATGCAGGGCCTTCGGTAACAATTGGTTTTATTGTAGCTTCCATCGGGTGTGCATTTGCAGGGTTATGTTACGCAGAATTTGCATCGATGATTCCAATTGCAGGAAGCGCTTATACATACTCATATGCAACCATGGGCGAGTTTATTGCGTGGATTATAGGGTGGGATCTCATTCTTGAATATGGTGTTGGTGCGGCAACGGTAGCTATTGCATGGAGTGAATATTTTAATAAACTGTTGCAAATTTTTGGACTGAATGTTCCTTACCAATGGTGTCATTCACCGTTCGAAGTTTCTACTTCCGGCATTCATGGTATTATGAATATTCCGGCTTTATTCATCATTATCGTACTTAGTTTATTATTGATAAGGGGCATGCAAGAGTCAGCGGTAGTAAATGCGATCATTGTTATTTTAAAGGTTGCAATCGTGGTGGTTGTAATAGCAATGGGATGGCAATATATAAGGCCTGAAAATCATACGCCTTTTATCCCGGCCAACTCCACATACACTGATCAGCAAGGCATATCACATCACTATGGAGGCATACTTGGGATATTAGGAGCAGCAGGCGTCGTGTTCTTTGCATTCATTGGTTTTGATGCAGTTTCAACTGCTGCGCAGGAAACTAAAAATCCTAAAAGAGACATGCCGATTGGTATTCTCGGATCATTAATAATCTGTACAATTTTATACATCCTGTTTTCTTATGTACTCACGGGTGTTGCTTCTGTCAATGATTTTAGAACACAGGGTAAAGAAGCATCAGTGGTTTATGCAATTGAACACATGAGCGGGGCAATGGTCAATGGAGTATGGATACCAACTTATAAATGGCTCAGCAACCTTGTCACCATCGCAATATTGGCGGGGTTTTCTTCTGTAATCCTGGTAATGTTAATGGGGCAATCCAGGGTATTTTATTCTATGAGTAAAGATGGACTTGTTCCTAAAATATTTGCAACTATCCATCCAAAATTTAAAACACCTTACAAATCGAACCTGATATTTTTAATTTTTGTAGGTTGCTTTGCTTCCTTTATTCCGGGTGATATAGTTGGAGATATGACAAGTATAGGTACCTTGTTCGCTTTTATGTTAGTATGTGCAGGTGTTTGGATAATGAGGCGAAAACATCCTGAAATTAAAAGAGGATTTAAGGTTCCCGCTGTAGGACTCGTAGCAATTTTAGGTATCCTGGTTTGTGGTGCTATGATCTTTGGCCTGGGCTGGACAAACTGGGCAAGGTTAATAGGCTGGCTGCTTATAGGGTTAATTATTTATTTTGGTTATAGCCGCTATAACAGCAGGCTGAGAAACCCCGGTAAGTTTCCACCGGAAACAGGCCTGCATGATGTTCCCGAAGAGGTGCCCCCGTTAATATAACTGTTAGATGTTATTTACTAACTGTTACCCTTATACGTAGTTAATAAAATAACAGAACATATTGTTATTGCTGGCGTAACAGTTAAATTATACCTGGTGTTTCCATTATTTATTACGGATATCCCGAGTAAAACTTATTACATAACTTCTTCAAAAATATTATCTCTAAAGCTGTTATTCTTCAACAACTGGTAATGTTTTTTTAACGAAACGATGAGCGGAAAGCGCCGGTAAGGCAGGTTATTGTTTTCCGCAAACTTCTTTACAAGCTCAGTTATTTCAGGATAATACACATGGTTGACCGCTGGAAATAAATGATGCGCAATATGATAATTAAAGCAACCCATAAAAAACCTCGTGAACCAGTTATCTTCTGCGACATCGTTTGTTGAACGCAATTGATGCTCAAACCAACTTGTTGGCAACCGGCCATTTTTATCCGTTATTGGAAAAGAGCTATCAGGCACAGCATGAGGAGTAACTAATACGATTAACCCAAATATGCTTGCTGTTAAAATCATAATAAAAAATGCGGCCACGATTTGCATCCAGGTTATATACAATACCAATTTGGGAATTACAATAACATATGTAAGGAAGAAAAGTTTAAATAAACCGAGTTTAATATATTCAATTGCCGGAATTTCCGCCACCTTGCGCACGAGTTGCTTTCTCCGAAAAAAGTCTTTAAAGTCGCGGATAAAAAGCCAGTTAAATAAGAACAAGGGATAAAGCATCGGAAGATAAATATGTTGGTAGCGATGTATTGGCGAATAAGGGGCATTAGGAAATACCCTCGCCATAGGACTTTGCTCGAAATCACTATCCCACTGCAGCACATTCGGATAATTATGATGCAGTCTTATATGCCTCAGCCGCCAGATAAAACTATTGGCGCCCATCACATCAAATAAATGCACATATAGCTTGTTTAATCTTTTGCTTTTAAAAAGTGTGTTATGAACAGCATCATGAATGAGATTAAGAAAATTCAAATCTATCATGATTCCCAAAAACACGTAACAAGTATATAAAATGAGCGTGTTCTTTCCCATAACCAACGCCGCAACGTAAAATGAGAAATACAAGGCAGGGAAAAGGATCGCCTTGACAGTTATTATATAGCCTCGTTTTTCTTTCAGCAGTTGTACTGTATTATTAACTTCTTCTCTTAATTGTTGAAATACTTCCTGTTTTGCCGGCACTTTTAGAAAGGTCGGTTTCATTGTTGTTCCTTCCATAACAATTTGATTAACTGACGTTTCAAATATTACACACTAATCCTTAATAGATTATGCTTTATTATTACTTTCCATGTATAAAAGTCGTAATACCAAAATCGCACCAAAAGGCACTTTAGTGACAAAATGTGAACTCAACTTTAGATTAGCAAATGTTCTGGCGACTTCGTAGCCTGCCAAAATGAAAAAATGCCAGTCAATTTGTAGCGGAATCATTGACCGATGACCATTTAGAAAGAAACAACGATAAAAATTGTCATTTTGCCAATTCAGTGCTATTTCGCCACATATATATTTGCAGAGCGTCGATAAATATCAAAAAAGTATCGAAAGAATTTTCTATGATGCGTGATAGCCATAATTTTAAACATTATAAGATTGAATTTATGCTTAGGGTTCCCGCGATTGTATTATTTCTAATCCTGTTTCTAAATGATAAACATTAAATCAATATTTGCTATGCTCGCGGTCATGAGCTTATGCGCTTTCTCTTTTTTTCAGCAACAACCAGCAATTACTATTGCTGCCGCAGCGGACCTAAAATTTGCGATGGATTCAATTATTGCTTCTTATAAAGCCCAAAATCCAGGCGCTGAAGTACAGGTAATTTATGGTTCGTCTGGAAATTTCTTTCAACAAATTACTAATGGTGCTCCGTTTGACATTTTCTTTTCAGCCGATGTTGATTACCCCAATAAATTAAAGGATCAGGGCTTAACAGTTGGCAACATCAAAACTTATGGTATTGGGCAAATCGTTCTTTGGAGTAAAAAAACGGATCCGAATAAAGAACGAATGAATACATTGCTCGAAGCAAACATTAAGAAAATTGCTACTGCCGATCCTTCACATGCGCCGTATGGCAAGCGTGCCCGGGAGAGCTTGCAATATTATAAATTGTACGATAAAATTCATGATAAATTAGTGTTGGGAGAAAACATTTCACAAACCGCGCAATTTGTAACAACCGGCGCAGCAGATATTGGTGTAGTCGCATTATCGCTGGCATTATCCCCGGCTATGAAAAGTGAAGGTGGAAAATATTATCTTATTCCGGAGGAAAGTCATACGCCGTTAGAACAGGCTTATACTATGTTGAAACATGCTTCCGGAAATTCAACTGCTGCCAAATTTTATAACTTTATTTCATCACATGCTGCCATTGATGTTTTAAAGTATTATGGCTTTTCTCAAAAAAAATAAAATGAATCAATTAAAAGGAAACATAACCGGAATACAATCCCACGAAGGGTTATCAATTGTGAAAGTGCAAGGACCCAATAACTGTATGTTTACTTCTTTGGTTATGGATGATGTTGTAAGTGCCGATTGGTTACAAACAGGCAAGCAAGTGAGTTTGTATTTTAAGGAAATTGAAGTAATGATATCAAAAGATCCCGACGCGAAAGTAAGCTCGCAAAATCGCCTTCCATGCAAAATACAATCTATGAACACCGGTGTAATATTATGCCAGCTTGAGTTGTTGTTTGGCGAAACAATCATAACTTCAATTATTACGTCAAATGCGTGCAGGCAGCTGGATTTGCAGGAAAACGACCTTGTAACAGCGCTCATCAAAACCAATGAAATAAGTGTATCTCCTGATGATTGACTTATCGCCACTATGGCTCAGTTGTAGGTTGGCTCTTATTGTGACAATTCTATTGTTCGTCATTTCTATACCGTTAGCCTATTGGCTCGCATACAGCAAATTCAAATTGAAAACTGTTGCAGAAGTAATCATAACATTACCGTTAGTACTGCCGCCATCTGTATTGGGATTCTATTTATTGATCGCCTTCAGCCCCGCAAATACATTTGGAAAATTTATTGACACATATTTTAATTTGCGCCTTGTATTTACATTCACGGGTTTGGTTGTTGCATCCGTTATATATAGTTTACCGTTTATGGTTAATCCCATGGTAGCGGGATTCAAGAATCTGCCAGGATCTTTAAAAGAAGCGTCATTCACATTGGGGAAATCAAAATTTACGACACTCATAAAAATCCTTCTTCCCAATATCCGGGCATCTTTGTTAACCGGCATTGTAATGACATTTGCTCACACTATAGGCGAATTCGGTGTTGTTCTCATGGTTGGGGGCAGTATTCCCAAAGAAACGAGGGTTGTTTCTATTGCTGTTTATGATGAAGTAGAATCAATGAATTACCATAACGCAAACGTATATGCGCTGATACTATTTGTCTTTACCTTTTTAATTCTTTTGGGCGTTCATCTCATTAACAATAAAAAACAGGCAACTACTCTTTTGTAATGATACAGTTCCGGGCATATAAAATATTGAACACCACACAAGGGAAAATGCCTTTGGACGTTTCATTCACGTTGGAACATGGGCAATTAATTTCATTATTCGGAAAATCAGGCGCCGGTAAAACCACTATTCTTCGCATACTCGCGGGGCTCACTAACGCAGATGAAAGTTTTATTGAAGTTGACAATGAAATTTGGGATGATACCAGAAAGAATATCCATCTCCATGCACAAACACGTTCCATTGGTTTTGTGTTCCAGGATTATGCATTGTTCCCGAATTTGACTGTGAAAGAAAATGTTCAATTTGCTTTACAAAAAAAGAGTGATCGCAAAATTGTCCCGGAATTATTGGAATTGATGGAACTGCAAC
>Ga0105239_10005530_pt1 | contig 14792 bp, 10 predicted proteins | sample KBSC44metaG_FD_92761 | JGI IMG/M metagenome (GOLD analysis project Ga0105239, IMG submission 92761) | Corn rhizosphere microbial communities from Kellogg Biological Station, Michigan, USA - KBS C4-4 metaG | ecosystem: Host-associated > Plants > Roots > Rhizosphere > Soil | place: Michigan, USA... | reverse complement strand
TCTAACGCGCCAATCACTCATCAATACACTGTTGCAGATTCATTTGATATAAAGCTGAGTATTGTTGATGCTTTTGGCTGTAAGGATTCAGTCACAAAGAAAAATGCAGTCATCATTACAAACCCGTTAGCAAATTTTAAATCAAAAGATTCTGTAAAATGTACAGCAAATAATGTTCAGTTTACAGACATATCATCGGGCATTGAATTAAAATACAAGTGGGATTTTGGCGATAACACGCAATCGACAGATAAAAATCCTGTGCATAAATACAGCCAGGAAGGTGTGTACCCTGTAAGCCTTCTTATCACTGACAAGTTTGGTTGTACTTCATCTGTAAATAAAGCAAACTTTGTAACGGTATCAAACCCAAGAGCATCGTTTAGTGTTAGCAGTACATTTGCTGCCTGCCCGCCTTTGCTTATTCAGCCAGATAATAAATCCGCTGACTATTCTTCTCTCTCCTGGAACTTTGGTGATGGTGTTATATCTGCAGCCGATACACCTTCACATAACTATACACAAGGTGGTACATTCAATCTAAAACTTACAGCCAAAGGTTATGGAGAATGTTATGATGACACTACTATACAAATTGTATTAAAGGGGCCAAGCGGTACGTTAAGCTATCCATCTGTATTTAGCTGCAGCCCTGCAACAGTAAAATTTGACGCAACGCTTCATAATGCAACGAGTCTTTTCTGGGATTTTGGTGATGGTGTTACCAGGCCGGGAACAGGAAATTCAACTACCTATACTTATGTTGATGCCGGACGGTACCTGCCCAACCTTGTTTTAATCGATGATAAAAATTGTAAAGTAGGCATACCTGGTAAAGACACGATTAAAGTATCGGGCATCAAAGCTTTGTTCTCAGATTCGCTGTTAAGCCAGTGCGATTCTGCTGTAATAAGATTTAAAGACTCGAGTATTTTTACCAATGATGCTGCAAAAACATATGACTGGGTTTTTGGCGATGGAACGTCTGTAAGTAATACCGCTACTCCTGTGCATGCTTACCAGAAATCAGGAAAATATACGGTGCGCATGATAGTAAATTCACAAGGTGGGTGTAATGATGCATATAATATTCCGCTAACTGTAAAAGTCAACCCTAGCCCCTTAATCAGCATACAATCGCCAGATACGGTTTGTATGAATATTCCCATAGATCTTACTGCCACAAACAAAGACGCAAATGCTGTTGAATGGAACTGGGATTTTGGTGGCGGCAATCTTTATGATGTTCAAAGCCCTCAATATACATTTACGAATAGCGGCACGCATGCGATAAATCTTATTGCTACCAATGCGTTTGGCTGTGCAGATACAACAGGTAAAGATATAGCTGTACTTGCTCCGCCTGCAGTTGATGCCGGGGCAAGCATAGCTATATGTGAAAACCAGGCCGCTACATTGCAGGCAACAGGTGCTTATACTTACGAGTGGGGAACTGATGCTTCCTTAAGTTGTACAAGCTGCGCTTCTCCTTTGGCTGCGCCGCCTTCAAAAACCACTTATTATGTTACAGGTACAACCGTTGCAGGTTGTGTTACTACAGATTCTGTTACGGTTGATGTAAAACATCCGGCAGATATAACAGTGAACGCTTCTGATACCATTTGTATCGGAGGGAAAGTAATATTAAATGCATCGGGAACGGAAATATACAAATGGGATCCTGCATCTACATTAAGCAATGCAAATGTGGCCAATCCCGAAGCTGCACCGGTTTCTACTACTACTTATACAGTTATTGGCAGTGATTCAAAATCATGCTTTAGTGATACGGCACAGGTTACCGTAGTTGTTTACCCTAAACCCTCTTTTAATATTGATGACAGTGCCATTACTGTCAATATTGGAACAAGCAAGGTTATAACGACTACAAGCTCTTCTGATGTTACAAGTTGGCAATGGCAGCCCAATAAGTGGTTGTCCTGCGCAGATTGTGCCTTCCCCACAATGGATCCAAGAGCGGATGTAACTTATACAGTAACGGCAACAAATCCGGGTGGATGTACAGCAACAGATCAGGTTACTGTAAAAGTGTTGTGTAATAACACCAACATGTTTGTGCCTAATACTTTTTCACCTAATGGTGATGGTTCAAACGACTGGTTTTTCCCGCGTGGTTCATCATCTTATTTCAATATAAAGTCAATGAGGATTTTCAACAGGTGGGGCCAGATGATGTTTGAAAGAACAAACTTTAAAGCAAATAATGAGACTGCAGGCTGGAATGGAACTTATCAAAATCAACCTCAGCCATCTGATGTGTATGTATATGCAATGGAAATAATCTGTGACAATGGAAGCGTGTACACACTCAAAGGAAATATTACGCTTTTAAGATAGGCTTTGAAGACAGGTGATGACGCAAGCAATTCATGATGTAAAATTTTGGTAATAATATAACAATATCGTCCGGATTCATAAAACAGGAAATAATGATTTGAAAAATTTGCACAGAAGGTAAACTGAATATTACCTATTAATTAAATAAAACCAATATCCTTTTTAATGAGAAACTTTTACCTAAAGTTGGCCGTAGTGATTATGTGCCTGTTTGAAACGGCTTACGGGCAGGATACACATTTCTCGCAATTTTTTGAAGCCCCCTTATTGCGTAATCCTTCCCTGGCAGGTTTGTTTGAAGGCGATGTTCGCGTGCAGGCTGTATACAGGAACCAATGGGGCAATGTTACTGTTCCTTTTAAAACAACTTCAATTAATGCTGAATATAAGCAACCGGTGGGAGAGGGTTACGATTTTGTAACCATGGGTATGCAGCTTCTGCAGGACAGGGCAGGCACCACCAATTTTACGACTACGAATGTATTACCGGCACTCAATTATCATAAAGCATTGAGTGGCGACAAGAGCAGGTACCTGTCATTAGGATTTATGGGAGGATGGGTGCAACGTAGAATTGACAGGAGCAAAATGACAACTAACAGCCAGTTTGATGGCATTGGCTGGAATCCTTCAATGCCCGATGGTGAGCAATTTCTTACCACTAATTATAATTACTGGGATGCAAGCGTGGGAATGTGCTACAATTCAACAATTGGCAATAGTCAAACCGATGTATATTATTTAGGTATTGCTTATCATCACTTCAACAGGCCCAAAAATTCTTTTTATAAAAATCCAACAATTGAACTTAACGCTAAGTGGGTTGCATCAGGTGGTATAAAATTTGGGATAGATGAGGTTTCATTTTTAACCATACAGGCCGACTTTAGTAAGCAAGGTAGTTATACTGAAACCATTGCTGGCGCCATGTATTCATATAAGATTGGTCCCGAACCAGAGAACCCGGATTATATCATCAACTTTGGTGGTTACATGCGCTTAAAAGATGCGTTTATACCAGTGGTGAAATTAGATTATCACCCGTTTTCTGTAGCCATTAGTTATGATGCCAATATTTCTCAATTAAAGACTGCCAGCCAGGGTAATGGCGGCATGGAACTTTCAGTTACATACAGAGGATTCTTAGATAGGGAAAACAGCAGCAGGAATGCTGTATTATGTCCTCGGTTTTGAACATAGAACAAAAGCAAATGGTACGTTGGGCTCCTGCGTTTTTACGGGGAGCCTGTTTATTATTGGTGGTTACACTTAACTTATAGTTTCATAACAATCTTCATACTTAAATTTCTTCCCATATTATAAATACCAAGATGGCCATTGGGAGATGCCTGGTAATACTCAAAATATTTTAACCTGTTAAGGTGAGATTGATATGCTTTGTTGAAAATATTATTTGCATTGAGATATATCATGCACAACTCTTTATTTGCCTTTGTCTTTATCGTTAAGCCGCATCCCATATTTACAAGGTTATAACCTGGCGTATAAGTTTCTGTATTGTCCACCGCATAAAAGTTGTTTTGTGTATTGTAATGCTCAAGTTCTGTTTGCACATATAAATTCTTTAATGATGCGCTTTCAAAAGGCAGGCTAATGCGCAGTGTGGAAAGCGTATGCAAAGGTGGAATCATGGGCATCCACTTTGCTTTATCGCCAAATTCTTTAAGTAAATCATCATCTTTATTTACACCATTAAGAATGGCGATGCTGTTTTTAAAATAGAGCCATCTAAAGTTTCGTGGATGGTATGTTACTGATGCCTCCAGTCCATTAAGATTGGCATTGCCTTGTTTGTATTGATAAGTGCTGTTGCCGGGAACAATCTCTAAAGGACGCCCATTGCTATCTGTTACTTTTTGAAGAAATATATAGTTGGAGATATAGTTGTTGAAAACTTCAAAGCTCGCGTCTATAGTTTGATTTGTGTAAAACAAGCCTGCATCTTGCTGAAGACTGAATTCAGGAGAGAAGTTTTTGTTGCCGATATAATAAATATGCGCGCCGGGGTCTAAACCATTAGAGCCTGTTTCTGTTATGTTGGGTGAACGGTAGCCTCTCGCAATGTTCATCTTCATGTAAAGATTTTGAGAGAAGGTGTAGGTAAATCCTGCACTGCCAGATATGCCGGTGAATACATGGTGATATGCCGGAAAACGTAAGTCGGCGCTGGAGGTATCACTGCCTGTAACATGTTGCTGAAAGCCATTTGAGGGATTAATTGCCGTATAAAAATTGCCCCAGTTTATATTGCGGTGATCGTAACGTATGCCTCCGCTGAATGAAAATCTTCCTGCTTCTTTTTTTACGATAAGATAAGTACCCGCATCAAGGAGCGTATAATCAGGAATAGGAAAATCAGTTGCACTGCGGCTGCTGTTATGCTGGTACATGCCATTAATACCAGTAGTGAATTTTAAGCCGTTCCATTCAGGCAGACTATATTTTATTTCATAATTGATTGTGTTTAATACTACGAACAAACCGGCCTGCTTTGCATCTGTCGGGTGATTGAATTCTCTTCTTATGCTCTGCTGAAAACCTAATAAACTGTTTAACTCTCCGCTTCCCAGTTTAAGTGAGGTTTTATTGTACAGCCTGTAATGTTGAATATGTTGATGCAAGGGAATAATGTGGTAAGAGCTTAATTCACTTAGCGGTACTATTGGCCTGTTCTTGATGTTGTCCTGGCCAGCTTCCTGTATTTGCCTGGTGAATGCTCTTGTAAGTGAATCGCGGCTTCCATCAGGTATTTCCTGCAGGTTATCGTATAAGTTAAACTGGATGTAAGACTTGAAAAGTTTTTTTTCTATACCCATCATTCCGGAAAGATTTATTTCTCTGAAGCCCGTGCCATAGACTCTGCCATCAATTTTATTTTTATAATCAGCCGCCGTTTTAAAAGAGCCACGTGCAAACCACATGATTATGTTTTTCTTCTGATTCAATCCAAGACTTGTTCCCATAAGCCCATTGTTGGATTGATATTCAAGCAATGCATCTGCATGTAATTTGCCGGTGATGTCCGTCGGAAAATCAGGTAAGAGATTTACTGCGCCGGCGACGGCATCCGATCCATAGATAAGACTTGCCGGCCCTTTTACTACTTCCGCTCTTCCAATACCATATTGATCCATTTCAACGCCATGCTCATCTCCCCACTGCTGTCCTTCCTGTCGTACGCCGTCGTACATAGTAAGTACCCGGTTATAACCCAGGCCCCTTATAAAAGGCTTGGATATATTTGGGCCCGTTGTTACAGTTGAAATGCCGGGTATTGTTTTAACCAACGCATCTATCACATTAGAATTGATGTTGTATTGCATTTCTTTTTTGGTTGTTACCGCAACAGCCAAAGGGGTATTTTTTATTTTGCTCCTGCCTTCTACTCCGGTAACAATTACTTCATCAAGGTTGGTTGTGTGGGCATTAAGTTTTATATCCAGTGTAAGTGCGTTACTTGTTAATACAATCTTCTTTGCAAATTCATCGTAGCCAACGGCAGAGGCTTTCAATGTATAAATGCCAGGCTTTATATTTTTAATGGAATACTGTCCGTTTGTGTCTGTCGCAACGCCCTGTTTAACTTCCAGCAGAAGAATGCTTACCGCTTCAAGACCTTTGCCGTCTGCGCTCACTCTTCCGGATATGGAGGAATGTTGTGCCGTGAGACTTTCAACTGTTAGAATAAAGAGTGATAAAAGAGTAAAGCTTCTCCTCATTGCCCAAAAAAGTTTTAATTAGTTTGATAGTTTTTTAGACTAGTCTAAAAAACTATTTTCATAAATCTAATAAAATAATTGAAATTTCCAAATGATAGCAAAACTTTTAAATTTTACGGAAAGAGTTCTTTACGGGAAAGTTTATGTGCTTGAATCCGTATTTTTTAAAGTAGTTGATAAAAAATCTATACGATATTTGGTACATTAAACCTATGCGGAAATAAGTACCACATATGCTGTCACAAAAGCCTTTAAAAATTATCTATCAAAACGATGACTACTGGTTTCCCCAGGTTGCGCCACAATTAAATGCATCTTACGATGAAACGACACTTACTTTCGATAATGAAATAGGAAAAGGAGATTTTTTTAAAGTAGACATAGAGCCTGGCCTTCGTGTCAGGCGTATAGAAGTGCAGTTTCATAAGCCGGTAATATTTATGCGTAAAAGCACTACCAATCCTGGCTATTATGTACTTGTAAGCAATTTAAGCGAGCAATATCTTGAAACAACTACCTGTGAAAAGAGTTTTAAACTTGGTTACAGCAGCGAAAACGGAATTTATTTCAGCTCACCTTTTATCGCGGCGTCATATACATTCAGGCCGGGTGTGCCTTATCACCTTGTATTTGTTGTGCTAAACCATGAGCGTGTACAGAATTTTATCGATCGTCAACCTGGTACACAAAAGGATTTGCTCATAACTATCATTGATAAAAAAAATCCCATCTATCATTTTGAATGTATGGACGGACAATTTATGGCCATGTTAAAAGAAATGGATAGCCAGTTAAATGTCAATCGCCCCAATAATCTTTTACTTCATGCAAAGACACTTGAGTTGTGCTATCACATGTTACAGCGGGTACAGCAGAGGCAAAGCAAAGGCTTTGCAAAAAGAATTCACCATGAGGATATTTCAAAACTGAACGAGATAAAAAAAGTTTTGATGGAGCGTTACCAGGAGCCTTGTCCGCCTATTGAAAAAGCTGCAAAACGTGCAGCGATGTCACCCACAAAATTTAAAACACTGTTCAGGCAGGTGTTTGGAGATACTTACTATCAATTTTATAAAAATGTAAGAATGCATAAAGCGCGTGAGCTGTTGCGTGAAAATAAAATGAATGTCTCTGAAGTTGGATATATGTTGGGATATCAGAACCTGAGTAAATTTAGTAAAGCGTTTAAAGATGTATTTGCTGTTGCGCCCGGCGAGATGGCCGGTGCATAAATTTTCATCCTGCTAACCCGCTCAAACCTTGTATTCTTTCTAACAACTGCATAAGTTTTTCTTTAACATTTTACGATTGTCTTTTTGGATTAATGCATCGTCCGTAAGGGCTAACATCATGCCTTTGCTGCGATGTAGCTTTGTGTCATCAAATTAAATCATCACCTAAAAGCATAGAAAAATGAAAAAGAAAATCAACAAACTTTTTGTGATAAGTGGAATAACAGCAATGATTGTTTTTTTCGCGGCATGTTCCAAAACAAATGACAATGGTAATACTGTTCCTGTCTCTGGATTGATGGCTTTTAATCTTGCGCCAGATATGAAGGGCATAGGCATAACTCTTTCTGGCAACGTACTGCCCGGTGCTCCTTTGTTTTACACAAACTATACCGGTGGTTATTTAGGTGCGTATCCGGGTACAAGATCTATCACCGCATATGATTATTTTGTAACAAGGCCTATCAGTTCATCTCAAGCATCACTGGAGCCTGGAAAATATTATTCATTATTTGTTGTAGGCGCAAATAATAATTACAGCAATCTTGTAACAAAAGATAATATTGATAGCCTTACTGTAAACGGACAGGCATACATACGTTATGTAAACGCTATTCCCGACTCATCAAAGCCTAAAGTAACAATCAATGCCGGAGGAAAAGATGTTATCAATGAACAGGCGGCTTTCACTAACGCTTCAGATTTTGTACCTGTAAATGCAGGCAATGTTACCATCAACATAAACAATGGAGGCAACATACAGGCGAGCCGAATTATAAGTGTAGAAGCGTCAAAAATTTATACTGTATTACTTACAGGTTTGCCAGACGCTAAAGACAGTGCACAGTCAGTGCAAATCAAATACATAGAAAATGGAACAGTATCAGGCAGCACTGCAGGCAAAACGGTTAGTTCTTCCTCTGTTTCAATAAGCAAATAAGATTGTTATTCATGTCGGAGATTGTGAAACAAAGTTATTTCCCCTGACTATGATTAACCTAAGAGAAGCCCCGGCCGGGTTTTTTAAAGAAATACAGCCACGATTCTTCGTGGCTTTTTTGCATTTGCTTTTCGCTGTATGGGTATAATCAACAGAGAATTATTTAAAGAAAAGTTTTTGATACCAGCTACAATCTTTCATGGCATCATCGTTGCGTCGCAAGCACTTCATCTGTATATCATTGGGCATCTTTGGCTTCGTGTGCATCATCATAAATGGATGCTTCTTGTTGCTTGATGTGACATTCTGTGAAAAGCCATTTTTATAATTGATTATATCGATAAGTAAAAAGTACCACAACATCCATAAATAGCATAACAACCCAATCCTTTCTGGATAATAACTTTGTGGTGTTATTAAAAGATATATGGAAAGGAAAATACCTGTATATAACATCAGGAATCTTGCAAAGGATCAATACACGCAGAAAGAGTTTTTAGCAGAGCATTTTGGCGAGTATCTCCAAAAGCATTACCCTCATCTTCAGTTACCGCACAGGCATTCTTTTTATCACCTTGTAATGTTCACACAAGGTACGGGCACGCATACCATAGATTTCAGCAGGTTTAAAGTAAAACCTTATCAAATATATTTTATGATACCCGGCCAGGTACATAGCTGGCATTTTGAAAAAAATGTAGATGGGTATGTAATCAATTTTTCTGAGACATTTTTTCGCTCGTTTCTTTTTGATGCCAATTATCTTGAACGCTTTTATTTTTTTAACGGTGTTGCAGAAGACAGCGTTTGCCTGTTGCCTTTGGATGTGCAGGATAAAGTATCCGGCATATTTGAAGAATTGGTCGCCCACAATAAAAATGGCATCAACGCAGATATGTTACGTGTATTGCTGTTGCAGCTTTTCTTAACGGTTGAATCTTCAGCGGGAAACACATCGAAAAAAGTAATTCCTGAACAAAAACAAATACTGCTTAAAAATTTCAGAAGGCTTATAGAGCAATATTATAAAACCATCAAGCTGCCTAAAGAATATGCAGATCTGCTTTATGTAACACCTAATCATCTTAACGCACTTTGCCAGGATCTGTTGGATAAAACTGCAGGTGAGCTTATAAGAGACAGGGTAATTCTTGAAGCCAAGCGTTTGTTAACGAATGCGGAGATGAGTATTACAGAAATTGCGTACGATTTAAATTTTAAAGACAACTCTTACTTCAGCCGGTTTTTCAAAAAGCAGGAAGGCATGACACCTGAAGAATTTCGCAACAGGTTTGTAGCGGGTGCAAATCATCAAACAATAAATAATAAAAAATAGCCATTATATGGAAAAGAATATTCAACAAGGTAAACCTGGCATAGTGCAGTTGTTCAGGTGTAAATGCCCAAGATGCAGAAGGGGCGACATGTTTGAAACACGTAATCCTTATCAGCTTAAAAAATTTATGAAGATGAATGAAGAGTGCCCTGTCTGTGGCCAGGCGTTTGATATAGAAGTGGGTTTTTATTATGGTTCAAGTTATGTAAGCTATGCGTTAACGGTAGCATTAAGCGTTGCTACTTTTGCTGTATGGTGGTTTACAATAGGCTTTTCATTATACGATAACCGAATTTTTTACTGGCTTGCGTTTAATGCGATCTTTCTGCTTGCATTGCAACCACCATTAATGCGTGTTGCACGTGCTTTATGGCTTGCGTTTTTTGTGCGTTATGATAAAGACTGGAAACTACATCCTGCTAAAAAGCCGGAAAGGCAGAATGAATCATTGAAAAACGCATGGTAAAATAAAAACAGCATCATTGAAAGATGCTGTTTTTATTTAAAGAAATGGCCATACTGCATAAAGCCTCTCACTTTTATGTTATTTTGCCGGTATAACAATCCTCATACTTATGGCAACTGACAGTACACCGGTTAAAATACGCTTCAGGTTTTACAGTGATATGATGGAACAGGAAGCCGAAGAAATATTAATAGCAGAAATGATTGATGTAGGTTTAGGGCAATACAAAATAAGCAGCATACCTTTTTATGTTGAAGGAATTGCAACGGAAGATATTGTTTATGCAGAATATGAAGAAGCGGGCAAAATGCTATTGTTTAAAGAGAAGTTGCAGCCGTCAGGCAACTCAAATGTTTGGGTAGCTATTACAGACGATGAGATACTTATAGATGAAGTAAGAGAAATTTTTACATCGCTTGGTTGTAATTCAATGGCCATGGGCGAAAGATATCTTGCCCTGGAAGTAAAAGCACAAAACAATTATTTTAAAGTTAAAGACAGGCTTAACCAGTTAAGGGCGAATGGTATTGTGGATTATGCCGAATCATGTATATCGGCGCAACATATATAACGTAAAATGCTCTTTCCTTACGCAAGCTATGTAAAGAAATAGCACCTCATGGGATGAAAAAGTATTACCTTATGAATATATTGCAGTTATGCTAGCTCATACCGTACATGTTTAAACTTAACAACAAAAACACCTGTTATGAATTCACGCCGCGAATTTCTGCAGAAACTTACAGCATCTGCAATTGCATTGCCTTTTGCTCCTTTGTATGGTTCAGCCTATACTAAAAAAACAGCACCTCAGCCATATCCGGGGCCAGTGCTTCGTGTAGCTATTATGGGACTTGGCAGTTACGGAACCCGTGTGGCAGAAGCAATGAAGGACTGCCAGAAAGCTAAATTGGTAGGGGTGGTGAGTGGTACACCTTCCAAGATCAAAGACTGGCAGGCCAAGTATGGCATACCTGAAAAGAACTGCTATAATTACGAAAATTTTGATCAGTTAAAAAACAATCCGGATATAGATGCTGTGTATGTAATTACCCCCAACGCACTGCATCATGACCAGGTGATACGTGTAGCAAAAGCAGGTAAACATGTTATTTGTGAAAAGCCAATGGCAATAAATGCCAAAGACGGACAGGAAATGGTTGATGCCTGTAAAAAAGCGAATGTAAAATTACTTGTAGGCTATCGTATGCACTTTGAGCCCAAAACGTTGGAGGTAATCCGCATGCGTAAAAATGGAGATTTCGGAAAAGTTTTGTTCTTCCAGGGATTGAGTGGTTTTCGCATTGGAGATCCAACACAATGGCGCCTGAACAAACAGCTTGCAGGTGGTGGTTCCATGATGGATATTGGCATTTACAGCATCAATGGTTCACGCTATATGATAGGAGAGGATCCTGTGTGGGTTACCGCCCAGGAAACAAAAACAAATCCTGAAAAATTCAAGGAAGGAGTAGATGAAACCATCCAGTTTCAGCTTGGTTTTCCTGGTGGTGCTGTCGCATCGTGCCTGTCCACTTACAGCCTGAATAACCTGGATAAATTTTTCCTCGACGGCGAAAATGGGTTCGCAGAAATGCAGCCATCTACAGGTTACGGACCAATTATGGGGCGCACCCATAAAGGCGAATTAAATTTCCCTCATGTTACACACCAGACAGTGCAGATGGAGGAAATGTCTGATATCATTCTGCAAGGCAAACAACCAATCGTTCCTGTTGATGGTGAAGAAGCTGTAAAAGACCTGAAAATTATCGATGCTATTTATATGGCTGTTAAGAAGAACGGAAGAGTAGAGTTGAAATTGTAGGGAGTAGAGAGAAGCCAGGAGATAGCAGCTAAGGAGATATTGATGGGGTGTGAACGATTTTACTTTGTGCCTGTGTGCCTCTGTCTCTTTGTGCCTTTGTGCCTTTATCTCTTTGTGCCTAATTCTTAATTATTCATTTTTAATTCTTCATTATTCATTCGTGTAAACATTTGGATGATTTCCGTATCTTTCAGCCCGTACAAAAAAGGTTGCCTGCCACATGTACAAACGTTTACCATTATGGATATTACTACCAGCAACGCTTTGCAGCAATTCAAGAATCTTGTAGGCATCAAGTTTCAGTTGTACAACAGTCTTTTTACTGCGCTTCCGTTTCACCGCATTGAAAAAACCGGCGTCTTATTATCTCTGTTTTTAATTCATTGCGAAGAAGGTTTTCGTAAAAAGGAAAGCCCGAAAGAACTGATAGAATCTTTTCTCAAACAGTATACCTCCTATACAAAAGAGCAGGAACAGTTAGATCTTTTGTTTCGTTTTGTACAGTATGCAGAACGCCAGGTTGTATTGTTTGATGCATTAGAAGATGCTGCCTTTACCACGGTGAATGATATGAATGGTGCGGGTACATTAAAACAACTTCAATCTGTAATACAGCAGACGAATAAAGAAGATGCGCTTGCTGAAAAGCTGAAAGATTTTTCGGTAAGGCTGGTATTAACTGCGCATCCCACGCAATTTTATCCCGGTGAAGTGTTGGGTATTATTAATGACTTGTCTGAGGCGCTCCTGGATGGTAATACTGCTCTTGTAAATATGTACCTGCAGCAGTTGGGTAAAACGCCTTTTCTTAAAAAGCAAAAGCCCACGCCTTATGATGAAGCAGTGAGTTTAATCTGGTACCTGGAAAATGTTTTTTACCAGGCATCAGGAAGGATTTTTTCTTTTATGAAAAGCCAGTTTGAAAATGCGGTAAGCAGCGATAACCCGCTTATTAAAATGGGTTTCTGGCCCGGTGGCGACAGGGATGGTAACCCCTTTGTAAAATATGATACCACACTTAAAGTAGCCAACGCTTTAAGAAACAGCATTATTAAGTGTTATTATATTGATGTAAGAAGTCTAAAACGCAGACTTACATTTAAAGGTGTTGAAAGTGTGTTGCAGGAGATAGAAGATAAACTATACAACAGCCTGTATGTGCCTGAAGTAAAAACCGATCTTGATAAAGATGAAATGCTGGAAACGCTTTACAACGTTCGTAAAACTTTAATTGAAGAACACAACGGCTTGTTTCTTCATCTGATTGATAGTTTTATTAGTAAGGTTGAAGTGTTTGGATTATACTTTGCTTCGCTTGATATTCGCCAGGATAGCTCCATTCACGAAAAAGCATTGTGCGAAATTGCAGAGAAAACCTCAGCATTGCCTAAAAACTACAAACAGCTTTCCGAGGGAGAAAAGATAGAAGTGTTATTGCACGTCAACACAAAAGTTGATCCTGAAGTTCTTTCAAATGATTTGCATAAAGACACGTTGCAGAGTATCCGTGCCATTAAAACCATTCAGAAAAATAATGGTGAGGATGGCTGCCAGCGTTATATCATCAGTCATAGCACAAGTGCCTTAAGTGTACTTGAAGTATATGGATTATTCCTGTTATCCGGCTGGGATAAAAAAGAAATGAAGGTTGATATTGTGCCTTTGTTTGAAACTATTGAGGACCTGCAAAATGCTGCCGGTGTAATGGAATCGCTATATGCTAACGCGGTGTATAGAAAACATTTAAAACAGCGGAACAATACACAAACCATCATGCTTGGCTTTTCTGATGGTACCAAAGATGGCGGCTACCTTATGGCCAACTGGTGTATTTATAAAGCTAAAGAAGAGTTATCTGCCATCTCTAAAAAATATGAGATTGATGTAGTATTTTTTGATGGCCGTGGGGGCCCTCCTGCACGTGGTGGCGGTAAAACGCATAAGTTTTACGCTTCTATGGGTAACAATATTTCAAGCAAAGAAATTCAGTTAACCATACAGGGACAAACCGTAAGTTCTAATTTCGGTACCATTGAATCTGCACAGTACAATATTGAACAGTTGGTGAACGCCGGCATCAGCAACGAGTTACTGGTTGAGCAAAAAACAACGCTTGGGCAGGATGCCGATGCGCTGTTAAGTGAGTTGTCCAGTGACAGCTTTGACTCTTATTCAGCTTTAAAAAATCATCCTTACTTTATTGAATATCTTACTGTGGCAAGTCCGCTGCGGTTTTATGCTGAAACGAACATTGGCAGCCGTCCTGCAAAAAGAGGAGGCACTTCAAAACTTACGTTGAATGATTTGAGGGCCATTCCTTATGTAGGTGCCTGGAGCCAGCTAAAACAAAATGTAACCGGTTATTATGGTGTAGGAACTGCGTTGAAAAAGATGGAAGAAAAAGGTCGCTGGAAAGAATTAAAAAGTTTATACAAACAATCACTTTTCTTCCGCACATTGATTGATAATTGTGAGATGGCTATGAAGAAAAGTTTCTTTCCTCTTACTCAATTCCTGGCAGATCATCCAAAGTATGGCGAAATATGGAACATGATGTATGATGAGTTTGAACTGACCAAAAAATACATTTTCAAATTATCTGGTAAAACTGAATTGATGGGTGATTATCCAGTGGAGCAGTTATCTATACAAATGCGGGAAAGAATTGTACTGCCGCTACTTACGGTACAACAGTTTGCTTTAATAAGATTGAGAGAACTGGAAGAGCAGCTTGTGCCCGCAAAAATTAAGTCTACTTACGAAAAACTTATCATGCGTTGTTCCTTTGGTATTATTAATGCAGGAAGAAATTCTGCTTAACGGAAAGAGAACTTGTAATCGCAAAATCATTAAATAAAAACTGCCGGGTATTTAGCCTGGCAGTTTTTTTAT
>Ga0105239_10005529_pt1 | contig 14796 bp, 14 predicted proteins | sample KBSC44metaG_FD_92761 | JGI IMG/M metagenome (GOLD analysis project Ga0105239, IMG submission 92761) | Corn rhizosphere microbial communities from Kellogg Biological Station, Michigan, USA - KBS C4-4 metaG | ecosystem: Host-associated > Plants > Roots > Rhizosphere > Soil | place: Michigan, USA... | reverse complement strand
TTCCTGCGCAATCGCTATCCGAACAACACCATCGGCCTCTCGACGCATGAGTATCACGACTGGAGCACGTCCATGCTCATCGCCTACGCGAAGGGCGCCCGGACGTTCGAACGCCACATCGATATCGAAGGCGACGGCCGCACCGTCAGCCCCTACTGCTCGCGTCCCGAGCAGGTCGACACCTGGTTCAAGTCCTACCAGAAGGCCCGCGAGTTGTGCGGCGCCCCCGGCACTCACAAGCGCCTGCCGCCTCCCAAGGAAACCAGCTATCTCGACTCCCTGGTGCGCGGGGTCTACGCCAAACGCGACCTGCCCGAAGGCCACATCCTCACCGACGACGACGTCTACCTGGCGATCCCCCTGCAGAAGGGCCAGATCTCCTGCCGGGAACTGATGCGCGGCGAAGTCCTGCTCCGGCCGCTCGCCCAGGACCAGCCGGTGATGATCGAAACCATCGACAGTCCTTATTCCAGCATTCCGTCCCTGCGCGACCTGATGTACAACCGCGGTCTTGAAACCACCCCGGAACAACCGGCCCAGGGGATTGTGCAGCACCCGTCGTCGCCCGCTGACGTGCCCGTGGTTGGCGCCATTAATTAGTCCAGGCCGAAGTGAGGAATGAACCCATATGAAAACGCTCAGCATCGTGAATCCCTGTTTCAACGAAGAGGGTAACGTTCGTGAGCTTTACGAAAGGGTTCGCGCCGTCATGAACCGGCTGGGCCACTACCGTTACGAGCACATCTTCATCGACAACTCATCGAAGGACGGTACCGTCGCCATCCTGCGGGAACTGGCGGCCAGGGACAAGAACGTCAAGATCATTGTCAACACCCGTAACTTCGGCCACATCCGTTCGCCCTTTCACGCCCTGCAGCAGGCCCGCGGCGACGCTGTCATCTCGCTGTGCTCCGATCTCCAGGATCCGCCCGAACTTATCGAAGAGATGGTGCGGCTCTGGGAGAACGGCATGCCGGTGGTCATCGCCGTCAAGAAGACCAGCGAAGAGAACGGCCTGATGTTCTGGCTCCGCACCAAATACTACCGGCTCGTGAACCGCCTGTCGGACATCGAGACCTACGAACACTTCATCGGCTTCGGACTCTACGATCGCAAGGTCATGGACATGATCAGCGAGCTCAAGGATCCGTACCCCTATTTCCGCGGCATGATCGCCGAGATCGGTCTGCCCCACGCCGAGATTCCGTACCGCCAGCCGCGCCGTACGCGTGGTGTCACCAAGAACAACTTCTACGCGCTGTACGACATGGCCATGTTGGGCATCACCAACCTGTCAAAGGTGCCGCTCCGCATGGTGACCTTCTCAGGCTTCGTCTGTTCTTTCATCTGCATTCTGACGTTCCTTTTCTACGGCCTTTACAAGCTGCTTTTCTGGGACAACTTCACGGTAGGTATGGCGCCGCTCGTCATCGGCGTCTTCTTCTTCACCTCCCTGCAAATGATCTTCATGGGAATCGTCGGAGAATACATCGGCGCGATCCATACGTTCGTCCAGAAGCGGCCACTGGTGTTCGAGAAGGAGCGGATTAACTTTCAGTACGATGCTTCGATACCAGCGCAGGATAATGCCGTCATAGAAGAAAGCACCCCCGGACTCCGGGTCTTTGGGGAAGTCTTAGCCACGGGGCAGGGACAAGCCGCTGCGTACCAGGAACATGTCGCGTAGTAGCTGCGCCCATAGCTCCAATCTTTCTAACGGGACCTTCCGCAAGTAGTCACTGGTTCTACCTCTCCAGGGCGGCCTTGGCCCGCAAACGGTAATGAGCCAAAGTCTGTGTTGCATTGAATAAACATTCATTGAGATGGCAGACCAAACGACCAATCGGCATTTTCAGGCGGGATCTTATAAATCCCATCTGTACTATACTTGGGTGGTGGGAAGGAGGCCGCCAAAGCAACCGCCGTCGATCACGAAAACCATCAACGAAACAGTTGTGTTGGGAAGGCCACGGAAGGGTGCAAAGTTGAAAGAGGAAGTGTGGCAGACTGAGGGCGGCGAAGTTGTGCGGTACAGTCTCGCATACATCAATCCCCTGATTTGTGCTGTGGACAATGGGCGGGTGCTTGGATACGACAACAGCCACGAATACCATCATCGGCACTTCATGGGAACAGTGGAGCCGGTTGAATTCGACAACTACAAAGCCCTGGCGGAGCGTTTCCAGGCTGAAGTAAACGAATTGTGGAGAGAAGAGGAACGAAAATGATTAAGACCGTAAAGCTTGAGACTGGAACGGCTGACGAGTTCTTTGAGCGCTCCCGGGTGCGTGCAGAAAAGCTGGATCGTGGTGAGAAACTTGCCGCTGAAATTCGGGTGACCTTTGAAGATCCCGCCGATCTGTTGAGGGTGCTTTCCGCAGAGCGTCTTCGTGTCCTTTACAGCATTCGCAAAAGGGTGAAGCCAACGATTTCAGGTCTTGCCATCAGTCTCAAACGGGATCGCAAAGCCGTCAGTCGGGACGTGAAACTGTTGGAGGAGCTAGGATTGTTGAGAACTCGTGATGTAACCAATCCTGGACACGGTGTGATGACGGTTGTTGAACCGCTTGCCAAGAAATATCATCTGATAGCGACGGTCTGACCTGGACTAGCTGGTATATGGCAAGGTCGTTGCCCAGAAACCACAGGTCAAGGCGGCCAGGCGATAATAACAGGGCCAGTTTGGGCATACTTGGCCATTGGCGGAGGCGATTTGTATCATTGCCGGACCAGCTACGTAAGACTACTGACTACCTAAATCCGATCTAGACCAAAGGAATACCGTCGCGTATACTCCAACTGCTGTGCTTAGCATACGCGAGCTTACTGGGGAAAAGTCTACAGTGGGCTGTCGGCTGGGGAGGAACGATGATGCGCATCCTGCAACTCAACATGAATTACTCCGGCACCGGCGCGGATCGCTGTGCCCGCGAGTTGTATGAGGGGTTACCGGGATTGGGAATCAAGAGCGAGATGTGGGTGGGCGATCGCCGGCCCAACGACCCGCCTGAAGTGCAGGGAGTGCGGGAATCGTGGGAGCGATATCTGGCACCGCTCGAGGCGTTTCCGGATCTTACCGACTGGCGGCACCGCGGCTGTATCACCAGACTCAACTCACTATCGAGCCGGGATTTCGATGTGGTCCACATCCACAACATCCACAGCGGATCGTTCTCCATTCGTGCGGTGCGTGATCTGGCGAAGCGTATCCCCAGTGTATGGACGCTGCACGACGAATGGGCTCCGAATGGCGGTCTCACCTATAACCTGACGGGAAAGATCTCACCCGCGGAAACCATGCGCCTTTCGCGAGGTCCGCTGCGCCATATCCCCTATCATCGCTATCACGAGAACTATAAGTGGCGTCGAACACGGAGGTTCCTGAGGGACTGCTTGCCGCAACCGGCAGTGGTCATCTGCCCCAGTCGGTACATGGCCGATCTGGCGCGGGATGCCCGGGTATTTCCCAACTCCGAGATTGTTCACATTCCTAATGGGACGCGCATGCCGGCAATGCCGGAGACTTCCATGAATCGAAACGAAGCCAAGGCGAGTCTGGGCCTCGGTACGGGACCGGTTGTCCTGATGGCGTCTGCCAACTTGGCGCAGGCTCACAAGGGGACGGATCTGGGAATCGCAGCGATTCAAAAACTCGACTCGCGTTTGGGTGTGCAGGTCCTGCTGGTAGGGGGCTCCGGCAACGAAGTCGCCGAAAGCCTTCGACCCACGCCGGTAGTTTGTATCAACGCCACCAACGATGCGCAGTTGGCACGTGCATACCGGGCGGCGGACATAACCATAATTCCTTCACTCGGGGAGAACTTTCCTTATGTGGGCCTGGAATCCCTGGCCTGCGGTACACCACTTGTGTCTTTCAATATCGGAGGACTGCCTGAGATTATTGGGCAGAACGAACGGGGTATCGTTTGCCAGACACTCGATCCAGGGGAGATGTCCCGGCACCTGAACGACTTGCTCAGTTCTCCAGCGGTCTGGGAGAGGATGTCCAGCCAGGGTGTGAAGTGGGTCCGGCAGACTTGCGGAATGCCGGCGTATCTGGAAAACATCGCTCAGACGTATGATCGTGTGTTGCGCAATCAGGTTAGTGAAACCGCTCCCCATCCCTCCGAAGTAACCATAAACCGCTAAGATGTCCAGGGTTTCCATTATCGTTCCCTGTTACAACCATGCGTCCTACCTGGAGCGTCGCCTCAGCAGCATTCTGAACCAGACCTATACCGACTTCGAAATCATTCTTCTCGACGACGCTTCTTCCGATGGAAGTGCGGACCTTTGCGAGCAATTCGCCCGAGAGCATCGGTGCACGTTTGTCCGCAACCAGGTCAATTCCGGCAGCGCCTTTAAGCAATGGAACAAGGGTCTGCGGCTCGCCACAGGACAATACATCTGGATTGCCGAGTCCGACGATGTCGCGGATCCACGTTTTCTGGAAGTGCTCATCGACCGGCTCGATCGTAATCCCGGATGCGGCCTGGCATACTGTCAGTCGCTGAGGACCGACGAGGCCGGCACTGTTATCGAGCCTGCCTTCCCTCAGATGTTTGATGCCGACCTCGATCGCTGGACCCACGATTTCACCGCCGATGGTCGCGAGGAATGTGCTCAGTTTCTGATTCGCGACAACACTATCTGCAATGCCAGCGCGGTAGTATTCAGACGGGACTTGTATCAGGCTGCCGGCGAGGTGGATGAGAGACTGAAGCTCGCCGCAGATTGGAAGTTCTGGGCCTCTCTGTTACGCATCTCCGGCGTTGCGTATGTAGCGGAACCATTGAACTACTTCCGGACGCATCCGGCGTCGGTCCGGTCCAACACCAGCGTATGGCGGCAATTGGCCGAAACATTCGAGGTGATGCAATACATCCTGTCTTTCGCCGAGATGTCTCCACGGGACCTCGAAAAGTTCCACAACAGGGTGGTAGTGCTGTTCCTGTACGCCCTCACTTCCAGGCGGCCCACGGTGCGTGAATTGGTGCTTGCCATAAAACTGGCATCGCATTTACGGCTAAGACTATCGCTGCGCAACTGCCTTAGCCTGCTCCGGCAGACCAGGGAAGCAATCGGCAAAAGAATGAGGCAGCGCAAGATGATAGCTGGCGTAAGGGTCAGAGAGAGTGTACAGGGATGACGGGAGCAGTAGTGGACAATGCCTCGGCGTCATTTCAAACGGGCATCGTCGTGAACAGTGCTCCGGCCAAGGGACGCAGCCGGCGAATTGTGTTTTCGGCAGGCGCCGGTATATTCCAGCGTCTCGCGCAGGCTGCCAGCACACTGCTGGTCATGCCGTTGCTGCTCAAGGTTCTAGGACCGGCTAAGTTTGGTGTGTGGGGTGCTGCCGCATCTCTCGCCTGGTTGGCTGGAATCGTGGATCTAGGCATGGGTGCAGCGCTGGTCACTGCCGTTGCCAATGCGACCGCACTCCATCGTGAAGACGATGCCAGGCGCTACATAACCGGCGCGCTGGTAGCCGGGAGCGGACTCGCGGCGCTGATTCTGACGCTGGTAGCCGCGGCAACACTGGCGGGCGGCGTTCCGCAAACTGGGGAAACGTACCTCATCGCCATTGCCGGGTTGGCGTTGAACATCCCTTTGAGTTGCGCAAATAGCCTGTGGATGGCTCTTCAAAAGGGGTACGTTTCCGGTTTTTGGGAGCTGGTGCAGACTCTTCTTACGACGGCCGCGTTAGTGCTTGCGGCGTTAATGTCAACCGACGTCCGGGTGTATGTAGCGATTGTGTACGGTGGTTTGGTGTTGTCCAACATCGGCAGCCTCGCACATTTTCTCTTGCGCCACCGTACACTGCGCCCGCGTGGTGTGGACCATCCGCTCAACGCAGCGCGGAGCGTGGCCGGGATGGGTTTGATGTACTTCGCGTTGAGCGTGGTTGGCGGGCTGCCCTACTTGCTGGACAATGTCTTCGCTTTGCAGCTTCTGGGGCCTGAGGCATCCGCCCGCATGACAGTGGCGGCGCGAATCTGTATGACCGCCTTCGGCCTCCTCGCCGTCCTTGCTCAGCCGCTTTGGCCCGCCTTCTCTGAAGCTGCCGCAAAAGGTGATATGCGGTGGATTCGCCGAAGTTTGGTGCGAGGTTCGATGCTGATGTTTGCTGTTGCAGTCGCCGGGGCGGCGTTGCTGCTGCTTGCCGGCGGGCCTTTATTGCGCTGGTGGATGGGGGCCGATATGGGAATCGGCCGGGACCTCTTGTGGGCAATGGCCTTTTGGATTGTGATGCTGGCATTGGTCCGGGTGCCTGTTCTGTTGCTGAATGCGCTGGGGATCGTGCGATTTCAGATTGTAGCTTGCATTATTGGTACCTCGACTGCTATTGCACTCAAAGTACTCCTGTCGCAGCGGCTGGGTGTCGCCGGCATTCTTTGGGCCACCACCATATCCTTAGCGATCCTGATTGTCCCTTCCACGGTGTGGAGGATCGTCCGCTGGATGAAATCGTATCGACCTGCGGTGGCCGCGATCAGGTAATAGCGCGCCGAGTGGCCTCCAGGTAGGTTTGGCCCCATTTCTGGCAGGGTTCGAGGTGACAACCTTCGCCCCATTCGTTCCACGCATTGACGAAGACCCACTTCACGCCGTTCTCGTCGGGCACGGACTGGGCAACCGCGTCGCGCAACCATCGTTCGTAGAGTTCCGGCGTTGAATCGCGAATCGCCCATGCGTTGTCTTTACGCCGCGCTGAGTTGTCCCACATCGGAGTCACGCAATGAAAGTGACGGTACGGTCTCGTCGCTGACTCCTTCCATAGCCTGTAAACGCGTTCATAAGGAATCAGGCGGTTTTCCATTCGAGCACGCTTCCAGGTACTCGCGGAGAAGACCGACATATTTTCCCGAACTGCATCAGTGATCATCCAGCGCAGCATCCGGGCAAGACCCACCACCCGGTTACGCGGGCTGAGATCGTGAATATTCGGTTGAAACCGAATGGCGGCATCGAAACCAATCTCTTCGGGAGAGGTACCCTTTCCGACGTGAGGTCCCTGTACGTTGACGAGGAACAGGCCGGGCAGCCCGGCCTTTACCGCCTCTTCGCGCCAGATGCGGGCCGTGTTGCGGCCGTCCGGCAAAATCTCGACTCGGTAAATCAATATCAGGGGTCTGCCTTCGATGCGGATGTATCGGGAATCTTGCAACACTGGGATCAGGTGACGTATGTGTGCTAGGTCATCCTCCGGGGAATAGTGCTGCTCCATCAGGATTTGGCGGGCCATGCCATCCCATGCGCGGGTCCAGTTTTCATTGGCCCAGCATACGCAGAAGGGAAAGTCCGGGCGGCCGCTGGCCAGGACCGCATTTAAAGGTTCGTCGAGTAAGCGTTTTCCGGAAAACCAGTAGTGGTAATAACAGAAGCCGTAGACGCCGTGCATGCGAGCGAGAGAGGCCTGCGCTTCGCGGATTTGGGGAGAGCGGAGATCGTAATACCCAAGTGCGGCCGGGACGTGGGGCTGGTAATGACCGGAGTAACGTGGTGTTGCTCTAGAGACGTTAGTCCATTCCGTGAAACCCTTGCCCCACCATTCATCGTTGTAGGGGGTGGTATGAAACTGGGGCAAATAGAAGGAGATGACGCGAGTGTCATGCACCGCTCCGGAGGTCGACTCAAACACGCGACAGTTCCCAGGTAAGTGTTTCTTCTATTCCTTTCTCGCGCTCCACCAGCGGCTTCCAGTGCAACATCTCTCCAGCCTTGCGGTTGTTGGCCACGAAAAACTTCTGGTCGCTGTGCCTCCAGGGAAGCCGCTCATAAGCCATATGAATTCCCAGTCGCTTCTCTAGGTGTGCGAATAGCTCGATCAGCGACATGCTGTTCTCCATTCCACCGCCTATATTGAATGCCATGCCCGCCGCACGGTCGATGTGATCGGCCGCTGCCAGGTAGCAGCGTATCGCATCGGAAACATGCAATAAGTCGCGGACTTGTTTGCCATCACCCGAGATGGTGAATGGCGGGCGATTCGGGTCTCGCTGAATTTCGATTGCCTGCCGGCAGAACCAGCCCACCCACCCCTGATCGAACGTCGAGAACTGGCGACCTCCATAAATCGTCGAATGACGGAATACCACGGTTTTCAGGCGAAAGCTGCGGGCATAATCCAGCATGTACTGGTCGGCCGCGCCCTTGGAGCAGCCGTACGGCGTGTGAAAGTTGAGCGGCGCAGTTTCGTTGACGCCTTCCGGAAAGGCGCTCGCCGAATAGCGTGTCGGATGTTCTTCCAGACCGAGAGGCAGGTCGCCGTACACCTTGTTGCTCGAAGCGTAGACGACTCGCGCTTCCGGCGCATGAAGCCGTACGGCCTCAAGAAGGTTGACCGTACCCAAAACGTTGATTTCGAAATCCCGCCGCGGTGATTGCATCGAGGTGGTCATGGCCACCTGTCCGGCGAGGTGGAAAATTGTATGGGGCTTCGACTGTTGAATCTCTCCGGAGATCGCAAACGCGTTGCTGATATCGCCATGAACGAACCGGAACTGCCCCATGGTGTTGAGCCATTCAAGGTTTACCGATGCCCCGGTTCGCGAGAGATTGTCGAAAACGGTCACATCCTCTTTACGGCCGATTAAATGCGCCGCGATGTTGCTTCCAACGAATCCGCAGCCGCCGGTAATTAGATACGCCATAGTCTCCATATTTCGCCAGCTGAATTTGGTAGAGCCGGGCCAGCGTCCAAAGATAGCTAACCGCAAACAATACCAGATTACGCTTGCTCTCTCCTGCCTTGCGCTTCTCAAACGTAATGGGTACCTCGATGATCCGCTTATCAGCAAGCAGAATCAGCAATTCCTCCACCACATCAAAATTGTGCGAACGCAAACGGATGGGTTTCAGCAGCTCTCCCCTGTAGAGCCGGAAACTATTACTTACATCCTTGCAGCGTAGGCGGAACACCACGCGAAAAATCACGTTAACCACCCAGCTCAGAAAAATCAAGCTGCGAGGGTTTTCCGTTTCGCCCTGGTCGATATAGCGTGATCCGATAACGACATCATGGTCGGCGCGCTGTGCCCACAACCTCGGGATGTAGGTGGGGTTGTGCGAGCCATCTGCGTCCATCAGGAGAATATATTTGCCGTGCGCTTCTTCGATTCCGGTGCGAACGGCGTCGCCGTACTGATCTCCGGAGCGGCGCCTTACATGTCCCACGCCGGCTTCCTGGCAAACCTGCTCCGTACTGTCCACAGGCTCGCGCGAGTCGATGACAAGAATCTCCACGGAGGCATCCAATTGTCGCGCTTCGGACAACAGCAGAGGAAGTAGTGTTTTCAAGGCTTCTGCCTCTTTATAAGCCGGCAGGACGATACTTAATTCCGGTTGCATTTTGGACAAGCCACCTCCAGATCAGGGAAAGACGACCGCGCCAGCTGCCAGACAGCGTAAGCCACATCTGTTTCGGCTTTCCAACCCAACAGGCTTTGCGCTCTCTGGGTATTGGCCACCAGGTGCATGGGTTCCGCCGGGGGGTACGGCCGTGCACCCATCCTGAGGTCCACTCTCAATCGCAAAGCGCAGGATACTTTTTGGACCAGTTCCTTCAGCGGGACTGCATTCCCGCTGCCGAGGTTGAACGTCTCGTAACATTCCCCTGTGGTTCGCTTGGCAATCCGGTGTACTGCATCGGCAATATCTTGCACCGCGGAAAAGTCGCGTATCTGCTCGCCTGGCGACATGGCAAACGCCTCGCCGCGTTGCGCCGCGCTCAAGAGTGCGGGAAACAGGCGGCTTGGGCGATCGTGGCGGCCGGTAAAACCAAAAGGGCGGACCACCGTCAAACGCCGTCGCCTGGCAATTGCATCGGCGCGCAGCAACCACTCCGCAGCGCCCTTGGTGGCCGCGTAGGTATCGTTGCTGCCCAACGGATCTTCTTCCGATAGCGCCCGGCCTTGTGGAAGATAAGCCAGGGCGGACCCGATAAAGACGAAGTGCGCATCCGGACAGGCGCGGAACAGGCGGAGTGTCGAGCTGACGTTAAAATTAACCATTTCCCCGGAGTCCGGTCGAGGTCGCTCGAGACCACAAGCGGCGCTGTGAATCACCACGTCCGGTTGGGTTGTTTTCAATAAGAGGTCGGGGTCGGCCCAATCAGTGCGTTCGGCCAGGAATAGTTCAACGCTGGGATCGAGGCGCAATGACTCGGCGATATTCCGCCCGAGTGCCCCGGAACCACCTGTCAGTAAGATTCGCATTGGTTGGTGAGTCGAAACACATGCCGCCGCACAGTCAAAATGTACGGACTTTTCATCGTGCTAGAAAGTATCTCGTGTAGCTCAATTTACGATGGCGTTCGGTGTTTTACAACGCTCCAGTTAGTAGATCGGTATTGCTGCCGCAGGCAACTACGCGTGTGTTTAGCGGATGCGCCAGAGTTCGTAATCGTTAGTCACCTTTGGGTTCCATACCCAGGGCGCAAGTCCGTGACGGTTGGTGTAAAGGCCCCCTCCGTATTCAACAGTGCGGCCGTGGGGTGAATCGTAGTGTCGTGAGTCGACTAAATCGCGATTCGGAAAATGATCGCGAGCTGTCTTCCCGCCTTCCACCACGGCTATCGCCAGCAATTCTCCCGGTTTTGGACCAGGCTGGTCGGGATTGTAAATCTTGGCTCCCTCTTTCTCCGCATACCAATAAAACCCCCAATATCCGCTGTACCAGACCTTCTCGCCAGCGGCCACGTGGGGCGCGATCAGCTCCTCGGAAGCTCTGCGGCCGCCCTCTGCAAAATCTGCGTCGGCCCTCAGCAGTAGGCAGGAATATGCCGTACAAACGAGCATCAGTGCTCCATAGATTGACACGGCGCGAGGCGTGTTGAGGGGGGGAAGTATGCGAATCAGAATGAGAACGATTGCGGGTAATACGGGCACCAGGTATTTGATGGGTAAGTGGATGTAAATAATGGCCGGCAGAGGAATCAACAACCAGAGGCCCAGAAAAAGGCCAAGCCGATCTGTCTCACGCAGACACCGATAGATCATGTGAGAAAGTGCAACCAAGCTATAGAGTGCGGTAAATTTCGGCCAGTCCTCCAGCAGGCTCTGCGACGAAAACAACATGAAATGCAGGGTAAGAAAAGGAACAGCAGGTAGTAGCACCAGCAGTGGCGCCTTCCGCCAATGGTACGCTAGCCACACCGCCGTGAACGGAATGGGCAGCGAGAAGTAAATGAGGTAGGCGTATAGATTGAGCGGGACATGTTCCAACTTGGTGAGGATATCCATCGCCTGATAGGCTGGATTCCGGTCGCGGGTCATCACGTTAACCGTAATGAGGATGCAGGCTGCCGCCAGAATCGGTGTCCACAGGTAAAAGTCTTGTCGGACTTGAGCCAGCGCTTTTTTAAATCGAAAGTCGTCGAATAGCCAAAGAGCGCCTAATGCCATTAGCAAAGCCAGATGGGGCCGGGCGTAGGGGGCGAGGCCGAGCGTCAGACTGCTGAGGACCGCCTGGTGCCAACGCCGCTCCTCTTTCCACGCCAGCAAGCGTTCGATCCCAGTGAGCCCTAAGGTGAGGGCAGAAAGGTCCGGCATTGCTGTACTTGCCATTGCGAGGAAAGGTGGAAGAACCGCCAATAGCAGGCCCGCGCACGCAGCTTGTATCCGGTTGAAGCCCAGGCGCAGCGCCAGTTTCACTATCTCGATAACAGCCAGGCAGGCCAGCAGGATTTGGAGCAAATGAGCAATCCACTCCGCTCCCCCTGCCAAAATCCCAGGAACCAGTAGATATCCCATAAGACTTTGGACTGTTCCGGGACCCAGGTTACTCGCCGGTTGGATGCAGGGTGGTTGCCAACTCCAGCAAATTGCATACGACATCGGCTGGAATGGGGTTTTCAGGATCTGGCGGGCTTCGAGAAGAAACCAGGGATCATCAATTGTGTAGGCTTTATTTAAATAAGGGATGAGGCATACGAGCACCAGCAGGATTCCCGGACAAACCATCCTGAGAATGCTCTGTCTCGGTGGATCGAGCCGCTCCGGTTTGGCGGTTGCTGGATCTTCCCGTTTGTGGTCTACGCCGACGATCATGATAGGACAGCCACAGAAACGCTCCTGCCCGGAACTCGGTCTTTCGCTAAGTCACGCACCAGTTCATACATATTTGCTATATCGCACTGTAATCTTTGGCATACGGATCAAGCAATATGCGATTTGGTTGTAAGAGGGAGCGCTTGCTGCGATTCGTGGAAGTTACTACGTATTTGCCGCAGACTGAGATATGTACTGTATATTTTGGCATTGTTAAATGATCTCTACTGCCCACCTCTCTTCTGCATTGAGCAGAACTTCCCGACAGGCAGATCACACTCAGCACGTTAGGATTGCCGGCAGTGCTGAGTGCACACTGTCGGAATCGCTCAGCGACAATCAGCGCGGTCTTGTATCGAGGAGATACCCGTCATAATTCGCCCTCCAAGAAAGCTTCGTTTTTACGGCTTCATTTGTTGGCGATGCCTCCAGTACAGCGCGAGTTTGGATGCCTGACAGGAGCAGCAGGACCGTGGCTGCCTCGGGCGCCACAGAGGTATCGGTTTCGCTCTTGTCAACCCAAATCCCGGTCTTGCTGGTCCAAATGGGAGCCGGGTACCCGCTGGCCAGGCCGCTGGAGGCGGCTAGCCTGTTGCGTCGTGGCCAGGGTGAACGCGGATCCTGTATGAAGGTGAACAGGGATTCGGAATCGAGCCGTCAATGGTCGGTATACACGCGAAGTAGCCGTTGTAGTTCGAGATACTGATGGCCGTCAACTGGTCGGGGGTATAGGAGCCATCCGCCTGATTCGGATTTGGAAGCAGGAGCGGCAGGATGGCCACGTCAGCATCAGAGTCGTCCGAGCCGGTTTTAGTCACAACCTTTCCAAGAATCGACAAACTCAATGATCCCAGCAAGATCCACCCCAAACGGAGCCCCATTGGGTCCGTTTTTACGCCTCATTCGCTAGGCTGGAAGCAGAAAGAGGTTTCTATGCTCCATCATTCTGCTTATCCACAGCTCGCTAATCGGCAACGGCATCAACTGATTGGCAACACGATCGGGAAAAGTAGTTGACGCCAGACAGAATACTTACCTCGCCCACTGGCGCGACTTCGCCAGCTTATATGGGTTAGATTGCGCGGCAAGAGGTTTGCTCCAATTTTACGCACCGGGTCTGGTGAAGGCCGTCGGAACTGCGCGTCGGCGACTCGTTGCATCGTCGCAGTAGTACCCATGGCTACTGTAGGTGAGAAAGAATCCTCGGGTACGCTCTCCCCCAGCTGGACATCGGGACCAGTCGAGGGCCCCCATGGGATGCCGCCGTCCACATCATGACACCGGCCGCGCCGCACCCCTTCCCGCACGCGGCGTTCCAGGTTGCAGGCAGAGGGCAAGCCGGTTTCCCTGACGTCATCACTTCCGCTCGACCAGCACGAGGCGCTCACGTTCGAGTGCTTCGTGCAGCAGCGACTTGATATAGGTCTGGTACGGTAGCCCCTTAGCTGCGGCGAGTTGCTGCGCGAGTGCGATGTCGGGCTCGGGCAGTCGGATCGACAGTAGGCGTGACAGCACGCGGTGAAGCGGATGTTCCGGATGTTGATGTATCCTGACCCATCCAGCCCTATCCTTCACTTCCGGAATATCGCTCGTGTCGATCTTGTCATCCGGCAATGCCGCGACACGCTTCAGGCGATCGCGTTCCGCTTTTGTAATTCTGCGGTTTTCCATCTGCTCAATTGTCCTGGTGATCGTTTTGCCGTGCTCCTCATTCCTCTTCTTCATACAACTTCCTTTCCGCAGGTGTCGCCTTACGGGCTGAAATGATGCGGATAATCGCGCCAAGACCCTCTTCTCTGATCGTATGAACGACCAGCAAAACGCGGCCGACATAGCCGATTGCGTGCAGGCGCTCCTCGCCGTCGATAATACGGTCTGCACGGATCATCACGTGCAAGTCGCTAAAGACCCCTCTCGCCTCCTCAAAGCCAACGCCATGCTTTGCTATGTTCGTGCGGTTCTTGCTTTCATCCCACTCGAAACGCACCGTCATTCTGGTCTCATCCCAGTATATACAGCGTAGCTACAGCTTATCTTTCAGGGCCTATAGGCTCTTGATCAGGACTTCCCAATAAACAACAACGCTCAGGACATTCGATTGTCTGCTGAGCTCTTACGAGGCTACCTGCACGAAGCCCCTGCCACCCAATCCTGAGTAGCCAATCCTTGTAATATCTAACCTCCATAGAATCAACAAACCATCAGGGGCCACCACTTCCCGGATGTTACCTTGGAATCGAAAGATATGAGGTGTATTTCGGTGCCATTGCGTAAATCAGATTTCAAAACAGCCGAGCTGTCTCTATGCGCTGCTCTCCCCGCGCATCTCCCCAAAAAACTTTCCCAAGGGTCCCACTTTACGAATCCCTTATGACCCTCCCCGACGCCATCCAGGCCCTCGAAAACCTCGCCGGCGACCCTCGCACCGGCCTCCCCGAAGACCTCTTTCTCTTCGCCAGCCGCATCACCCCGCTCGTCAATGTCGACCTCCTCATTCAGGACCACGACCATCGCACCCTCCTCACCTGGCGCAGCGACACCCATTACGGCTCCGGCTGGCACATCCCCGGCGGCGTCATTCGCTATCAGGAGACCGCCGCCCGCCGCATCCATGAGGTCGCCCGCCTGGAACTCGGCGCCTCCGTCCACTTCGAGCCCGCCCCCATCGCCGTAATGGAAAGCATGGCCCCGACGCGCAACCGCGGCCACTTCATCTCCCTGCTCTATCGCTGCCGGCTGACCTCCC
>Ga0105239_10005528_pt1 | contig 14796 bp, 14 predicted proteins | sample KBSC44metaG_FD_92761 | JGI IMG/M metagenome (GOLD analysis project Ga0105239, IMG submission 92761) | Corn rhizosphere microbial communities from Kellogg Biological Station, Michigan, USA - KBS C4-4 metaG | ecosystem: Host-associated > Plants > Roots > Rhizosphere > Soil | place: Michigan, USA... | reverse complement strand
TTTTTTTCGGCAACAATATCTTGCGTATAGCTTTCCATATTTTACTCAACAGGTTCATACCTCAATAATTTCGAATAAATAAAAATAATCCTTCCACAGCTTCATCGTATCTTCTGCCTGCCTATACTTAAATCCACAGACATCGTTAAAAAGAAAATCACTTACATTGCGAGTACAAATTTAAACGAATGCCTGTTATTGGATTGATAAGAGAAGGAAAAACGCCCGCAGATAATCGCGTTGCACTAACGCCTGCCCAATGCAAATGGTTATCCAAAAACATGAATGACTGTAAAATCATTGTACAAAGCAGTACCAACAGGTGTTTTAGCGATAAAGAATACGTTCAGGCAGGTATTGTAGTTCAGGATAATATTAGTGAATGCGATATTTTATTTGGCATAAAAGAAGTTCCTGTCGATATGCTCATTCCTCACAAAACTTATCTTTTCTTTTCCCATACCCGCAAAAAACAATTATACAACCAGAAGCTCATGCATGCCATGATGGATAAAGAAATTACACTGGTTGATTATGAATGCCTGGAGCATGAGGATGGCCAACGTATCATCGGCTTTGGATTCTTTGCCGGCATAGTTGGCGCGCATAATGGTATGATGGCTTATGGTAACCGTACAGGTCTATTTAAGCTGGGCAGGGTGCATAAACATAAAGATTACCGCGAACTGATACATACTTATTTCGGATTAAAACTTCCCAACGTTAAAATAGCTGTTACCGGCAGCGGACGTGTGGCTCACGGCATTCTCGAAATCATGAACCTTATGGATGTGCAGGACGTGGAACCTGATGAGTTTTTAAGCAAAGAGTTCAGTTACCCCGTATATGTTCATTTAAAAGGGAGTGATTTATACCTGCATAGAACTACGGCAAAATATAACCGTGAACATTTTCATGAACACCCGGAAGAATATACCTGCATGTTTGAAAAATATACCATGCAGACTGATATTCTTATGAATGGTATTTATTGGGATATTAATGTACCAAGGCTTTTTGAGTGGGACACTTTGCAATATCCTGATTTTAGAATTAAAACGATTGCTGATATAACAGATGATAAAGGAGGAAGTGTGCCTTGCAACTTAGGTGATGCCACGATTGAAGAGCCGGTTTATGGCGTTGATAAAATTACCATGCAAAAGACAAAACCTTATATCGAAGGAAGCATAGATGTAATGGCTGTTGGGAACCTGCCTAATGAATTGCCACGCGATGCAAGCCGTTATTTTGGCGAGCAGTTGATTAAACATGTTTTGCAAGACTTATTTAAAGGTGGAAATACTACGATTGAAAAAGCAACTATTTTAAATTCGGGAAAGCTTACAAGACGCTTCAATTATTTATCAGACTATGCCAGCCACTAATATATCCTAACATTACATCAGTTAAATTTCTGGCCATGTAATTCATCATTTCCCAGGAAGCCCCTTAACACAAAAACATCAAAAGTACGGGCGGCTTTACCACCACGTAAAACGGTAAATCGCCTCATAAAAACTACTTCTCTAAAATATTTTCCGTAACTGAGTTTTGGATCTTCTGCATTGTTACCTGGTATTACACATAAAGCGTCTTCGTTCTTTTCTAACCCTCCGCGCCATGTATTGAGCCATGCGTACTGATGCAGGTCTGTTAATTTGCCAACACCTGCCACATATTTATTCATTGGTCTTGCAACATAGTAATCAAGGTGTGCCGCGGGGAACCATTTATCACAAACTAATTTTATTGAAGGGTTAATCTGACCGCTGTCAATAGCTTGTGTTTCCCATTGATTAAACTGTTTGCCAAAAGATTTCCATCCATACATATCAAGTGTAAAATCACCATCACCATAACTGGCGGCCTCTTTACTGCCCGTTGTACCCGGAAAAAAATTAATAAATACAAGGCCTGCTATTAATACAAATAGAATTAAAACAACCGCCCCCTTTACATAAACTTTAATGGCGGTCTTTGCCTTTGTCTGTAACCTCTCATCTATAAACGCTGCAGCAATAAATGTAAGCGATACAAAACCAGGCCCGCTCCAATGTGGAAGCACGCTTCTGAATAAAGAAATAACTGTAGTAAAAATAATTATCGGCCAGCCACAGAATGATAATAAGCGGTATGCCGGTTTTTGGAGAAATAATCTTTTCCTGTAAACAAAAACAGCAATCAAAATAAAAACCACATTGAATGGATTATTGTAAAACAACTGTCCGGATATAGTTTGAATAAAGCCATCTACATCAAGCGAAAAACTATGCACTTCTACCCTTTCGCTATGAAAACGCCAGGTGATAAAATTATTGGCAACGTTCCAGAAGTAAATGGGACTGATGATGGCTGCCGTAAATATGGCAGCGATGTATAAACCGGGCTGCATCAAAAGCCTTCGCTGATAAAAAAGTGCATAAAGCCCAAGGCCTATCCATAGAAACCCACCGTGCACTTTACACATAATACAGAGGCCTGTCATAGCACCAAACAATAGCCAATATAAAAATTGTTTCCTGGCGCTGTTTGATTGTATCAATAATAATGCAAGCCATAGTGACGCAAGCCAAAAAACAATCTGTGGACTATCTGGCAAAATAAACAAGCCGGATATAACAGATGCATAAATACTTGTGTTGTAAAGAAGCGCTGCAATCCAGCCGGTACGCTCATTACGTATTTTTTTTCCAATTGAAAAACTTATAACAGTTCCGATAGCGGCACAAACAATCGATCCAAGTCTTAGAAAAAGTTCACTTTGAAAATGAAGATTGAAGGTGAAAAGTTTTATAAGCCATGCAACACCTGGAGGATGATCAAAATAATTGCTTTGCAGGTGAAGGGCGTATGTGTAATAATACACTTCATCATTACCCAGTTCTAATGTGGCAGCAATAACAATTCTTACAATTGAAGCAACCCCAATTAAGTACAATAACCTTTTCCGGTATTCCATTTTTACAGTTGGTGAAGTTGGTCGGGTAAAGTACAGTATAAGATAGCAAACTTCAAAAAAGAGTTTTATTTTTTAAGCGAAATCTAAAGCCATTATAATTTATGCATACTAAAAAAGGGCGAACACATGTTGTTCACCCTTTCATTCCCACATCTTCTGTTGTACAATAAACCAGCTATCTGCCAACAGAATCTTTTTGATAATATTCACAGTGCTCTCTTGCTCCATAACGAAACCATCCATGATGGCCGAAGCGCATTAAAGCGACATTGGTTGTTATAAAAATTACAATAGCCAGAATTGCTGCAATCTTAGATAAAACATTCAGCGTAGCATTCTTAGCAAAAGAACCAAATACATATCCTATAACGAATACCATACAGGCTGCAAATAAAATTCTTAAAAAAATGATGAATCCAAATGACATAATAATTGAGTTTTAAATGATAGAATAAATAATGTTTTCGCTCCTTTTTCCGAAGAAACATGCAATATGTTCTGATTAATATTCAGACTTCCATCGCTGTATTACAACACAAATTTATTCTTCGCTACACGTCAATTTTATGTAAGAATAGATGATGCAGGCAATTGAGTAGACGACCTTGGTAACGTTGACTAGATAAACCCGATAAGAGAATGAGCGTTATAAAAATTTTTCAAGTGATGACTTATAATTATCGCTCAGGGGTAGCTCTGCATTGCTGATACAAACAAGATCTCGTTTAATGGCCGTTACTTTATCAAAAGAAACAATGTATGATTTATGTATTCTGACAAACCTGTAACCTGCTAATTTTTCTTCCATTGCTCTCATGCTCATTTTTGTAACAACGGGCCTTGCAGAGGTACCCATGAAAATCTTCACATAATCTTTCATTCCTTCAATATAAAGAATGTCGTGAATATTAATCTTTACAAGATTATATTCAACATACACAAAAAAATATGCAGGCTTTGTTTCTTCTGATTTTGATACATGTGTAAGCCGGTATAAATCATTTGCCTTGTTACATGCTTTTAAAAAGCGATCGAATGAAACGGGTTTTAGCAAATAGTCCACAGCGTTAAGGTTAAACCCCTCGAAAGCAAATTCTTTATATGCCGTAACAAAAATCACCATTGGTGGATTAGGTAATGACTGCATAAACTGCAGGCCATTTAAACCTGGCATTTGAATATCAAGAAAAATCAAATCAATATTTTCGTGGTGCAATATATCTGCTGCTTCCATTGCATTTCTGCAGCTTTTTACCAATCGCAAAAAGGGCACCTGCGCGATATTATCTACCAGCAACTCCAATACCAGTTTTTCATCATCAACAGCAATACAGCTCAACATAACAATTCAAGATTTAAATGAATTATGTAGACTTCACCATTGTCTTTTACACTGAGTTTATACCTTCCGGGATACAGAAGATTGAGCCTGTTTTTTACATTTATCAATCCTATACCAGAGCTCTTATCTTTTGATTGAGATCTTACTGTATAGTTATTCGTCACCTTAAATTCAAGAAGGTTATTTTTCACTTTAAGAACAATTGAAATAAACGGGTCAGTTGCCAGGCCTATTCCATGTTTAAATGCATTCTCCACAAAAGGTATTAACAACATAGGTTCAATGGCGCAATTATTGTGCTCATTTTCAATTTCAGTTTCAATACGTACACTATCGCCAAAACGAAGTTGCTGAAGTTCTATATAATTTTCAAGGTATTCAATCTCTTTGCTTACAGTTGACTTTTCTTCTTCCGTTTCATAAAGCATATAACGCAGCATATCTGAAAGTTTTATAAGAGAAGGTTCAAGAAGATCTGACTTCTTTCTTGCCAGGGCCACCATATTTGTCATCATATTAAAAAGGAAATGAGGACTCACCTGTGATCGCAAAAATTTTAATTCGGCTGTGAGGTGCTCTGCCTTTCTTTCCTTTTCCATTCTTTCAAGCCTGATTTTTTTTCTGATGGCACTAAAAATAAAGGAAGCAATTAAAAAAGGTATCGGCGGAAAAAAAAGGATGCGTCGATTTATTGAAGTCAGCCTGAATGATGGTGAGAAAACATTAAGCAAATACAACTTTGCATGATAAGAAAAGACAATGATAAAGATGATGCAAGGCACATAAATCCACCATCGTTTCCAGTTAAAAAATTCAGGAAACAACCAGTATGCATTCAGATAGAAAAGAGCAATATGATAAAGATTGCTTATCCAGAAAAAGTTATGAGGAAGACCAGTTGTATCAGGTACATTATAAAAAGCAATAGACGTTAGAGCAAAGAACAAAACCCATACTGCAAGATGAATGGAAAGAAGAAAATATTTTGAACGCATAAACATAACTCAATAAATATACACAACATAACAAGTTATGCAGCATTTAAAGAGATGAGTAGATGAGACAACTATATGAGTATATGAAATTATTAATTACAGGTACTTTTTACCACCCGTACTGTTACACTTAGCTGACCAACATGCCGCATGGTATGCTCAGCAGCGTGAAACAATAAGCCGGCAACTGTTGTAGGTATTTGCTTTCTGCCAATACCACGTGGTTCTGTAAGTGATTGTTCTGATGTTTGCCGAATCTGTTCAATAGCATTATCTATTTCTTTTCTGAAAGTTGAAAGAAGAGTTTCTGCAATAATCGCAGCGTCTTCAACTCCCTCACGGTTTAGCGTATCCAGTTGTGTTTGCGTAAGTATTTCTTTTCTTGCGTAAGTAAACAACCTGTTTATAACGCCGCTCAAATGTTGTAAGTGAAAACCAACAGAAGCAATACCTGCAGGTCTTTGCCATAAAAAATTTTCAGGAAAGTCTTTCATCATTTCTTCTACCTCTTCCTTTGCCTGCAACAGTGCATGCGCAACTGGTTGAAGTAACGCCGGCACACCCTCTACAGGACCGCGCATCCAGACTTCAGGCAGATTTTTTATTGTGTTCATTACATAAAGTTAAGCCGGCATTGCCAACCCTTCGTAAAGAGATTTTGCCAATACATCCAGTTAGAAAATGTTATTATAAAAGCATTACATCAATACATCTTCAAAAACTAAAATCAGTAATTTTATCAATTGCATCGCCGGTATAAGCCGGTTATTCTTCACTTAAATTTTATGCTTTGAAAATTCTTATCGTTGAAGATGAGAAAGCCTTACGAAAAAGTATCCTGTCATATCTTAAACAGGAAAACTACACTTGTGAAACAGCAGAAGATTATGCATCAGCAAGAGAAAAAATAGAAGTTTACGACTACGATTGCATCCTGCTGGATATTAGTTTACCCGGCGGCAATGGATTGCAGTTATTGGAATCACTTAAAACAACAGGCAAAACAGATGGCGTAATTATCATCTCTGCAAAAAATGCACTCGATGATCGCATTAAGGGGTTAAACCTCGGTGCTGATGATTATCTTGCAAAACCATTTCACCTGTCTGAATTAAGTGCAAGAATCGCATCTGTCATAAGGCGGAGAAAATTCAGCGGCCATAAGACTATCACTGTTCATGAAATAACTATTGACCCCGAAGCAAGAACAGTTTTGATACATTGCAACCCTGTGGATTTATCATCAAAGGAATATGATTTGCTTACCTATTTTATCACCAACAAAAACCGGGTAATTTCAAAGAATGCTATTGCAGAACATCTGGCTGGTGAAAAAGCAAACACCTACACCAATCTTGATGTTGTATATGCACACATAAAAAATTTAAAAAGAAAAATACAGGTAGCAGGCGGTGATGATTATATTGAATCCATCTATGGCATGGGTTATAAATTTAAAGCATAATGAAACTATTACAATACACCATAAGACATTACATTATTTATGCGATAATTATACTGCTGATATCTATACCACTTTTTTATTGGGTAATGCACATTATTGTTTATCGTGCCGTTGACACAGCACTGGTGCAACAAAAGAAAGAAATGCTGGCAAGACTTCCACAATTGCATAATGCAACTGAACTTGTTATCTGGAAGAAGATGAACAAAGACATGGAGATTACAGAAGTAGGTTATAAAGTAACAGACTCGTTTTACTCCTCCCCCTGGTCCGCTGACGGTAGTACACCCGCTTACTACCGCCATATGGAAGCGCCGGTAAATATCGCCGGCAAGAACTATAAGCTAACACTTCATTCGTCACTTGCCGAAAGTGATAATTTGCTTCTAAGCATTATTATCGTTCAATCTGTATTATTAGTGTTGCTTTTAACAGGACTTCTTATCATCAACAGGTACAACACAGGCAGGTTATGGGCGCCGTTTTACAGTACGTTACAGCAGTTAAAAAGATTTGATTTAAATAAAGCAGAAAAAGTGAAATTACCTGAAGCCAATATTGAAGAATTTAACGAACTAAATAAAACTGTACAACAATTAACTGAGCAAAACATTGAAGCTTACAGATCTCAAAAAGAGTTTACAGAGAATGCTTCGCATGAAATGCAAACACCCCTTGCTGTATTGCAAAGTAAACTTGAACTACTGATGCAAACACAACCTTTAAGCAATGAGCAGGCTGAACTTATCAGCGATTTGGAAGATGCAGGTGGAAGGCTTTCGCGATTAAACAGCGCGCTGCTATTATTGACACGCATAGAAAACAACCAGTACCAATCAAAAGAAAAAATTGACATTGTCGAAATATCAAAAACGATTATTGGGCAATTAAAATATCTTGCTGAAGGCAAAGACATTTTTATTCATGAAAATTATACTGCACCAATTGTAAGAGAAACCAATAAAGCATTACTTGAAATATTGTTATCAAACCTTATCACTAATGCTATCCGCTATACCAATAATGAAGGTGACATTTTTATTGAAACCGAAATAAATCATTATACTATCCGCAATACTGCAATCAATGGTCCGCTTGATGATTCACTTATTTTTAACCGCTTTCACAAGCAGGGCAATGATGCGCAAAGTGTTGGTCTTGGCTTAGCTATTGTAAAAAAAATCTGCCAGCTACAACAGTTCCAGGTCAGGTATATTTTCAAAAATGGGTTTCACGAATTTACCGTAGCTTTTTAAACAATTGAGGCAGCCTGCTTTCAGCAGAGTTCATGTCTAAATTAAATTTATTGCGTTTGCTGTGTTAAATTTCTTTAACGCAATAAGCCTTGATAAACTTAGGCCAAACATTTGCATCAAATAAAGAAAAACCAGGCTATGAAAAGCATATCTCTACTTCTGCCGGTTTTATCTTTTCTCATAGTAAGCGCAGCGAATGCAGCCGGCAATCCACAGGACACTCTAATAAAACAAGCAAATTTTCAATCGCCCAGCTATGATTATTGGGGCTTTAAATCGCTAACAGAAAAATCTTTGCAGGTTTGGCCTAATCCGGCAAAAGATTGGGTTAGAGTATCTGTAAACAGCATTAAGCCTGGCGATACCGGTGAGTGCGTTATCTATAATTCAAATGGTATAATAAGCAAAAGGCAGATTATCAATAGTGGAACAAATGAAGTTAATACTGCTAATCTTCAAAGTGGGGCCTATTTTGTAGAGGTTATTTCCCGTAACAAAAATATTGATACAGAAAAGATTATCGTAAAGCATTAAATCTTTGTGAAAGACAATTTGCTAAATGGTTATTCTGTATGATTTTAATCTTAATCGTATAGCAGGAAAACGTACTTTTATCGCGTAAAACACGATTGCTAACAATTACCTGTTATCTCATGGATATTCTTAAGACTTTGTATGATGAAGTAATTGGATTTTTTGGTTTTCAGCCCTTAATTGAAATGTATCAAAAAGATGACTATTCTTCACTAAGAACATTAAATGGTGTTTTTGGTGCTATTAGTCCGTTTATACCTTTGCTTTTAATAATTGAAATAATAAGAGCAGCCGTATATAAAAGGTTTAAGATCGAAGATTATAAAGTACAGTTTCTCACGTTTGTTGCCAATCGTTTTATATCACGTTTTATCTCTATTGCTGCTGTTGGCTTTTGCATTGGCTTTTTTGAAAAGTACCGGCTCTTTCCTACAACATTAACCTGGTACTGGTTGATTTATGGATATATCATTTGGGAGTTTTCCCATTTCATTTATCATTACTTAGGTCATAAAGTGAGGCTATTCTGGTGCCTTCATTCTACACATCATGCACCACAAACAATGAATCTTTCAGTAACCTATGCGCACTTTTTTCTTGAAGCGCCATACGCTGATGTCATACGCACCACTATTTGTATTTTGATGGGAGTAAATCCACCATTGCTTTTCATAATTATGTTTATTGATGGTACATGGGGAGCTTTTATTCACGTAGGAGAGAACATTCTTAAAAGTGGCAAACTTGGGTTTCTGGAAAGAATAATTTTAACGCCTTCACACCACAGGGTGCATCACGCACGCAATCCTTTATACATGGATACAAATTTTTGCAACCTGTTAAATGTCTGGGACAAGGCATTTGGCACTTACCAACCAGTGAATGATGAAGTACCAATGGAGTATGGCATCACCAGAAAAATGAATCCCAACAGTTTTTGGGATGTCTATTTTGGTGAGATAGCCTGCTTGTGTAAAGATGTTTATCACGCCCGCGGAATAAAGAACAAACTTCTATATATCATAATGCCTCCGGGTTGGAGTCATACAGGTGAGCACCAGACAGCTAAAATTTACAGGAGGAGGACCATTGAAGAAATGAAACTTAAAGAATCTCCTTCCTCACAAACAACTTCACCAGATCAACAGGTTTTTGAAACTGTCACTACAACAGATGTTTTAGAAGAACAGGCAAAAGCTGTTTAGAAGATTTATTTACTCTCTACCAAAACAAATGTTGTTATACGTTGCATTATAATGCAACCCTTTAAATATGTCCTGCCTGGTTTAGCATACCATTTTATGACTCGACTGATGATTGATTTTATACGCTGAGATGATCCTCATCATCAGCAAATCAAGTAGTTTAAGTAGCTTTAATGCAAAGCAATGCCATGAATAAGCTCCCCACCACAATGAAGGCAATGGTATTGAATTCAGCTAAACAAGCACTTGTATTAGAAAATATTTCTGTGCCTATACCGGGACGCCACCAGGTTTTAATAAAAATAATTGCATGCGGTATCTGCAGAACAGATCTTCATATTGTTGATGGAGAACTTACACAGCCTAAACTGCCATTAATTCCAGGTCATGAAATTGTAGGATTAGTAGTACACCTGGGTGACGATGTTACGAGCTTAAAAGAAAATGATATTGTTGGTGTTCCCTGGCTAGGATACACCTGTGGCAAGTGTAAATATTGTTTGAACGGAAAGGAAAATCTTTGTGATAATGCAGGCTTTACCGGTTACACGATAGATGGCGGTTATGCAGAATATACTATTGCAAATGAAAAATATTGTTTCATTCTTTCTTCAAAATATGCAGATGCGCATGGGGCACCATTACTTTGTGCCGGGCTTATCGGTTTTCGATCTTATAATATGATTGATAAACAAGCTCTGAATATTGGAATTTATGGCTTTGGCGCGGCGGCACATATTCTAATACAAGTGGCAAATTATCAGCATAAAAAAATATTTGCTTTTACAAGAAAAGGGGATACTTCTTCCCAGGAATTTGCATTGCGACTCGGTGCGGTATGGGCCGGAGATTCATCTCAACCGCCGCCTGAAAAACTTGATGCCGCAATTATTTTTGCGCCTGTTGGCAACCTTGTGCCGGAAGCATTAAAGCATTTGGATAAAGGCGGGGTTGTCATTTGCGGTGGCATTCATATGAGCGACATACCTTCTTTTCCTTATTCTGATTTATGGCTAGAGAGATCTATTAAATCTGTGGCCAATCTAACAAGAAAAGATGGAGATGATTTTTTTGAAATTGCCGCTGATGTAATCATCAATACTGAAATAAAAACTTATCCGCTGCATAAGGCAAACGAAGCCTTAAATGATTTAAGAAATGGAAACATAACCGGTGCCGCGGTTCTTGTAATGTAATAGATTATGTTATTGCTGCGGATAAATAATACTACGCAATTTTTATCCCCCGGAATGGATTACTTGTTGAGAAGAAAACATGTTTATATTATCTGCAAGCATTTGCCAGTTACTAATTGTTGTTTCAAAGCCAAGCATACGCCCTATTTCGGTATAAATATCAACCGGTTTTTTACCTTGCATGCGAAGATGCTTTATAGAGACGGTTCCGGCAGTTTTGGAAAGTTTTCTATTTTCAAAATCCCTCAACAGCAGGTGATGAAAAAATGTAGCGTTACAAAAATTATTTCTCTGCAATAATGAAGACAAATAATGTTGCGCTAAAGTAGATGGCCATAAATCTTCTCCTCTTACAACTAAATCAACATCATAATACAGATCATCTAAAACAGACGCCAACTGGTAGGAAGGATAGCCATCTTTTTTTCGCACGACAAAGTCTGTAAGTGAAGCTGGTAAACCGGCCTTGATAGTTTTGCCGGACCAGGTTTTTACTTCAAGTTCTTTTGTGCTTGTTTTTAAACGCCAGGTAGCGTCTTTAGTATTGAAGGGAATTAACTTTTGAATACAGGGGTCTGAATAGCTGCCATCAACATTGACGTTTTTAAACTGAGTTCTTGAGCAAGTGCAGGCAAACAAGTGCCCATCCTCTTTTAAGTACCTTAATGCTTTCTCATAATATTCTATGCGATGTAGCTGGGAGTAAATCTTTTCAAATTCCTGTACATCGCAGGGGCCTTCATGCCAGGGAATTTCAAGAAAATTAAGTGTGTCAAAAATGTCGTGGACAAATTCACGTTTAACCCTTTCCCTGTCAAGGTCATCAATTCTCAATAAAATCCTTGTATTTGTTTTTTGGGCAAGTGCAGCTGTAATAGCAAAGGACAATACATTGCCCAAATGAAGAAACCCACTTGGTGTTGGCGCTATCCTCGTTTTTTTAAACAGGTAAGTCTTTTCCATTTTATCGGAATGCCTATTCTGTTAAACAATTATATTTTTATACTTTCAGTTTAGGTTTACTCTTAAGTACAGCATCTATATCCTTTTTGAATGAATCAACAGTAATACTTCCATCAAACCTTTGCTTATTGATAAAAAACGCCGGAACATCTGTTACTCCTAACTGAATACCTTCTGTCAAATCATCCTGCACATTCCATCCATATTTACCATTGATAAGATCATTCAAAAAATCTTTATTGGTAATACCTATTTCTTTTGCATACAACTTAAGGCTGATGGTACCCAGGTTCCGGCGGTTTTGAAAGAGTATTTCATGCATTTCCCAGAACTTTCCTTCCTGGGCCGCAGCTATTGCTGCCTCTGCAGCTTTATGTGCCTTCTGATGTATCTTAAGTAACGGGAAATGGCGAAATATAAAATTTACCTGGTTACCGTAGATTGCCAGTATTTCTTTAACTACCGTGTGTGCCTTTGCGCACGCATCGCTTTCATAATCTCCAAACTCCATAATAGAAACAGGCGCTTTTGCATTGCCGGTTATTACATCTTTTGGCAGTATTACAGCAACTTCATCTTTTTTATTTATCATATACTAATCTTTATCTCCAACCTTGCGCCATATATCTTCAAATTCCTGTGGATGTCTCTTAAACTGAGCGTGAACATAAGCGCAAAGAGGAATAACTTTTAAATGATGTTCTCTTGCATAATTCACCATAGCATTGAGCAGCTTTTTTGCAAGTCCTTTTCCTTCAGCTTCTGGAGATACTTCTGTGTGATAAACTGTAATAACGGAAGGAGCTATATGTACAATCATTTCGCCGGTTTCATGCTCACCTTCTTTTATGTAAAAACCACCATGTCCTTTCTCATCCACTTTAAGTACTGCATTATCCATGTTTTTCATTTAAAGGTAAAACCATAAGGATTGCCTGCTGCAAACAGGTGAATTAGGGGTACAATATAGTTAATAGCAATTAAATTAATGTTCTTCTGCAAATATGTTATAATAAAGATTATTTAAAATCTAACGCCCATGGTCACATAAGGATACCACCCCTCAGTTGAATGCCCCATTACAAACTGAAGAACAGCAAGTTTTGCAGGTGCAAAATAAAAGCCGCCACCAACGCCATTGTGCCAAGTATCAGAATCATCACTTTTCTCCCATACCCTGCCTATGTCAAAGAAACTTGTTAGCCCAAACTGGCCGGGCAGAATATATCCACCAAAATCTGCAAGTTTTACGCGGAGTTCAAGATTATTATAAAAGCTATACTGGCCTGCAAACCTGTATTGCCGGTAGCCTAAAAGATTTTCCTGTCCGCCCAAAAACAATGATTGATAAAAGGCTGTTTTGCCAATGGTAACACCGCCCCCTAATCTTTCAGCTAATACGATAGTCGATTTTGTATTGAGGCTTTTATAAAGTGCTACCTCCGGAATTATCTGAGCAAAAGATTTTGAGTAGCTATTCAGGCCGGAATATCCTTGCAACCTTATGTTGATATAAGAGCCCCATGTGGGAATAATGGGATTGTTTCTTTTATCACTGGTGTAGTTAACTACAATGCCGGCGTGCATTTTATCCTGGTCAATAGTGGTGCTGTCATAAGAACCGATTAAGGCCGGGTTATTGATAAGCCTTCCATCATTATCATCTCTGTCAAAATGATAGTACTGTAAAGAAGGGCCAATACTTATACTGGTGCCTGTTTTGCTGCGCCAACGTAATGCAGGATCAACCTGGTAAATACTAAAGCGGCTGCGATAGTATCTTTTAAAGTTGCCTGTTTTATCGAATGTTGTTTCATTACCACGACCAAAAAAATTGATGGTATTGTTGGGCGCTTTGGCAAAAGCCTGAAGTGTAAAATCCGCTTTGCCTATGACATCAATCCATTCACCGTTATACTTTGCCATGAAAGCACTGGTTGAAAAAGAATGACCTACCAGTAGCTGCTGCACATTGCTGTAAGGCTGTTTTCTAAAGCCTTCCTGCTGTGTATGTTTAAAGCCCAGGCCAAGTAAAAAGCCATCATCTGCATTTACCCCGAAAGTCAACAGCGGCATGGTGATGTTGTAAAGATTTACCGGCTCAAATGCTGTATTAACACTATCATTAGACAAATGCCTGCTGAGTCTTGTTGTATCTCCTGTGTATGTGGCATTGTATAATTCATCATACAAATTGATTTTCTTCTTTGCAGCAATTACGTTGTATGACTTATGCCCATCACCACCTATGATTCTTAACTTAACTGATGAGTTTTTATTGTTGATAATAACACTGTCATCCCCTTTGGAAATATAAACTCTTATCTCTTTGGTGAGTGATGGATCATATATTTTATCCATCAATAAATCTTTTACTTCTCCGTCTTTGTTTATTTTTTTTATAATGATGCGCAACGCATCATTGGGAGCATCTGTTATTTCAACCAGTTCATTTTTATTGCTGGTATGTATATCTACAATCTTATTGATGAACTTATAATATTCATCCATCGCTTTAGGCAGGTTGTTTCTTCTTACTTTTAGTTTTTGTTCCAGCTCAGTGTGCCTAATGTTCCAGGAAGATGCCGGAAGTTTTCTTATTGCATCATCAATCAATTTATCATCAACCTCTTTAACAAACCGGTTGGTTACATTCATCCATTCATCATAACTAAATTGCGATTGAGGATATGCATTGATAAATCTTGTTTTAAAAAGAGAATATTCAACATCACTTATTGTGCTGTCAAAGCCTTGCAGTGTTGGCATTATCCATCTTACCTTAGCCAGTTTAGGAAACCATCCCTGAGCAACGCGCAAGGCCTGGTCTCTATCCCTTGGTACTGCAGTATAATCTTTTTCCTTTCCTTTATCTGTA
>Ga0105239_10005526_pt1 | contig 14802 bp, 21 predicted proteins | sample KBSC44metaG_FD_92761 | JGI IMG/M metagenome (GOLD analysis project Ga0105239, IMG submission 92761) | Corn rhizosphere microbial communities from Kellogg Biological Station, Michigan, USA - KBS C4-4 metaG | ecosystem: Host-associated > Plants > Roots > Rhizosphere > Soil | place: Michigan, USA... | reverse complement strand
GCGGGGTCGACGGTCAGGTACGGCGGTAGCGAGAACACCAGAAAGGCAGCGACCACGACGACCAAGAGCGCGGACCAACGATATGCGTATGCCATACGCATCAGCGTACGCCATACGCTCCGCGGGCCCGATCGGTTACGCTAACCCCACATGAGCAGCGAAGAAGCCGACGAAGCGCCGATCCCCCGCGCCCTCGAGTTGCTGTGGCGGGGGCCGAGTCCGTCACGCCGCACGGGCGGGTTGACGCGCGAGCGGATCGTTGCTGCGGCAATCGATCTCGCCGATGCCGACGGGCTTGGGGCACTGTCGATGGCCCGCCTCGCGGAGCGACTGGGCTGCGGAACCATGTCGCTCTACCGCCACGTCGCCAACAAGGACGAGTTGGTGGTGTTCATGCTGTCCGAGGCACCTGCACCGCCGCCGGCACCGGCGGACGGCGCCAATTGGCGTGACGCCCTTTCGGATTGGGCGTCCGGCCTGTGGGACGTCTACCACCGGCATCCGTGGGTTCTGCAGGCCGCCTCGTCGGGTCCGCCCGCCGACCCGGGACAGCTGGCCTGGCTCGACGCGGGGCTCGCGACTCTGGCGGGCACCCCACTGTCCGAACGCGACAAGATCGCCGCTGTCATGGCGGTTCTGCACTTCGTTCGTGGCGCGGCGGCATTTTCGGTCGAGACGGGCGCGTTCGACAACAGCGGATACTCCGACCTACTGCGCCGACTGGTCGACCCCGCCCGTTTCCCCGCGTTGATGACGGCCGTCGACGCCGGGGTGTTCGACGGTTCCGACGATGACCCGCTGGCCGAATTCCGTTCCGGTGTCGCGCAATTGCTGGATGGCATCGCGACGCGGATCCGCCCCTCGAGGCGCTGAGGCCCTACCCGCGCAGTGCGGGAATCAATGCCGAAAGCAACACCCGGGTGTCGGGCACGAAGGGCCAGTCCGGATCCGCGAGGCGCTCGACGAGCTCGGCGTCGGCCCACCACCAGCCGTCGGCGATCTCCTCCGGCTGATGACGGATCGGACCGTCGTACTGAATCTGATACGCGAACAGGTGGCAGCGCATGGGGCGTCCCGCCCATCGACCGTCCCAGGCTTCAGACGTCAACGCCGTCAACGGAACCCCGGTGATACCGAGCTCCTCGGCCAGTTCCCGGGTGGCGGTCTGCTCGGGCGACTCCCCAGGGTCGACGACGCCGCCCGCCAGACAATCGTGCATGCCGGCGAACACGGCCTTGGTGATGGTGCGACGGTGCACGTAGATCCGGTGGCCGTCGGTCGAGCGGACCAAGACTCCGGCACTCGCATGCCAAAGGCCCTCGGCGTAGACGCGTGAGCGCGGCGCCGCGCCGGTGACTCGGCCGTCGGCGTCGAACACCGCAACCAGCTCGTCGGTCACCACCGGTACCCCCTCCATGCAAAAGCACCCGAAACCTTTACGTTTCGGGTGCTTTCACGTGAGTCGCGTGAGCGTGCTCGTTACTTGGCCCGCTCGAGGACCTCGACGAGGCGCCACCGCTTGGTCGCCGACAGCGGTCGGGTCTCCATCAGTGACACCCGGTCGCCGACGCCGGCGGTGCCGTTCTCGTCGTGCGCCTTCACCTTGGTGGTGGTGCGAATGATCTTGCCGTAGAGCGGGTGCTTGGTGCGCTCCTCGAGCTCAACCACGATGGTCTTCTGCATCTTGTCGCTCACCACGTAGCCGATGCGCGTCTTACGACGGCCGCGCGGCTTCTCGGTCCGAGGCGTGTACTTCGGGCCCTTTTCGGTGCTGCTGTCTGCCATTACGAATCCTCACCAACGGGTCCGGAAGCCAGACCCAATTCACGTTCGCGCAGCACGGTGTAAACGCGTGCGATTTCTCCTCGTACGATGCGAAGCCGACGGTTGTTGGCCAGCTGACCCGTTGCCATCTGGAAGCGAAGGTTGAACAGTTCTTCCTTCGACTCGCGCAGACGGGTGATCAGCTCTTCCTCAGTCAGCTCGCGCAGTTCACCAGGCGAAGTTCCCACTGCCATCAGAACTGCTCCTCTCTGGTAACGATGCGTGCCTTGATCGGCAGCTTGTGGATCGCGCGGGTCAGCGCTTCCTTTGCGATCTTCTCATCGGGGTAGCTGATCTCGAAAAGCACGCGACCGGGCTTGACGTTGGCGATCCACCACTCCGGGCTGCCCTTACCGGAACCCATGCGGGTTTCGGCGGGCTTCTTGGTCAGCGGGCGGTCGGGGAAGATGTTGATCCACACCTTGCCGCCACGCTTGATGTGCCGGTTGATGGCGATACGAGCGGACTCGATCTGCCGGTTGGTGATGTAGGCGTGCTCCAGTGCCTGGATGCCGTAATCGCCAAAGCTCACCGACGTTCCGCCGCTGGCAATCCCACGCTGACGCGGGTGGTGCTGCTTGCGGTGCTTGACCTTGCGGGGAATCAGCATTTAGCTCTCCGTGCTTTCTGTCGCCTCCGAAGCAACGACGGCTTCGGGAGCGGCGGACGTCGCGACGTCCTCAGTGACGGGCGATTCCTCGCTGGCGGCCCGGCCCGCTTCGGTGCTCGTCGCCGTGGTACCCGATGCGCCACTGCGGCGCGGGCGGGTGCCCGACGGACGATCCCGGCGCGGGCGCTCGGCGCCTGCGGGAACGGCGGCGGTCAGCTCACGCTTGCCACCGACGATGTCGCCCTTGTAGATCCAAACCTTCACGCCGATCCGGCCGAACGTCGTCTTGGCCTCGTAGAGGCCGTAGTCGATGTCGGCGCGCAGCGTGTGAAGCGGAACGCGGCCTTCGCGGTAGAACTCCGAGCGGCTCATCTCGGCGCCGCCGAGGCGGCCCGAGCACTGCACCCGGATGCCCTTGACGTTGGGCTGGCGCATGGCCGACTGGATCGCCTTGCGCATGGCGCGGCGGAACGCGACGCGGTTGGACAGCTGCTCGGCAACGCCCTGGGCGACGAGCTGAGCCACCGACTCGGGGTTCTTCACCTCGAGGATGTTCAGCTGCACCTGCTTGTTGGTCAGCTTCTCCAGGTCGGCGCGGATGCGGTCGGCCTCGGTGCCACGGCGTCCGATGACGATGCCGGGGCGCGCGGTGTGGATGTCAACGCGAACCCGGTCACGGGTGCGCTCGATCTCCACGTCGGCGATGCCGGCGCGCTCCAGACCCGTTGCCAGCAGACGACGGATCGCCACGTCTTCCTTGACGTAGTCCGCGTACTGCTTGTCGGCGTACCACCGGGACTTCCAGTCGGTCGTGATGCCGAGGCGGAAGCCGTGGGGGTTGATCTTCTGGCCCACTACTCCGAGCCTCCCTTCGAATCAGAGGTCTCAGCGGTGGTCTTGTCGACCTTCGCCTCGGCCGCCTTCTTGGCAGGCGCCTTCTTGGCGGGTGCCTTGCTTGCGGCCTTGCTGCCCTGGGCGCGACGTGCGCGGGCTGCGGATGCGGAGGCGCTCTTGCCAGCTCCTTCGCGGGGCGGCCTGCTCTCCACGATCACCGTGATGTGGCTGGTGCGCTTGCGGATCCGGTACGCACGCCCTTGGGCGCGCGGACGGATGCGCTTTGCGGTCGGGCCCTCGTCGGCGTAGACGGTGGCGACCACCAGAGTCGACGGGTCGAGCCCATCGTTGTTCTGCGCGTTGGCCGCCGCACTGGCGATCACCTTGGCGACGGGCTCACTCGCGGCCTGCGGTGCCCACCGCAGGATGTCGAGCGCCTCGGTCACGGACTTGCCGCGCACCAGGTCGATGACCCGGCGTGCCTTGCTCGCCGAGACGTGCACGAAGCGCGCCTTCGCCGTCGCAGACGGGAATTCCTGAACGGAAGTCATTACCTTTTACCTCTGCTCTTCGCGCGAGCGCTCATCGCCGCTTGCTCTTCCGGTCGTCCTTGATGTGACCCTTGAACGTCCGCGTCGGGGCGAACTCGCCCAGCTTGTGTCCAACCATGGACTCCGAGACGAACACCGGAACGTGCTTGCGACCGTCGTGAACGGCGAAGGTGTGTCCGATGAAGTCGGGGATGATGGTCGACCGACGCGACCAGGTCTTGATGACCTGCTTCGTGTTCTTCTCGTTCTGAACGTCGACCTTCTTGAGCAGATGGTCGTCGACGAACGGGCCCTTCTTCAGGCTGCGTGGCATCGCTGGGTGCTCCTAGCGCTTGTTCTTGCCGGTGCGCCGGCGTCGGACGATGAGCTTGTCGCTCGGTTTGTTCTTGCGGGTACGGCCCTCGGGCTTACCCCACGGGCTGACCGGGTGGCGTCCACCGGAGGTCTTGCCCTCGCCGCCACCGTGCGGGTGGTCGACCGGGTTCATCACGACACCGCGGACGGACGGGCGCTTGCCCTTCCACCGCATACGACCGGCCTTGCCCCAGTTGATGTTCGCCTGCTCGGCGTTGCCGACCTCGCCGACGGTGGCGCGGCAGCGCACGTCGACGCGACGGATCTCACCACTGGGCATGCGCAGCGTCGCGTAGGCGCCTTCCTTGCCGAGCAGCTGGATGCTGACACCGGCGGAACGGCCCATCTTGGCGCCGCCACCGGGACGCAACTCCACGGCGTGGATCACGGTGCCGGACGGGATGTTGCGCAGCGGCAGGTTGTTACCCGGCTTGATGTCGGCGTTCGGCCCCTGCTCGATCACGTCGCCCTGCGAAAGTCCTTGCGGCGCGATGATGTAGCGCTTCTCGCCGTCGACGTAGTGCAGCAGCGCGATGTTCGCGGTGCGGTTGGGGTCGTACTCGATCTGCGCGACCTTGGCGTTGACGCCGTCCTTGTCGTGGCGACGGAAGTCGATGACGCGGTAGGCACGCTTGTGGCCACCACCCTTGTGGCGAGTGGTGATTCGACCGTGTGCGTTACGTCCACCCTTGCCGTGCAGCGGGCGGACCAGCGACTTCTCCGGCGTGGAGCGAGTGATCTCGGCGAAGTCCGAGACGCTCGACCCGCGACGACCCGGAGTCGTCGGCTTGTATTTGCGAATACCCATGTCTGTTAAGTCCTCTGTACTTCCGCCGGCCTAGGCCGGTGCTCCGAACAGGTCGATTGGCTTGCTGTTCGCAGCCAGCGTGACGATGGCGCGCTTGGTGCTCTTGCGCGTGCCATAACCGGCGCGGGTGCGCTTGCGCTTACCGTTGCGGTTCAGCGTGTTCACGGAATCGACCTTGACGCTGAAGATCTTCTCGATCGCGATCTTGATCTGCGTCTTGTTCGAGCTGGGGTGAACGACGAACGTGTAGACGTTGTCCTCGATCAACCCGTAGCTCTTCTCAGAGATCACAGGGGCCAAGATGATGTCGCGGGGATCGGTCACGGTAGCCATCAGGCCGACACCTCCTCAGTGCTCTTCGTGTTCGCTGTGTTGGCAGCGATATAGGCATCCAAGGCCTCGACGCTGAACACCAGATCGTCGGCGTCGAGCACGTCGTAGGTGTTGAGCTGATCCGGCGAGATGACGTGCACGCCAGGCAGGTTGCGCACGCTCTTCGCGCTGACCTCGTCGCTGCGGCCGATGACCACCAGCACCTTGCGGTTCTGGGTCAGCGTGGCCAGGAACTCCTTGGCCGCCTTGGTCGACGGCGTCTGGCCGGCGAGCAATTCGGTCACGGCGTGGATCCGCTCGTTGCGGGCCCGATCCGACAGCGCGCTGCGCAGGGCGGCCGCGATCATCTTCTTCGGGGTCCGCTGGCTGTAGTCACGCGGCTGCGGACCGTGCACCACGCCACCACCGGTGAACTGCGGTGCACGCGTCGAGCCCTGACGAGCCCGGCCGGTGCCCTTCTGCCGGTACGGCTTCTTGCCGCCGCCGGAGACCTCACCGCGGGTCTTGGTCGCGTGCGTGCCCTGACGCTTGGCAGCCAACTGCGCGATGACCACCTGGTGCATCAGCGCAATGTTGGGCTCGACGTCGAAGAGGGCAGCCGGTAGTTCTACCGTGCCTTCCTTCTTGCCTGCCGGGGTATGAACGTCAATCTTCAAGGAAGCCATTACTTCTCACCTCGTTTGATCGCACTGCGGACCACGACGAGTCCGCCATTGCGGCCGGGGATGGCGCCCTTGATCAACAGCACGCCGTTCTCGGCATCGACCTTGTGCACCACCAGGTTCTGCGTGGTGATGCGGTCGCTACCCATGCGGCCCGACATCCGGGTGCCCTTGAAGACACGTCCGGGGGTGGCGCAGCCACCGATCGAGCCGGGCCGACGGTGCACGGCCTGCGCACCGTGGCTCGCGCCCTGGCCCTTGAAGCCGTGACGCTTCATGGTACCTGCGAAGCCCTTGCCCTTCGAGGTCCCCGTCACGTCGACGAAGTTGCCGTCGGCGAAGATCTCGGCGGTCAGCTCCTGGCCGACCGCGTACTCGGCGGCAGCAGCCTCGTCGTCGAGCCGCAACTCGGCGAGGTGGCGGCGCGGGTTCACGCCTGCGGCGGCGAACTGACCGGTGACCGGCTTGTTCACCTTGCGCGGGCTGATCTCGCCGTAGGCGAGCTGCACGGCGCTGTAGCCGTCGAGCTCGGGGGTACGGATACGGGTCACCACGTTGGGGCCGGCCTTGACGACCGTCACCGGGACGACTTTGTTGTTCTCGTCGAACACCTGCGTCATGCCCAGCTTGGTGCCCAAAATGCCTTTTCTAGCCATTTTTCTTGGGTCTCCTACTGAATGTTGACGTCGACACTCGCCGGCAGATCGATGCGCATGAGTGCGTCAACGGTCTTCGGCGTCGGGTCGAGGATGTCGATGAGTCGCTTGTGGGTGCGCATCTCGAAGTGCTCCCGCGAGTCCTTGTACTTATGCGGGGACCGGATGACGCAATAGATGTTCTTCTCGGTCGGCAGCGGCACCGGACCGACCACGCTGGCGCCCGTTCGGGTGACCGTCTCGACGATCTTTCGCGCCGAGGCGTCAATCGCCTCGTGGTCGTAGGCCTTGAGCCTGATGCGGATCTTTTGTCCCGCCACGCTTGTCCTACCTCACTCTTTACGGGCCCGTGCTCGGGCCTGGTCTTCATGCGCGCGGCCAGACGATGTCCGTCTGGTTCGCGCGCTGGCTATGCCGCCGCTGTTTACCTGTCGTATGTGCTCCGACCCCCGCGCTCGGGTGTGTCGCCCTTGCGCACGCTCGCTCGCGGCGGAAATCCGTCACGCTCGAAGGTTGGGACCGGATGCGCCCGTTAGGGCGCTGGTCGGATGCCGTGGCCAGTCAGTCCCGAAAAGGGCACCGTCCGGCGCAAGGCAACCCGAACAGTATGCCTCAGAACTGGGCCTCTTCCAAATCCCGTGCCAACGGGGATCGGCCGTGGTCAGTGCCGTTGACATTGCGCCTGGGGCTGTGGTCGACGCCGGATCGTGACCGTGGACGCAATATCAACGCCGAACGTGGCCGTCGCGGCAACCTTACTCCAGAGTAAGGTCGATGTCATGACGACGCAGAGCTCCACGTATCGCGCCTGGAAGCAATTGTCCGACCGCCCGCTCGGCACCCGGCTGTTCTCCGTCGCGGCGATGGCGCGGGTGCCCTACTTCGCCTCGGTGCTTCCACACGTCCGCCGCATGGAGCCCGGCGTCGCCGAGGTCGAAGTGCCCAAGTGGTTCTTCGTCTACAACCACCTGCACACCGTGCACGCCATCGCTTCGTGCAACGCGGCGGAAGTGGCCATGGGCATGTTGATGGAGGCGACCGTGCCGACCACCCATCGCTGGATCCCCAAGGCGATGAGCGTTGCGTACCTCGCCAAGGCGACGACGTCGCTGCGCGCCATCGCCCGTCTCGATCCGCCGGACTTCGACGCGATCCGCGAGGGTACCGAGATCACCGTGCCGGTCAGCATCGTCGATCGCTCCGGTGCCGAAGTCGTGCACGCCGACATCACCACCTGGGTGACGCCGGCCTGACACGACGAACAGTTCGGCCCGCCACCCACTCTCGGGGTGACGGGCCGGCTGACTGCCGTCGAGCTCAGCGGGTCGTCGCGGCTACCGCAGTCCGGTTCAGCACCGGGACCTTCAGGACCGGCTTACTGGGGCCGACGTTGCGACTCGGCGCAGCGCTGACGGTGATGACGCCACCGCTGCAGGTGACGGTCTTCCCGTCGACGATGACACCCTGGCCGTCGTCGATCGGGATGTCGTAACCGTCCTTGTCGGTGTAGTGGCATCCGCCGTCGGCACCAGAGGACCCGACGGGCTGGGCATGGGCGGTCGCCGGGGCGAGGGCGACGACGGCCAGTGCGCCGACGAGCGTCGCGGCGTACTGGAAGCGGGTCAGCTTGCGGGTGGTCGAGGCGGTCATGGTGAGCTCCTTTTGAGGCTGTCGCGGCCCCTTGGTGGGCCACGTTCATCAGCTAGGAGCGACCGGTCACATCAATTCCCACACTTTTCTGCGGATCAATTCTTGAACTAGGCCAAGTAGGTGCCGTGCCCCTGGCGGACGAGATCCCCGTCGAAGATCAGCACCTCGTTCACCGACTCGCCGCGGTGATTGCGGTAGTTGATCACCAGTAGCGACTCACCCCGGTACACGTCGATCACCTCGAAGTGCAGATCGGGCAGCAGACCCAGCGCGGTCACCCAGTAATTGCGCAGCGCGGGCTTGCCCCGCACCACTCCTCCGGTCTCGGGCAGCACTCGAGCCGCGACCGGTGAACTGAACAGCACGTCGTCGTGGAAGTGCGCGAGCACCGCCTCGACGTCGTGGGCGTTCCACGCCCTCACCCACTCGGTGGCGAAGGTCTGCGGATCAGGAGTCGGCACGTCTCATCCCTTCAGGCTCTCCCAGAACGGGCACTGATGGATCTGGTCGAAATCGGTGGTCACGGTGGGACCGTCGGGTTGCAATGACAATCGGTCGTCGGTGGCGCCGAATTGCGGCCAGTCCGGTTGTCCAGCGACGTCGGGGGCGCCGGTGGTGACGAATTCGGCCCAGTAGTCGATCATTTGGTCCGACAGCACCTGCTGTGCTGGATCCAGTGGAGGCGCACCGCCGATGTCGAAGAGGTAGCGCATTTCCAGCGAATGGCTGGCGCCAAGGGGAAATGGCAAGCTGCGCAAGGGGTCCGGCGTTGGCGGGTTGCGGTCGTTGAACTCGTAAGCATAGACCGGGCTATGCAGGGCGAGTGATTCGCCGATCCGATCGGCCACGCACGCGAACGTACTGTCGGTCACCGCCGCCGAGTACGCCAATGACGCGTTGCCGCCGTAGTGGTCAAGCGGATAGCGCGCCGCCACCGCACCCGCATTGCCGCCGAACGTGCCGGACAACAGATGCGGATACCGCACTGGCGTGATCTTCTTGCCGCGCAGGAACTCCAGCGCGACGAACAATGTGAACTCGTCGCGGTTGGTGCCGATCACAACGGGCACCTTTGCGGCGTCGCCGCTGGCGATCGCCGTCATCGGATCCACCGGCAACGCGGCTGTACCGGTGACCGGGCCGCTCAGCTTGTCGTCGCCGATTCCGTAGTACCACACCGGCTCTCGCAGTTTGTCCGCTGGCAACGCGCGCAGGCAAGCTGCGGCCGTCGCCGGGTCCTCGCAGCCGGCCTGGCGCGCGTAGTCCAGGCTGGCGCGTTGCGCCTCTGGCAACGCGAGCTGCGCCTGGCACGGTCCGCTCTGCAAGATCGCCGCGCGGAACAGCCCGGCCGATCCTGGGGCGACGAGGTGATCGCACACCGACATGGCGCCAGCCGATTCACCGGCGATGGTCACCTTGTCGGGGTCCCCACCGAACTTCGCGATGTTGTCGCGCACCCAGCGCAGCGCTGCCTGCTGGTCGGCCAGTCCGTAGTTGCCGACGTCACCGTTGCGGCCGAGCGCGGGATGGGCGAGGAAGCCAAGGGCGCCGAGCCGGTAGTTGATGGTGACGACGACGATGTCGCCGCGCGCCGCCAACCGGCCGGCGTCGTAGATCCCGCTGCTGCCGTTGATGAACGAGCCGCCGTGGATCCACACCATCACAGGCCGCCGTTCGTCCTGCGAAACGGGGGGCGTCCAGACGTTGAGCGAGAGGCAGTCTTCGTCGGTATGCCGCCCGAGTTCGAGATCGGTGCTGGCTTGCATGCAGCGGGGACCCGGGCGGGTGGCGTCGCGCACCCCGGGCCATGGCGGCGCGGGTGCAGGCGGCTGCCACCGCAACGGACCGATTGGCGGCGCGGCGTAGGGAATTCCGGCGAACAGCCGATGATCGGGCGTAACGACGCCGCGCACGCTTCCCAATGCGGTCTGCACAATCGCCGGGTCACTCGGAGTCGGTGGAGCGGGTGCGACAGCACCATCGCCCCTGCCGCAGCCCACCAGCAGCAGGAGGGTGACGGCGAGCAGCCCGATCACGCGCTGGCCGATCCGCCGGTTGGTTGCGGGCTGCATCGGGTCGAGCCTACTGGCCCGAATCGGTGCAATCCGGGGGCGACGGCGTACCGTCGCATTTAAACTCGGATTTGACACCCGTCAAATCCTGGATCCGCGCGATGAGGAGACGTCATGAGCACGCCCACGGTGGACGATGCCGCCAAGGTCCTTGCCGACCCATCGGCCTACGCCGACGACGATCGGTTGCACACGGCGCTTACTCATCTGCGGGCGAACAATCCCGTTGCGTGGGTGGACAATCCACCGTACCGGCCGTTCTGGGCGATCACCAAGCACGCCGACATCATGGCCATCGAGCGCGAGAACAACCTGTTCATCAACGAACCGCGCCCCCTGCTCGCCACCGCCGCGGCCGACGACATGGCCCAGCAGCAACTCGAGGCCGGCATCGGGCTGCGCACGCTCATCCACATGGACGATCCACACCACCGCAAGGTGCGGGCGATCGGCGCCGACTGGTTCCGGCCAAGGGCCATGCGCGACCTGAAGGTTCGCGTCGACGAGCTGGCGAAGCGCTATGTCGACAAGATGGCCGAGATCGGGCCGGAATGCGACTTCGTCACCGACGTCGCCATCGACTTTCCTCTCTACGTGATCATGTCGCTGCTCGGCCTTCCCGAATCCGACTTCGGCCGCATGCACATGCTGACGCAGGAGATGTTCGGCGGCGACGACGACGAGTACAAGCGCGGCGGCACGCTCGAGGAACAATTCGCCGTACTGCTCGACTTCTTCACCTACTTCTCCGCGCTGACGGCATCGCGCCGCGAGAACCCGACCGACGACCTGGCTTCGGCCATCGCGAACGGCTGCCTCGACGGCCAACCGCTGTCGGACGTCGACACGGCGTCGTACTACGTGATCATCGCCAGCGCCGGCCATGACACCACCAAGGACGCGATCTCCGGCGGCATGCGCGCCCTGATCGACAACCCCGGCGAGCTCGACCGGTTGCGCAACGACCCGAGTCTGATGGGAACCGCAGTCGAGGAGATGATCCGCTGGTCAACTCCCGTCAAGGAATTCATGCGCACCGCCACCGAGGACACCACCGTGCGCGGGGTCGACATCGCCAAGGGCGAGTCGGTGTATCTGGCCTACGTCTCGGGCAACCGCGACGAGGAGGTCTTCACCGAGCCGTTCCGCTTCGACGTCGGCCGCGACCCGAACAAGCACGTTGCGTTCGGCTACGGCGTGCACTTCTGCCTCGGCGCCGCACTGGCCAGGATGGAGATGGCCAGCCTCTTCTCCGAGCTGATCCCACGTCTGGATTCGATCGAATTGGCAGGCGAGCCAGAGCTTTCCGCGACGACGTTCGTCGGTGGACTCAAGCACCTTCCGGTCCGCTACTCACTTCGGTAACGCCGTCGCACCCTTCGCAAAGCACTTCAGAAAGGCATCGACGGAGGCCACCGCCGTCGCGTGATAGTCGAAGTCGGCGAGCGTGCTGAGCCTGCCAAACGCCAGCGGCCCGATCAGGAGCGCGAATGCCAGTGGGCGGTCGACGGGTTCCAGCTCATCGGCGGCCTGCGGGCCTTCGAAGATCACGTCGAACGGCGCGGAGTATTGCTGAGCGATGCGTTCACGCAGCGACCGCATCTCGACACTGCCCACCTCGCACTGCCGTGCGCCCGGCAGTTGGCCGATGTCCGGCCCAAGCGACAACCAGGCCATCGCGGTCAGCGTGGTGGGCGCCTCGGCAATCGATTCGGCCCACGCCACCACGATCGCGGTGAGCCGCTCCTGTAGTGAACCGTCGTCGGGCGGCATGGGCGGCGGTGGTATCAGGCTCATGAACGAAGCGGCCAAAAGGTCGTTGGCACTTGAGAAGTGCCGATACAGGGTGGCCCTGGCAACGTTGGCGCTGCGGGTCACCGCGTCGATGGTCACCGCACCAGGGCCGCCCGAACGCAGCAGCGCCGTCGCCGCCTCGAGCAACCTGGCCCGCGACCGAGCAGGCCGCGGGTCGCTTCGCTCGCCGGTCATGGTCCACCTCATCTCTGGACTGAGACCCAGCACGAGACTGTTGGTCTCGCACCAAGACTGTTAGTCTCAAATCTAGCCCACCGAAGGAGCGACGACCATGGTCGACACCCTCGCCCGGTCCGACCAGGATATCGACCCAAGCCTCGCCCTCCTGTCCAAGCGCGCTCGCGTCTGGTTGCTCGTCGTGGCATGCCTTGGCGTCTCGCTGGTCATTTCGTCCATGGTGGCGCTGAACGCCGCGCTGCCGGACCTCGCCAGGCAGACCTCCGCGACCCAGTCTCAGCTGACGTGGATCGTCGACGGCTACACCTTGGCGCTCGCCTGCCTGCTCCTGCCCGCTGGAGCGATCGGCGACCGATACGGCAGGCGCGGCGCCCTTCTCGTCGGTCTGGCCATCTTCACGCTCGCCTCGTTGGTGCCGATCTTCCTCGACGGTCCGGTGCAGCTGATCATCGCAAGAGCGGTCGCAGGGGCGGGCGCGGCGTTCGTCATGCCTGCGACGCTGTCGCTCCTGACCGCCGCGTATCCAAGAGCCGAACGCACCAAAGCAGTAGGGATCTGGGCCGGTGTCGCGGGTTCCGGTGCCGTCGTGGGCTTTCTGGGGACCGGGGTCCTGTTGCACTACTGGTCGTGGCAGTCGATCTTCTGCGCGCTCGCCGGTGCGGGCGCGGTGCTGTTCGCGCTCGCGTGCACGGTGTCGTCGTCGCGTGACGACGATGCCGCGCCGCTGGACTGGGTGGGCGCCGCACTCATCGGAACGGCCATGGCGGCCTTCGTATTCGGCGTGATCGAGGCGCCCGCACGCGGGTGGACCGACGTCCTTGCCTGGGGTTCCATCACCACGGGCCTCGCGCTGGCGTCAGCATTCACGGTGGTCGAGTTGCGCCAGAAGTATCCGTTGCTGGACGTCCGCCTGTTCTCGCGCCCAGACTTCGCGATCGGCTCGGTCGGCGTGACGTTCCTGTTCTTCGCGAACTTCGGATTCTTCTTCGTCGTCATGCAGTACATCCAGTTGGTCATGGGATACAGCCCATTGCAAACGGCGCTGGCGTTGGCTCCGCTGGTGGTACCGATCGTCGCCCTCAGCGTCACCTCGCGCTGGTACCTCCCGCGGTTGGGTCTCGGCCCGACCGTGTCGGCCGGCCTGGTCATCGTCGCCGTGGGTCTCGTCAGCATGCGCGCTCTCGAGGTGGGGTCGTCATACCTCGACCTGACGTGGCTGTTGCTCATCGTCAGCACCGGCGTCGGGTTGTGCACGGCTCCAACGACTTCGGCGATCATGACCGCGGTGCCCGACGAGAAGCAGGGTGTCGCATCGGCGGTCAACGACACCACGCGAGAGGTCGGTGCCGCGGTGGGCATCGCGGTGGCAGGCTCGATGCTCGCCGCGCAGTACACCAAGGCCCTCGCGCCGACGCTCGCGCAGTTTCCCCAGCAGGTGCGCGAATCCGCGATGGGATCACTCGCCGAGGCCCTCGCCGTCTCCGACAGGATCGGACCACAGGGGCCGAGACTCGCCGAGCTCGCGCAGAGCGCGTTCCTGCACGCCATGGATGCATCGCTTCTGGTGCTGGCCATCGTGGTCGCCGTTGCCGCCGTCTTCGTCGCGATCTGGTCGCCGGGTCGCGACGGCAGGCAGTTGCGCATCGTACGGCGATTGCTCCTGCGCCGTCGGGCTCGGGCCGTGGCCCGGCACCGCACGTGATCGGCCCTTAAGCTGGCAGCGTGCGTCTCTTGCTGATCAACCCGAACTCCACGGCTTCGATGACCGCCGCGATCGAATCGACTGCCGCGGCCGTCGCGAGTTCGGGCACCGTGATCGAAGCGCTGAACCCGGTCGGCGGACCGAGCAGCATCGAGAGCGAAGACGACGAACGCCGGTGCATACCACTGCTTCTCGACGAGGTCCGGCTGGCTGCTGCGCGGCCCAAGGACGCCAGGCCCGACGCCTACGTGGTGGCGTGTTTCGGGGATCCCGGGCTCGACGAGGTCCGCCGCCTGGTGGACGTACCGGTGTTGGGCATCGCCCAGGCCGCCATGCACGCCGCGGCCCTGACTGCCGGTGACTTCTCCGTGGTGACGTCGACGTCGGCCACGGTCCCCCGCGGCTGGGAACTGGCCAAGTCATACACCCCGAGCCAGTGCCTCGGCGTGTACGCCTGCGACATCCCGGTCCTGACGATCGACTCCGACCCCGGCACCGTCGAGCCCATCGGCGACCTGTGCGAGACGGCGCTCGCCGCCGACGACAGCCACGCCATCGTGCTGGGGTGCGCGGCGATGGCGAAGTCCGCCGGACCCCTTACCCGGCGCCTCGGCGTGCCGGTAATCGATGGCGTCGTCGCCGCGACGTTGCTCGCCGAAGCACTGGTGAGGCTCAAGACCACTGCCGCTGGCCGCCCGTAATCATTGCGGTCGGGCTCGTTGAAGCGCAACCGCTTTCGAGGTCGTCGCGGATG
>Ga0105239_10005524_pt1 | contig 14806 bp, 13 predicted proteins | sample KBSC44metaG_FD_92761 | JGI IMG/M metagenome (GOLD analysis project Ga0105239, IMG submission 92761) | Corn rhizosphere microbial communities from Kellogg Biological Station, Michigan, USA - KBS C4-4 metaG | ecosystem: Host-associated > Plants > Roots > Rhizosphere > Soil | place: Michigan, USA... | reverse complement strand
GTTTTTTATTTTTTCTGAACTTCTATAGGATTTCTGGGCAGAGGCATAGACATTAACGCGGTGGTGCTAATCTCAATTTTTATCGAAGTCTTGGCCTGATTAAGTTTCTTCTGTATTTCCTCTTCTTTAATCAATTGAATTACCTGGTCTCTAACGTTGGCCAAAGGCGGTGGCAAAGGATAATTACGCCTAAAAATTTCAAAGCCTTGCGCGGTTTTTAAAACAGGAGATAATTGGCCTGCCTTTAAAGACTGCAGAACAGCCGCTTTATGAGGGTCTGTTATTGAAGTCGTGTCCAATAGCACATCGACAAAATGTTTTTTATCGACAGCATATTTTAGCGCTACTTCTTCCAAAGGTTTTCCAATGCGTAAAAGTCCTGCTGCCTTTTGAGCATCGGTACGGGATTTAATGCGTACGCCCGTCCATGTCGGTTGGTTGGATATAAATCGGCCAGAATGTTGAATGTAATACGTCTGGAGATAATCCTCTGTCAATTTAGGTCCATTAGATAACAACTGATCTAGGTACTCTTGCTTTAAAAGAGTTTCGCGATAACGTTCAACTTGCTGAATCAATACAGGACTATTCTGAATCCCTTCCCTTTTTGCCAGGGCAATAATTAATTTGTGTTGAATTAAACGGGACATGATTTGATTTCGGTCATTCTGCAGGCCCGCTTTTGAAGTTTCCAGCGCAGGAGACGAACGAATAAAGAAATTCCAGTCTATGTCTGTGATGGGCGTTCCATCCACGGAGCCAATAACGACGCCTTTGGATGGATTTGTCACCATCTTCCAAGCTTCATAAAAGCGATTACAACCGCATAACGTTATGTCTACGAGGCCCAACACAATATAAACTAGGAGATTGATTTTTCGCATGGTATTGAAAATTCTACATGTTTTGCTTAAATTCGTTAATTCTTTGCTTTTTAGGCCTTTTCAATCTTAAGATTCTCTGTTAAACTCCGAATACTAAATTATAGTAATGCAAGTCTTGATGCGCTTTCTGGCCCTATAAACTTAATGAACAGCTCTTGGCATAAAGCAAGCCACATACTTATAACCAACATCACAAAAATAGGGATGATGTTAATCCTTTTTTTATATGTAAATAATGTTTCATTAATCGCTTGTACATCAGATAGTCAGTGCCCCCCCATCCCCGGAGTTCAGCATTCCAGTAGTGGCTGTGCTCCTCCTTATTGTGCCTCCGGTTTTTGGGTCACCGTACAAAGGGATTGTTCTGGAAGTTATAGTAGTTTTTGTTCTGGCGGGACTTGTCATCAAGGGGCCTGGGTTCAGGCAATGTCTAACGGATCGCCCGACTGTACGGATTGCAATCCCTCTGGAGGACAGTGGACTGGATGCGGCAGTACACCCCCTGCTAGCTGTGGCGATGGCACTTGCGATAGTAGTAATGAAGATTGCACTAATTGTCCAAGCGATTGCGGAGCTTGTTCCGGACCTTCTTCTCCTGTTTGTGGGGATCACGTGTGCAACGGTTTAGAAAACTGCACGACGTGTCCGGGTGACTGCGGGGCCTGTCCTTGTGCCCCCTTCCCGGATTGCCATGGCAATAATGTCGTGACGGGAACCGTTTGCAGCTCCAATTGCCAAACCTATATTTGTCAATCAGATAACGGCGGAACTTACTGGCATTACCAACCCGGTTCGACATGCACCTGCGGGGCCGGTTCGCTTTGTCCTTCATGCCCATCCGGCCAAACGAATCCCCATACAATATGCAGTGGCGCCTCCTGTAGTTCGATCGCCAGTTGCGGGGTTTCTACCTGTAGTACAAATTTAGATTGTGGGGCTTGTCCGGTGGGTCAAACAAATCCACATTCTGTCTGCAGTGGAACATCCTGTACTTCCGTGGCGACTTGCGGCGTATCCAGTTGCACATCCGATTTAGATTGTGGCGCATGCCCTGCAGGTCAAGGTAAACCACATATGGCTTGCAGTGGAAATTCTTGCACGTCAGTCGCCACCTGTGGAGCTAATAGTTGCACCTCAAACGCCGACTGCGGCGGCTGTGCTGTAGGACAAACTCAACCGCATACGATTTGTTCGGGACTTTCTTGCACAACGAGTAATACGTGCGGAGTATCTTCTTGCAGTACAGATTCTGATTGCGGCGGCTGTGGTATTTCAGGACAAACGAATCCGCATATGAGTTGTAATGGGAGCTTATGTGCATCCACCCCTGGATGCGGCAATTCTAATTGCAATACAAATGCCGATTGTGGCGGTTGTCCGTCAGGTCAAAGTGATCCGCATATGAGTTGTAGTGGGACTTCATGTCTTTCAGTCCCGGGTTGTGGACCCTCAGTTTGTAGTACAAATGCCAATTGTGGTGGGTGTGCTTGTACGACGCCCCCGTCCTCGGTCTGTTCTGGAACCGTTTACAATGATTCATGTAATAATCCGACCTGCGTCGGGACAATGATTCCGACTTGCGATCCTACCCAGGTGGCAAATACATGCGTTGGATCTTTTGTTCCCATGAGTTGCGGAGCCGGAACATGCGCGGGAACCAAAATGGGATGCTGCGTATGCGGTAACTCAAACGCCGTCTGTAGTGGGGTTTCTTACAACGATAGCTGTGGTCAGCCGGTATGCACAGGCACGAGCAACACCGGAGCTTGCGCGCCTGTGAGTTGTGGTGACGGAAGTTGCAATGGCGCCGAAACGTGTTCCACGTGCCCAGGGGATTGTGGAGCTTGCGCGGCCGTCTGCGGTGATGGCCTCTGTAGTGGTGGATCAGAAAACTGTACGAGTTGTCCCGCCGATTGTGGTGTCTGCCCCGCCGTATGTGGTGATGGAACCTGTAATGGTGGCGAAACTTGCGTGAGCTGCGCGGCAGATTGCGGGGCTTGTCTAGTGCCTTGTTCCGGGGGTCCAAATGCTATTTGCGGAAAAGTTACCGATGGAACCACGGGATTAAAAGGCATTCCCGTCGAACTGCGTAATGCAAAAACAGGGAAATTACTACAAACTGTGACCACAAGCGGTACAGGAACAGTCGGGTCATTTTCCTTTAATAATCCCCCAGGGGCAGTCGGCGACACCTATTATGTGGTTCCAATTGTAGGGCGCTTACAATCTGTTAATAAATCAGCGGCTATCCCTGCCGGTACACCGCTTGCCGATTTCACGCTGAGCGGTGTCCCAGCCATCATTACCGTAAAGGGAGATCCAAGCACTTTTGTATTAATTAGTCCCGCTCAGGTGACTACCAGCGCACCGCCAAGCACATTAGCTTCCGGCAATTATTCGGCGACCATCGGCAAGTCAGAACAGGTTAAAATTAAAGTGGCTCCCACGACGCAATCCTATTGGTATACCTGTTGGAGTTTATCTTCTAAACATTCGGCAGGAACCAATGAGCAGCATGCCTCGACCCAAATAAACGGCGGTCAACCGGTGGCTTCGAACGCCAGCCTGACTGTTTCCTGCCCTTAAGATGTTGTAAAAGAAAATCCTGGTCTGGAGTTTTCGTCCATGGTAGACTCGCGATATGGGTAGAGATCAAGAAAATGGGGTATCGCTTTTTGAACTTTTAATCGCCATTATTATTGTTACCGTCTCTGTGATGTCGATGTCCGTTTTTTTTCCCAAAGTCTATCACTCTATTATCGCCTCGAATTATCGCCAACATGCAAAGAGTATTGCAGCCACCGCCATGCAGGAAGTAAAAGAAAAGCCATATCAATATCTCATTCCCAACCTTTATACGGATTTTCCGGTGGGAACTAATCCAGCGGCTGGTGGTAAGGGATGTGATTGCAACAGTTGGGATATGCTCTCGCTTCCTGCCGTTAGTACTGTAGTTAATGGCATAACATATCAACAACGGCAATGCATTAACCTTGTAAACCGTGCAACCTCTGGTCCAGATGCCGGGACATGGATTGCCTATTGTCCAGATACTCCCTTAACGCCTGGCGACCCCAATACCGGTACGGGTGGCACAGATTTTGGCTTGAAGAATATTCGCATTCTTGTGACTTGGACTTTAGGGAGTTCGACTCAATCATTAGAGTTAGAAAGTGTCGTGAACCGTCAATGAAACAACATGGATTCTCGCTTCTTGAGGTACTCCTAACAACGGTCATCTTGGCGATTATCGGTATTGCAATCAATCAAGGGCTGCGACAACCGATCGCCCATTTTTTGCAATTACGCATGATGTCTCAGGCCAGTACGGAGTCCCAACATTGTATGGCTACCATAACGCATGTTCTCCGCAATGGTAAAGCAAGCTCTGTTATTGTTAATAATGCAGTTCCCTTTTCCACGATTGATTTTGATCTCACCAATCCTTTAGCCAACGGCGACACGCATTGTTTTATCTCCGTACAGAATGGAATCGTGCAAATGCTCACCATTCCATCTGGAGCGATACAAAAGTTAGCATCTAATGTCACTTCGCTCAGCTTTGGCTATGACCCCAATGATATGGGACTAATTACTGTAGCTTTGCGTATCGATGCACCTTGGGATAGTTCAGGCGATCCGGATCATGTCGTGACGGTAGCCCCAAACTCGGAATTGGTCCGAATGGTGTCGGTTCAATGAATCGTTCAGGCCAAGTCCTTTTGCTTTCAGTTTTTATTGGACTCTTACTGCTGCTTGTCGTTCCTGTGATTATGCTCATGAACATGACCGGGAGCAGGCACCATATGGCCAATATTCAAGCCGATAAAGAGACGGCCATCGCGGATGAAGGAATCGCCTACGCGACAAAACTTCTGATGAAAAACTGGCCTAACTGGCAAAATATTACAGGCATTACCGAATGCACAAATGTTGATTTAACAAGCGCAGACGGAAACCATTTCCATCTGCAATGTGGTGTTGATCCCACTCTTTTTGGCGGGTTTGCCGTGCAGCCCTATCAATTAGCCGTCATCGCCACAGCGTATAAGGCTGGCCCTGGGGGATTAGTTCCTGGCCGTGCGCGCTTAGCCTATTTAAGTCCGAAAACTCTTGCCGCGTATTTGCCGACGGGCACTAGCGCTTCCGCGGCTTTATACTTAGCGAATCCACCCGCTGGCGCTCTCAATGTAAATTGGGGCCCGATTGTTTTAAACACAACAGCCACGACACCCTGGCATGTGACTGATTTTGTGGGACCGGCGGGTGGAGCGCCACCCTCTTGGCCGGCCACAATGGACAGCGGTCAATATCCTCGTAAATTTTCCCAAAGCCAAATTTATGGTGATGCCGTGCTTCGAGCCTCTGGCAATCCACCTCCTGTGCCGCCGGCGTCATGGCCCACCATAACGGATCAGAAAGAATATTGGGCTTATGCCTCCATAGGTTTTCCTGGGCAAATCGATATCTTAAGCCCAACGGGGTATAAATCACTAGCGGCAGCAGAAACGACGGGTGTCACTCAGACCGGTGGAACGACGTGCTGCAACACGGGAACAGGTTGTGGATGTTTTACAGGGGCCGCGCAAATTACAGGCGGAGCGCTAGGCCCTGGCGATATTCTTTATGTCGAAGGGGATGCGCAACTCGATAACTTGAATGTAGATATGCCATTGGGCGCAATTATCGTAACGCATAATCTCATCTTAGGGAATGCTCTCACCCCCATTAATCATACCGACGTTCACGTGCCCAACACGGCCCATTATGAATATCCTGTTCTTCCGTTAAAAAATACTTGGTACCAAAAAATCAACGAGGGCCAGATGGTTACTACATTTAACACCAATATTCATACCTTCATCTATGTCGGAAATAATTTAACAGTGAATGGAAATTGGTCGGTAGTCGGCGCCATAGCAGTGGATGGAAATGTCAATGTATCGGCGGGAGCTGGATTAGCAGTATGGTATGACGACAATGTGAATCGTAATATTAAAGTGGGCGATCCACAACTCCAAGTTGATTTCCTGCGTGATATTGCTACTCAATAACTTTTAAATCCTCTTTTTTAAAACCCAAAATACTCCAGGCTCCAGACTCGAAGAAATCTCCTCGAGCCAGAGCCTGGAGCGCTTCTTTTAATTTGCCGCTGATCCGGTGGCGCTGGGCGGAGTTCCAGCGTCTGTGGGAGGCGCGGTGTTTTGTGCTGCCGGCATGGATTCGTGAGTGGTTGCCGGCGTCGTGGTAGACGCACGATGTTTATGGGCATGTTTTTTTGTCGTTTTATGCGTAGCGGATGAATCGCTTGGAGATGATGTGCCAGTGGCTCCATTAGAGTTGTCGGTGGAATAAGCCGAATTGGCATTGGCGGTACCACCGCTCGTTGGGGTCGGTGTTGTATCGGCAGCAAGACACAGGGTAGCTGCAAGGGAAACAGCAATGAGAGACAGGCGTACGTTCATGTGAAAGACTCCTCCTAAATAATTTTATTTACCTCTTTCTGACAAGATTCAATTCTTCTGGGTTACATAAAACACTAAAACGTTCTAAAACGTGCCTTCAACTGGGAATTAAAACAACATCCTCTATGCATGTAAGAAGAATTTGCTATAAATGATGCAGAATTTTAAGAAAGTGCGAGAAGTAAACTCCGTTGGCGCAGATTTTTTCGCGGAACAGTAATCCTCTTTCACGGCTTCTCATCGCCCTGGTGATCTTCACGGTCTTGGGCGGGCTTGGCCTTATTACGGCTGTCTATCGCTCTCCTTATATGAATCGCGTTGGTGTTCCCCCTGAACAACCTGTTCCATTTAGCCACAAACATCATGTGCAGCAACTAGGAATTGATTGTCGTTTTTGTCATACGAGCGTGGAAAATTCTTCTTTCGCTGGAATCCCCTCCGCTAAAACCTGTATGACGTGCCATTCGCAAATGTGGACCAATGCGCAAGTTTTAGAACCGGTGCGCGAAGCGTTTCGCACCAATCAACCCGTGCCATGGGTGCGCGTCCATCATTTGCCGGAATTTGTTTATTTTAATCACAGCGTTCATATTGCCAAGGGCGTTGCCTGCACGACTTGCCACGGTCCAGTGGATCATATGGAAATGCTCTATCAGCATTCCACGTTGTGGATGTCATGGTGCTTGCAATGCCATCGTCATCCGGAAAAATTTGTCGGCGCTAAAGCCGCCGTCTTCCAATCCAATTGGATTGATTCACGCACACAAGATTTAAATATGAATATCGATCTGGCGAAAGCCGAATTACCCGACGGTAATTCGCTGCAAACGCCGGAAGACATCCGAAAGGCCCTTGTGAAACATCGTAAAATTCCAAACGCTATGAGCATGACTGAATGTTACGTGTGTCACCGCTAATATGAACGATACCTTCGAACCTTCGACGAATTTTAAAGAACTTCCCATCTTGAAAAAGCCGGAGGAAAAAGTCTATTGGCGCAGCATGGATGAGTTGGCCGATTCTGCGGAGTTCCGCACATATTTAGAAACGGAATTTCCTTCTAAGCACGATACGTGGCTGGACCCCGTTTCACGGCGTGATTTTTTAAAAGTGATGGGCGCTAGCCTGGGCCTCATGATGTTCACCGCCTGTCGCCGGCCGCTGGAAAAGATTTTTCCCGTTAATGAAGCGCCAGAAAATCAAATTCCCGGTAAACCTGTTTTTTATGCCACAGCACTGGCTTTTGGCGGCCTCGCGCAAGGTGTCATTGTGGAAACGCACGAAGGACGTCCAACAAAAATTGAAGGCAATCCGGCACATCCCGATAGTTTGGGCGCCACCGATGTTTTTACACAAGCCGCCATTTTGGATATGTACGACCCGGACCGTTCACAGTCGGTCGTTCATCGTGGTGTGGTCAGCAGTTTAGATTCTTTTGTGCGCGCTTTGACGCCGGAATTGGCGGTACAAAAACAAACGCAGGGCGCCAGTTTCCGGATCGTAAGCGAAGTCACCAGTTCCCCATCATTACTGGCGCAACGGGCGGCTTTCTTAAAGGCCTATCCCAAAGCCCAATGGATTCAATACGAACCGCTGGGCCGCTACAATGCGCTGCAAGGCGCGAAATTAGCTTTCGGAGACTTCTTAGAAGCGCGCTTAAATGTAGAAAAAGCAGATGTCATTGTTTCATTAGATTCCAATTTCTTAGACGAAGGCCCAGCCAAACTGCGTTACGCGCGAGAATTCGCGGCAGGCCGTCAATTAACCGATGGTCGTACAACGATGAATCGCTTGTATGTCGTGGAACCTTGCCCTTCGATCACCGGTTCGACGGCGGATCATCGTTTAGCGCTGCGCGCCTCGGATATTGAATCTTTTGCACGCGAACTGGCACGCGCCTTAAATGTCTCGGATGTGGCCGCTGGTGGCGCTCTTTCACCGGAAGCGCGGAAGTGGGTCAACGTTGTGGCCGCAGATCTCTCACGCTCGCGTGGCTCCTCCCTTATTGTTGCCGGCGATGAACAACCGCCGGTCGTACATGCCTTGGCGCATGCCATGAATCAGGCCCTGGGAAATGCTGGACGCACGGTTTCCTATGCCTCTTCCCCCGTCGCTGAATCGGCCACGGGCTGGCAAGACATGCAGCAGTTAGTGAAAGACATGGAAGAAAAGCGCGTGGACTTGTTGCTTTTTGTTGGCGGCAATCCTATTTATGATTTGCCGGTCGATGTGGAATTAGCCCGCTATATGAACCGGGTCCAGTTCGTGGCTCGGCTTGGCCTGCACGAAAATGAAACATCAAATCTTTCGCATTGGCACGTCCCGCAGGCGCATGCGCTCGAAAGTTGGAACGATGTACGTGCTCTCGATGGAACCATCACCATTGCGCAGCCCATGATCGAGCCGTTGTATGGCGGAAAAACGCCGCAGGAATTTATCGCGCTTGTTCTGGAAAACGCCCATAGCGCCCATGATTTATTAAAAGACTATTGGAAAAAAGAAAGCCGCGTGGCGCTGTTCGATTCTTTCTGGCAGCAAAGTCTGCACGATGGGATTGTGAGTCATACTGCCTTGGCTACTCACCAACCCAACGTGCGTAGTGGGTTTGCCAAAGAGTTCTCGGCGATTAAAGGGGATGTTGAAATTGTTTTTAGACCAGATCCCACAATCTGGGATGGCCGTTTTGCGAACAATGCCTGGCTTCAAGAATTACCGAAACCCATCAGCAAGCTGACGTGGGACAATGCCGCCTACCTCAGCCCCGCCATGGCCAAACGTTTGAATGTGGAAAATGGCGATCTCGTTTCTTTGAACTATAAAGGAAGAACATTAGACGTTCCTGTTTGGATCACCCCGGGGCACGCGGATCAATCGCTCTCTATTACTTTAGGCTATGGCCGCACGAAAGCCGGACGCGTCGGTGATCAGCACGGATTTAATGCGTATATGTTGCGCACGTCGGATGCGCCTTATTTTGATGGCGGACTCACCGTGACCAAAAAAGGCGGTTCGTATAAATTGGTGGCGACACAGACGCATCACAGCATGGAAGGCCGTGAAATTGTGCGCGCTGCGACACTGGCAGAATATAAATCCGATCCCAAATTTTCTTACCGCAAAACCGATTGGCCGGAAGAAAGCGAAACGCTCTACGACACGGCGCCTAAGTTGGATGAAGAAACCGGCTGGGGCCTGACGATCGACATGAACGGATGTACGGGCTGTAACGCCTGCATCATCGCTTGTCAATCGGAAAACAATATTTCTACCGTCGGTAAAGACCAAGTCTCGCGGGGTCGGGAAATGCACTGGATCCGGGTGGATAATTATTTTGAAGGATCGACCGATAATCCGGAAATGCTGCATCAACCGGTGACATGCATGCATTGTGAAAACGCCCCTTGCGAACCCGTGTGCCCGGTTGGCGCGACGTCACATACGGCGGAAGGCCTTAATCAAATGGTTTATAACCGCTGCGTCGGCACGCGGTACTGTTCGAACAATTGTCCGTATAAAGTCCGTCGCTATAATTTTTTCCAATATGCCGATGATTCCACCGAGCAATTTAAATTTATGCGAAATCCCGATGTCACGGTGCGTTCCCGTGGCGTCATGGAGAAATGCACCTACTGCGTGCAGCGCATCCAAGAAGTCAAAATCGAGGCGATGAAAACCGATCGTGAAATTAAAGACGGTGAAATTATGACGGCCTGCCAATCGGCCTGTCCAACGCGCGTGATTACCTTTGGAAACATTCGCGATAAGAAAAGCCGCGTTGCGCAGCTTAAAAACGAACCCCGCAATTACGCCATGTTGGGAGATTTAGGCGTGCGTCCACGCACGACCTATCTCGCCAAAGTGCGTAATGTGAATCCGGAGATATAGGCGCCATGGCTGCTTCCCCTCAAGCCCCGCTACTAGAACCCGGCCAAACCTATGGCAGCGTTACCGATAAAATTTCGGGAATCGTCTTAACTAAAAATACGCCCATCACCTGGTTTATTATTTTCACCTGCGCTTTTGCCTTATTGATGATGATGTTGGGGTCGATTTCTTGGTTATTAATTAAAGGCATCGGCGTTTGGGGCGTGAATATCCCGGTGGGCTGGGGCTTCGCCATCGTCAACTTTGTCTGGTGGATCGGTATCGGTCACGCCGGCACTTTAATTTCTGCCATTCTTTTCTTGCTGCATCAGACCTGGCGGAACTCGATCAACCGTTTTGCCGAAGCAATGACGCTTTTTGCTGTCGCTTGCGCGGGACTTTTTCCTCTCTTACACGTCGGCCGTCCTTGGCGCGCCTATTGGCTTTTTCCCTATCCGAACACGATGAGCATGTGGCCGCAATTTCGCAGTCCTTTAATGTGGGATGTTTTTGCTGTCAGTACCTATGCCACCGTGTCGGCGCTCTTCTGGTTTGTCGGCCTGGTTCCGGATGTCGCTGCGATGCGGGACCGCGCGAAAAATCCAATTGCTCAGCGTTTTTACGGTATTTTGGCGATGGGCTGGCGCAATTCGGCGAAACATTGGAACGTGCACGACACCGCCTCTCTTTTACTGGCAGGTCTCGCCACACCGCTGGTTCTTTCCGTGCATTCTGTCGTGAGTTTTGACTTTGCTATTTCTATTGTTCCGGGATGGCATACCACGATTTTCCCGCCCTACTTTGTGGCCGGCGCCATTTATTCCGGTTTTGCCATGGTGCTTACTCTGATGATTCCTTTCCGAAAGCTGTACCACATGGAAGCATTAATCACCGAACGCCACATCGACAACATGGCCAAAGTCATGCTGGCGACAGGATTGATGGTGGCTTATGGGTATTTAATGGAAGCCATTTTGTGCTGGTACAACGGCAGTCAATATGAAGTGGGCATGTTTTTCAGCCGCATCAAAGGCCCTTACTGGCCGGCCTATTGGGCTTTAATCCTCTGCAATATCGTGATTCCCCAAGTATTGTGGTGGAAGAAGAATCGTCTTAATACGTTGGTGCTATGGGGCGTTTCTATCGTGGTGAATATTGGGATGTGGCTGGAGCGTTTTGTCATCGTGGTCATCAGTTTGCATCGCGATTTTGTCCCCTCCTCGTGGGGCATTTATCATCCCACGTTCTGGGATCTTTCGCTCTTCATTGGCACCATGGGTTTCTTTTTGACGCTGCTTTTCCTTTTTATACGCTTTATTCCAGCGATCTCCATTTTCGAAACCCGGCATTTGTTGCACGAGTCGGAACATCATAAGGATGGCGTGCATGGTTCCTGATTCCCCTTTATACGGCCTGCTGGCCGAATTTAAAGGCTTGGATCAATTGATTCAGGCGTCGGAAAAAATGCGTGAAAAAGGCTATCGCCGGATGGATGCCTATTCCCCATTTCCTTCGGAAGATTTAAATGAAGCCATCGGGCATCACACCAATCCGTTGGCGAAATTTGTTTTCTGCGGTGGTTTGATTGGGGTCATTTCTGGATTTTCCATGGAATATTTTGCCTCGGTGATTCATTACCCATGGCGAATAGGCGGAAAACCATTAAATAGCTGGCCGGCCTTTATTCCCATCGCCTATGAGTGCATGATTCTTGGCGCGGCCCTCACCGCCGTGTTTGGCATGTTTATTTTGAACGGATTGCCGATGCATTATCATCCCGTATTCAATATCCCCGAATTTGAAAAGGCCTCCAAAGATGGTTTTTTTCTTTCCATCGAAGCGCAGGATAAGCAATTTAATCTTGCCGAGACCAAAGCATTTCTACAAAGCTTGGGACCTGTCGCCGTTCACGAGGTGCCCCAATGAATTCTGCAGCCGTCACCAGGGTGACGTCTTTGGTGGCATGTATTTTTATTGTTGGTTGTAACGACATGAAGTACGAGCCTAAATTTCAGCATCCGTATCAAGAAAGTCCTTTTTTCTCCGATGGCCGTGCGACACGCCTGCCGCCGGCGGATACCGTGGCGCGTGACGGGTTAATGTTGGATGAGCATTTATATAAAGGAAAAATGAATGGTAAAGATGTCGAAGCCTTGCCCTTCCCCTTGACCCCTGAACTTTTAAATCGTGGGCAAGAGCGCTTCGGAATTTATTGCTCTGTTTGCCATGGTGCGACTGGATCCGGTGATGGAATGATAGTGCAGCGTGGATTCCCCGCGCCTCCTTCATTCCATCTGGACCGTTTGCGTCAGGCGCCGATTGGTCATTTCTTTGATGCCGAAACCAATGGCTGGGGAAAAATGTATTCCTTTAAAGATCGGATTCCCGTGAATGACCGCTGGGCGATTGCCGCCTATATCCGGGTGTTGCAGCTCAGCCAAAATGGACGTCTGGCAGATGTTCCTGCCGCCGATCGTGACGCGTTGGAGAAAAATCGATGAGCAGCTTGATCACCCAGTTTTTTCAGTCGTACTTGATTGCTTTTATGTGCGTTTTTTCTGTGACGGCCGGAGGATTAGCCGTATTGCTGCTTTATTTGTTGGTGGGTGGTGAATGGGGACACGTGAGTCGCAAACCGCTGCGCGCCATGGCATCGATGTGGCCGTGGATCACGCTCATGTTCATTCCGGTTTTATTGGGTTTGCATGCGATATATCCCTGGACGCATGCCGATGTCATCGCCGAATTGGGGCGCAAAAAACCGTATTTAAATGCCCCCATGTTCATTGGGCGTTCCATCCTTTATTTCTTGTATCTAAACTGGATGGCTCGGAAGGCTGTAAAAACGTTGGAACAGAAAGAGTCTCAAACGAGTCTGGAATATTTTCAGAAAATCGGCGGCTTGGGCATTCTGAGTTACTTTGTGATTGTTTCTTTGGCCATTTTTGATTGGATGATGTCGCTGGAACCGCATTGGTCGTCCACTTTATATGGGCTGATGATCATGATGGGCGGAGGATTAACGGCCTTTGCGTTGACCGTCGTTACCTTAGCATGGCTTCAGAATCCAGCGCGGCCGATTACAGTCTCGCAGAAAGCCTCACATGATTTGGGTAATTTGATTTTTGCCTTTACTATTTTTTGGACCTATATGGCGGTTTCCCAATACATCATCATCTGGTCGGGTAATTTACCGGAAGAAATTCCTTGGTACATCGTGCGCAACTCCGGGGGCTGGAGAGCAGTCTCCTATTTATTAGTCATCGCACAATTCGTGCTTCCCTTCTTGATGTTGCTTGTGCAACAGCGTAAGAAGAATTTAAATCGCTTAGTGCGTGTCGCCGTCTTTGTTTTGGCCGCGCGCGTGCTGGATATGTTCTGGTTGATCGCGCCTGATTTTTCTCCTGGTCATTTCCGTTTGCATTGGCTGGACGTGGTGGTTATCAGCGGCTTAATTACCGTATGGTTTGTCCTCTATCGCCGTAACTTTGCCCGCGAGGTTTTATTATGAACGTGGACCATCAGCCCGATCCGGTCGAGAATGTGGGACACGAACGTCGCGATATCAATGTGATGGGCATTGTGATTTTTCTTAGTGCTCTCCAGATTTCCATGCTCGCCTGCTGCCTCTTAGGCTTTGCTTTTCACAAAGGATATTTGCACTGGATGAAAATTTCTGCGATTACAATTTCTCCGATGGCCGCTTATATAGAAGAACCTCCCAAACCGCGTCTTCAGGTGGATCCGACAGAAGAATTGCATCACTATCGCGAAGCGGTGGTTCCGATAGTTTCTAGTTATGGATGGATTGATACGCAAAAAGGCATTATCCGCCTGCCTATAGAACGCGCGAAGGAATTAGTGGCCGCGCGAGGACTTCCGGCAAGGGCTAAGTCATGACAAAAATCGTGGGACTATTTTTTACCCTTCTTTTTCCCCTCTGTGTTTATGCTGATAACACAAGCATGGCCGCGCCATTACCTAAAGCGCTAGAAAACGTCGGCGTGACGCAGAAGTTGGGCGAATCCATTCCCTTAAATTTGATGTTTCGCGATGAAACGGGGCAACCCGTGGCCTTGGCGCATTATTTTCAAGATCACAAACCCGTTTTGTTGACGATGGTGTATTACGAATGCCCGATGCTCTGTTCGGAAATTTTAAATGGCTTGGTGCGCACGTTGCGCATTCTTCCGCTCAGCGCCGGAAAAGATTTCAATATTGTGACGGTTAGTTTTAATCCTGCGGAAACGTCGAAGCTGGCGGCCCAGAAAAAATTATCCTACATCGATAAATACCACCGAGCCGGCGCGGATCAAGGCTGGGCTTTTTTAACAGGGGACGAGTCTTCTATCAAAGCGCTTACGGAAGCGGTTGGCTTTCGTTATACGTGGGACGCGCAAATTAAACAATTCGCGCATGCGTCAGCGATTATGATTTTGACCCCGCAAGGGAAATTGTCGCGCTATTTTTACGGCGTGGAATATCCGTCGCAAGATGTGCGGCTTAGTTTAGTCGAAGCCTCCAACGGAAAGATCGGCACTTTTATTGATCAATTGACGCTGTACTGTTTTCATTATGATCCAGCCACCGGTC
>Ga0105239_10005523_pt1 | contig 14807 bp, 9 predicted proteins | sample KBSC44metaG_FD_92761 | JGI IMG/M metagenome (GOLD analysis project Ga0105239, IMG submission 92761) | Corn rhizosphere microbial communities from Kellogg Biological Station, Michigan, USA - KBS C4-4 metaG | ecosystem: Host-associated > Plants > Roots > Rhizosphere > Soil | place: Michigan, USA... | reverse complement strand
CTGGGACAATCTCGGCAAGGACGGCGACGACATGGTCGATTTCGTCGCTCATCTTACCGACATCCGGCGACAGTTCTCTCAGCTTCGCAGCCATCGCTGGCTCGACGGACGGCCGAAGGACGGCATCTCCTACGGCGCGCTCTGGCTGACGCCTGAAGGCAACGAGATGACGGAGAGCGACTGGACCTTCCCGGACGGGCGGTTTCTCTCCTATGTGATGGGGCCGATGGAACCGGGGAGCGCTGCGATCTTTATCGTACTGAACGCCGTCCCCGAAGAGATCGCATTCAAATTGCCAAAAATGCCCGAATACAAGAGCTGGCAGCAGATCCTGAACACGACGGATGCCAAGCTGAACAGTTCTGATTTCCTGTCCGGAAGCGACAGCAAGGCGCCGCCACGCTCCGTGCTCGCCTTCGCGGGGGCGCTATGAGGCCATCCTTCGGGGCGAAGCCGACCAAGGACGGCGTGTCATTCCGTTTGTGGGCGCCCGGTGCGCGGCGTGTCGATCTGCTGCTTGAGCAGCGGCACGCGATGCAGCGTCGGCAGGATGGTTGGTATGTCGCCGAGATTGCGGGCCTCACCCCCGGCAGTCCCTACAAGTTCAGGATCGACGACGAGATCGACGTGCCTGATCCAGCGTCCGCGTTCCAGCCCGAGGATGTCTTCGGCCCCAGCGAAGTGATCGATCACGACGCTTTCGCATGGCGCGCAAGGGATTGGCGCGGCCGGCCCTGGTATGAGACAGTGCTGATCGAGACGCATGTCGGCACGTTCACCCGCGACGGCACCTACCGCGCCATGATCGACAAGCTCGATCATCTGGTCGCAACAGGCATCACCGCGCTGGAGCTGATGCCGCTGGCAGATTTCGCCGGCCGCCGCGGCTGGGGCTATGACGGCGTCCTCTGGTACGCACCCGACAGCGCCTATGGCCGCCCCGAACAGCTGAAGGCGCTGATCGACGAAGCGCATCTGCGCGGACTGATGGTGTTTCTAGACGTCGTCTACAATCACTTCGGTCCTGAAGGAAACTATCTCGGACGCTACGCGCCAGCCTTCTTCACAGATACGCACACGCCTTGGGGTAGCGCGATCGACTATCGCGTGCCGCAGGTACGAGCGTTTGCGGTCGAGAACGCGCTGTCCTGGCTGACCGACTATCGCTTCGACGGTTTGCGGCTCGATGCCGCCAACCACATCATGGCGATCCCCGGCGAGCAGACGATGCTGCATGATCTCAGCGTCGCTGCGGGCGAGCTCGCCAAGGCCACCGGGCGTCACATTCATCTCGTGCTGGAGAACGGCGACAACCGCGCCACCCTGCTCGATGCCGCGCAGGAGCCGCCGAACGGCAAATATCGGGCGCAGTGGAACGATGATTATCACCACGCCTGGCATGTGTTGCTAACCGGCGAGCTCAACGGCTATTACGCCGACTACCAGACGCCGCGCCTGGATATCGCGCGCGCGCTCGCCTCGGGCTTCGTCTACCAGGGCGAGATCTCGGAGTTCTGGGGCAAGAAGCCGCGCGGCGAGGCAAGTGGCGAGTTGCCGCCGGCGACCTTCGTCACCTTCCTGCAAAACCACGACCAGATCGGCAACCGGCCGCTCGGCGACCGGCTCGAAAGCCTGGCATCGCCGCAGCAGATGGAGGCGGCACTCGCGGTGATGCTGCTCGCGCCGATGGTGCCGATGCTGTTCCAAGGCGAGGAATGGGGCTCAAAAGTCCCCTTCCCGTTCTTCTGCGACTTCCAGGGCGGCCTCGCGGAGGCTGTGCGCAAAGGCCGCAAGCAGGAATATGCCTGGGCTTACGAGAAATACGGCGACGAGGTGCCGGATCCGCTTGATCCGACTACGCCGCAATCGGCCGTGCTCGACTGGGGCGGCCGCACGCCGGAGCAGGACGCGCGGCTTACGCTGGTGCGCGAGTTGCTCAGGCTTCGCCGCAAAGAGATCATGCCGCGACTGAGGGGCGCGCGCTTTGGCAATGCCGAGGCGGCCGACAACGGCTTGCTCACCGCGCATTGGCGGATGGGCGATGGTACGACGCTGCGCTTGATTGCCAATCTGTCGGACAAGGACATCACGCTTACAAACGACATTGCTGGCACGCCGATCTGGGGCGACGTGGCCGGCGACCGACTGACGCCCTGGTCGGTGGTCTGGCATCTCGGAGGTTGATATGCCTTCGGCGATTCCTCTCGCGACTTACCGCCTTCAGCTCACCGCGGATTTCAACTTCGACAAGGCCGCCGCAATAGCGCCTTATCTCAAATCGCTTGGCATCACGCATCTTTATGCGTCTCCAGTGATGAAGGCGCGCAAGGGCTCGACGCATGGCTATGACACCGTCGATCACAGCCAGTTCAGTCCCGAGCTTGGCGGCGAAGTCGGCTTTGTGCGGCTGAGCGAGGCGCTGAGGGCGCACGATCTCGGCCTGATCATCGATTTCGTGCCGAACCATGTGGGCGTGCATTTTGCTGACAATCCGTGGTGGCTCGACGTGCTGGAATGGGGCCAGACCTCGCCGCACGCGGTCTCCTTCGACATCGACTGGGACCAGCTCGCTTATCGCGCACGCGGCGGCGTGTTGCTGCCGATCCTCGGCTCGTCCTATGGCGAGGCGCTCGAAAGCGGCGCGATCGAACTCCGCTATGAGCCCGATGAAGGCAGCTTTTCCGCCTGGTATTTTGAACATCGCCTGCCGATCGCGCCGGAGCGCTATGGCGAGATGCTGCGGATGATCGTGAAGGAAGCGGATGCCGCCGATACCGTCGCCGGCAAACGCCTGCTCTCGCTCGCTGCGCGCTACACGGGCCTGCGTCGGCCCAACCGCAAGGAAGCGCCCGGCTTCAAATCCGAGCTAAAGGAGATCCCAGGCGCGGCCGACATCATCATCCATGGCCTAGCCGCCTATCGTGCGGCCAAGGATCGCCCCGCGCAGACGCTGGCGCTACATCATCTGCTGGAGCGGCAGCACTACAAGCTCGGCCATTGGCGGCTCGCCTCCAGCGACATCAACTATCGCCGCTTCTTCGACGTCAACGGGCTCGCGGGCTTGCGCGTCGAGGACGCCAGCACGTTTGCCGCCACGCACCGGCTGGTGAAGCAGCTCGTCACTGAGGGCAAGCTGCAAGGCATCCGCCTCGATCACATCGACGGCCTGCGCGATCCGGCGCAATACTGCCAGCGGCTACGCCGCCTCGTGCGCGACGCCCAAGGCAATTCAAAACCGTTCTACTCGGTGATCGAGAAAATCCTGTGCGAGCACGAGAAGCTGCCGCACTTCGCCGGCGTCCAGGGCACCACCGGCTATGAGTGGATGAACGCGATCACGCAGGTGCTGGTCGACGCCAAGGGGCTGGAGGCGCTGGACGAGACATGGCGGCAGATCAGCAACCGGCCACCGCGGCTCGCACCTTACGTCAAAGACGCCAAGAGGCGCGTGCTGGAGACGCTGCTGACCAGCGAATTCACCGTGCTGACGCGCCTGCTCGCGCGCATCGCCAACGGGCACTACTCGACCCGCGATTTTTCCGCCGACAGCCTGCGGCAGGCGCTCGAATTGTACGTGCTGCACTTCCCGGTCTATCGCACCTATTTGACCCACAGTGGCCCGACCGCGCTCGACCGCAAGCTGATCGACGACACCCTTGCGCGCGCCCGCGCCGAATGGTTTGCCGCCGACGAGGGCATCTTCGACTTCCTGCGCGATGCCCTGACCATGGACCTGCTCAAGCCCGGCCGCCCGCCGCACAGCGCCCCGCGCGTGCGCCGCTTTGCGCTGAAAGTGCAGCAGTTCACGGGACCGATGATGGCGAAGTCTCTGGAGGACACCGCGTTCTACCAGTTCCACCGGCTGCTGGCTTTGAACGAAGTCGGCGGCGATCCCGCGAGCAACAGCCTTACCATTGCAGCCTTTCACGAGGCGATGAGGACGCGCGCCAAGGAATGGCCGCAGGGGATGACGGCGACCGCGACCCACGACACCAAGCGCGGCGAGGATGCTCGCGCGCGGATCGCTGCACTGAGCGAGATTCCCGGCGAGTGGACCAGCGCGGTGGCACGCTGGAAGGTGCTGAACGCGCCGCATCTCGCGCTCAACGGCAATCTGCGCGCGCCGTCGGCGACATTCGAATACATGCTCTACCAGACCCTGCTCGGTGCCTGGCCGCTTGAAGGGCCGAACGCCAGTTTCGTCGACCGCATCCAGGCTTATGCGCTGAAAGCGGCGCGCGAGGGCAAGGAAGAGACGAGCTGGCTCAATCCGCATGAGGCTTATGAGAACGGCATCAAGAGCTTCATCGACAAGATTCTCGATCCTTCGCTTTCAAGTGAGTTTCTCGAGGCGCTCCGGACAATGGCGCGGCGCGTTGCCCTGCTAGGTGCGCTGAACTCGCTGAGCCAGCTCACATTGAAGGCAACGCTGCCTGGTGTGCCCGATTTCTACCAGGGCACAGAATACTGGGACCTGTCGCTGGTCGATCCCGACAACCGCCGCGCCGTGGATTTTGTCGCGCGGCAGGCGGCGCTGAATTTGCTGGAAACGCCGGATTGGCGCAGCCTGATCAAAGTTTGGCCGGACGGTCAGCTCAAATTGGCCTGGACACGGCACCTCCTCAAGCTGCGCAACGAACTCGGCGACGTCTTCTCGCAAGGCGACTACCAGCCGCTGGAGGTGCGCGGCGCACACGCCGATCATGTCATCGCCTTCGCGCGCGGGCATGGGCGCGCCGCAGCAATCGTCGTGGTCGGACGCCAGTTCGCACCCTTCACGCAAGCGGGCCGCGAATGGCCTTCATTTGACGGCTTGGATGCTACCGTCGACATCAGCGGTTATGAGGCGCCGGGCCTTGCGGGCAACGAACTGCCCGTTGGTCAGGTCCTTCGCGATTTGCCCACTGGCGTCATCGAGGCTCAAGCCAAACGCCAAGCCAAACCGGTCCGTCAGCGCAACAGGGCGTGACCGTCACTTTCCCTCATCCTTGGTCAGCAGCAACTGCCCGCGCTTGCGGATCGTCGCCTGAGCCATCTCGGCAAAGCGCTGCAACAGCCATGGCAGCACTACCTCAACCTTCACATGATCGTCGGCAACATCGACCTGCCCGCTCGCGATCTGGCCGACGGCGCGGATTCGAAAATTCATGGTGTCACCGCTCCAGCGCTCTTCCTCGACCTGAATCACGGGAATGCTGGCTGCCGCGCGGCCGAGTCCGGTCTTGAGCCGGCGCACCGCCTCCTCGCGGCCGAGACGATGCGGAATGGAAACGACAAGCGGTGCTGACATGGCCCTGCCCTGCGATAACTGATCTTCACATAGTCATGCCGGCCGGACACGCAAAGGTTCCATGCAAGTTGGGACCTGTCGACCCGTTTCAGAACCGGAACTTTAAAACATGCGGCAAGTTGCCCTCGCACAACGGGACAGGTGCAAACGACCCTTTCAAGAAGGGCTGGAGGAGATTCGCATGTCTATCGGTACGATCATTCTGATCATCTTGGTCATCGCGCTGCTCGGCGGCTTCAGCGGCATCGGCGGCGGACCGTTCTACGGGACCGGCTATTACGGCGGCGGCGGCCTCGGGCTCGTCATCGTCATTCTGCTGATATTGCTGTTGCTCGGACGGATCTAGGCGAGATCTCGTAGGGTGGGTTAGCCCTGCGACTGCGCGAAGTGCAATTCGCAAGGCATAACCCACCCTACTTCATCTTCCCCGCCAGCTTCTTCATCGCGGCCTTGATCGACGCGGCCGCATCATCATAGCCATCCCACGCCTTCGATCGCGCCAGCAGCCCCGGCACAGTCCGCACCGTAAACCGCTTCGGATCGAGATCCCCCTTCACCTGCGCCCAGGTCACTGGCATCGACACGGTCGCACCATCGCGGGCACGGGGCGACAGGGCCGCGACCGCAGTCGCCAGCCGATCGTTGCGCAGATAATCGAGAAAGATCTTCCCGTTGCGCAGCTTCTTCGACATGTTGAGAAGATAGCGCTCGGGATCGTCATCGGCCATCCACTGGCAGACGCCTTGCGCGAAACCCTTGGCTTCTTTCCAGCTCACTCTGTCGCGTGCGCCGTGCAACAGCGGAACAACGACGTGCAGGCCCTTGCCGCCAGTGGTCTTGCAAAAGCTTTCCATGCCGACTTCGGTCAGCCGCTGCCGCATCTCCTTCGCAGCGTCGACGACATCGGAAAACCCCACATCCGGCGCGGGATCGAGATCGAACACCAACCGGCCCGGCGTGTCATAGGCGTCCGGCGCACAATTCCAGGGATGCAGCTCGACACCGCCGATCTGCGCTACGGCCGCAAGCCCCTCGACGCGGTCAATCTGCAGATAAGGCTTGCGATCGCCGGAGACCTTGGCGAGCTCGAGCAGGTTGGACGTCCCCTGCATCGCATGGCGCTGGAAGAACGTTTCCCCGCCGATGCCATCAGGCGCGCGCAGGATCGAACAGGGTCGGCCCTTGATATGCGCGACCATCCATGAGCCCACAGCTTCGAAATAGCGCGCAAGATCGAGTTTCGTGACGCCCTCGCCGTCACCGCCATCCGGCCAGAGCTGCTTCTCCGGCTTGGAGATGGCGACGCCCATGACCTCGGCGGTGCCCTTGCCCGTAGCGGGCTGTGCTGGAGCGCGCTTTCCGGCAGAAGGCTGTGCGAGCTTGGTATCAACAGGCGTTTCCGCCTCGACCTCCTCGGCGGGCTTGTCCTGCCGCAGCGCTTTGAAAGCCGCCTGGCGGATATTGCCGTCGGCCGTAAATCCGGCGAACTCGATCTCGGCGACAAGTTCGGGCTTCAGCCAGTGCACGTCACGAGTCTTTTTCGGCGCATTCTTGCCTCCGAAGGGACTTTCGTTGGCCTCCACGGATTTCAGCGACGGCATGATGCGCTTGATCTTGTCGGCACCAAATCCGGTCCCGACCATGCCGACGAAGGCAAGATGATCGCCGCGATGCACGCCCGCCATCAGGGAGCGGAATTTGCCATTGGTGGTCTTGTAGCCGCCGATCACGACTTCATGGCCGGCCCGACATTTTGATTTCGTCCAGCTCTCGGTGCGGCCAGAGCGATAGGGGGCGTCGAGCTTCTTCGAAACCACGCCTTCAAGCTCGAGCTTGCAGGCCGATTGCAGCACGGCATCTCCGCCGCTGACGAAATGCTCGACATAGCGGATCTGGGTCGTCTTTTTCCTGCGCGCCTCGAGCAGGGCTTTGAGGCGCTCTTTGCGCTCGCCGAGCGGCAGACGACGGTAATCCAGCCCCTCGGCGAACAACAGATCGAAGGCGAAGAAGATCAGGTCTTCGGTCTTGCCGTCCGACAGTGCAGCCTGGAGCGAGGAAAAGTTCGGCGCGCCGTTGTGGTCGAGCGCGACGATCTCGCCGTCGATCATAACGTCCGGCAACCCGCCCGCCTCCTTCGCGGCTGACGCAAATTTGTCGGTCCAGTCCAATCCCTTTCGCGTCTTCAACGTCGCTTCGCCGTCCTCGACGCGAAGCTGCACGCGATAGCCGTCGAACTTGATCTCGTGGCACCAACCGTCGCCTGCCGGCGGCCGCTCGACCGACGTACAGAGCTGCGGTGCGATGAAGTCCGGCATCGCCGAGACCTTCTTGGCCGTTGTCGCGGTCGTCGCCTTCTTTTTCGAGATCTTGCTCCTGGCAGGCGCGCCACTCTTCAACATCATCCGTGGTGCCGGCTTCACAGTCCGTCCCTTGATCTCCTCAGGGCGATTGGACTGCCAGATGGCATCGGCCTTGCCCTTGCCCTTTGCCAGCATGAACGGCTTCGGCGCGCGGCCTTTGCCGCCAGCAATCTGCTCCATGGCCCGGTCGGAGGCGACCGACTTGTCTTCGCCGAGGACATCCTCGTCATCGCTCGCATATTCGTCGCGGTGCTTGATCAGGAGCCAGTTGGTGCGCTTTTCGCTGCCGCGGTTACGCATGCGCACCAGCACCCAACTTCCATGCAGCTTGTCACCATGCAGGGTGAACTTGAGGTCGCCCTTTTTAAAGCCGGCTTCCGCATCGTCAGATTCCCAAGTGCCGCGGTCCCACAGCATCACCGTGCCACCACCGTACTGCCCCTCGGGAATCGTCCCTTCGAAATCGCCATAGTCGAGCGGGTGATCCTCGACTTCGACGGCAAGCCGCTTGTCATGCGGATTGAGCGAGGGACCTTTGGTGACCGCCCAGGACTTGAAGACACCATCAAACTCGAGGCGGAGGTCGTAGTGCAGCCGCGTCGCGTCGTGCTTCTGGATCACGAAGCGCCGCTGCTTGGACGGCGCCACCGCCGTCGCGCCTGAGGGCTCCGGCGTCTTCTCGAAATCGCGCTTCTGTCGGTAGGTCGAGAGTTTTCGCAGCACGAGCGGTCCCGCATTCTCTTTTCAAGATTGAAGCCTAGCACGGCAAAAGTCCCACCCGGAACCAAAACCCCCGCGGGCGGTTGGGGTTCCAAAACGCCTTGAAATCACTGGAGAATGGAATGGCTCCGCGCGCCTATTGGAAGGGAACGTTGAAACTCTCACTGGTCAGCTGCCCGGTTGTGCTCTATCCGGCGACGACTGCAGCCGAGAAGACGCGGTTTCACATGATCAACCGCGAGACCGGCAACCGGCTCAAGCAGCAGATGGTGGATGCCGAGACCGGCGAAATCGTCGCGAGCGACCAGAAGGGCCGCGGCTACGAGCTGCGCAAGGGCAAATATGTCGAGATCGAGCCGGAAGAGCTCGAAGCCGTCCAGATCGAGAGCAACCACACCATCGACATCGAAAGCTTCGTCCCGAGCGAGGAGATCGACCAGCGCTATCTCAACCACCCCTACTACATCGCGCCGGAGGGCAAAGCCGCGGTCGACGCCTTTGCCGTGATCCGCGACGCCATGAAGGATCAGGACCGCGTCGCGCTCGCCAAGATCGTGCTCACGAACCGCGAGCACATCATCGCGATCGAACCGTTGGGCAAAGGCCTGCTCGGTACCACCCTGCGCTTTCCCTACGAGTTGCGCGACGAGGGCGAGTTCTTCTCCGACGTCAAGAGCCCGAAGATCACCAAGGATATGGTCGAACTCGCCGGGCATATCCTGCACACCAAGGCGGCGCATTTCGACCCGAGCAAGTTCAAGGACGAGTACGAGACTGCGCTGAAGGCACTGGTGAAGCGCAAGGCAAGCGGCAAGAAGATAGAGCTGCCGGAGCCCGAAGAGCGTCCGAGCAACGTCGTCAGCCTGATGGACGCGCTGAAGCAGAGCCTGAAGGGGCGCACCGGCAAGAAGACGGCAGCGAAGTCGCATGCGCGGCGGACGACCGGACGGCAGCGGGCTGCGCGCAAGACGCAGCGGTCGACGGCGCGGCAGAGGAAGGCAGGGTAGCTCTCTCCGTCAATCCCCGGCTTTTAGCCGGTATCCGATCCCCGTCTCGGTCAGCACATATTGCGGCCGCTCGGGGTCGGCTTCGATCTTCTGGCGGAGCTGGCGGACATAGACGCGCAAGTACTGCGCGTCGGTCAGCTCGTCCCAGAGCTCCTTGAGCAGAAAGCGATGCGTCAGCACCTTGCCGGCGTGCTGCACCAGCACGCGCAGCAGGTCGTATTCCTTCGGCGACAGCTTCACGTCGCGCTCGCCGAGCTTGACGATGCGGCGGACGAGATCGACGGAAAGATCGCCGGTGCGAAACACCGGGCGCTCGCCCTGCACCTGCAACTGATGCCGCAGCGCGGCGCGCAGGCGCGCCAGCAGCTCGTCCATGCCGAACGGCTTGGTCAGGTAGTCGTCGGCGCCGAGATCGAGCGCCTGCACCTTGCCGGCCTCGTCGCCACGGCTCGACAGCACCACGATCGGCACGGCCTCGTTGCGAGCACGGATGGTGCGCAGCAGCTCGTGGCCCTGGATGTCGGGCAGGCCGAGATCGAGGATGATCAGCGCCGGCTCCTCGCTGAGCTTCTCCAGCGCGATCTTGCCGTTCGATGCTTCCAGGATCTCGTAGCCTTGCGTCGAAAGCCCCATGCGCAGCAATTTGCGGATTGGCGGCTCATCGTCGATGACCAGGACCTTGATCGGGGCGGCGCTCATGCGGCGGTATCCAATGCGTGGGTCTGGGCAGGAACCGGCAGACGGACGGTGAGAACTGCCCCGCTCCGGTCATTGCGGTTGGCTGCCGAGATCGTGCCGCGCATCGCCTCGACGAAGCCGCGGGAGATGGCAAGTCCGAGCCCCGTGCCAGGCCGGACATGGTCGCCCTTCTGCGCGCGGTAGAACTTGTCGAATACACTCTCGAGCTCGTCGGGCGGAATGCCGGCACCTTCGTCGGCAATCTCGAGCACGACCTGATCGCGCTCGCGCCGGCTCTTGATTGCGATCGTCGTCTCCGGCGGCGAGTATTTTGCGGCGTTGTCGAGCAGATTGAACAGCACCTGCTCGAACAGCACGGCATCGAGCTCAAGCATCGGCAGATCAGCTGATAGCACCAGCTCGACCTTGTGCGCGGTGAGAATCTTTGATGCCCGCCGCAGCGCGCTGCCGACGATCTCGCCGAGATCGTGCAACGCCGTGTTAGGCACGATGGCGCCGGATTCGAGCTTGGTCATGTCGAGGAGGTTGGCGATGAAGCGGTTGAGCCGCTCGGACTCGTCGATGACAGTGGCGAGCAGATCGCGTTTCTCGGTGTCGGAGAGCGCGCCGGCGAGATCGCGCATGGTCGAGGCCGCGCCCAGTACCGAGGCGAGCGGCGTCTTCAGATCGTGCGAAATCGAAGTCAAGAGCGCAGAACGCAGCCGCTCGGACTCGACCGTGCGCTTGACGCGATCCATGTCTTCGACCAGCAACACACGCTCGATCGCCAGCGCGCCCTGATCCACCAGCGCGTCGAGCAGCCGGCGCTGGTCCGGCGTCAGCAGCGGCCCGGTGCGATCGTTATCGATGCCGATGACGCCGATCGGGCCGCGCCCGGTGCGCATCGGCAGGAACAGCCGCTTGGCGCCCGGCAGTGTATCCGCACCACGGCCGGCAGAGCGGTCGTTGCTCCAGGCCCAGTTGGCAGCGGCAAGGTCCGCCTGATCGAGCTGGTCCTCCGGCGGATAGCCCGACTTCACCGTCAGGAGCCCATCCTCGGGCAGCAGCAGCACCACGCGCACCTTGAGCATCAATGCGATCTGATAGGCCGACGCCCACAGCACGTCGTCGAGCGTGGCCGTGCCGGCGAGCTTGCGGCTGAACGCATAAAGCTGCTCGGTGGTCCTGATCCGGCCGATCGCGGTATCGGCCTGCGTACGCACGCGCGCAGCGACGTTCGAAACCAGGATCGCGATGAGCATGAAGAAGAAGAACGCCGCGACATTGGTCGGATCGGTGATCGTGAAGGTGTAGACCGGCGGCAGAAAGAAGAAATTATAGGCGAGCGAGGCAGCCAGGCTCGCGAGCAGCGACGGCCACAATCCGTAGCGAACGGCGACCGCAACCACGGCGGTAAGCAGTACCAGATCCACATTCTCGATGCCAAAGCGCGGCTGCAACACCTCCGCGGCTCCGAGGCCGACCAGCACGACGCCGAGGGACTTCAGATAGGGCAGCGGGTTGAACGGCTCGGACCGCGCCGCAGTCTGTACCGCGGTCTTGGGCGCTGCCTCGTCCGGCAACTCGTCGCCCGGAATGACGTGAACGCTGATATTGCCGGCCCGGCGCACCAGATCATGCACGACGGAACCGCGCGTCATCTCGAACCAGCGCGAGCGCGTCGTCTTGCCGATCACGATCTGGGTGACGTTGTTGCCTTGCGCGAAATTGATGACGTCATCAGCGATGCGCCGGCCGACGGCGGGAATCGTCAGCGCCTCGCCGCCGAGCGACTCCGCAAGGCGCAGCGTATCAGCGAGCCGGTCGCGCTCCTGCTCGGACAGCTGGAGCGAGCGCCGCGTTTCGATCGAGATCGCGGTGAATGGCGCATGCAGCCGGTCGGCCAGTCGCTTGGTGTAGCGCACGAGCCCGGCGGCACGCGGGTCCTCGCTGACACAGACGAGGATGCGTTCGCCCGCGGCCCAGGGGCCGGCGATGGCGTTCGCCTGCATGTGATTGAGCAACTGCTCGTCGACCCGCTCGGCCGTCCGACGCAGCGCGAGTTCGCGCAGCGCAGTCAAATTGCCGGGCGAGAAATAATGCTCGAGCGCCCGCTCGGCCTGCTTGGGGACATAGACCTTGCCTTCCCTCAGGCGCTGGATCAGATCGTCAGGCGTGAGGTCGATCAGCTCGATCGCATCGGCGCGATCGAAGATCGAATCCGGCACGGTCTCGCGCACCCGCACATGGGTGATCTGGGCGACGACGTCGTTCAGGCTTTCGATGTGCTGGATGTTGACGGCGGTGTAGACGTCGATGCCGTGCGAGAGCAGCTCCTCGACGTCGAGATAACGCTTGGGGTGACGGCTGCCGGCAGCGTTGGTGTGGGCGAGCTCGTCGACCAGCGCGATCTTTGGCCGCCTCGCGATCACGGCGTCGAGGTCCATCTCCTCGACGACCTGGCCGCGATAGTCGAGCCGCTTGCGCGGCACCACTTCGAGCCCGCGCACCAGCGCTTCGGTCTCGGCGCGGCCATGGGTCTCGACGAAGCCGACCACGACGTCGATACCGGCCTTGCGCCTGGCATGGGCGCTCTGCAGCATCTCGTAGGTCTTGCCGACGCCGGGGGCTGCGCCGACAAAGATCTTCAGCTTGCCGCTCGCGCTCTCCTCCCGGCGCGCGGCTTCCAGCAGCGCCTCGGGCGACGGACGTTGTTCGGGATCGCGGCGCTGTTGAACCATCAGGCCAATATAATCATCCTGAAATGCCCAGCCTAGAGCACTACTTCGCGGACGCACGATCCAGCGCGAGATTCAGCGCCAGAACGTTAACCCGGGGTTCGCCGAGCAGGCCGAGCAGACGGCCCTCGGTATTGGCGGCGACGAGCTGCTTGAGCTGATCCTCCGGGAGGCTCCGCGCCTTGGCGACGCGCGGCACCTGGAATTGCGCCGCTTCCGGGGAAATATCAGGGTCGAGACCGCTGGCCGACGTCGTGACCAGATCGACGGGCACGGCGGCGTTCGGATTCTCGGCCTTCAGCTTGTCCACGTCCTCCTTCAGCCGGTCGGCCAGCGCCTTGCTGGTCGGGCCAAGATTGGAGCCGCCGGAATTCGCGGCGTTGTAGGGCGCCGACACCGTCTTGGTCGAATCATTCGGGTCTGGCGCCAATGTTGCCGAGGGGCGGCCGTGGAAATATTTGTCGTCCTTGAACTCCTGCCCGATCAGGGCGGAGCCGACGACTTTGCCGTCCCTCTCGATCAGGCTGCCTTGCGCCTTGGCGGGAAAGATCGCGCCGGCGATGCCGGTCATGGCGAGCGGATAGGCCAGGCCCGTGATGGCGGTCAGCACCAGCAGGAGGACGATGGCGGGACGAACTTCTCTGAGCATGTTGGGTCTCCTAGGTCTTCGTTGCGTGCGAGGCGCGCGTTGCGCGCCCCGGGGACGCGATCAAGCCAGATGCAAGGCAACGACGACGAGGTCGATCGCCTTGATGCCGATGAAGGGAATGACGATGCCACCGAGCCCGTAGATCAGCAGGTTGCGCCTGAGCAACGCGCCGGCACCGACCGCGCGATAGGCAACGCCCTTCAGCGCCAGCGGGATCAGGCCGATGATGATCAGCGCGTTGAAGATGATCGCCGACAGGATGGCGCTCTGCGGGCTCGACAGGCTCATCACGTTGAGCACGTTGAGCTGCGGATAGAATGCCAGGAACATCGCCGGGATGATCGCAAAATACTTGGCGACATCGTTGGCGATCGAGAAGGTCGTCAGCGCGCCACGCGTCATCAAAAGTTGCTTGCCGATCTCGACCACCTCGATCAGCTTGGTCGGGTTGGAATCAAGGTCGACCATGTTGCCGGCCTCGCGGGCGGCCTGCGTGCCAGTGTTCATGGCGACGCCAACGTCGGCTTGCGCGAGTGCGGGCGCGTCGTTTGTACCGTCGCCGCACATGGCGACCAGCTTGCCCTTGGCCTGTTCGTCGCGGATCAGCTTGAGCTTGTCCTCAGGAGTTGCCTGCGCCAGGAAGTCGTCCACACCCGCTTCCGCGGCGATCGCGGCCGCCGTCATCGGATTATCGCCTGTGATCATGATGGTGCGAATGCCCATGCGGCGCAGTTCGGCAAAGCGCTCGCGGATGCCGCCCTTGACGATGTCCTTCAGCTGGATGACGCCGAGCAGACGGCCATCCTTGGCCACGGCCAGCGGCGTACCGCCCGCCTTGGCGATGTCGTCCGCGATGGTCTGGATCTCGCGGCCGATATCCGAGAGCGCGGCGGGCTGGATGGCCCGCGCCGTGTTGCCCGACGCAACAGCCAGCGGCGCACCGCCACCGACATAGTTGAGCATGGAATCGACGGCGCCCTTGCGCACGGACGAGCCGCCGGCGTCGACGCCGCTCATGCGGGTCTGCGCCGTGAACGGGATGAAGGTGGCACCAAGCTCGGCCATGTCACGGCCGCGGATGCCATACTTCTCCTTCGCCAGGACGACGATGGAACGGCCTTCCGGCGTCTCGTCGGCAAGCGAGGCCAGCTGAGCCGCGTCCGCCAGCTCCTGCTCGGTCACACCGCGAACCGGGCGGAACGCCGTCGCCTGGCGGTTGCCCAGCGTAATGGTGCCGGTCTTGTCCAGCAACAGCGTGTCGACGTCACCGGCAGCCTCGACCGCGCGGCCGGACATGGCCAGCACGTTGAAGCGCACCAGGCGGTCCATGCCGGCGATGCCGATCGCCGACAGCAGCGCGCCGAT